>OOBZ01000269.1_pt1 | contig 43710 bp, 38 predicted proteins | sample 1671601 | NCBI WGS metagenome assembly OOBZ01 (sample SAMN06348173, study PRJEB24527) | human gut metagenome | biome: human gut; feature: ankylosing spondylitis patient; material: feces | host: Homo sapiens | place: China | collected 2015-10
GTGACTGGAGTTCAGACGTGTGCTCTTCCGATCTGATTCGCCCATCTCCAGCCGCGTCGTGCCGCGAAACTAGCGCATGCCCATCAGTGCCCGCGAGCCCTGTCCGAATAAGGATTCGGAAAGCCGAGCGTGTGCATAATTTCTCGTTCGCGCGCTTCCATCTCCTCGGCCTCTTCGTCGGTTTCGTGATCCCAACCCTGAGCGTGCAACGTCGAATGCACAAGAAGATGCGCAAGGTGCGCACGAAACGACTTGTTTTGTTCTTTGGCTTCTCGCACCAACACCGGCGTACAAATGACGATATCGGCTTGCGCCGTCGGTTCATGCTGATAGTCAAACGTCAAGACATTCGTGGCGTAGTCTTTGCTGCGATAGGTCTTGTTGAGTTCTTGGCCCTCTTCAAGTCCCACAAAGCGCACGCAAAACGCAGCCGGAACCGAAAGCGCCGCCAGCATCCAATGCGTCATTTCGGCACGAGTGGGCAGGCGCTTTGTCGTATCGTCCGTTCGCTCAAATTCAACTTCAAGCGTTGCTTTCTTCTTTGCCATATCGTTCTTCCTTGGCTTGCCTCGCCGCTTCTCGACGTTCCCGAGCCGCAACTTCCGCCTCTTTTTCCGCTTTCTCGTAAGCCCTCACAATGGCACCCACCAACGGATGTCGCACAACATCTTCGGTTGTAAAGCGCACAATTGAAATGCCGCGCACGTCTTCGAGAACATTGCAGGCGTGAGTGAGCCCGCTTTTGACGCCCTTGGGCAAATCTACCTGAGTGGCGTCACCCGTAATCACGGCACGCGTCCCAAAGCCGATGCGCGTCAGAAACATCTTCATCTGCTCGGGCGTTGTGTTTTGCGCTTCGTCGAGAATCACAAACGCATTGTTAAGCGTTCGTCCTCGCATAAAGGCAAGCGGCGCAATCTCGATGATCTGCTTTTCGATGAGTCGTTGCGTCTTTTCAAAGCCGAACAAATCGAACAGGGCGTCGTAGAGCGGGCGCAGATACGGATCGACCTTCTGCACCAGATCCCCCGGCAAAAAACCGAGTCGTTCACCCGCTTCAATCGCAGGGCGCGTCAGAATAATGCGTTCAACCGCATCTCGTTCGTAGGCATCCACTGCAGCCGCCACCGCCAGGTAAGTCTTGCCGGTACCTGCCGGACCTACGCCGAAGACGACATCGGTCTGCATGATGGCCTGCAGATATTTCTTCTGGTTGGGCGTTCGCGGCTGAAGGCCCGCGCGACGGGTTTTGAGCATGAACGCTTCATCGTCGTCAATGTCGGTTCCGGTTTGTTCGCTTAACACCGCCATCTGGACGTCGTTGACGGAAATCTCTTCACCCGCATGCACGCGGGCCGCGCAGCTTTGCAACACCGCAAAGGCTTTTGGCGCCTCGGCGCCCGCAATGCGAAAGTGATTTCCGCGGCGAGAGATCTTGGCGTCGAAAGCCGTTTCGATTTGGCGCAAGTTTTCGTCCAGAGGACCCACAAGCATCGCGAGTTCGCCTGCCGTCGCCTCAAAGACGTAGACAAAATCTTTCAAGTCTTTTTTCATATTCCTACCGTCGTTAGGCCAGTTCGCCACCCAAGGTATGCGGATACACCTCAGTGATGCGAATGTTGGCCATCTGACCGATGAACGAGTCGTCGCCCTTGAAGTTCACCACGCGGTTGTTATCGGTTCGTGCGGACAAAAGCCCTTCACCCTTCTTAGCCTTACCGAACACGAGACAACGCTCGACTCGGCCGAGCATCGACTGTGAGATCTCCGTTGCCTTTGCATCAACCACAGACTGAAGATGCTGCAGGCGCTTGAGCTTGACTTCTTGCGGCGTGTCGTCTTTATAAGAAGCTGCGGGCGTACCGGGACGCGGCGAATAGACAAACGAGAAACTCGCATCAAAACCCACCTCCTTGATCAAACGCATCGTCTCAGCAAAGTCTTCCTCCGTCTCACCAGGAAAGCCCACAATGAAATCCGTCGCAATACTGATATCGGGGCGCACTTCGCGCAACTTGGCAATGCGTCCCAAATACCACTCGTGCGTGTAGCCGCGCTTCATGGCGCTCAGGATTCGGTCGGATCCGCTTTGCACGGGTAGATGCACGTGATTGGCTAGCTTGGGCAATTTGCCGTATGCCTCAATCAGACGATCCGAAAATTCCTTGGGGTGACTGGTGGTGTAACGAATGCGCTCAATGCCAGGAATTTCGCTGACAAATTCCAACAGCGTCGCGAAGTCCACGGGATTGCCGTCCGTACCGCGACCGCAGTAGGCGTTAACGTTTTGCCCCAGCAGCGTGATCTCCTTGACGCCTTGACTGGCCAGATGCGCACATTCCACCAGGACGTCCATCAACGGGCGACTGATTTCTTCGCCTCGCGTATAAGGCACCACACAGTAGGAGCAATACTTGCTGCAGCCTTCCATCACAGAGACGAAAGCTGTTGCTCCGGTGGCTGTCGGTGCGGGCAGGCAATCAAATTTTTCGATCTCAGGGAATTCAATATCGACCTGAGGCTTGCCCGTGCGTTCGCGCTCGGCAAGAAGTTCCGGCAAACGATGCAGCGTCTGCGGTCCGAAGACCACGTCAACCCAAGGCGAGCGTGACAGGATGCGTTTTCCCTCTTGGCTGGCAACACAGCCGCCCACAGCAATACGCATGGAGGGCTTTTCTTTCTTGAGTTCTCTTAAGCGCCCCAAGTCGGAGAAGGTTTTTTCCTGCGCTTTTTCACGAATCGAACAAGTGACAACGACCAAAAGATCAGCGTCTTCGGGCTGAGCGGTACGTTCGTACCCTTGCTCTCGCATCAGATCAATGATGCGGGAGGAGTCATAGTCGTTCATTTGGCAGCCGAAGCTGCGGAGATAGATTTTTTTTGCGTTCACGGTTTATGTCCGGTGGCGAAGTTTTCTTGAATTTTCTGCAAAGCGAAAAAGAAAATGCCGGCAACGATAACATCACCGGCAGTCGTTCTTGTTTTACGGTCTTCACACAGAAGGCCACAAGAACTGCTGCGCCGAATTGTACATGGGTTTTCCCTTCAGCTACAGCAACTTACACTCTGGCAAAGCTTGTTTTTGCCATTTCAGATCTCTCGCGAATCATTAGCATTCCACGATATTAACGGCTAGTCCTCCACGACTCGTTTCGCGGTACTTGGACTGCATATCCTTGCCTGTCTCAAACATCGTCTGCATGACGGCGTCAAGGCTAACGAAATGGCTTCCATCCCCGGCAAGCGCCAAACGCGCCGCGTTGACCGCCTTCACAGCAGCCACAGCATTGCGTTCTATACAGGGAATTTGCACTTGTCCAGCCACGGGATCACATGTCAGCCCCAAGCAATGTTCCATGCCGATTTCTGCAGCATTTTCGACTTGACGAGGATTGGCGCCCAGAACTGCAGCCAGCGCACCGGCGGCCATCGAGCAAGCAACACCCACTTCGCCCTGGCAACCGACCTCTGCACCGGAAATCGAGGCATTGCTCTTGTATAGAAGTCCGATGGCTCCGGCCGTGAGCAAAAACTCGCGAATCCCTTCAGGACTGGCGCCTTGAATAAAGGTACGGTAATAGCGGAGAACTGCCGGAATTACGCCAGCCGCCCCGTTGGTGGGACTTGTGACAACACGACCGCCGCAAGCATTTTCTTCGCCCACGGCAAAAGCCCAGGCATTGATCCAATCGAGTGCACACAACGGGTCGGAAGCGGAGTTCACGTTTTCCAACCGTTGAGCCAGGTGCTTCGCGCGGCGCTTGACAGCAAACGGTCCCGGCATGATGCCTTCCGCTTCCAGCCCTCGGTTGATGCAATCGTTCATTGCTTCCCAGACGGCATCCAACTCGGTGTCAATCTCTTCATCCGTATGATGCACACGTTCGTTGGCGCGGGCGATCTGAGCAAACGAAAGATTGTGTTCAATGGACAATTCAAGCAACTCTGTACCGTTTCGGTACACATAAGGCAACGGCTGAACCTTGCTCTTGGTAACGGCCGCCGGCTCATTGGGGACATCCGGGTCTCGTTCGCTACCGGCCACAATAAATCCGCCGCCCACAGAGTAATAACGACGGCACAGCAAACCGTTTCCCTGAGCGTCGAGTGCCGTCAAATCCATGGCGTTGGTGTGAAACGCACAAACCTTGTCGGCCGAGAAAATCATGTCGCGGTCAGGATCAAAGGCAATACGCTTGATCCCGGCAAGATTAAGCACATGATTTTCTTCAGCTTCTCGCGGGATCTCTACGGACTCCCTGCCAGTCACGGTTGCCGGAGCCTTGCCCGACAAGCCAAGAAGCACGGCCTTATCGGTAGCGTGCCCGCGACCGGTCGCGCCGAGGCTTCCCATCAGCTCACAGACCACGCGCTCCGTCTTAGGTAAAAGCTCCTTCTTTTGGAGCTCCTGGACAAACAGAAGTGCGGCGCGCATCGGTCCGACGGTGTGACTCGAACTCGGACCGACGCCAAGCTTGAACATTTCAAAAACGCTGGCAGCCATGTTGCTCATTTCAATTAGATTTGTTTGTCCACCACTAAAGCGGCTTCACAGTGCGTACGTGGATCCGTCTTGACATCCACCGGGACACGATCACCGATTTTGACCTCCTGAGGCAGACGTACCAACGCCACGGTAAAGGGGCCTTCGGGAACTCGAGCAATCGAGGTGCAAGGGTATTGCGTGCCGTTGATCACAACGTAAGGCACTTCAACGAGAAGCGCCGGGTCAAACGCAACGTCAAAAGCTACCAACTGCATACGATCGTAGTTACCGGCTTTAAAGCGTGCTTCGGTCAAAGCTCGGCCAATGAAAATGCGATCGGGATCGTCAAAGTTCAACGCGCCTTCCAGGCCTGTTTCCAACGGGCTTGAACTTTCATCCAATTCCAAGCCTGCCGCAGGTTCACGAGCAAAGATTCGCAAAGCATCCCATCCGGTCTGCTCGCCCTTCTTAGCCCCAGCTTTAATCAAGTTTTCGCTCAAGGCCTTGATATTGGCTTCGGGACCGATAGCCAAACACATCCACCCCATGTCGATGAAACGGATGCCAAGGCTTTCGACCATATGACCGGCTTGCAGCGTGATACCGTCAATCGGAAGCTTGCCGACGAAGTAGAAGCCCGCAAGAGCCTCCACACCCACTTCTGCTTCAAACGCAACGCTCACCTGACGAATCCAGGCCTGCAACGCATCGGTTTCATCGCCCGCAAGAATGATTTCGTAGGCATCCGTCGCGCGACGAGCCACCCAGGGAGTGCCCAGTACACCACCCGTCGCATTCATTGCCACCGATCGCTCCACTCCGCCCACGGCAAGTTTCGTCACGTCGCTCGTCAGAAGTCGGGCCAAAAACTTATCGGCTCCCTGCACTTTGAGAATCGTAACGGGAGTTTCATTAAAGATCACCAGATCCAAAGCCATTTTCTTTTTTCGTTAAGTAGTTGTGTTTCGATAATTAGTCTTCACGCACGCAGTCAAGCATGTACTTGATGGTTCCGTCAGGCTGTTTGACCTTCACAAGACCGTGCACGTCGCTCTCAAATCCCGGGAATCGGCGGGTGAAGTCGCGCGCAAAGCGCAAATACTCCACAATCTTGGAATTGACGCGTTCACCCGGCACCAAGAGCGGAATTCCCGGCGGATACGGGGTCAACAACACGGCTGAAATGCGTCCTTCCAGAGAGTCAATCGGCAAACGATCGATTTCACCGTGCGCGAACTTGGCATAGGCGTCCGTCGGGCGCATTGCCGGAATCATTTCCGAGGTGTACATCTGCGTGGTCAAACGCGCCACGTCGTAGTCGCGATAGACCTCATGCACGCTCTGGCAGAGGTCGCGCAAGCCCAGACCCTCGTAGTGAGGAAATTCCGAAAGGAACCGCGGCATCACGCGGTAAAGCGGCGAGTTGGCATCGTAGGCATCCTTGAACTGCTGCAGCTCCGTCACCATCGTGTTCCAACGGCCCTTGGTGATGCCGATTGTGAACATGATGAAGAAAGAGTAGAGCCCCGTCTTTTCCACAATGATGCCGTGCTCAGACAAGTACTTCGTTACAACGGCAGCAGGAATACCCGTCTCGGAGAAGTCGCCTTCCACGGACAAGCCCGGCGTCACGATCGTTCCCTTGATGGGATCGAGCATGTTGAAACCTTCTGCCACGGGACCGAACCCATGCCAGCTTTCGTTGGCGTGCAGCATCCAATCTTTTTGCGAGCCGAAGCCTTCGCTCGGAAGCTTTTCCGGCCCCCACACAGAGAACCACCAGTCGTCGTAGTTCTTACCGACTTCGCGCATTGCACGACGGAAATAAACAGCTTCAGCAATGGATTCTTCCACAAGGGCCTTGCCGGCACGGCCTTCCATCATAGCTGCGGCCACGTCGCAGCTTGCGATGATGGCGTACTGCGGCGACGTGGAGGTATGCATCATGAACGCTTCGTTGAAGCTCGAGCGATCCAGCTTTTCCGTTTCGGAATCCTGAATGCAAATTTGACTTGCCTGCGAAATGCCTGCCAGAAGCTTGTGCGTGGAGTGCGTCGCAAAAACCATGCTCTTTTTGGTGCGCGGCTTGTTGCGATCGATGGCGTGCATGTCACTGTAAAACGGCGAGAAAGCCGCATGCGGCAACCAAGCTTCGTCAAAATGCAGGATGTCGACCTTGCCGTCGAGCTTTTCCTTGATCACTTCGTCGTTGTAGACGATACCGTCGTACGTCGACTGCGTGATCGTCATAATGCGCGGCTTGGCGTTCTTATTTTTGATTAACGGATTCTTGGCAATCTTTTCCTGAATCGTTTCCCAATCAAATTCGGAACGCGGGATCGGGCCGATGATTCCGTAATGGTTGCGCGTGGGCATCAGGAAGACGGGAATGGCCCCCGTCAAGGTGATTGCGTGCAGAATCGACTTGTGGCAGTTACGATCCACAATCACGATGTCTCCGGGAGCCACGGTGTAGTTCCAAACAATCTTATTGGACGTGGACGTACCGTTCGTCACAAAGAAAAGATTGTCACAGCCGAAGATGCGAGCGGCATTTTGTTCGGACTTTGCCACCGGGCCGGTGTGATCCAGCAGTTGCCCCAGTTCTTCCACGGCGTTGCAGACGTCGGCGCGAAGCATGTTTTCGCCGAAGAATTGGTGGAACATCTGTCCGACCGGACTCTTTAAGAATGCCACACCGCCCGAGTGTCCCGGGCAATGCCAGGAGTAGGAACTGTCAGCCGCATAATGCGTCAATGCGCGGAAGAACGGCGGCGGCAAGCTTTCGAGATACTGGCGAGCCTCACGTACGATGTAGCGCGCCACGAACTCAGGCGTATCTTCGAACATGTGAATGAAGCCGTGCAGTTCGCGCAACACATCGTTCGGAATTGACGGAGCCGTCTTCGTTTCACCGTAAAGAAAAATCGGCACATCCGGATTCGAACTTCTGACTTGGTGAACAAAAGCGCGCAACTCGGCAATGGCTTCGTTTTCCTCGCCCGTGTCAGAGAAATCGTCATCGTCAAGACTCACGATGAAGGCCGACGTGCGGCTAGCCTGACGCGCGAGACTCGAGAGATCGGAAAATGTGGTAACGGCGCTAACCTCCTGTCCCTGCGCCTCGATGGCTTGTGCAAGGTCTCGAATGCCAAGACCGGAAACGTTTTCCGAATGGTAATCCTCGTCAATGATGACGATCGGGAAATGGTATTTCATAGTTGGAAACGCAAAGGAAGAAGCCTCCCGCCAGAAATCACCTCCGGCAGGAGATTACTGTTAAAGAAAAATAGGCGCCTACGGTGAAGAAAAAATCACGATCTTTCGCGGGCAGTGCAAGTATATCGGCATCGTCCTTGTTCTTGAATATTGGGCCTTTACCCACCAATTTTTCTCAGCCATGCAAACGGATAAAATACGGCCCATCGTCGGGCGCTGTTCTGTCGTTTTGCCCTAGCCGGAACTCTTCATCTGGATGATTCTCTTATGTCTCACTGTGCTACTCAGAAATCCACCACTCACGCCGGTCGTCTTTTTATGATCACGGCCCCTTCCGGGGCCGGAAAAAGCTCCCTGGTCAAAGCACTTTTGGAGCACGACCCGGAAATTGAACTTTCGATTTCTCACACCACGCGTGCACCTCGTCCGGGGGAAGTGAATGGTCGCGAGTATCACTTTATTTCCGTCAATGAATTTGAAGAACGCAAAGCGCGCGGTGAATTTTTAGAATCCGCCCTTGTGCATGGCAACTATTACGGCACAAGTCGCGTCTGGATTGAGCAGCGCATGGCCGCGGGAAAAGACGTTTTACTTGAGATTGACTGGCAGGGCGCCCGTCAGGTACGTTCTCAATTTGAAGGAACAGTGGGCATTTTCATTTTGCCGCCCTCAATTGACGCTCTCGAAGCACGACTGCACAAACGCGGCACCGACAGCGAAGCAACCATCACGCGCCGTCTGATGGGCGCCGGCGCAGAAATCGCCCACGCTCCCGAATTCGAGTTCGTTATAATTAACGATAGCTTTGACGTTGCTTTGTCGCAACTGATCTCTGTAGTGACAGCCTCGCGCCTGAACTTCCAAAATCAGGCTGCGCGCCATCGCGAACAATTCATCTCGCTCGGTGTTCCTGTCTGATCTCTACCCCACTGCAACGATTTCCTATTTTTACAGAAGAAAAATGGCACGTATTACTGTTGAAGATTGCTTGAAAAAGATTCCGAACCGTTTTGAGATGGTTCTGTGCGCGGCATATCGCGCCCGTCAGCTCAATGACGGTCACGCACCGCGTGTGGATGCAAAGGATAAGAACACCGTGATCGCTCTGCGCGAAATTGCGCAGGGTAGTGTGTCGCGTGAAATGCTCGAACGCGTTTCTTAACATCTTGCATCGACTTGGCAACGGACAACCGTTGCGTTGCCCACAAGCGAATCAAAGCGCTGCCTATCCGATAAAACAAAACAGGCGGCGCTTTTTTGTTTTCAATTACTTTCCGGAATAGGTCCTATGCTGTTTACCGCCCCTCAAACAGCCCCGGCTGCACCGCTCCCCGGCATTATTCGCCCCCAGCATCCTCATGCAGGTCAATCCAACGAAGACGACTACGATGCCGCCTACCTGGATGCCCGCGCTGACGACATTGTCGGTCAAGAAGCCGATCTCCCGCTCTTTTCTCCCGTAGAAAAAGTAACCAAAGTCGTTACCTCTTCCGAACTGCTCGCCCGTTGCAGCCAGTTTCTTTCCAAAGCCGACGTTGAGCGCGTGCGTCAAGCGTTTATGTATGCCGATGATGCGCATCTGGGGCAATTCCGCAAATCGGGCGAACCATACATCACGCATCCCCTTGCCGTTGCAAACATTTTGGCTGAGTGGAGACTGGACTCAACAACGATCTGTGCGGGTTTGATGCATGACGTGCTTGAAGATACGCCGGTAGCCAAGATTGAAATGGTCGAGCGCTTCGGCGTGGAAGTCGCCGAACTCGTTGACGGTGTAAGCAAACTCGATAAGCTGCGTTTCTCGTCCAACGAAATTGCTCAGGCTGAGAGCTTTCGCAAGATGCTTCTTGCCATGAGTCGCGACGTGCGTGTGATTTTTGTGAAGCTTGCCGATCGTTTGCACAACCTTCGTACGCTCGGGGTGATGCGTCCGGAAAAACGTCGCCGAATTGCAAAGGAAACTCTTGAAATTTACGTGCCGATCGCGCACCGCTTGGGGCTCAACACCGTTTTCCGTGAACTGCAGGAACTGTCTTTCTTCAATCATTATCCCCGTCGCTACGCTATTCTGCGAGAAAACGTGATTCTTACGCGTGGGAACCGTAAAGCCGTCTTGGAACGAATTCTGCGTGAAACACGTTCCGCTTTGCCCAAGTGCGGCATCATTGCTCAAGTTCAAGGCCGCGACAAGACCATCTACGGCATCTACAACCGCATGCGTGATACGCATGCTTCCTTTTCAGACGTTTTGGATATCTACGGCTTTCGCGTGATCGTGCGCACGCGTGAAGAGTGCTACCTCACGCTATGCGCCCTGCATCAGCTCTATAAGCCCGTTCATAACCGCTTTAAAGACTTTATCGCCATCCCCAAGGCCAACGGCTACAGAAGTTTGCACACCACCGTCATCGGCCCCTACGGCACCCCCGTCGAGTATCAGATCCGAACCGAAGAAATGCACCGCATTGACGAAATGGGCATTCTCTCGCACTGGATCTACAACGACAGCATGGATACAAGCGGCATTCAGAACATGGTGAAGTCGTGGCTGCAAAGCCTGATGGAAATCCAACGCACAAGTGCCGACAGCAGCGAATTCCTTGAGAACATCAAAATCGACCTCTTCCCGGATCGCGTCTATGTCTTTACGCCAAGAAGCAAGATCGTGAGCCTCCCGCAAGGTTCTTGTCCGGTCGATTTTGCCTATCAAATCCACACCGATGTCGGCAATAAGGCCATCGGCTGCCGCATTAACGGCGAGAACCAACCTCTGTCCACGCCGCTTAAAAACGGCGATATGGTCGAAATCATCACCGCCCCGGATGCCGAACCGGATCCGCAATGGATCAGCTTCGTGCGCAGCGGCAAGGCCCGCGCCGAAGTTCGTCAATACCTTCGCACGCGCAATCCGGAAGAATCCGAAGCACTGGGGCGCAAGGTACTCGCAAAGGCTGCTCAAGAAGCTCAGCTCAACCTTCAGGCGGTTCCCGAGCCTATCTGGCACGAAGTGCTGCGTGACGCCTCTATTGGAACGCGCGAACAGCTCTACATGGATATCGGTCTGGGGCATATGCCAGCTGCCGGCATCATCGGGCAAATCAAAACATTACTTCAGGTGAAAAAGCCGGAGCATCCGTCTGGAGAAGCCGCGGTCAGTATTCGCGGCACAGAAGGCATGGCGGTACAGTTGGCAACCTGTTGCCATCCGGTTCCGGGCGACAATATCTGGGGCTTTATGCGCAAAGGTCACGGTCTGTCTGTGCACCGAGCCGACTGCGAACATGTCGCTCGTGGCCGTCAAAATGCTCCTCAACGTTGGATGTCGTTGGCGTGGCAGTCTGACAGTGCCGAAGAAGCTCGCTTCTTTGTTCCGTTGGATCTGGAAATCACGGATGACCGTGCCACACTTGCCTCGGTTGCAACGGAGCTCAGTTCTGCCGGCTCCGCCATCGTAGGTGTCAATGTTGAACCCAATAAGGAAGGCAAAGACTCTCTGAATTTGATGATTCAGGTTCGTAGCCGTCTGCATCTGATGCACATCATGCGAGCGCTAAAACGTATACCGACCGTGCTTAACGTGGCGCGTCGCCTCGACGGTGACAAGAGAATTTTTCTGCCGTCGGAGGATCGATAAGTGTGACGAGGGCTCCCGCGGGAGCCCTCTATTTTGCAGTTAGATTTTGCCACCGTAGTTTTTCAAGTAGTAGTAGCGCACGTACTTGGACATCGTGTAAAAGCAGTGGTTCATTGAAAAGGTAAAGCCCAGTTTTCCATCCATAAAACCACGGTTAATCACGTAAACCTTAAAGAAAGCCCACAAAGGTCTCAGCAAAATATCACTGACAAAATTGCAGTGTTTGCCTTCCGACAGATACTTGTCTGCTGACAATCGGCTGTAGAGTTCGATCTTCCGGTAGTACGAATCCCATGAAGCATAGGGGAAGTGCTTTAATCTTCCCTCTAACTTTTCCTCGTCAAAAGGTGTCACGACAGCTTCATGCACCTTGCCGACTGAATGAGCCCCTTCTCGAGGAAGGAGTCGTAGAACCCAATCCGGCCGAAGGCAACCGTGTTTCACATCTGCGGATGTGAAATGATTTTCTCGCTGGATTAGGTAGGCTCGTTTCGGCTTTACTCCAGTGACCACATCTCGTATGGATGCACGAAGTGTCGGCGTCACACGTTCGTCTGCATCAATTAAAAAGATCCATGGACACGTTGCCTTTTGAATTCCAAACGTCTTCTGAGCACCCCAGTCACCATTCAGGGACCGATGAAACACTCGGGCCCCCAGACTTTCAGCAATTGCCACCGTCTGATCGGAACTGTCATCGTCCACAACGACGATCTCTTCCGCAAAATCACAACTCTGCAGACATTCGCAAATATTGCGCTCTTCGTTATGCGTCAGCAAAACAACACTGACCGGTAACTTGCTGTTTTTCATAGGAAAACTCACGTCGTTTACTCGTACGTAAATTTTCTAAAGCCTCTGAAAAACCTCGGTCAAAACCTAATCAAACTTCCGTCAAAAACTCCCCGGCCTTGTTTCCCTTTGTAACAATGACGTCTCACACATACTCCACGGCAATGATTTCCAGCACTTCCACCCGTGCTGGATGATCAATTGTGGCAGGAGTCGGTAATTTCACACTGTCACCTTCTCGCTGTTTTAGAAACACCCGAGCAATGGGACTGACCCAACTTACGTCGCCTTTTTCCGGATCCGCTTCGTCAATGCCGACGATACGGATGGTGTGTTCCGTTCCAGTTGACAGGTTTTCATACGTCACAGTCGCCCCAAAAAACACCTGATCCGTAGGCGGTCTTCTGGCAGGATCCACCACTTCCGCACTTTCAATTCGCTTGTTCAGAAAGCGAATGCGGCGGTCAATTTCTCGCAATCGGCGTTTGCCATACTGATAGTCGCCATTTTCGGAACGATCGCCATTGCTTGCTGCCCAGCTAACGACATTTACGATGCTGGGCCGTTCAACATTGACCAATTGTTCGCGTTCGTCCAACAGTCGTCGATAACAAGCCGGCGTCATGTAGTTTTTCGTGTTCGGGGGAAGTCCAGGCAATTTGACTTCCTCTCCATCCTCATCTTCGAGTCGCAGATTGTTTGTCATTTCCTAGTTTCTGTTCTGGTTACCGTCATTGGCGATACTTCCCTCGCATCTGCAGGTAGGCCGGTACCCATTTCTTAACTTCAGAAGATTCAATTTCTTGCCAGTCTTTGAGTCGATGCGATTGCATCGCTCCGCTCATTTTGATAAGCAACACCTCATCCCCGGACACAATGGCATCTTCGTTGTAACTACCAACAAAGAAAGCCTCTCTTCCGCCAGATTGGAATAGATCCGTTCCTACACTATAGTCTTCTGTCGCGTTCTGTACCCCCAACACTCGCTTCAAAAGCGTGGCGCTAACGTCATACGCTGTGGTACGGTGTTTTAATTCCTGAGGGGCCATACCCGGCCAATGAATGACCAACGGAATCTTGATTTGCGCCTGAGAAAAGTTTCCGTTATGTCCCCAATAATTGAGTTTGGAGTCGTTGAACTCTTCACCGTGGTCGGATGTCACAACTACGATCGTGTTCTCGAGCTTACCCTTCTTTTCAAGAATCTTGAACACGCGACCAATCAACACGTCCTGCCAAAAGGCTGAATTTTTATACCGATTGAAATAGGGCTGCGGATCAAAGTCCGGGTCTAATTCCAGTTGATTGACTTCCTTCCAATAATTTTTGTACGGAACATCCAGATCTTCCGGGAAAGCGTTCGCGTGCAGATTGTCGAGAAACATGAAGCTCATGAATTTCTTGTCAACGCCTAGCGTATCCAGCCATGCCTCAAAATCATTGACGCTGTCCATATCGCGCTCGGGCGCCGTCGATCCTTGATCCGCTCCCATTCGAATAGGACGAACATTCGCAAACACCGTAGCGTAGAACTCCGGTCGCATCAATGAAGCTGTAGTGAAGGCTTCGATCTCATAGCCGGCCTGCTGAAATCCTGAAACCATCGCCGAAGGAATATTGGTGGAAAGCGCACTTTGCCAGTAGAAAGGAGGCAGTCCGTAGAACAAACCGAAAACCCCTGCTCGAGTGGCGTTTCCGGCGGAGTAGTGATCAGCGAAAGATATGGACTGACTTTTTATTCTCGTGAGGTTGGGCATCGTCTTTTCATCAACAACGTCCGAACGCAACGAATCAATCGCCAGGATCAACACATTGAGGTCTGTCCCTTTGCCCAGCTGCAGCGGATGAAGCGGATAACGAAAACTCCCCTCTTGAGAAGAAAGTTTCACATTGTCCTCTTTCACGGCAACAAGGCCAAACTTCGCCAACAAACGATTAGCACGGATGGGGTAATACAACGGAATTCTTTCCGTAAGCACCGTCACCGATCTGACACTTTGAGAGACACTATAGGCATTCACGCCATTGACAACAACATATCCCAACAAAATGGCCGCGCAAAACCAGCGAACTCTGATTTTTCGTTGAAAAACGCTTGATAACCACAGCAAAAGGCCTGCCAGCAACGCAACAGCACCTGTCAACAGAGCAATTCGCAACATCATCCCAGACGAGAAGGAAAACACCTCTCGTCCGCCGACGATGGCCAAGTCAATCATCGGCCAGTTGAGGTGGAACCGATATTGTTGGTAGACAAAAGTGTCGGTGACAAGTGCTGTCAGCAACACAAATGTCAAAAGCAGAGCGGCTCCCTTGCCTGCTTTGGCATTGAGGCAACCGATCGGCCATACCAGAAGCGTCTGCAACAAAAAGTGCCCAATGAAAAAAACACCCGATGCAGCAACAAACACATAGATCGATTGCCACCACAAAGCGTTGGGAAGCCCTGTAATGAATCGGATGGAAATCGCGGCACCAACCACGGCAAACAAAACGGATAGCCACACATTGACGTGTTGCTGAAAACTGGACTTGAGATTCATGCTTGAACTAGCAAATAGGAGACTTTCCTCGGATTAATTTTCTCCGCGCTCCCACGGAGCCGGCTGGGGAAATTTACCATTCAGGTACCGGATCATCTCCGGAGCTTCGTCTCGGCGCAGATTATCGATGCAAAAAGCTTTGGGCTTAAATAGCTCGACGTCCCTTTTCAACTTGGCAAAATGATCGCGCACAACTGCCAACACTTCCATAGGCCAAAAGAAGCGTGCCTTCATACGGTTAAAAAAACGCGTATTTTGCCTAAAAAGACACTGACACCCAAACTCATTTGCCATCACATAGGAAAACAGCACACGCGAAATTTCACCTCCCGTCCGAAAAGGAGAAGAGTTGGTCTGCAACAACTCAGGAAACCGAAACAACACCTCGCGAAACATAGCGATGTTGTACGCATCCATTGCATGTGCCGGCGTAAAAAATGGGATCTGTCTTCCGGTTTTTCTGCAATAGAGTTCCCAAGCTCGAATCAGCGTTTTCTGCCAACTGTTGATCGAATCATCGTTCAAAATTAGATTCGCCTGCGTTGATGTCATTTTGTCTGCACCCGCATTACTCATCCAAACAATCGGCTTACCTTGTGCATCGAAAAAGTCATCCGGTATCAACGGCCGACTCAGCATCATGTCGTCATTGGAGTAGACAAAATGCTCCGACAACCCAGGTATCCGATCCAGATACATTTCAATGCAAATAGATGAAAAGACCGGTTGCAGATCTTTGGGAATGATCTCTTTATGATCAACCACCGAAATTTTAGGGTGATCAATCAACCACTTCGGACGCTGATTATTCGTCACGACAAAAACGTGGTGAAACCAGGGAGCAAACTGATTCACTGAACGTAAAGCGTACTTCAGCTCATCGAACTGCACGTACCGAATATCCCCTATATTCTCTGTTATCAGCTCCGGCCGAACCTCCTTCATGCGCTTGGCTTTTTGTCGTACGAAATCCGGGTCCGACCCATCACACCATAAAAACACGAAGTCGATAGCCGTCTGCATTTCTGATATCCGATCACCCTATTCTCAGGATCTTCACAGCCCACCTTTCGGGAACCTATCCGGGAAAAACAGCGTCAGAATGACTTGGCTTGATCAGATTGCTTTGCCCCCTCGTTCGTCGCTTGAACTTGAGGCGGTACATATGCTGCCGTTCCCCATAGCGGGACAGTCGAGAGGCTATGTTTGAAGCTGCCGGATGTTTCCCTTGTGGAGTAGGAAAGATACATCAATGTTTGACTCTCTTCGTCAAAAATGCGTCGAATCTTGAGCGTTTTCAAAAACACGCTCTTCGATTTTTCGAAAACAACTTCCCCCGCTTTTCCCTTCTTGATGCGGGCAATCATCGCCGGCGTGATTTCGCCGGTTTGTCGACAACTGACCGCGCTATCCGAAGGATCCGACAGGGATAAATTGGCCTCAATGCTCGCAACATGACATGTGACCCCCGGAACCAAAGGGTCCACAAAACTGTTGAGCTTGATGTCTTTAAGCGTAAAAATCCCTAATGACACATCAGCCACTTCGTTATCCGAACAAGCAGACAATGTCACTGCTCCTACTGCAGCAACCGACAGCGTGACAAGGAATCGCTTGACTGAGGATGTTCTAAACGATTTCAACACAGCCATACCTACTTTTTGCGTTTGAAACAACTTACTCATGGTGGGGCGTGGCAAACTGGATGGAATAAAGATGCGCATAGAGCCCTTTTTTATCCAGCAACTCCTGGTGTTTGCCGACTTCTTGGATTTGTCCGTCTTTCATCACAACGATTTTGTCGGCACCGATGATGGTAGATAAACGATGCGCCACAACAAACGTCGTACGACCCTTCATGAGTTCATCTAGCGACTGCTGAATATATTTTTCGCTCTCGGTATCCAACGCACTGGTTGCTTCATCAAGCAGCAGAATCGGCGCATCTTTGAGAAGCGCACGCGCAATTGAAATTCGCTGTTTCTGTCCACCGGACAGTTTGCTGCCGGCTTCACCAACCGTGGTGTCCAACCCCTGGGGTAACGTTTCAATAAACGGCATGAGGTAAGCAGCCCTTGCTGCCGCTTCGATCTCTTCACGCGTTGCTTTTTCATTACCGTAAGCAATATTGGCCGCAATGGTGTCATCAAACAAAACAACATCCTGGCTGACCAAAGAAATCTGTTCTCGCAAACTCTTAAGGGTCACAGAACTCTGCGCTACACCATCAAAATAGATTTCACCCGATGTAGGAACCCAGAAGCGAGGAATGAGATTGATTAATGTGGTTTTCCCCGCACCGGATGCTCCAACCAAAGCAACTGTTTCGCCAGCCTTGACATCCAATGTAAAGTTCTGCACTGACGGCCTATCTGCTCCCACATACTGATGAGAGACTCTCTCGAAACGAACGTCTCCACGAGTCTTTTTCAATTCTGTTTGACCAGGATCAGCTTCCTCAGCTTCATCAAGCATCTCAAAAATGCTTTCGGCCGCAACACTCATAGCTGCAGTTGATCCATTTAGCGAGGAAAGATGCCGAATCGGCGTCATCAGCAAAAGCAATGCCGACAGGAATGTGATGAACTCACCTAAGGAAAGCATTCCGTGTTGCGCTTGCAACAAAGCAACCACCACCACAATGCTCACCGCACACATACTTACGAAATGCGTCATCGGCGTACCGGAAGCTGACACGGCTTTACGACGAAGCGCCAATTTTTTCATCTTTCCGTTGAATTTAGTGAAGCGTTCCTCTTCATAGTCGTATGCACCGTAGATCTTCACCATACGCTGGCCGCTGTATCCCTCGCGAATCACATTAGCCAGGTCGGCCAATGCCTCCTGAAAACCTCCCGCATAGCGTCGAGTACGTTTTCCGACCCAACGGATAATCAAGGCCAAGAATGGGGCAACAACGAATGACACAAGTGACAGCTGCCAGTTGTGATAGAAAAGTACGCAAAGCAAAGCGATGATCTGCAAGGAATCTCTGAAAATCGTTGCAATCAACTCCATCGCCCCACCAAGAGCTGTGCCTGCTTGATTCAGGAAAGTTGTCATCACAAGCCCTGAATTCCGACGTTGGTAAACTTCCGCAGGCCATCGTAAAACTCTGGAAAACAGAGCATTACGGAAATTGAACAGCACACTCTGAGAGATTGACTGCAAGTAGTAGGCACTCACAAACGAGGCCACTCCATAGGCCAGCGAAATAGCCAAAAGAGCACCAGGAGCCCACCAGATGGCATTCGGGTCTTTCTCGTAGAACCCTTTGTCAGTCAGTTGCCCGACCAAAATTGCAATAAGAGAAGAGGCGCCAGCATTGACAATCATTGCGCAGAGGGCAATGGCGATCCGTTTTTTATATTGCAAAACGTAAGAAAAGAGCCGTTTAACGGCGTCTTTCTGTCTTGCTTTTGAATCATCTTGTTGTTTGTTATTGGTGCCCTTGACCATTACTGAGAATTTCCTAGCGTTGAAAAAAGTCTAACTTGGGAATTTTACCGTGCCCTATCGCAGGATCTTTGTAGTTACGTGCAGTGTCTCAACTACGCGACTGTTCTTTTTGTAACATTGGACAACAGCTGATTCAACTCGCTATCCTTGTGCATCTTTCTTGCTTTGTGTGAGTCCATCCTATGTCAGTTGTCCTCTGTCGACTTCCCAACCACGTTGGTGATTGCTGTATGTGCCTGCCTGCGTTGCGGCTTTTAGCTGCAAGCGGTTTTACACCCGCTCTGGTTGGCAAGCGCTGGGCAGAGGACCTATTAGCAGGCATGGGATGGCGTTTCGATCCGATTGAAGGAAAAGTTTCCGAAGATCTTTCGCGCATTCGTTATCTTGCCAGCAACGCTAACGCATCTCAGGGACTTCTGTTCCCCAACTCCTTCGGTTCCGCCCTTCTGTTTAAGTTGGGACGATTGAAAACGGCCGGACTCCGGACGGATATGCGTTCTTTTCTGCTAGATAACGGCATTCCGGAACCAGGAGCGATGCACGAAGTTGAGCGTTTCTTCTATGTTGCCCACGAAGCAATTAAGGCCTGGGGATCCACACCTGCCTTTGACAAGGTACCGGAACGCCTTAGCCTTATCCTGATGAAACGACATGAAGCTGCGGCTAAAAACCTCATCGAGCAATACAAGATTCCTGAAAAATTTGCTCTCCTAGCCCCGATTGCCCGCGGCAAACATCAGGGTAAAGCCAAACACTGGGAACATTTCAACGAATTGGTGGCTCCTTTGCGCGCGAAAGGGGTTGAACCCATTGTCTTTCCTTCCCTGAGAGAAGAAGCCTTAGCAAAGGCGGCCTGCCCGGACGCAACTATCTTGCCGCCCACTACTCTGGGAAACTTTGCAGCCATTGCTAAACGGGCTCAAGTCGTCGTCGCCAATGACTCTGGTGTCAGCCATATAGCAGCAGCCGTCGGCGCCAAGCAAATCACTCTCGTCGGCGTCACGGACACCAACCGGACCGGTCCTTGGAATCCCGACGCGATTGTCCTTGGCGAAAACGGTCGTTGGCCTGAAGTGTCTGAAGTTCTTCAAACTCTGGACAACGTGCTGAAATAACACATCTCTTACAGCGGCAAATCAGTACACGAACTTGGCAGAGGCAACGCTATCTGAATTTCTAAGCTGGTTGAGTAACTGATCGGAAGGAATGTATCCATTCTTGAGATACATCTCCGCTTTTACACCGTTGCTCCGAATGGATACTTCGCACGAAACGCCGCCGATTTCGTTGTTTTGTCCGGCTTGAAGCACTTCGACAAGAGTCTTCAAGCCCTTACCTTCTGTCAATTCAAGCATCAGCGTAGCGCCTTTCCGGACACGCATCTGCTCAATCGTCAGCACCTCGTCGCATACAAACGACATACCGCCGCTACGCTCATCTTTGCGGCCTTTGCCGACAAAGATCAACATCTCATCGGCCTTGAGCATTTGCTTATAGCTATCGTAAGCTCTCGAGAACACAAGTACATCCATCGTGGTCTGTCCGTCACTCAAGACTACGACACCGAAATTGCCGCGCTTACCCGTGATCGTACGCACACTCTGGACAATGCCTGCAATCGTTTGTTGTTCCCGGCTGTCGCGGACATCCTTAAACGGAATAGCAAAATTGCGGGCTTCCACACGATACGGATCAAACATGTCGCCCGTAAGACAGAAGCCAAAGGCATCTCGCTCGAGCGTATAGAGCTTGCGATCATCCCAACGTTCGGCTTTTGTCCAGTTCACAATCCGTTCATCTTCACCGTTTTCATCCGCAAAGAGACTCGCTTGTCCAAAGGACGCCGCGACGGCCTGCCCGGCCTGAATAGCGTTCTCCACATTACCGAAAAGCTTGCCGCGGTCCTTATCCAACGAATCAAACGCGCCGCCCTTAATCAGCTGTTCAAGAACCTTGCGATTCATCGATCGCACGCGCGCAGCCACATCAAAGATATCCAAGAACGGACCATTGAGCAGACGTTCGTTAAGCAGATCCTCGACGATGTTCTGTCCGACCCCCTTGATAGCGCCCAGACCGAAACGAACAGTCTTCTCATCCGGAACTGTGAAGAACCATTCACTTATATTGATGTCAGGCTGAAGAACCGTTACCCCCATCTCCCGGGCATCTTCCACCAATTCACGCATTTTTTCGCCTTGGTTCATCACAAGACACATGTTGCCGGCAATAAAGCAAGCCGTATGGTGGACCTTCAGGTAAGCCGTCTGCCAGGCTACATAGGAATAGGCTGCGGCATGGGATTTGTTAAAGCCGTAACCCGCAAACTTTTCCATCAAGTCGAAGATTTCGGTAGCAGTCTCAGCGGTCACTCCTCGCTCAGTCGCGCCTTGAATGAAGACTGCACGCTGGCGCTTCATTTCTTCGACGTTTTTCTTACCCATGGCACGACGCAACAAGTCTGCGCCGCCAAGAGAGTAACCGCCGATTGCTCGAGCTACCAGCATCACCTGTTCCTGATACACCATGATGCCGTATGTTTCGCGCAAAATCGGCTCCATACGGGGATCAAGGTACTCCACTTTCTCTCGCCCGAACTTTCGATCGATGAAGTGCGGAATCTGATCCATCGGACCAGGACGATACAGAGCGTTTAGAGCAACAAGATCTTCCAGACAGTCGGGCTTTGCTTGCCGCAACTGTTCGCGCATACCGTCCGATTCAAACTGGAACACAGCGCCTGTATTGCCCTGCTGGAAAAGCTCCAGCGTTTTCTTGTCGTCGGTCGGAATGCGTGACAAGTCAAACTTCGTGCCGGGATTCAAACGGTCAATGTACTCTGCCGCTTTCGTAAGAATCGTCAGCGTCGTCAACCCCAGGAAGTCAAACTTCACCAGCCCGACATTTTCAATGTCCTTCTTATCGAATTGGCTGACGGTATTTTCCGGACTGCCGTCAGCATTGTATAGAGGACAGAAATCCGTGAGTTTGCTCGGTGCGATCAATACGCCGCCTGCATGCATACCCAGATTTCGCGTCAGCCCCTCGAGTTTCTGAGCGTAGCTCATCAACTCGACATAGTCGTCTCGCTCGGCCATCGCCTTAAATTCGGGCTCCATCTCGGCCGCTTTTGAAAGCGTTACGTCCATGCCGGGCTTTTGCGGAATCAATTTGGCCAGATCGTCGACCTTGCCGTAGCCCATATTAAGCACACGTCCGACGTCACGAACCACAGCCTTTGCACCCATCGCGCCGAACGTCACGATCTGACTCACGGCATCCACGCCGTACGTGCGCTTGACGTATTCAATGGTTCGGTCTCGGTTATGCTGGCAAAAGTCGACGTCAAAGTCAGGCATCGAAACGCGTTCGGGATTCAAAAAGCGTTCGAACAGCAATCCGTAATGCAAAGGATCCAAATCGGTAATGCCCAGGGCATAGGCCACCAGAGAACCGGCGCCGGAACCACGGCCCGGTCCCACGGCCACACCGTTTCGCTTGGACCAATTGATAAAGTCTTGAACGATCAAGAAGTACCCAGGGAACTTCATGGACGAAATCGTCTTGAGTTCGTACTCCAATCGTTCGACATACTCGGGGCGGCGCGCATCGCGTTCGGCTTGATTTGGGTACAAGAATTCAAGTCGACGCTCCAAGCCTTCGTGGGAAAGCTGCGCCATATACTCATCAAGCGAAACCCCTTCGGGCGTCGGGAAAAGCGGCAACTGCGGCTTTTGAAATACCCCATCCAGATTGCAACGCTGAGCAATGACGACCGTATTGTCAATCGCCTGAGGGATGTCGGCAAAGAGAGCCCGCATCTCCTCTTCGGTCTTCAGATACTGCTCTTCGGTATAGGGCTTGGGACGTCGGGGATCTGCAAGAACATAACCGCCGGCGATGCAACAGCGTACTTCGTGAGCGTTGAAGTCCTCACGATGTAAAAACTGCACCGGGTGCGTCGCTACCATCGGGAGTCCCGTCTCCACGGCAAGTTGCGCAATATTGGCCACAACCGCTTCATCGTTTTTACGACCGGCTCGTTGAACTTCCAAATAAAAACGATCCGGGAAAGCCGTACGCAATTGTTCGACAACCGCGTTGGCTTCAGCCTTGTTGTCGTCAAGAAGATGGCGCTCGATTACCCCTTGCGGTCCGCCCGAAAGACAGATCAATCCCTTGCAGTTGTCCGGAGTCAGCCATTCCAGCCTTACCTCACCACGGCCCAGATACTGGTTTTCCATCCAACCGCGGGAAAGAAGCTCACAGAGCGACAGGTAGCCTTCATGATTCTGGCAATAAAGCGTCAGACGATACGGATTGTCCCGCTTACCCTGCGCTGTGTTGGTGATCCACAAATCGCAACCGACGATCGGTTTGATGCCATCGGCCATCGCATGCGAATAAAACCGAAGAGCACCAAAAAGATTCATTGAATCCGTAATGCCCAGAGCTACCCCGCCCTGCTCCATCACTTCTTCAAGGATGGGGTCGAGACGCACAATGCCGTCTTGGATGGAATATTCGGAATGAAAGCGCAGGTGAACGAAATTGGCGGACATAGACAACGCAAAAGAGCAGTCCGGCGCATTTTCTTATGAAAATACGCCGGTTAACTGAAAAGATCTTAGTGCTTGAGTGGCTTGAAGCGAATGCGGTGCGGACGCGCCGCTTCTTCACCAAGGCGCTTTCTCTTGTCGGCTTCATACTCGTTGTAGTTGCCGTCAAAGAAGACCACCTTACTGTCGCCTTCAAATGCCAGAATGTGCGTCGCGATTCGGTCAAGGAACCAACGATCGTGCGAGGTCACCAGTGCGCAACCGGCAAATTCAAGCAATGCTTCTTCCAACGCGCGCAGAGTTTCTACGTCCAAGTCGTTCGAAGGTTCGTCGAGCAGCAGCACATTGCCGCCCTTAAGAAGCGTCGCCGCCAAATGCAAACGACCTCTCTCACCGCCCGACAGCACGCCTACCGTCTTTTGTTGATCACCGCCCTTGAAGTTAAAGCGACCAAGATAAGCTCGCGAGCTCATTTCGAACTTGCCGACCTGCAAAATGTCGAGCCCACCCGAAATAGCTTCAAAAACGGTCTTGTCGTTGGGAAGCCCCTCACGCGTCTGGTCCACTGCGGCAATCTTGACAGTGTCGCCGATAACAATCGAACCGGAATCCGGCTGTTCCTTGCCCGTGATCATCTTAAAGAGCGTCGACTTACCGGCACCGTTGGGACCGATCACACCGACAATGGCGCCGGGCGGAATCGTGAAGGACAAGTCGTCAATTAACAGACGGTCGCCGAAGCCCTTGCTGACATTATGGAATTCAATGACCTTATTGCCGAGGCGATCTGCCACCGGAATAAAGATTTCATTGGTTTCATTGCGACTCTGGTATTCATAGCTCGACAGTTCCTCAAAGCGATTCAAGCGGGCCTTGGCCTTTGCCTGACGTCCCTTGGGATTCTGGCGAACCCATTCCAATTCGTGCTTGATGGCTTTGGCGCGGGATTCCTGCTGACGTTTTTCCTGCTCAAGACGCTTTTCCTTCTGATCAAGCCAGGACGAGTAGTTGCCCTTCCAGGGAATGCCTTCCCCTCGATCCAATTCAAGGATCCACTCGGCAGCATTATCAAGGAAGTAACGATCATGCGTCACGGCAACTACTGTTCCCGGGAAACGGTGCAAGAACTGTTCCAACCACTCGACGCTTTCAGCATCCAAGTGATTGGTCGGTTCGTCGAGCAGGAGCATATCCGGACGAGAAAGCAAAAGTCGGCACAATGCTACACGGCGCTTTTCACCGCCCGACAGATGACCGATCTTGGCGTCCCAAGGCGGCAAACGCAACGCATCAGCGGCAATTTCCATCTGCGTCGAAGCATCCGTACCGGCAGCAGCAATGACGGCTTCCAGACGAGCCTGTTCAGCCGCCAAAGCATCAAAATCAGCGTCCGGTTCAGCATACGCGGCATAAACAGCATCGAGCTTGGCCTGCGCCTGCATCACTTCGCCCATGCCTTCTTCAACAGCTTGTCGAACCGTTGCTTCAGGATCAAGCTGCGGTTCCTGCGGCAGATAACCGATTTTGAGATCGTTCTGCCACGTGATTTCGCCGTCAATCTCCTTGTCAACACCGGCCATAATCTTCAACAGCGTTGACTTGCCGGCACCGTTGAGTCCCAAAACGCCGATCTTGGCGCCCGGGAAAAACGACAGAGAAATATCTTTGAGAATGAATCGCTTGGGCGGAACCACCTTAGCCACACGATTCATGGTCATGACGTATTGAGCCATTTGTCCTGATCTTTGATTGAAAATGGAAATTAGAACGTAGAATTATGCCCGTGCCGTGCGAAGCACACAAACGGGAACAGATGATTACCTGTCTGCTATTTTGCCCTTTTGCTCTGTTCGCGGCTGATTATTTTTTCTTGTCTCGCATTCATGGACTCTCTGCGCAAATCTTTGATCTGTTTTATTGCCGGCATTTGCTTCGTCGGTTCGGTGTTTTGCGCAGAAACACCGGCTGTTGCCGAAGTGCGCCAAGCTGATGATCTTCCTGCTACGGAAGCAGAAGTATCTCCCCCGGTTGACATCTGGGATCGCATCCGACGCGGCTACGCCATGCCTAAGCTCAACAACTCCCGAGTGAAAACTTCGCTTAGGAGTTACAGCCGTAATCCTCGCCACATTGAGCGTGTCTTTGAGCGTGCCGGCAAGTATCTCTACCACATCGTCGACGAAATTGAACAGCGAGGGCTTCCCACCGAACTCGCGCTTTTGCCGTTCGTTGAAAGTGCTTTTCAACCCGAAGCTTTGTCGCACGCCAAAGCATCCGGACTCTGGCAGTTCATGCCTCAGACCGGCAACATTTATTCGCTTCAACAGAACTTCTGGAAAGATGAACGCCGAGACGTACTGCAAAGCACGCGCGCGGCGTTGGATTATCTGGAAAAGCTCTACCAACAATTTGGTGACTGGCATTTGGCTCTTGCTGCATACAACTGGGGCGAAGGCAGTGTTTCGCGTGCTATCCGAAGAGCCAAAGCGCGCGGTCGCAAAGCTGATTACGCGCATTTGCGCATGCCCCGGGAGACGGCTTACTACGTACCGCGTCTAGAAGCCATCCGAGAAATTGTGGCTACCCCGGAAAAGTTTGGAATTAACTTGCCGGAAATTGAAAACGCTCCGTACTTTGTCCGTGTCACAAAAAGCCGTGACATCGACATGAAGACCGCGGCCGAACTTGCCGAAATGGATCCCGACGAGTTCCGACAGCTCAATCCCGGTTTTAATCTGCCAGTAATTGTCGCCAGTCATAACTCCGTCATGCTGCTTCCGATGGAAAACTTGGAAGTCTTCATGGATAACCTTGCTAGTTGGGTCAACACCGGTAAACCCCTTTCAAGTTGGGTGCTTTATCACCTTAAAGAAGGTGAAACGCTTGCCGATGTTGCTTTGAAGTCCGGCATGACCGAAGAGGAGCTGCGCCGCGTCAACCGTATTCCCAAAGGACGCAAGGTGTTGGCCGGCTCCGCCTTGTTGGTTGACGCCAACGGTCAACTTGCTCCTGAAATTGCTCAGGAAGAACTCAATGCCGGGCTTAAGCTTTCGGCTCCGGAAGTGCGCCGCGTCGTTTATCGCGTCCGCCGAGGCGACTCGATTTATACCATTGCAAAAAAATACGGTATTACACAACGCTCCATCCGTCGCACAAATAATTTGCGAAGCTCTCGCCTGCGCATCGGACAGCGCCTTGTGCTTGTGATACCGCCGCGCGCTACAACGCAACCGCCCCCCGGAAAAAACGTTCATGTGGTCAGACGTGGCGAGACACTTTTTTCAATTGCAAAAAAGTACGGCACGAGTGTCTCTAAAATCCGTATCATCAACAACTTAAGAACGACTCGAATCTCCATCGGACAACGTTTGAAGATTCGCTAAAAAACAAAAAAATCCTTACCGAGGAATAAATCATGGGATTTCTGCAAGGCAAGAAACTTTTGATCACGGGCGTGTTGTCGAACCGTTCGATCGCCTACGGCATCGCCCGAGCCTGCCATCGCGAAGGTGCTGAGCTCGCCTTTACTTATGTCGGCGAACGCTTCCACGACCGTATCGTTGAGTTTGCCAAAGAATTCGGCAGCGACATCTGCCTTGAAATGGACGTCACCAAAGACGATCAGATCGCCAACGTGATGGGCGAGTTGAAGGAGCGCTGGGGTGGTTTGGACGGTTTCGTGCATTCCATCGGCTTCGCTCCGCGCGAATGCATTGCCGGCGACTACCTTGAAGGTGTCGGCCGCGAATCCTTCCGCACCGCCATGGAAATCTCCGCGCTGTCCTATCCGGTTCTCGCCAAGGCCGCTCTTCCATTGATGGAAGGTCGTGCCGCATCGATTCTCGCACTGACCTATATCGGCAGCGAACGCACAGTTCCGAACTACAACACCATGGGCGTTTGTAAAGCAGCTCTTGAAGCTTCCACGCGTTATCTTGCCGGCAGTCTTGGCCCCAAGGGCATACGTGCCAACGCCATCAGCTCAGGCCCGATCAAGACGCTGGCAGCTTCCGGCATTCAGAACTTCTCAAAGATTCTGACCTACATGGAACATTCCGCTCCGCTGCGCCGTACTGTCACGATTGATGAAGTCGGCAATACCGCAGCGTTCCTTCTCTCGGATCTGGCTAGCGGCATCACTGGCAATGTGGCCTACGTTGACGCCGGTTTCCACAGCGTTGGCGTGAGCCCTGTGTTGGTGGAAGAATGACAATTCTTTAGAATTCTGCTCCGAAACGAGGTGTTGCAAGGGAACCTCATGCAACACCTTTTTTATTAGATCCATGTTCCAAATAAGCTCTCAGCGCCCCCCAAAATGAAAGGTATCGTTTTAGCCGGCGGTAGTGGCAGTCGCCTCGCTCCACTTACAAACACAACCTCCAAACAGCTCCTCCCGGTATATGACAAACCCATGGTGTACTACCCTTTGGCAACACTGATGGATTTGGGGATCAAGGATGTTTTAATCATTTCAACGCCTCGCGACCTCCCTAACATTGAAGCTTTGTTTGGAGATGGAAATCAATACGGGCTCAACATCACGTATCGTGTGCAATCCGCGCCGAATGGAATTGCGGAGTGCTTCCTGCTCGCAGATGATTTCATTGATGAACCTGTTTGCCTGATTCTCGGCGACAACATCTTCATTCTTCGTGAAGAGTTATTGCAATTGCGCCGGTTCGTTCAGGAGCCTCTAGATACTGCCGCAATTTTGCTCTGCCCGGTACAAGATCCCGAGCGATTCGGAGTTGCCAATTGCGATGAGGACGGACGCGTAGTAAAGCTTGAAGAAAAACCTCGTACTCCAACATCAAATCTAGCTTCAGTTGGCCTGTATTTTTACCCTGCTGACGTACTTGACAAAGCGCGACAACTAAAACCCTCTTCAAGAGGAGAGTTGGAAATCACCGACCTCAACAACATCTATCTTCAAGAAAACCGTCTCAACGCGCTTCGCATGACAGATTCTTCCCTCTGGCTGGATGCGGGAACTCCAGACTCTCTCCTTCAAGCTTCGGTAGAAGTTGAACGGGAGATTCGTGAACACGGTAACCCTGTCGGCTATCTCGAAGTGTTGGCATTACGACGCGGGCTGATTAAAGCAACAAGTTTTGAGGCCCTTGTAACTTCACTTAAACCCGGTACTCCCTATAGAGAGAAACTGCGTCAACTGGCCTTCGGTCGAGATGTTTAACGGAGTTCTTTCATGGAAAAAAAAGAAACAGCAATCTCCGGCGTGTTCGTTCTGGAACCACGAGTGTTTGGCGACTCACGCGGTTGGTTCTATGAGTCGTACAATGCCAAAGTTTTTTCAGACCTTGGCATTTGTGCGGATTTTGTCCAAGACAACGAATCTTTTTCTAGCTACGGCGTACTCAGAGGACTTCACTTCCAAAAAGGCGAATATGCTCAAGCGAAGCTTGTTCGTGTATTGTCCGGTCGCGTACTGGATGTAGCTGTTGACATCCGCGCAGGTTCCCCAACATACGGCAAGCACGTAGCCGTTGAACTTTCTTCAGAGAACAAACGACAGTTGTTTATCCCCCGTGGATTTGCACACGGTTTCGCTGTGCTGTCAGACACCGCACACTTCGCGTACAAGTGTGACAACTTCTACGCTCCGCAGAGCGAAGGCTCTATCTTTGCTCTTGACGAGTCTCTCGGCATTGATTGGCAACTTCCTCGCGAAGTGTGCCGATTTTCCGATAAAGACCTTTCTGCCGCCTCCTGGAAAACATACTGCGGATTCCCCGTTTTCCGATTTGAGGAGTAACCCATTATGCTGCTCATCACTGGAGCAAACGGACAATTAGGAAAAGCAGTAATTGAACAATGCCTGCGTCAGGGCATTTCGTTTTGTCCTGTCACTAAGGCCGAACTTGATATCACTTGTGCGTCAAGCGTGATCAGGCTTGTTTCCGAACAAAAGTTCGACTGCATCATTAACTGCGCGGCTTATACGGCCGTTGACGCAGCTGAAACTGATGTTGCCAATGCCTACAACGTTAATGCATTCGGTCCATGGATGTTAGCCTCCACCGGAGTGCCGATTCTTCATGTCTCTACGGATTACGTGTTTGACGGTACAGCCGTTTCACCCTATGAAACAAATGACCTATCACGACCGTTATCCGTCTATGGCTTGACTAAACGCGCCGGGGAAGTCTCTCTTTTAGAAGGGCAATTCAGCGGGGTCATCATTCGCACTGCCTGGGTTTACTCCAAAGCAGCCGAGTCACGCAACTTCTTTAATACGATATCGAGACTTGCAGCAGAGCGAGATACCTTGCGTGTGGTCAGCGATCAAACTGGGACTCCGACAAGGGCCAAAGACCTTGCTCAAGCATTGTTGACCTTATACAAACAAGGTGCACACAAGCAACCCATGCATGTTATGCACTTTACCAATGCTGGCCAATGTTCCTGGTATGACTTTGCTTGCGAGATTGTAAAAACAACTGGCAGTTCCTGTGCCATTGTTCCCATTACAACAGCGGAATATCCGACGAAAGCCGTACGCCCTGCATTTAGCGTTCTTTCCCTGAAATCTCTTGAACCCTATGGGATCAAGCCTCGTTCCTGGCTTGAAGCTCTTACCGATGAGTAACAAACAGATGTTCGAAAAATCCATCCTTGTGACTGGTGGTGCAGGCTTTATCGGCGCCAATTTTGTCAGCCATTTTTCCAAAGCATATCCCCACTACCGAATCATTGATCTGGACGCTCTCACCTATGCTGCGCATCCCGCCGTTTTTGAGTTGCAAGCGCAGATGGGCAATGTCATTCCCGTCAAAGGCAATATTTGCGATGTAGCATTAATTCGACAGTTGTTACGCCAGTACTCAATTACTGGTGTCATACACTTTGCCGCTGAAAGTCACGTTGACAACTCCATCGCAAATCCGCTGATTTTTGTGGAAACGAATATCAACGGAACAGCCAATCTTCTGAATGAATGCCTCAACTACTGGCGGGAAATTGGTTGCTTAGAGTCTGCTCGTTTCCACCACATTTCAACCGATGAGGTATACGGCAGTCTCGGTACCGAAGGTTTCTTCACGGAAGATACTCCTTATGCCCCTAACAGTCCCTATTCCGCCAGCAAAGCCTCTTCCGACCTGTTGGTCCGTGCCTATGCTCACACATATGGGCTAAACACAACCATCTCCAACTGTTCCAACAATTACGGGCCCTGGCAGCACAGTGAAAAATTCATACCAACCATCATCCGTAAGTGCCTAGCTCATGAACCTATTCCCGTGTATGGCAAGGGACTCAACATTCGCGACTGGCTTTGGGTGGGGGACCACTGTCAAGCTATTGCCCTTATTTTCCATAAGGGTAAAACTGGTGAGAGCTACAACGTTGGGGGGCACAACGAAAGAACAAATCTGCAAATCGTCGATACGGTATGCAACGTTCTTAACGAACTCCACCCCTGGAACGGACACGACTATAACGAGTTACTCAGCTTTGTAAATGATCGTCCCGGTCATGATTTCCGGTATGCGATTGATCCCTCAAAAATCTCTGAGGAACTAGGCTGGATCTCACAAACCACTTTTGAGCAAGGGATTCGTCAGACTGTTCAGTGGTACCTTCAATAGTTGGTACTCATGCAGTAAAAAAGCCGAGCTTGAACAATCACAATTCCAGCTCGGCTTTTTAATTCGATTGTTTGACAATAAGCAACTACTTGCGGCGAATCTTTTCCTTCTTCCGACAATCTTCGCAAATACCGTATAACGCCAAAGAGTGTCCTTCAAGCTCAAAGCCCAAACGCACAGCGATTTGTTTTTGGCGTTTCTCGATTTCCTTATCAACGAACTCTTCGACTCGCCCGCAACGCGTACAGACGATGTGGTCGTGATGCGCCCCATCATCCATCTCATAGGTTGCGCGGTCATTGCCGAAATAGTGTCGGACGATAAGCCCCGCCGCCTCAAATTGAGTCAAAACGCGATAAACGGTTGCAAGCCCGACTTCGATATTTTCCGCAACCAACTGCTTGTAGATATCTTCCGCCGTCAGGTGGCGCACGGCCCCGGATTCCTGCGCCTTTTGAAAGAGTTCCAGAATACGCATGCGAGGCGCAGTCGCTTTGAGTCCGACATTTTTCAGTTCCTGTTCGGGCTCAAGCATCTCATGTTCATTGTTTACGCTCATTAGCTATCCTCAAAAGGCTCATTTCAATCCGATACTCGCTATCATAATGGGAAGTTTTTAATTTACGAATCTCGAGGCGTTTTCTCGACCTTTTTTCACATGTCCTTGCGCACATTTCTTATCACCGCCCCCCTTGCCGTCGGTTTGATCGCGCTGTCCGGCTGCAACTTCAATAGCTACGTCTACCGTACCGATGTCCACCAGGGCAATCTGGTCACCAAAGAAATGATTGACCAATTGCAGGTCGGTATGGCGCGCCAACAGGTGCTCTTCCTGATGGGAGAGCCCCTCATTGAAAGTCAGTTCCACCGTAATCGCTGGGACTACACGTACTACTTGAATCCGCGCTACGGCGACATTCAGATGCGTCGCGTCACGCTTTACTTTGACGAGCAGGACATTCTCACCAAAATTGAAGCCGGTCCCGTTCCGACGGAAAAGCAGGCTGACGAAATGATTCTGGGCAGAGAAACGGATTTTCCTCCCACTCCGCTTGTACGTCCTGAAGATCAGTAAGGAGCCGAACGTGAAAATAGCCGTTTCCGGTGCGACCGGTCGCATGGGCAAACTCATCATTGAAGCCGTCATCAATAGTGACGACCTTAAACTCGTTGCGGCTGTGACTGCTCCAGGAGTTGCAGAGATCGGAACAGACGCCGGTGCGTCACTCGGGAAAACCACCGGAGTCATGATCACTGACGATGTTCAGGAACTAGCCAAAGCTGACGTGTTGATTGACTTTACGCGTCCTCAAGCTACTCTGGCATACCTTCCTTTCTGCATTGAACATAATGTGGGCATTGTGATCGGTACGACCGGCTTTGATACTCAAGGCAAGGCTCAGATAGCCGAAGCCGCAAAAACTGTTCCCGTTGTTTTTGCGCCCAACATGAGTGTGGGGGTTAATTCCGTTCTCAAGCTTCTGGAAATCGCCGGCGCCATGCTCTCTCAGTACGACTGTGAGATTGTGGAAATGCACCACAAGCACAAAGTGGATGCTCCTTCCGGCACTGCACTTGAAATGGGGCGGCGAGTTGCCCTCGGACGTGGCGTTGATTTTGACTCTGTCGCCGTTCTGAGTCGCGAAGGTCATACCGGCGAACGCCCCGATGGAGCCATCGGCTTTGCAGCTCTTCGAGGCGGTGACGTTGTGGGAGACCACACCGTCATTTTTGCCGGACCTGGAGAACGCATCGAGATCAGTCACAAATCGGGATCACGCGCAGGATACGCACAAGGTGCCGTAACCGCGGCGCGCTTCCTGAAAGACAAGTCCAACGGGCTTTTTTCCATGTCCGACGTGCTCGGTTTCAACTGAATTTGTTTTTCCGCGTAAAAAGCCACGCAGACAACCGTTTTGAGTGGCAAAATTCGCAGGCAATCTTTTCTTACGTGCGCAAATCTGCTTTTTGCGTATGCTCAAACGAGGTAACAAATGAACGACCAGCTTGACAAACTTGAATCCTCCGTCGCCCGCCTTGTGCAGGCCTACAACGAAATGAAGGCTGAAAATGCAGCCCTCAAAGCACAGCTCGCCGACAAAACCGCCGCTGTCGAACTGCTCGAGGAAGAAGCCGCCGCTGTTCGTGGCCGTATTGAGTCGCTGATCGTCTCTTTGACGGCCGACCAGCAGACCGAACAGCCCTCTGCTTGATCGGGTTATTTTCGGGTAGTCAATCGGAGTCATAAAGCATGCCACGCATCAAACTCACCATCTTGGATCGCGAGTATCCCTTTGAGGTTTCCGATGAAGACGTGGAGAATCTTCGCAGTGCTGCGGAAATCCTCAATACACGTGCATCTCAAGTGCGCTCAGCCAACCGTTCGCTCACTCCTGAACGCGTGGCTGTTATGGCGTCGCTGCAGATTGCTTTTGACTCCATTACCGGCCGACTCGGTCAGGTGCCTGTTGATGAAGCAACGGTTTCTCGCGTTGCTGCGCTTCGCATGAAGTGCGACGAAGCTCTAGATCCTGCACTCGAAGGCTGATTCCGTACAGTCTTTGTGTAAAGATTCTCCGAAAGGCCGCTGAAAACAAGTGGCCTTTCTTATAATTGCTTTACCCTGTGATGTTTCACCACACGGCTCCAATGTTCCTAACCTATGCATTCGTGCAAGGCCGTTTAACTCGAGAGCCGATAGTGCAGCGGGCACGCGTTGTCCGCTCCGTTTTCCGCTCCAGCCGCGGCCACCCTGACCTTTCGGTTCAGGTAACGTAGCCGGAAACCACAGGGTCTTCTCTTTTTTTCTCTCCCTTCTCTCCCATCAAGCACCTTTTGCGCAGGTATCATGTAGCCGCAAATCAGCAATTCTGCGGGAAGTGCGTTCATGTCTTGGGAAATTGTTGCAGCCCTGCTGTGTTTAGGCGCCTGTACGGGCTTTCTGGCAGGTCTTCTGGGTATCGGTGGTGGCATGGTGCTTACGCCGTTTATGACCATGTTGCTGGTTTACGTGGGCGTGCCCGGTACAGCAATTGTTCATACTGCAATTGCAACATCTCTGGCCACCATCATGTTTACGTCGCTTTCTTCCGTGCGGGCTCACCACAAACGCGGAGCCGTGCTCTGGAATGTTGTCGCGACAGTGGCTCCCGGCATTTTGGTCGGCGCCCTCTTAGGTGCAAAAATATCCAGCCTTCTGCCGACTTTCTGGATTTCTCTTGTCTTTGTCTGTTTTGTTGGTTTTTCTGCCATCAAAATGTTCATCAACTCCAAGCCGCAGCCCAAACGAACGTTACCTGGCATGGCAGGAATGTTTGGCGCCGGCACCGGCATCGGCGTCATCTCTGCCTTAGTCGGCGCCGGAGGCGGTTTTATTTCCGTTCCCTTCATGGTTTGGTGCAACGTCAAGATGCATAACGCCGTAGGCACATCGGCTGCACTGGGCTTTCCCATTGCAGCAGCCGGGACACTCGGTTACATCATCACGGGTTGGAGTGAACCGGGCTTGCCTCAATTTCCCATGATGCTGGGATACATTCATCTGCCTGCATTGTTGTCCGTTGCGGCGGCAAGCATCTTCACTGCCCCCCTCGGCGCCAAGGTCGCCCATAGCATCGATACAAAACCTCTAAAGCGCATTTTTGCCTGCATGCTTCTGGTTCTTGCTGGCTATATGCTCACTCGTGCCATTAATTCCCTTTGATCTTTTAACCGTTTTTTCCGCTTTATGTCTGAAATTCCTTTGCCTCTTGTCCGTGCTGTTGAGCCCGAAACCATTGCCACGCATCTTTTCCATGTCAAGGAAGTAGCTCCGCTTGTGCACTGTATTACCAACGACGTCGTGCAGGAAATCACGGCTAACGTACTGCTTGCAATGGGAGCCTCTCCCGCCATGGTGGTTGCTTGTGAAGAAGCCGCTCATTTTGCGGCGATTTCTTCTGCCCTGCTCGTCAATGTTGGAACGCCTCGTCCCGAATCTTTGGAAGCCATGCATCTGGCGGCTAAAAGTGCGGTCCGTCACAACGTTCCCTGGGTGCTTGATCCGGTAGCCGCCGGTGTCATTCCCTGGCGCGACAAAATGATCATGGGGCTTTTGGCCCTGCAACCGACCGTTATTCGTGGCAACGCCTCTGAAATCCTGGCGCTTGCCGGATTAGGCAAGGGTGGTAAGGGCGTTGATAGTACCGACTCAAGCGACGCCGCTCTTGAGGCCGCCGTCAAACTTGCTCGCGAATACAACACCATTGTTTGCGTCACAGGTAAAACCGACTACGCAACCGACGGCAAAGAAATACTTTCCTGCACCGGCGGCTCGATTAAGGCAACGCTTGTGGTCGGCACCGGTTGTTCCCTTTCGGCCATGGTGGCCGCCTTCGTTGCGCAAACCGAACATCCGCTTGAAGCCGTTATTTCAGCCTGTGCGCTCGCCAAGCGTGCCGCTCAGCAAGCCGCTGGCGTTGCCCGTGGCCCGGGCAGCTTTGCCGTTGCTTACATAGATGCGTTGAATCTGCTCCAAGCCAAGGACTTCTATTAATGCGACACCCCATCGATCTTTCCGTTTATCTGGTACTCGATCCCGATTTGTGCGGTGGTGCTCAAGGCATGATTGAGACCACACGCGCTGCTGTGCAAAACGGCGCCACCTGCGTGCAGCTACGGGCACCACACTGGAAAAAAAGAGCTCTTGTGGAATGCGGGCGAGCATTGAAGTCAGTCTTAGCCGACTTTAACGTTCCTCTCATCATCAACGACCATGCAGATATCTGCCTGGCGGTTGATGCGGAAGGATTGCACGTTGGGCAGGACGATCTATCGCCTCTCGATGCCAGAGCCATCATCGGCAACGAAAAAGTATTGGGGCTATCGGTTTCTAATACACAAGAACTTTCCGCAGTCGATATTCGCCTGGTTGATCATCTTGGTATCGGACCGATATTCTCGACCAGTACGAAACCAGACGCCAGTGCCGCTCTCGGACTTGACGGCTTTGCAGCATTAGCTTCACGAAAACCGTGCCCTGTTGTTGCAATCGGCAGCGTCAAGGTCCCGATTGTCGGAGACTTGATTCGTTCCGGTGCGGACGGCGTTGCCGTTGTCTCTGCTATTTGCGGACAAGCCAACCCCGGTGAAGCCACAAAAGAATTGGCTCGAGCAGTTGAATCGGCTCGCTCCTAAAGCGCACCTAAGCACTCTCACCTAAAATAGGGGTTTAAACAGATCACACAGGATTGCGCACTGCCATGGCCCAAAACAAACGAATGTCGGTTCGACTGACGCTACAGCAAGCCAAGCTTGTTTTGCTCGCCAAGGCTATAGAAGAGTCCAACGACTCGCGTATCCATTGGTCCTCGGCCGATTCCGAAGCCGCGAGTCTTCGCGCCGCTCACACCGTGGGCGAATCGGCCGACACTGCCAAACTCCTGACCGAACGAGCCAAGGTTGTTTTGAAAACTGTCTCTGAAAGAGGCATCAGCACAACTGCAAGTACCAAAGCCCGGTTGCCCCAGTTCTTCTCGCCGCTTTTCGTTTTGTTGGCTTTCATTCTCGGAGCTCTGACGGATCGTATCGCAAGTCCCGAGCACATCGTCAACTTGCTCTCTCCTCCTTACTGGAGCGTGATTCTCTGGAATCTGGTTGTCTATTTCGCCCTCTTTTGTTGCGCTATCGGTTTGGTGGGAACCGGAACCAATCGTTTCGCTTTGCCATTGCGCAGCAGTCTCGGAGCCTTCGTCCAAAAAACAAGTTACGGCACGCTAAGACGCACAGGATTCAAGTCGCACTTCTACAGTGAGTGGTCGTCATTTGTGGCTCCATTGATTCGCATGAATGTTGCCCGAACTCTGCATTTCGCCGCTGTTTTCTTTGCCCTGGGCATCATCGTGAGTTTGCTTGTACGCGGCTTCGGCACGTCTTATTGGGCCGGATGGGAAAGTACATGGCTTGCCGAGAGCCCCGAGAGTGTCAAAGCGTTCATTGATCACACCTACGGACTAATTCCTGCAGTAGGCCCCTTGTCTTCTATGCCTGATCTCACGCAAATCGTGGACATGAGGGCTGATCGTCTGCCGTATTTGGAAGCACCGATCTCGGCTGCTCCCTGGCTCATTCGGATGATGATCCTGATGGGCGTTACCGTCATCGTTCCTCGTCTGCTTTTTGCCATGTTTGACACATGGCGTATGCGACGCTTTAAAACGCAGACAGCGCTGTCCATCGATTCGCCCTACTACGAGAACATTCTCGTTCAGTGTGCTCAGGATGCGGTTCTTGGCAACTTGATGATTGTCACATCAACAGCCAACCGCCCGTTAAGAGATCAGACAGCCTCTATTCTGTGCAAGCATTGGGGCAATGCTGAAGACTCGACGGTCAAGAGCATTGACTTTGATGATGAAGAATCGACAGTTCCGGCAATCGCAGAAGGCCCCAGAAAGCCAATTGTTCTTCTCTGGTTTGACGGCATTGAAACGCCTGAGGAAGACGTCCACGGCGCTGTCATTGAACGCTTGCGCGAAGCATATGAAGCAAAAGGTTCCGCTGTCTTTGCCGCACTTCTCGACATGAAAGAGTTTGCCCAAAGGTTTGCCTCAACACCTTCTCGTATCCAAGAGCGTAAGGATAGTTGGCTCGCCATGAGCAAGTTGCATCAGGTCAAACTATTTGATCTGGACGGTACCTCGGAGTCTCAACTGACAACAATTAAAGCGCTCCGCGCTTGGGCCGCTCCGCGCGTTTCTTCCAACCAAATAATCGTGACTGACAAGAAGGAAAACAACAATGAGCAATGATCCGTTGCGAATCCATTTGAGCCTGGTCAGTCATACCAATATCGGTAAGACGACGTTAGCTCGCACGCTACTGTCTCGAGATATCGGCGAAGTCGCAGATCGTGCTCACGTCACGGAAACGACTGACGACTATGTACTGGCGCGCAATGCCGAAGGCTGTGAACTCGTTTTGTGGGATACGCCGGGCTTTGGCAATTCTGTGGCACTTGCGAAACGACTCGAAGGCAGAGCCAATCCTGTCGGTTGGTTCTTGTCCGAAGTCTGGGACCGCATGGCCAACAAGTCGCTTTGGCTGAATCAAAAGGCGCTCAAGCATGTCAAAGAAACGTCAAGCGTGGTTCTCTACCTTGTGAATGCCACCGAACTGCCCGATTCTGCACCTTATGTGAGTGCTGAAATGCGCATTCTCGAGTGGATCGGGAAGCCGGTCATTGTGTTACTCAATCAAATCGGTCAACCGAAACAACCGGAAGCAGAACAAGCTGACGTAGATCGTTGGAAGCAGGCGATGGCTGCTTACCCCATTGTCAGTTCTGTCCTTTCGATGGATGCTTTCGCTCGCTGTTGGGTTCAAGAATTCGCACTCTTTGACGCTATCGCCAAGGCTTTACCAGAAGAGCAACATAGCACTCTTGAAGCACTCAGGGAAGTATGGTCGAGACAGCGTAGGGCTGCTTATAACTCAAGTATTCAGGCCTTATCTCATTATCTTGAGAAACTCGCCAACGATCGCGAAGTTGCGGAAAGCTCTTCGGTTATGGATCAGCTTAAGTTCCTCGGCAAACGTCTTGGCCTATTTAAAAACGAAACTATTCATGACCCCCTAGGGGCTGCTCAAACAGCCCTGTCGGCTAGAGCTGCAGATGAATTTTGTGCTTTAACGGACAAGCTTATTGCCGTCAATTCACTAAAAGGCAAGGGTGTCCGGAAAGAACTGCTTCGCCGCATGCAAACGGACTGGAAGGTCACCAGCTCGGTACCACCCGCTCCAGCCGCCGTAGCGGGAGCTATTGGAACCGGTGCGGCAGGAGGACTAGCGAGCGACCTCGCAACAGGAGGTCTTTCTCTCGGACTAGGAACATTGATCGGCACTGTTGTCGGTGCTCTGGGCGGTGCAGGTCTTGCGGTTGCATACAACCACAAGAAGCAAATTGATGGAACGGTTGTAACATGGTCCGATGATGCGCTAAAAAAGTTCTTTGTCGAAGCTACTCTTCTTTATCTTGCGGTAGCTCATTTCGGCCGAGGCAGAGGCAACTGGGCAGAAAGCGAATATCCAGAACACTGGAGAACCAATATTGTTGCCATTCTGACTGATGAAAACACCGCTGCCACTGAGGTCTCCAAGTACTTTGACCCGGTCATTCGCAGAGTTCTTTCTCGGTTCTATCCGTCTGCCAATTTCTAAAAAAATTTCACATACCAGTAGATATGTTGATTGCTCTCTGCCTTTTTAAGTATTTTCCGTATGGCGGTCTCCAGCGAGATTTCCTAGCAATTGGGAAAGAATTGTATAAACGAGGTCATCAAATCCGCGTATACACACGCTCATGGCAAGGCGATAAACCTAGCGAATTTGACATTATTGAAGTCCCCGTACGAGCATTAACTAATCATTCGGCCAACGTCAAATACTACGAATGGGTGAAGAAGCACTTAGCTTCACACCCAGTCGATAAAGTCGTCGGGTTCAATCGCATGCCTGGCCTAGATTTCTACTATGATGCGGATGTTTGCTATGCCGAAAAAATTGAACAAGAACAAAGAGGCTTCTTTTATCGAATAAGTGGAAGATGCAAACACTACCTTGAGTACGAAAAGGCTGTTTTTGAAAAAGGAACGAAAACTAAAATTCTTCTTCTTTCTCGAGTTCAACAAACTTATTTCCAAAAGCACTACCAGACTGAGTCAGAAAGATTTTACTTGCTTCCTCCAGGGATTTCTCCTTCTCGCAAATATCAAAATGCGCCCGCTGGAGCACGTGAGAAAATTTGCAAAGAATTAGACATTCCTACTTCTAGTTTTCTTCTCCTGCAGATTGGATCCGATTTTTCAAGAAAAGGACTGGATCGCTCAATCGTAGCTCTTTCTTCTCTACCGGAAGGCATACGAAAAAAAACGCATCTAATAATAATTGGGCAAGATAATCCGAATAAGTTTGTCAAATTGGCCAAACAACTAAAAGTAGACAAAAACGTTCACTTTCTTTTGGGAAGAGATGACGTTCCTTATTTCATAGCAGGTAGTGATATCTTACTCCATCCTGCGCGTTCTGAAAATACAGGGACCGTCATTCTAGAAGCCATAGTTGGGGGTTTACCAGTGATCACAACCGCCGAATGTGGGTACTCTTCCTATGTATCGGATTACAAAACAGGAATAGTTTTAGATTTACCTTTTTCTCAAGAAAATCTAAATTCTTCTGTTTTACAAGCTATTGATAAAAGTCAACTCAACAAATGGTCAATTACTGCCAAACATTTAGCTAATACAGAAAATCTGTACTCTTTAATCAATGACGCCTGCAGCATCATTTGCAAGCTATAATGAGAGCTTTGATCAGACATCGATAGCCGTTGAAAAAATGTTCGAAACATTACCTTTACGAATAGTTATGTTAACCACAGTTCGGTTTCACAACTCAAAAGGTGGAACCGAGAAAGTGATGATTGATACAGCTAACGCAATGTCAAGCAAAGGGCACCATGTTACTATTCTTTATAGGGATAAATATGGCGATACTCCTGGCTTCAAAATCAATAAAAATATCCGAACAATCAATTGTGCTAAAGAAAAAGTTCCATTTAAATTATCTGGACTTATCGGTTACTTGCGATCTCTTTCGATATCTCCAGATCGCTACAGAGAGAAGCTAGCTAATTTCAAATTAGAAAAGCTAGCCTGTCTTTTCCATAAAGCATTATCAGAATCTCCAGCAGATATATATATAACATACGAACCCAAACTATCTGCAATGCTTGTTAAAGAATTTGGGATCCGTGGCAACATAATTACTACCTTTCAATTCAATCCCGAGCACATTGCCAAACGCACAGACACAAAATATATTGAGAAATACCTCGGAGAAGCAGGACCTATTCAAATATTAAAAAACGAATTCTTGGAAAGAACAAAAAAACTTTTTCCCTCATGTCGAGACATTATTATTATACCGAATGCAATTGAGCAATCTCCGTTTTTTGCCAATTTAAATTCCAAAACAATTATTAATCTAGGCCGAATCTCTCAACAAAAAAATCAATTACTATTAGTAGAGGCCTTCAACTTGATTAGCTCAGAATTTAGAGATTGGAAGATAGAAATTTGGGGCGAACAACAAGTTGAACCTAATTATTATCTAAATATTTTAGATAAAATTAAAAAATACAACCTAGAACAGCAAGTATTATTGTGCGGCACAACGAATAACGTTTACGACAAGCTTCAAAAAGCATCTATTTTTGCATTTCCGTCTGTGTATGAAGGATTTGGCTTAGCTTTAGCAGAAGCCATGACAAATGGCTTACCCTGCATCGGTCTTAAAGACTGTCCAGCAGTCAATACTTTAATACAAAACAATCAGAATGGAATACTCTGCGAAAATAACAAGTATGCCTTAGCCGAAGCATTAAAAATGCTTATGAGCAATTCTACTTTACGGAATCAGCTCGCAATGAATGCGAAAACGGATATTGAAAAATATTCCCCACAAAACATTTGGCCATTATGGGAAAAAATCATTTACACTTATTCGAACAGAAACTTTTCTAGTTCAAATTCCACCTGCGTATCAGCAAATAATCTATGAAAAACAAATTCAAAATCATATTATCAACCGTACATCGATTTAATAATCGAGCGGGTGGCACAGAAAAGGTCATTTGTGAGATGGCCAATGCTCTAACCATTATGGGACACGATCTCACTATTCTCTATTGTGATGAACACCGTGGAAAACCATTCTTTCCATTGAATAAAAATGTCACTTTGGCAAATACTTTTATAGAAATTCCTTTTTTCTCCAGGCAACTTTTTCGAAATTTCATTTCTTTTTTTTCTCCATCCAATGATAAGCTAAGAAAAAGAAAAGAAATCGAATGCAAATGGAAGTCTAAGAACATTTTAAAATTTTTAACAACATCAAATTTAAAGCCCGATATAATAATTTGTTTTGACTTTGAATCAACGTATATCTTTAAAGAGCTTTTAAGGCTCCCCATTCCCATTATTGCCACTCTACAAACAGCTCCCATCCTTGCATTTCAAAACAACAAAAATCAACTTTTTTATTCATCAATAAATAATTGCGCAGCGCTACACGTTTTAATGCCTGAGTTTGCAGAGGACTGTCGTAAATTATTCCCCTCGATACAAATTATATCTATTCCAAATTGCATTCCAAATTTTCATGCTAACACAAATTACAGTTTAAAAAAAATAATTTGCGTGTCTAGATTTGACCCTGAAAAAAGGCCTGAACTTTTAGTTAGAGCGTTTGCATTGCTAAAAGATAGTTATCCTGATTGGACTGTTGAATTTTGGGGGCGCTACAGTAAACAACATACTAACAAGATCAAAAACCTTATAAAAAATTTAGGCCTAGAAGATCGTTTCTTTTTAAAAGGAGTAACATCTGAAATTCACTTAAAATTAAGTGAAGCCTCAATTTTTGCTATCCCATCTAAATATGAAGGATTTTGCATCTCATTAATTGAAGCAATGTCTTGCGGACTTCCTTCTATTGGAGCTAGCGACTGTCCTGCGATCAATTCACTAATTAGCCATAACAAGACCGGTTATCTGACAGATCCAACGCCAGAAGCTTTTGCTGCTGGTCTAGACGAACTAATGAAAAATCCCTCTAAGCGTGAAGAATTTGGCCAAAAAGCAAAACTTACAGTTAAAAATTATAATGAAAACACTGTCTGGAGCCAGTGGAATAGTTTGATTCAAAACATTATAACTAGATCGTAAAACATGTCTATTTTAACAAATCTTCATTTGAAAAATAACATTTATAAAATTCTGAAAGCAAATCACCACAAAAAACAAATAAATCACAAAGATAAACTTATTTTATTTGACTGTCAAAACCAAAAAGAATTATTCAAAGAATATTTCAGCAGAGTACAAACATATACATCATTAAAAGAAATCTCTTGGCATGAAATTATAACAAGACGCTTTAGAGTTATTTCCGTTCCAAGAAAAAATCTTTGCACATCCAATAGCGACATCTGGAAAAGGCGTTTTATACGCTGGATGCAACTCTCTGTCAAATTAGAGCTAATGTCGTACATTATCCACAATATACTTTTGTGTGATCATGGACAAAAAGTACTCATAGCTCTTGGACATCATGTTGCCGAAATATATAAAACGCACTTAAGCAATTTCAAGGTCATAGAATGGCCCGAAGGTGTTAATCTACTTGATGTAAAAAAAATTTTAGATAATTACAACCAATTACTACTACATTATTGCGACGACTCAAGTGGCATAATTGTTTTCAGTAATCCGTGCGTTCCTGAGTTATTACAACTGTATCATCGCCTTCATCCAAATAAAAAAATCATCGTTCGCTTTCATGATCGAATTACACATGGAGTACACCCACAATTAACTTCGAAACAAATTTGCTATTTCATAAATAATCTTTTATCAGACAACACCATCCATTCTGTTGAATCATATTACAAAGATGATGCAATGCTTCTTAATGGACTATATCGTCCAAATGGAGCAAATCCAACATTTATGAACAAAATCAAAACAAATTTCAAGAGTTATTTGTATTCATTTGCTGGAACATCATCAAAATCAAGTCATACGCCAAGACTTCAGCATATTCATACTATTCAGAATGAATTACGCAAGCACTATCCAAATATTTTAGAATGGACAAGTGAACAAATTATTGAAACAGATTCTAAAAAATGGCAACCTTACCAAACTTTTGCTCAGCAGTCAGCCTTGTCTGAAGTATGTCTTGACTTTTATAGGTTAGGGCCCAATGAAGGCTTTTCCTATAGAATTATTGAGGCATTGTTCCTGAATCAAAAAATCATAACAAACCGAACAAATTTAATCGAAGAGCCCTTTTATAGTCCAGAAAGAGTTTTTGTTATTGGGAAAGACAACATTAATAATTTAAAACGATTTCTTGAATCCGATATACTACCACTCCCTGATTCAATTCTTAAATACTACAACTCTCAATTATGGTGGACAGATGAGGACCCATTGATTAATTAATTACATCAAGCATATTTTCAATTGAGTGACTAAAGTTTAGATTTGCTCCAGAATGCAAATATCATTAATTTTCAACTTAATTAAATTATAGAGTTGAAGAAACTATTAAACCGTAGCACTAGCGTTTAGGCACGTTGATTTAGGGAAGTTTTTCACCTGACCACATGATTGCATCGGGTAGAGAGAGCTCTCGCGGGCTCTCCCTTCTGTACCGCACAGCCCAAGTGAAGGCTCGGACGTGCCGTTCGGCATCCGGCGGTTTCCGAACTTAAGAGGTGGGCTAAGCCTGCGCAAGCAAGCTGTATAACCCCGCTTGTCAAGCGCAATGACTTTTTTCCAGGGTAAACGCAATGAGACCTTTCCAGAGA
>OOBZ01000273.1_pt1 | contig 43471 bp, 27 predicted proteins | sample 1671601 | NCBI WGS metagenome assembly OOBZ01 (sample SAMN06348173, study PRJEB24527) | human gut metagenome | biome: human gut; feature: ankylosing spondylitis patient; material: feces | host: Homo sapiens | place: China | collected 2015-10
TAGACCGGATAGATCGGAGCGGCGTTGTTGGCAAAGGCGAAGATATTGGTCGATCCGGTCGATCCGGACTCGTCGCTGAGGTAGTTGCTCTCATAGTGCGAGTAGCTGGCATTCGCCCCGACCTTCAGCCACTTCTTGGCCTGATAGTCGGCACGCAGACGGGCCGTGTAACGGGTATAGCTGGAACTGGAGACGATACCCTCGTTGTCCAGATAACCGAGCGAAGCATAGAAATTGGCCCGGTCGTTGGCCGCCGAGATGTTCACGTTGTACTCCTGGCGCAGCGACGTGCGGTAGGCCTCATCGACCCAGTCGTCGGGAGTCAGGTAGTAGTCCTGTCCGTTGTAGGTAACCTTGCGGCCCAGCGTGGCGTTGGGATTGATCTTGCCGTTCGTACCGATGAACAGTTCGCCCTCGGGCACCGTGTAGACCTGATAGCCGAGACCTCCGGCATTGCTGCTGGTCAGCAGCTCGTTGGCGCGGATGGTCGAATCGTAGGACGAGAAGCCGTTGCTGCGGTAGTAGTTGTAGAGCGACTGGTAGTAGGCCTCGTAGTACTGGGCCGGATCGTCGATGTTGTCGTAGAGCTGCGTACCGCGGGCATTGACGCCCCATTTGGCGTCGAGCGTAACGATAGCCTCGCCCTTCTTGGCGCGCTTGGTGGTGATCATGATGACACCGTTGGCACCGCGGGCGCCGTAGAGGGCCGTCGATGCTGCATCCTTGAGCACGGTGAGCGACTCGATGTCGGCCGTATTGATCAGGTTCAGGTCACCCGAATAGGGAACGCCATCGACGACATAGAGCGGCGTTACGCCGGCCGAGATCGACGAAAGACCGCGCACCAGCACGGTCGGCGTGGACGACGGATTACCCGACGAGCTGGTCACCTGAACACCGGGAATGGCACCGGCGAGTGCCTGGGCGACATTGGTGACCTGGCGTTTCTCAAGCTCCTCGGACTTGACAACGGCGGCCGATCCGGTGAAAGCCTCCTTGGTGGTCGTACCGAAGGCAACGACGACAACGTCATCGATGCTGGTGGACGACTCCGACATCCGAATGTTCAGGCGGGTCTTGCCGGCAACGGCGACCAACTGCGTATCGTATCCGATGAACGAAACCTGCAGCGTGGCATCGGCAGGAGCGGAAAGCACAAACTGTCCGGCCGCATTGGTCGTCGTACCGTTCGTGGTTCCGTCGACCATGACGGTAGCCCCGGCGACGGGCTTGCCTTCAGCATCGACTACTGTACCGGAGATCTGCTGTGTCTGGGCAACGGAAAAAAGGCAAAAACCCAGTACGGCAATCAACGTTAGTACAAGTTTTCTTACCATAAAGCGTTAATTTATTAGTAGATTTTTAAAATAAAAAGCCGACAGCCGGGAGTATCCGACGCAAACATCTGTTAGTCTGCACGATACATTTCAACGGAGCTTTTAACACCCGTTACGGCGCAATCGGCTGAACCTGAGCTTTCCCGAAAGCGGCGGTCATATGGCCATTGCCGTGTCGGTTACTGTCCGGTAACCGATTTTATCGGATTGTATCCTGATTAACAGCTTCTTGCTGCAAATCTGCGGGTTTGCAGGTTACCAGTCCGTAACCGCCGGTCAATAAAATCGGGATAAAAAATCCAGTCCTGGAAACGATAGACATGAAACACGACAAAAAGAGATTCCAGAAATGACAGAAACAAAGAACACATTCCGCATCCTCTTCTATATCAAACGCAATGCGCTCCTCAGGAACGGATCGGCGCCGATCATGGGCCGTATCACGATCAACGGCGAACGCGCGCAGTTCTCCACACGGTTGTCCGTCGATCCGCAGGTCTGGGATCCCCACTCGGGACGGGTGCTCGGACGCCGTGCGCCGGCCGAACGAATCAACGAACGGCTCGACCGCATCCGGATGCGTCTCGAACAGTGCTACGAATCACTGCTCGACCACGCACAACGCCTTACGCCGAATGCCGTAAAGAACCTCTTTTTCGGTCGGGAACAGCACCGGGAACAACTGCTCGGATTTTTCCGTCGCCACAACGAGGAGTTCGGCCGCATGGTGGGCATCAACCGCAGCAAAGCCACCTTTTATAAATATAGGTGCGTCTGCAACCACCTCGAAAGTTACATCCGGACTCGATACGGGCGCGATGATCTGGAGTTCGGAGAGCTCGACCGGGAGTTCCTCTACGGCTTCCACCGCCACATTTCGGGAGCGTGCGGCTGCAGCAAGAACACGATCTGGATCTACATGATCGCCCTCAAACACATTCTGGCGCAGGCCCGCAGCCGCGGCTACCTGAAAGCGGACCTGTTCGCCGGCTACAAAATCCGCAGCGAGCGGGTTTCGCGCGGATATTTGTCCATCGAAGAGATCCGACGGCTGATCCGGCTGGATTTGCCCGACCGCACGCAACGGCTGATTCGGGACGCCTTTCTGTTCGGATGCTTCACGGGACTCTCCTATGTGGACATCCGGCAGCTTACGCCACAGAATATCCAGTATCAGGATCGGCAGATCTGGATCTGCACGAGTCGCTGCAAAACAGCCTCAGAGGTCAGCGTGCGCCTGTTTCCGGTTGCGGAAGCGATTCTGTCCCGTCATCTGCCGGTCCCGGAAGACGGCCGGATTTTCGACCTGCCCACAAACGGATGGTGCAATGCCTGCCTGCAGGTCGTTCTGCAGCAGGCGGGCATATCGCGCCACATCACGTTCCATGCCGCCCGGCACACCTTCGCCACCACCATCACGCTGTCACAGGGGGTGGCAATCGAGACGATCTGCAAGTTGCTCGGGCACAAAAACATACGCACCACACAGATCTATGCGACACTCACCCATGCAAAGCTGGCAAACGATATGGAGTTATTGTCCGAACGGCTCGAAAAGCAATTTGCGCCATGAATCGGCATCCTTGTATTTCGGATTGCACCAAGAGTAAGAAAATTTTGAAACAAGGCTTTTATCGAGAAAATACCCGTTATAAATCGTAATCGATATTATAAAATCGCGTTAAAATAATAACCTCAATACACTATTCTTGATTATAATTGCTATGTTCATAAATTATTTTACGGTATTATTTGTAAACATCGCTCGAATTTCCTACATTTGTTCCTGAAGTTTTTATTTTAAAAATCTACTAAAATTAACGTTTATGGTAAGAAAACTTGTACTATCGTTAATTGCCGTATTGGGGGGGGGAATCATGATTGCCCTGGCCCAGGTACAGCAGATTTCCGGTACAGTTGTCGATGCTGAAGGCAAGCCCGTCGCCGGGGCTACCGTCATGGTCGACGGAACCACGAATGGTACGACAACCAACGCAGCCGGACAGTTCACGCTCTCAGCAGCTGCCGATGCCACGCTGCAGGTTTCGTTCATCGGATACGAAACGCAGAAGGTTGCCGTCGGCGGCAAGACGTCGCTCACGATCCATCTGGGCGAGGACACGCAGGACATCGACGATGTGATCGTGGTGGCCTACGGTACGGCCAAGAAGGAGTCCTTCACCGGATCGGCCGCCGTCATCAAGTCTGAAAACCTCGAGAAACGTGTCGTTGCCAACGTATCGAAGGCCCTTGAAGGCCAGGTGACCGGCGTGCAGACCACCTCCGGAACCGGACAGCCCGGTTCGGACGCCACGATCGCCATCCGCGGCTTCGGTTCGCTCAACGCCAGCTCCTCGCCGCTCTATGTCGTGGACGGTATCGCCTACTCGGGTACGATCAGCTCGATCAACCCCGAGGACATCGAGTCGATCACCGTGCTCAAGGACGCCTCGGCCGGCGCCCTCTATGGAGCCCGCGGTGCCAACGGTGTCATCGTGATCAATACCAAGCGCGGCCGTGACGGCGACACCGAAGTGTCGTTCAAGGCAACGCTCGGCGTTTCGTCGCGTGCCATTCCCAACTACGATCTGGTTAATCAGCGCGAGTTCATCGAGCTCACCTGGCAGTCGCTCTACAACTCGGCCTATTTCACTTCGGGTTACAGCGACGCAGCCGCCCGCACCTACGCATCGTCGCGTCTGTCGGGGACGCTGGGCGCCGGATACAACCCCTTCAAGAACTACTCGTGGGCAGAACTCGTAGATCCCGCCACGGGCAAAGTGCGTGCCGATGCCAAGTCGGCCTACAACGAGAGCTGGATCGACGAAGTCACCGACAACGCGGCCTTCCGTCAGGAGTACCAGGCTTCGGTATCGGGCGGTAACAACATCCACCGCGGAAGCATGTCGCTGAGCTACCTCGACGAGAACGGTGTGCTGAAGACCACCAACTTCCAGCGCTACACCGGCCGCGTCAGCTACGACACGACGCCCCGCCACTGGTTCGCCGGCGGTATGAACGCCAACTTCTCGCACTCGAAGAGCAACTCGAACCGCTACACCGGATCGGCCAACTCGAACGTCTTCTACTCGGCCCAGTTGATGGCCCCGATCTACCCGGTCTACATGCGTGATGCCGAGACGGGCGCCCTGCTGCTCGACGAGAACGGCAAGAAGCAGTTCGACTACGGTTCGGCCCGTCCGCAGGACACCAACACGAACTGCATCGCCGGCTTCTACGACGACCCGACGTCGAACACCACCGAGAGCCTCTCGGCCCGCACCTATCTCACCTTCGGCAGCGACGACGACAAGGCCGGCTGGCTCAAGGGCCTCAAGGCCACGCTGAACTTCGGTGTCGATTACCGCACGTCGAACAACATGTCGTATTACAATCCGTACTTCGGCAACCAGGCATCGAACGGTGGTCTGATCGAGAAGAACAACTACCGCTACATGTCCTACACGCTCAACCAGCTGGTTACCTACAACCGGACGTTCAACGAGAAGCACGAGATCAGCGCCCTGCTCGGCCACGAGTACTACGATTACGAGCAGAACTACCTGACCGGTTCGCGTTCGGGTCTGGTGAGCGGCATCTACGAAGTTGTCGGCGCCTCGATCAACGACACCCGTTCGCAGACCGACCGCCACACCATCGAATCCTACTTCGCCCGTCTGAACTACGGTTTCGACAACAAGTACTACATCGACGGCAGCTGGCGTACCGACGGTTCGTCGCGCTTCGCCCCCGATCACCGCTGGGGACACTTCTGGTCGGTCGGCGCTTCGTGGCGCATCTCGCAGGAGGAGTTCATGCGCGACATCCACTGGATCAACAACCTGACGCTGAAGGCCTCCTATGGTGTACAAGGTAATGAAAATATCGACACCTATTACGGCTGGCAGGGCTATTACAGCATCACCTCGACGGGTACCGACTACGGCTTCTCGATCGCACAGCTCGAGAATCCCGAACTGACGTGGGAGAAGAACGGCAACTTCAACGTAGGTATCGAGGCCACGCTCTTCGGCAACCGCCTCAACGCCACGATCGAGTACTACAACCGCAAGACGACGGACATGATCATGGAGCGCCCGATGGCCTTCTCGACCGGTTTCGAGTCGTACCTCGACAACATCGGCGAGATGCGCAATACGGGTTGGGAGATCTCGCTCAACGGCGTGCTGGTGAACCGCCCCGACTTCCGCTGGGACGTGACCGTCATGGCATCGACGCAGAACAACAAGGTGCTCAAGCTGACGCCCGAGGCCAAGGAGATCATCGGCGGCTCGACGATCATCCGCGAGGGCCTGCCCGTCAATACGTTCTACCTGCCCAAGTTCGCAGGTGTGGATCCGGCAACCGGAGCCGCGCTCTACTGGGCCTACGACACGGATGACAAGGGCAACATCACCAACGAGTACATCACCTCCGACACGGGCAAGGCCACGAGCAGCCGCTACCTGATGGGCAGCCGCATCCCCGACCTGTTCGGAAGCATCGGCACGAACCTCCAGTGGAAAGGCATCGACTTCTCGATCCTGACGACCTACTCGATCGGCGGCAAGGTGCTCGACTACATCTACGCAGGCGCCATGAACCCGTTCTACTACGGCCAGACCTACCACTCGCACCTGACGCGCGCATGGCAGAAACCGGGCGACATCACGGACGTTCCGCGCGTGGAGGTCGGCACGAGCAGCATCACCTCGGACCGCTTCCTGGTGGATGCCTCGTACTTCGCCATCAAGAACATCACGATCGGCTATACGATCCCGCAGAAGGCAGCCAGCTACATCGGCATGAAGCACGTGCGTGTCTACTGCTCGATGGACAACCTCGCGCTCTTCACACACCTGAAGGGTATGAACCCGACCTACTCGCTGACCGGAAGCACGTCGTACGTCTACACGCCGTCGCGCAGCTTCGTCGCAGGTCTGGACATCAAGTTCTAACTTATAAACGGAGATTCTGTATATGAAAAAGATATTAATGTTGGGCGTCATCGCCTCCCTCTCGTTCTCCTGCGCGAAGGACGCACTCGAAACATTTCCCTCGAACGCGGTGAAGCCCGACGTCGTCTATGGAGACGTCGAAAACGCCACGTCGGCACTGACCGGAGCCCTTTCGGGTCTGGGTGCCTGGGCCTGGACCAACGGCGTGAGCTCGGGCGTGGGCTTCGGCATCACGTCGAGCTACCTCACGGCCGATGCGCTCGGTGAGGACTACATCCTCTCGGGAGCAGGCAGCGGCTGGATGTGGCAGACCTTCTCCTACAACGTGAAGAACTGGTACGACGACTCGCGTCTGCAGTGCTACACGGAGTGGAACTGCTACTATACGACCATCAACTCGTGCAACAGCCTGATCGCTTCGGCCGAACTGCTCTCTGCAACGAACGAGGGCAAGTTCGTCCTCGGACAGGCCTACACGCTACGTGCGTTCTGCTACCACATGCTGGCCCAGTTCTACGCCCGCGCCTACTACTACTATCCGGAAGACCTCTGTGTTCCGGTCTACACCGAGCCTACGACCTCGGCCACGAAGGGCGCACCCCGCTCGACAAACAAGCAGGTCTACGAAGAGGTCATCTACCCCGACCTGACGACGGGTATCGGCCTGCTCGACGAAGCCAACAAGGCCGGCGTCACGCGATCGAACAAGACTCAGGTGGACTACTACGTGGCCAACGGCATCAAGGCCCGCGTGGCTCTGGCCATGCACAAATGGGAGGATGCCTATATGGCAGCCGAGGAGGCGCTGAAGGGTCCAAACCAGCCGCTCGACATCTCCCAGCTCAAGTCGGGAATGAACGACATCACGGCCCTGTCGAACGTCATGTGGGGTGAGATCAAGACTCCGGACAACTACGGTATGTACGCCTCCTACCAGTCGCAGATGGATGCCGACCACGACGGTTATGCCCAGAAAGCCCGCCGTTGCTGCACATCGTGGTTGTGGAACCGCATGGGCGCAGAGGACGGACGCCGTGCATGGTGGCTCGGTAACTTCGACAACTCGCAGTATCAGGCTACGGGACAGGCGATCAAGTATTGCCAGGTGAAGTTCAAGTTCCAGGGCAACACGTGGCTGGGTGACTACATCTACATGCGTGCCGAGGAGATGCTGCTGACCGCTGCCGAGGCCTACTGCCACGCCGGCAACGACCCCGAGGCCAAGAACTACCTGACCAAACTGATGGCCCTGCGCGACCCCTCATACAAGTGTGAGCTGTCGGGCAAAACGTATGACGAAGGAGGTCTGACGCTCGGAAGCGCCGGTGCCAAGCAGGCCCCGCAGTCGCTGCTGGAGGAGATCCTCGTACAGCGCCGTATCGAGCTGTGGGGCGAGTTCGGCCGCATCTTCGACATCAAGCGTCTGGGCCAGGGCTTCAAGCGCGTCGAGACCGATGCTGCGGACAACCCCGATTTCGACCCGGCTTCGCTGCTGAACAACCACGACACGCAGTCGCCCGGTTCCTACGCATGGGTGCTGATGCTGCCGCAGGTGGAGATCGACGGCAACCCGAACGCCGTACAGAACCCCATCGGTGACACGGCCAACTAATCGTCAGAAACGGACTACCAAACAATACAAGTACAAAAACCATGAAAAATATCATCAGAACACTTTTGGCAGCGAGCCTGGCGCTGACGGCGATCGGATGCGACCAGGACCAGATCGCCACGAAGTTCGACCCCTCGGCCGAAGCCGCCAACACGGCCTACTTCGTCCAGAAAGCCATCTTGCAGGAGTTCGATGCCTCGTCAACGGGTGATCAGACGATTGAGGTGGCCATCTACCGCCAGAATGCACAGGGCGACTTCACGGTGGAGCTTACGCCCACGATTCCGGAAGACGCTGCCGAATTCTTCGACATCCCGAAAACGGCCGAATTCAAGAACGGCCAGTACTCCGTAATGATTCCCATCACGGTATACAATGTGGAGAACCTGGCCAAAGGAGCGACCTACTCGGTGAAGATCGCCGTTGCAAACGGCGGCAGCCTGGAGGATTCGAACCTCGCCATCAAGTCGAAATACGCCGAAACGACCGTATCGACGGCCCTGGCCCTGCAGTGGGAGCCGCTCTACATCCTCTCCGATCCGACGAAGCTGCTCTCGACCGACCTGACCGAAGCCGACTACGTGAAGGGAGCCGACGGCAAGCCCATCGCACAGACCGCCGACTACTCCTACAACGGCTATTGGGTCGGAGACGACAACAGTGTCGTCATCGAGCGTGCGGCCGGTACGACCGTATTCCGCATGACCAACTGGGGCGAGGGAACCTACAACGTGATCTTCACGATCAATCCCGACAAGAAGGTCACCATCGAGGGCAAGGAGTACAATGTCGTGACCGTCTCGCCGCAGCAGGTTGCTGATAACGCAAACTATGGAGCGGTTTATGTTTCCGACCTGCCGTCGTATCAAAATGGCCTCACATATGAAGACTTCCCCTGCTACTGGGACGGAGAGCGCGGATTCCACTTCGAATTCCACTATTACTGCGGCCAGGGCAGTTTCAACAACCCCAATGAACACATCGCTGAAACCATGACCCTGCACGACGGCTCGGCCAGCATGGAATAATCCGAACGTCAGAAAAACGAAGGTCCGGCCCTGAGGTCGGTCCACAAGGATTCCGGAGCGGCGCCTCTGCATGAGGCGCCGCTCCTTTTTGCCGCCAAACAGACGCATGAGCTACCGAAGCAATCTGCGGCTCCACCCAAACAGCCACAACCGATGTCGGTCCCCAAAGGTTGTCTCCGGACCGACCGACGGGCCGGATCGCTGCGGAAAATGGGCGCGGTCTGCATTTTTTTTCGTAAATTCGCCCCGGAAACCAAAACGATTCACGATATGGCTATTACTGAAATCCGGCCCGGCATCCACTATGTCGGCGTCAATGACCGCACGACGACCCGTTTCGAAGGCCTCTGGCCCCTCCCGATCGGCGTTTCGTACAACTCCTACCTGGTAGTCGGCGAGCAGGTCGCCCTGATCGACACCGTCGAGGAGTCGTTCGGCAGCCGCCTGTTCGAGAACATCCGCGAGGTGATCGGCGACCGCAAGATCGACTACCTCGTCGTAAACCATATGGAACCCGACCACTCGTCATCGATCGCAGCCCTGCGCCTGCGCTACCCGGACCTGAAGATCGTCGGAAACGCCAAGACGCTCCAGATGATCGGCGGATACTACGGCATCGATGCCGGTACGCTCGAGGTCAAGGAGGGCGACACGCTCGACCTGGGGGCCGGAAAGCTCCTCACGTTCCACCTGATTCCGATGGTCCACTGGCCCGAGACGATGGTCACGTGGTATGCCGCCGAAGGGGTGATCTTCTCGGGCGACGCCTTCGGCACGTTCGGGGCGCTCGACGGGGGCATCACCGACTCGGAGGTCGAGGTGGACCGCTACTGGGACGAGATGCGGCGCTACTACGCCTGCATCGTCGGCAAATACGGGGCCCCGGTACAGAAGGCCCTGCAGAAGGTCGGAGGGCTTGAGATCCGCACGATCTGCCCGACGCACGGCCCCGTATGGCAGGAGCGTATCGGCGAGGTGGTAGCACTCTACGACCGGATGAGCCGCTACGAAGGGGAGCCGGGCGCCGTGATCGCCTACGGCTCGATGTACGGCAACACGGAGCAGATGGCCGAGCGCATCGCGCGCGAGCTGGCCGAGCAGGGTATCCGGCAGATCCGGGTCTACAACCTCTCGTATGCCGATCCGTCGGTGGTGCTGCGCGATGTCTTCCGCTACGACACGCTCATCGTCGGCAGCCCGACCTACAACGGCGAGCTCTTCCCGCCCGTCGAGCAGCTGCTGCGCCGCATCGAGGCACGCTGCATCCCGCAGCGGCGCTTCGCCTATTTCGGTTCGTTCACCTGGGCGGGAGCCGCCGTGCGCCGCATGAAGGAGTTCACCGAGCGCGTGAAATGGGAGCCGGTATGCCCGCCCGTGGAGATGAAACAGGGCTACTCGACAGCCAACGGCGAGCCTTGCCGCCAACTGGCCGAGGCCGTAGCCGCCGCCATGAACGGCAACGTCTGACAAACCGCCGGCAGCCATGATGAAGATCGCAATCGTCGGAACGGGCTACGTGGGGCTGGTATCGGGCGCCTGCTTCGCGGAGATGGGGCTCGACATCACGTGCGTGGATACGGACCGGGCGAAGATCGAGGCGCTGAACGCAGGCCGGATTCCGATCTACGAACCGGGACTGGAGGAGCTCGTGCGGCGGAATTTCGACGCCGGACGGCTGCACTTCACCACCGACCTGGCCGCCTGCCTGGACCGCGTGGAGGTGGTCTTCACGGCCGTCGGAACCCCGCCCGGCGAGGACGGGGCGGCCGACCTGCGCCATGTCGAGGAGGTGGCCCGCACGTTCGGCCGCCACATCAGCCGCTACACGCTGCTCGTAACAAAGAGCACGGTGCCCGTAGGTACGGCGCGCCGGGTGCGCGAGATCGTCTCCGGAGAGCTCCGCAGCCGCGGGGCTGACATCCCGTTCGACGTGGCCGCCAACCCCGAATTCCTCAAGGAGGGCTCGGCCATCAAGGACTTCATGTCGCCCGACCGCGTGGTGGTCGGGACCGACAGCGAACGGGCCCGCCAGCTCATGGCCCGGCTCTACCGCCCCTTCCTGATCAACAACTTCCGGGTGATGTTCATGGACATCGCATCGGCCGAGATGACCAAATACGCCGCCAATGCCATGCTGGCCACCCGCATCTCCTTCATGAACGACATTGCCAACCTCTGCGACCTGGTGGGCGCCGACGTCGAGATGGTCCGCAAGGGGATCGGCTCGGACGTCCGCATCGGCAACAAGTTCCTCTACCCCGGGTGCGGATACGGAGGCTCATGCTTCCCGAAGGACGTACAAGCCCTGGCCCACACGGGCCGCGAACACGGTTACACGATGCAGGTCATCGAGGCCGTCGAGCGGGTGAACGAGGCGCAGAAGGAGGTGCCCGTGCGGAAACTCACCGAGCTGCTGGGCGACCTGCGCGGCCGCCGCATCGCCATCTGGGGATTGGCCTTCAAGCCCGAGACCGACGACATGCGCAAGGCCACGTCGCTGGTGGTCATCGGCCGTCTGCTCGAGGCCGGAGCCGAGGTCGCGGTCTACGACCCCGCAGCGATGGAGGAGTGCCGCCGCATGCTGCCCGGCCAGGGAGTGACCTGCGCCCGCACGATGTACGAGGCGGCCGAAGGGGCCGATGCCGTAGTGCTCCTGACCGAATGGAAGGAGTTCCGCATGCCCGACTGGCCGCGCCTGCGCCAGACGATGCGCGGAGACGCGATCATCGACGGGCGCAACATCTTCGACAAGCAGGAGGTGCTGGCGGCCGGGTTCCGCTACCGGGGCATCGGCATGTAAACGGTCGCAGAAGGCAGAGTCGAAAGACACAAAGACACGGAACATCGCACGAAAAACAGGGAGACAAGGGTCGCAGGCCCTGCAAAGATTCATCCCGAAGTCGGTGACTTCGGGATTTTTCGGCTATTCAACAGCCGAAAATGAACGATCTGCTGTCGCAAATGACCAATCAAAGGCGGAAAATCCGGAGTACATTTGCAACGTTCAAAAACAGATAAGACACATGCAACACGACAATTCGCGACTCTTTCTGCTGATCCTGCTGGGCATGCTCACGGCCTTCGGCCCCTTCGTCACGGACATGTACCTGCCGACGCTCCCTTCGATGGCGGGATTCTTCGCCACTTCGTCGTCGATGGTCCAGATGGGACTGACGACCAGCATGATCGGACTGGCCGTCGGACAGCTCTTCTTCGGCCCGTTGAGCGACAAATACGGCCGCCGCAGGCCGCTGCTCGCAGCCATGGCGCTCTTCCTGGTATCAACAGTACTCTGCATCGCGGCGCACAGCATCGAACAGTTCGTCACCATGCGGTTCATCCAGGGGGTGGCCGCATCAGGCGGCATCGTCATCTCGCGTTCGGTAGCCACCGACAAGTTCTCGGGGGCCGAACTGGGGCGTATGCTGGCCGTGATCGGCGCAATCAACGGCGTGGCACCCGTCACGGCCCCGATCATCGGCGGAGCCCTGACCGACCGAATCGGCTGGCAGGGCATCTTCTGCATCCTGCTGGTCCTGGGTCTCGTCCTGCTTGCCGGAAGCTGGCACTATCGCGAGACCCTCCCCGCCGAACGCCGCAGCTCCGTGGCCTGGCGCGACATTCTCCACGGTTTCGGCAGCGTGCTCCGCAACCGCCGGTTCGTAGGCTACGTGCTCCAGTTCGGTTTCGCACAAGGCGTGCTGTTCGCCTACATCGCCTCCTCGCCCTTCATCACGCAGGAGCACTACGGATTCTCGGCCTTCGGCTTCAGCCTCTGCTTCGCCGCCAATGCCGTGGCGATCGGGGTGGCCGCAACTTCGGCGGTACGCTTCCGCCGCCCGGAACAGGGCACACTGACCGGATGCATCGGCATGATCGTTTTCGCCATAGCTGAAGCCGCAGCACTGGCCTCGGGCTGCAGTTTCTGGATCAACGAAGCGCTGCTCTTCGCCCTGCTCTTCTGTATGGGACTGACCTTCACCACCTCCACCACACTGGCCATGGACTGCACACGCGAACACGCCGGCACGGCCTCGGCACTGCTCGGCGCCTCGGGATTCGCCTTCGGCGGCATCGTCTCGCCGCTGGTCGGCCTGGGTGACACGCTCCTCTCGACGGGAACGGTCTTCGTCGTCTGCGCCCTCTGTTCGTGGGGCAGCATCCGCTTCATCCTGCGCCGTCCCCAACGCTCGGCCGTTGCGGCCTGACAACCCGCACTCCGCCTCCGGGGACAAAAAACTCGGGATCTTGTTTGGATCCCGAGTTTTTCACTCTGCCGAGCCTTCTCCGGGGTGAACCGGGTCTTTCGAAGTTCTGCGATGCGGCGCAGCCGGAAGTGTTTCCAACTTTTTCCAGGCCGCAAACTGAGTCTCAGTAAAGATCTTGCGGAACTTTTTCTCCTGCGTCTGGCGCCATGCCTCACGCTCCTTCGCGGCATCCTTTGCTCCGGCAAACTGCGGATGTCCGCCACGTTCGATTCCATCGGGAGCTCCGGGATGTCCGACCATCCTGCCGGGACCGACCGGCCCCATGCCGGGTCGCATACCCGGGCCGCCGCCCATACCTCGAGGAGCGCCGAACCTTCCGGTCTGTGGCATCTGCGCCTTGAAATGTGCATAAAAAAGTTTGTAGACCTTACGGGTTTGTTTGTCATTGAGTCCGAGAGCCTGTTGCAGCCGCTGCGACTCGCGCATCGCCAAGGCGGAGGGATCACCCGGGCCGGCCGCCTCAAGTTCCAGGCCGGAAGCAACGGGTCGCTCAGGCAGCTGTGCACAAAGCGGCAGGGCGAGGTTCCCCAAGACAAAACAGAGGATGAAGAATCGTTTCATCGATTTGAGATTTTGGTCGGAAACGAAACGCAGGACTGGCGGAATTATTGTCCTGAAGAAACCGAAAAAAGCCGGGAAAATCCCGGCTTTCAGAGACCTTGCGGAGGCCCGGATCAGCGGCGCACCTTGACGATGATCTTGCGGATGTGGCCCTCGCCCACCATCGGGGCATGCCCGTCCTCGGGCAGAAGCATCGTAAACTGCCCCGGACGCACCGTATAGTAGGTCTGAGGCTCGTCGTCGAAGAGCTGGATGTCGTTTCCGGCATCGAACTCGGCAAGCGGCCGGCGGAGGTTACGGCGCTCGCTCCACCCGAACGACTCCTCGCGTCCGGAGATGAGCACCTGGATGTCGATGTACTCGTTGTGGACCTCCAGCTTGGCATCCGGCTTGCGCTTCAGATCGACATCCATCACGTTCACGTAGATGTCGCGTCCGTCGAGTTCGTGGATGCCCGGCTCGACAGCCGTCCAGTCGGTCGAGCCGATCAGCTCGAACGCCCGCGCAAGACGCGGATGAAGCGAACAGTAGAGTCCGCTGTTCTTCAGAGAATCGAAAATCATGGTTTTTTGAACTGTTTTGCAACGTCGCACGCCCCGGAATCGTCGCCGGGGAATGCAAATACAAAGATAGAAAGTTTTTTTCTATAACCAAATCTCGGGAAAAATGCTATATTTGTAAGACGAACATCAAAAAATTAACGAAACTATGGATTTTACGGAGATCAAACTGTCGGGCAAAACGCGCCGTGAGCACGATCTGCTCGGAGAAATGGAGATTCCCGAAGAGTATTACTTCGGTGTTCAGACCATGCGGGCCGTGGAGAACTTCCACATCAGCCGCGTGCGGCTCAACTTCTTTCCGCGCCTGATCCACGCGCTGGCTGACGTGAAGCAGGGGGCTGCAGCCGCCAACCGCGACCTGGGGCTGCTCGATCCGGCGATCGCCGACGCGATCACCCGGGCATGCGAAGAGCTGCGTGAAGACCGGTTCAACGAACAGTTCGTCGTGGACATGGTACAGGGAGGCGCCGGCACATCGACGAACATGAACGCCAACGAGGTGATTGCCAACCGGGCGCTCGAACTGCTCGGCCACCACAAGGGCGAATACAGCTACTGCCACCCGAACAACCACGTCAATCTCTCGCAATCGACCAACGACGCCTACCCGACGGCCGTGCGCATCGCACTGGCCCGGAGCATCGACAGCGCCGTGACGTCGCTGCAGGAGCTCATCGCCGCATTCCACGCCAAGGGCGAGGAGTTTGCCGACATCATCAAGATGGGCCGCACGCAGCTGCAGGACGCCGTGCCGATGACCCTCGGGCAGGAGTTCGAGGCCTACGCCGCAACGCTGACCGAGGAGATCGACCGTCTGAAGACCAACATGCGGCTCTTCTACGAGATCAACATGGGTGCCACGGCCATCGGTACGGGCATCAACGCCGACCCGGACTATGCGGAGCTCTGCACCAAGCACCTGCGCGAGATCACGGGCCTGCCCCTGACCAAAGCCGCCAACATGATCGAGGCGACGAGCGACACGGGTGCCTTCATCATGAACTCGTCGGCCCTCAAGCGTCTGGCCGTGAAACTGTCGAAGATCTGCAACGACCTGCGCCTGCTCTCGTCGGGCCCGCGCTGCGGACTCAACGAGATCAACCTCCCGCCGCGCCAGCCGGGATCGTCGATCATGCCCGGAAAGGTCAATCCGGTCATTCCCGAGGTGGTCAATCAGGTGGCCTTCCGCGTCATCGGCAACGACCTGGCCATCACGCTGGCCTCCGAAGCCGGACAGCTCGAGCTCAACGTCATGGAGCCGATCATCGTCCTCTCGCTCTTCGAGAACATCGAGATGCTGGTCAATGCCATGAATACGCTGCGCGAGAAGTGCATCGTCGGCATCACGGCCAACCCGGAGGTGTGCCGCCGCATGGTCTACAACAGCATCGGTCTGGTCACGGCCCTCAACCCCTATCTGGGCTACGAAACCTCGACGATGTTGGCCAAGGAGGCCCTGCAGAGCGGAAAGGGCATCTACGACCTGGTGCTCGAGCACAAGCTCATGGACGAGGAGGAGCTCAACAAGATCCTGCGTCCCGAGAACATGGTGCATCCGCGCAAGAAGATCACGGAGTAGCGCGACTGATCGAAAACGAAAAATGTCCGGCAGGCCATCTCGGTCTGCCGGACATTTTTTTCTCGGGGACAACTTCAGGTCCGCCGCCCTACTTGCGCGGCGTGCGTTTCAGACGCACGACAACGGGCAGGTGGTCCGAGAAGGTCACTTCGGGAACCTCGTAGACCACGGCCCGGAACTCGGGCGAGGTGAGCACGAAATCGATGCGCAGCATGTTGAAGAAACCGCGGTAGGTATACGAATAGCCCGAACCGCAGTCGCTGAAGGCATCGTCGAGTCCGGCAGCCATCCGGCGGTAGACATACGACACGGGGGTGTCGTTGAAGTCGCCGCAGACGATCCGCGGAGTCCGCGTAGCCTCGATCACCGCGGCAATGCTGTCCACCTGATAGGCCCGAAGCTCGCTGTTCTCGCGCAGGCGGCTCACGATGCTGCGGATCTTCACCTCACGGGCCGTATCGGAGAGGATGCGGGAGGTGATGAAGTCGTTGTCGTCGGCATTGATGGCCGTCGAGCGAAGGTGGTTGTTGAAGACCCGGACCGTATCGTCGTCGATCAGCACGTCGGCCCAGACCGCCGAATGAGGCGACAGAACGGTAGCCGAGCGCAGGATGCGGTATTTGCTCAGGATAATCATCGAGGCCCCGACAAGCGAGTCGGGAGCCGAAGTCTGCCCGAAACGGGCGCTCTCATAGGAGTCGGAGAGGATACGGAAACGCTCCGAGCGGTCGGCCAGACGGCCGTTGAACTCCTGCAGGCAGACGATATCGGGATCGAGCCGTTCGATCAGCTGCACGACGCTGTCCACACTGCTCTGGCCATCCTCACCGTAGAAGCCGCGGACATTGTAGGACATGAACTCGAAGGTCCCGCGGTCGGAGACCTCGCCGTAGGTGCGCCGGATCTCGGGCCGCCAGAAGAGCGACACGTCGAAGAGGCCGATGAAGACGACCGCCAGCATCGTGAGCGCCTGCACGCGCCGCCAGCGGATCACCCAGTAGAGCATCAGCACCACGGCCGCCACATAGACGGCCGGAGCGGCCAGCCCCAGCACGGGCAGAAACCACACCCGCCCCGGATTGACATAGGGTACGAAATAGGTGACGACCATCACCGCCCCCACCGCCAGCGAGCAGAGCGTGAGCAGTGCGTCGAGCAGCCGCAGCACCCCTCTCCGGCGCCCCTTCCTCGGGCCGCGCGAACCGTAACCGTCGTAGTATGCGTTGTCGCCCATGGCTGTCAGAACCGGATCGCACCGTTACGCTTCCACCACTGCAGCAGCAGGTAGCCCCACAGCATGCCGCCCACGTGGGCGAAGTGGGCCACATTGCCGCCGTAACCGGTCCAGCCGAGGAAGAGTTCGATCACGCCATAGATGATGACGAACCATTTGGCCTTCAACGGAATCGGCGGGATGAGCAGCATGATGACGGCATTGGGGTGCATGACGCCGAAGGCGAGCAGCAAACCCATCACGGCACCCGACGCGCCGACAAGCTGGATCGGCAGTTCGCCGGCCAGCCAGGCCGTGGCGACCTGGATCAGCGCCGCACCGATGCCGCAGACCATGTAGTAGATGAGGAAGCGCTTCGAGCCCAGTTCGTACTCCAGCGTGCGCCCGAACATCCACAGACCGAACATATTGAAGAAGATGTGCTCGAAATTGGCGTGCAGGAACATGTAGGTGATGAACTGGTAGGAGTGGAACTCCATGCCCAGAAACTCCGGAGCCCCGACCGAGAGGGCGAACAGGCGGTAGATCTGGTCGCCGACGGGCAGCAACGCCGTGGCCATATAGGCCAATACATTTATGATAATCAGGTTCTTGACAACCGGAGGCGTCTGAAAATACGGATTCATGGACGTTTGAAATTTCTGCAAATGTACGTTTTTTTCACCGAATTATCCCAGTTTGGCGCGCAACTCTTCGGGCGTGATTTCGACAAGGATGGCCTTGCCCGAGGGCGAGAAGCTGACGTTGCCCGTCGCGGCGAGCTGCGCCAGCAGGGACTCGGCCTCCTCGCGGCCCAGACTCCGCGGAGCGGTGCGGGCACCGCTGCGGGCCATGACGGAGGCGATGCGTTCGCGCCGCACGTCGGCAAGCGGCACGGGGGTCGAGAAGGCCTGCAGCAGGTCGTAGATCATCGAGTCGATCGCATCGGCCGGGAGGTCGGCCGGGGTGCCCTTCACCTCGACAGCCCCCGCACCGCAGCACTCGATGTCGAAGCCCAGCGAAGCAAATTCCACAGCGTGCTCCTCCAGCAGGTCGTACTCCTCGGCCGAGAGCACCAGCCGCTCGGGGAAGAGCAGCTGCTGGCTCACGGCCGTCGAACAGCCGGCCATGCGGAGGTACTCCTCATAGAGGATCCGCTCCCGGGCCCGGCGAATGTCCACAACGACGAAACGGCCGTCGAGCAGCGCCGCAAGAAGCCCTCCTCCCAACGACAGGGGGTCGGAAAACTCCGGATGCGCACCGACCTCAAGGCGACTCTGCGTGCACTCCGCATCATCCGAAGAGACGAAATCGAGCGAACTCTCGCCGAACTCACCGCCCGATACGATGTCGGTGAACTCCTCACCGGCCTCACCGCCCGACGGAACGGACAGACAGCCGCCGTCGAACGAAGCATCCGAAGCAATGTCGTCGAACGCCTCGCCGTCACCGGCAGCGCCGCCCCACGCCACAGTCGGACGGGCAGTCGGGATACGGGGCACCGGAGCCGGATCCAGCGGACGGACCGACGGCGGCACCGTCGGGGTCCGCATCGCCGGAGCGGCGGCATCGGAGAGGCTCCCGCCTCCCATGGCCTCGGCCGGATCGCTCCACGGAACGTCGAATCCCGTGAAATCGACATTCGGATCGGGGGCCGAAGGGTCGATATACTCCTCGCGGAAGGGATTGTAGTCGTTGTTGGACATGGCCTTCGGCTCGTTGTAGACGACCCCGCGCTGCAGGACGGGGATATCGACCTGTCCCTCGCTGTCGAAATCCATCAGGGGCACCGCTCCCGTCTTGGCCAGCGTCTCGCGCACGGCGGCATGGACGATCTGCCACACGGCCTCCTCGTCGGCAAACTTCACCTCGGTCTTCTGCGGATGGACATTGACGTCGATCCGTCCGGGATCGATGCTGAGGTAGAGGAAATAGGAGGGCTGTGCATTGACGGGAATAAGCTTCTCGTAGGCCTTCATCACGGCACTCGTGAGGTAGGTGCTCTTGAAATAGCGCCCATTGACGAAGAGATACTGCTCCGTGTTGCGTTTCTTGGCCGCGGCCGGCCGGCCGATGAATCCCGCAATCGAGGCGATCGAGGTCTCGGCCCCCACCTCCAGCAGGTTCTGCTTGATGTGCCGTCCGACCACATCGACGATGCGGCCGGCCAGAGAAGAGGCCGGAAGCGAATAGACCGGGGCATCGTTGGCATAGAGCTCGAAGGCGATCTGCGGATTGCACAGCGCAACCCGCTGGAATTCGCTCTTGATCTGCGCTGCCGAAGTCGTGCTCTTGTCCAGGAACCGGCGGCGGGCCGGAACGTTGTAGAAGAGGTTGCGCACGAAGAACTGCGAGCCGACGGGGCACATCACGGGACGCTGCCCGGCGAACTGCCCGCCGTTGATCTCGGTTTGGGTGCCCATCTCGTCGTCGGCCTGCCGCGTGCGGAGCTCGACCTGCGCCACGGCGGCGATCGAGGCCAGCGCCTCGCCGCGGAAACCGAACGTATGGAGGGCATAGATGTCCTCCACGTCGCGGATCTTGCTTGTGGCATGGCGGTCGAAGGCCATGCGCGCGTCGATGGGCGACATGCCGCAACCGTCATCGACGATCTGGATCAGCTCGCGGCCCCCGTCGCGGAAATTGACCTTCACCGAAGCGGCCCCGGCGTCGATGGCGTTCTCCATCATCTCCTTGACTACCGACGAGGGGCGATTGACCACCTCACCCGCGGCGATCTGATTGGCGACCACCTCGGGCAACAATCTGATTTTATCTGCCATCTGCCGTTATTCTTCTTCGTAATCGTTCGGGACGACCAGAATCGGGGCATAGGGATCGAACGTCCCCTGCTCGACCTGCGTCTGCCCGGCCGGAGCCTTTCCCTGCTGTGCCCGCAGGAAGAACTCGGCCAGCTTCGGATAAAGCAGGTAGATGAAGAGCATGACGAAGACCGCCGCCACGACCATCTTCAGCACCCGCGTCCGGCCCCGCCCCTGCTCTCCGGCATGGCGGGCGGCACGTGCGTCGCGCTGCGTGCGGATGTACTGCCCGGGAGTGTATTCACGCCCGGCATCCTCGGCCCGCTCGCCGCGCAACTCGGCCCGACGCTGCTCGCGCGCCTCCTTCTCGGGATCGTAGTAGCGCGGAATGTAGTTGAACTTGTTCGCGTGTTTCTTGAACGGGGAAAAGCCTAACATAGCTGCTCTGAACTAATTTTCGGTAAAGATACGAATATCTTCCGAGATTTATTGCTTTCGGTGCCCCGGCGCCGCGATTTTATCGCTTCAGACGCGCGGGCCGCATACGGCAAGCCCCTGCCGGTGGCAGGGGCTGCAGCGTCGGAACGCCCTCCGCCGGGCCGCACGGCCCGTCAGCGGAAGAAACTCTTCATGCGTTCGAAGATGTTCTGATTCTTGACCGACTCGGCGTGCTGGAAATCGGGCTGCTGGGCCAGCTGCTCGACCAGGCGCTTCTCCTCGGCGGTGAGTCTCGACGGGATGGTGATGTCCACGACAACCAGCTCGTCGCCGCGGCCGTAGCCGTTCACCTCCGGCAGTCCCTTGCCACCCAGACGCAGGACCTTGCCGGCGTGCGTTCCGGGAGCGATCTTGATCTTGGCCCGTCCGTCCACGGTCGGCACCTCGACCGTACCGCCCAGCAGGGCCGTCGTCACCGTAATGTTGAGGTTGTGGATCAGGTCGTTGCCGTCGCGCACCAGCTCGGGATTCGGCTCCTCCTCGATGAGCACCTGCAGGTCGCCGTTCACGCCGCCGTGGCGCGCCGCATTGCCCTTGCCCGAGACGGTGAGCACCATACCCTCGCCCACTCCGGCCGGGATCTGGATCTCGACGACCTCGTCGCCGCGCAGCGTACCCTCGCCCTTGCACTTGTCGCAGGGGGCCGTGATCACCTTGCCCACGCCGCCGCACGTGGGACAGACGCCCTGGGTCTGCATGCGGCCGAAGAAGGTGTTCTCGACACGCGTCACATAACCCGTCCCGTTGCAGGTCGAGCAGGTCGAATAGGCGTTCGCATCGCGGGCGCCCGTGCCGCCGCACTTGTCGCAGGCGATCGTCTTGGTGATCTTGAGCTTCTTCGTGACGCCGTTGGCCACCTCCTGCAGCGTGAGCCGCACCTTGACACGGATGTCCGTGCCGCGGTTCACCCGCCGGCCGCCCGACGACGAGGAGCGGAACCCGCCCCCGAAATGGCCGCCGAAGATATCGCCGAACTGCGAGAAGATGTCCTCCATCGAGAAGCCGCCGCCGCTGAAGCCGCCGAAGCCGCCGGCCCCGCCCGCAGCGCCGCTCATCCCGGCGTGTCCGAACTGGTCGTAGCGGGCACGCTTGTCGGGATTCGACAGCACGTCGTAGGCCTCGGCCGCCTCCTTGAACTTCTCCTCGGCCTCCTTGTCCCCGGGGTTCTTGTCCGGGTGGTACTTGATGGCCGCCTTGCGGTAGGCCTTCTTTATCTCGTCGGCATTGGCGTTTTTCGAAACGCCCAACACCTCGTAGTAATCTCTTTTCTCTGCCATGATCCTACTCTCCTACAACGACTTTCGCGAAGCGAAGCACCCGTTCGCCCAGACGGTAGCCCGTCTGCACGACGTCGATGACCTTGCCCTTCTTCTCCTCGCCGGCAGCGAAGCGGGCCACGGCCTCGCACAACTCCGCGTCGAACTCCTTGTCCTTGACCTCGATCTCCGTGACGCCCTTCTGGCGCAGCGCCTCGGTGAACTTCTGCGCGATGAGCTGCACGCCGGCACGCAGCGCCTCGATGTCGTCGCTCTTCTCCATTGCCGCCACGGCCCGCTGCACGTCGTCACGCACGGGAAGCATTGCCAGCAGGACGTCGCGCCCGCCCGTCTCGACCAGCTCCATCTTCTCGCGGATCGTACGCTTGCGGTAGTTGTCGAACTCGGCCTGCAGGCGCAGGTACTTGTCCTGCCATTCGGCCAGCACCGACTCGAGTTCGGCCGCGGCTTCGCCTTCGGGACGCTCGCCTTCGACTGACATCGTGTCAGCCGACGCTGCCGCAGCGTCTGCCATATTGGCATCCGCCGCCGTTTCCGCGGTCGTCTGTCCGGTCTCGGGAGCGCTCTTCTCGCCGTCCTTAACGGCCTCATTATAAACTTTTTCCTCTTTCATATCTGGTATTTTTTCGGTTTTTCCGCCTCTATTTGCGCAAATTGCATACCAACCGGCCGGCAAGGGCTCATCCGATGATGAAAATCGCCGGACGTTTGTTCATTTCGGGCAGCGGCTGCCGCTGCCACTCGGCCACGGTACGGGTTATGATCCGCTCGCCGGGGGCCGTGACATCGACGGCCAGAGTCAGCCGCGTCGTCGGAGCGAGCGTGCGCAGGAGCTCCTCGAAGAGTTTCACGTTGCGGTAGGGAGCCTCGATGAAGAGCTGCGACTGTCCTTCGGCCTGGGCGCGGCGTTCGAAGAAGCGGATCGCCCGGGACCGCTCGGGCGGCTTGACGGGGAGGTATCCGTTGAAGGCGAACGACTGCCCGTTGAGTCCCGAGGCCATGAGCGCAAGCAGGATCGACGATGGTCCGACCAGCGGCACGACCCGAATGCCGCAGCGATGGCACTCCGCAACCACGGCTGCACCCGGATCGGCGACACCCGGCACGCCCGCCTCGGAGATCACCCCGGCCGAACGCCCCGCAAGCAGGGGTTTGACCAGCTCCCCGACCTCGCGCTCGGCAACCGTATGTTCGTTCAGTTCGCGAAACTCCAGTTCGTCGATCGGGCGCGTCACGCCCGCCTTCGACAGGAAACGCCGCGCCGTGCGCGTATTCTCGACGATGAAGTAGTCCAACGAGTCCATCACGGCGCGGTTCGACGCCGGGAGCACATCCCACGGGGCAGTCTCGTCCGAGATCGGACAGGGGATCAGATAGAGGGTTCCTGCAGCCATTACTCCTTGAGGTAGATTCGTTTGACGCGGCTCGAAACCGACGTCATGATTTCATAGGGGATCGTATCGAGCACGCGGGCCATCGTTTCGAGGTCGTTGCCCGCTTCGGGCGAGAAGATCGTCACCTCATCGCCCTCCTCCACGCCTGCGATCTCCGTGATGTCGATCATGCAGCTGTCCATGCAAACCCGTCCGACGATCGGCGCCGGAGATCCGGCCACGAGCACCGACCAGCGGCCGCAGCCCAGATGGCGGTCCAGTCCGTCGGCATAGCCCACGGGGATCGTCGCCGTGACGCTCGGGCGCGTGAGGCGTCCGGCACGCCCGTAACCGACCGTCTCGCCGGCCGCCAGGTGCTTGATCGCGACGATCCGGGTCCGGAGCGTCGAGACGGGACGCAGCGACGGGTTGTGCTGCCACCCGAAGCCGTAGAGCCCCAGTCCGAGGCGGCACATGTCGTACTGCGCCTCGGGGAAGCGCTCAATGGCCGCCGAGTTGGCCGTGTGGCGGATCACCGGATAGGGCAGCGCCTCGACCAGTCGCGTGCTCATCCGGTCGTAACGGGCGATCTGCGCCCGCGTGTAGGCATCCTCCTCGGGCATGTCGGCGCAGTTCAGGTGCGAGAAGACCGTCGCCACCTTCACCTCCGGGCGCAGGGGCAGCACCTCGCACAAACGGTCGATCTCCTCCTCCATGAAGCCGAGCCGGTGCATGCCCGTATCGAGTTTCAGGTGGATCGGATAGCGGAACTCCCCGGCATGCGAGACGGCCGAAGCGAAGTCATCGAGCGACCGGAAGCTGTAGATCTCGGGCTCGAGCCGGTTGGCGATCATCAGATCGAAGCTGCCGGCATCGGCGTTCAGCACCACGATGGGCATCGTGATGCCCCGCTCGCGCAGCAGCACCCCTTCGTCGGCAAAGGCCACGGCAAGGTAGTCCACCCCCTGGTGCTGGAGCATCTGCGCCACCTCGAAGTCACCCGCGCCGTACGACGCGGCCTTGACCATCGCCACGAGCTTCGTACCGTGGGAGAGCTGGGCGCGGAAATAGTTGAGGTTATGGATCATGGCATCGAGATCGACCTCCAGCACGGTGGTGTGGCTCTTGCGTGCCAGCGCATGGGCGATCTTCTCGAAACGGAAGTCGCGGGCGCCCTTCAGCAGCACGGCGCGGCCGGCCACGGCCCCGCGGCCGATGCGGGCAATGCACTCGTCGGTCGAGGCATAGAACTCCCGGTCGCACGCAAAGAGCGCGGCGTAGCGTTTCAGGCGGGGCCCGATGCCGATGAAGGTGTCGATGCCGGCACGCGAGACCATGCCCGCCACGCGGCTGTAGAGTTCGTCGTCCGACAGACCGCTCTGCGCGATGTCCGACAGGATGAGGGTACGCCGCCGCGAGAGCGCCACGTTGTGCAGGTAGTCGAGGGCCAGGGCCAGCGAATTGAGGTCGAGGTTGTAGGCGTCGTTGATGAGCACCGAGTCGTTGATACCCTCCTTGACTTCGAGGCGCATGGCTACCTCGGGGGCCGAGGCGAACGACGGGGCCGGAAACTCCATGGCCGCACAAAAGGCCTCGACGATCTGGGCGTTGCGCCGCGAGGCCTCGTTGCCGATGACCGACTCCGGGATGCGGGGATATGCGGCCGCATCGTAGAGCTTCCGCTCGGCGAAATGCGAGGCGATCAGGCGCCCGAGCGGCTCGTAGTAGCTGTGGTAGACGATCTTCGACGCGCTGCGCGCCAGTGTCATCTTCTCGAGGCACTTCTGTTCGAGGTTCAGGAAGTTCTCCTGATGGGCGTCGCCGATCGAGGTGAAGACCACCACGTCGGGGCGGATGATACGCTCGAGGCGCTCCATCTCACCGGATTTCGAGATGCCGGCCTCGAAGATGGCCAGCTGTTCGTCGCCCTCGAGCATCAGCACCGAGAGGGGCACGCCCAGCTGCGAGTTGTAGCTCTTCGGCGAGCGGTAACACTTCATCCCCGCAGGGAGCTCCTCGGCCAGCCACTCCTTGATGACGGTCTTGCCGTTCGAGCCCGTGATGCCCACGACCGTACCGCGGAAACAGGCCCGGTGGTAGGCAGCCAGCGACTGCAGCGCGTCGATGGCATTCTCCACCACGACATAGCCGCACCCCTCGGCCGGCTCGACGGGGCGCTCGACCAGAAAGGCGCGCACGCCCCGCCCGCACATCTCCCGGATGTAGTCGTGCGAATCGTGGTTGGCGCCCCGCATGGCCACGAACATCGGACCCGTGGCCAGCTCGCACGTCAGCGAACGGCTGTCGGTCACCACCGACTGCACCTCGCGGTCGCAGCCGGAAAAGACGCCACCCGTGATGGCGGCGATCTGTGAAAGAAGGTATTTCATAAAAAACCTGTATTGTTGGACGGTTTCCCGTCAAAAAATCGGTCAGACGGCGAAGGTTACGATCGTGATGCCGGCACCGCCCCGGTCGGCGTGCTCGTCGGCGACCGAAGCGACGTCGGGCACCGTGCGCAGGTAGCGGCGGATCTCCTCCTTCAGGGCGCCGGTACCCTTGCCGTGGAGGATCGAGACCGACCCCACGCCGAGCATCAGCGCGTCGTCCACGAAGTCCTGCACGGTCTCCAGCGCCTCGGCGGCCCGCATGCCGCGCACGTCGATATGGTCCTTGAAGTTAAGCTTGCGCGCCGAAATGTCGGCCGAGACCACCGTCCGGGCCGTCACGGGGCGCGTCGCCTCGCGGTATTCGCGGTTCGAGACAACGGTGAGCTGCGCCTTGTCCACCGTGGTGAGTATCTGTCCAAAAGCCACCTGGGCCTTGCGTCCCTTGATCGAGCGCACCTCGCCGACCATCTCCTGCCCGGCCATGCGGACCTTCGAGCCCTCGACCACCTCGCGGGGCTGCTCCGCAACGGGCGCCGCCGCCTGTTTGGGCTCACTTCCCTCGCGGGCCTTCCGCTCGGCCCGGCGCTGGCGCCGCCGCTCGATGCGCTCCATCTCGCGCGCCACCGAAGCGTCGTGTTCGGCCGTGTCGGCCTCATCGACCTTTTCGCGGAAGTCGTCCAGTTCACGACGCGCCAGACGTGTCAGCTCCTTCTCGGCCTGCGCCTCGCGGATCGTGCGGATCGTATTCTCGATCTGCCGGTTGGCATCGGCAATGAGCTGCTGCGCCTCCTGCTTGGCCCGCCGCAGGATCTCCTGCCGCTCGGAGCGGATCTTCGAGAGCTGCTCGGCATAGTTCTGCTCGAGCTCCTCGACCTTGCGGTCCGTCAGGCGAATGCGGTCGCGCTTCTGCTCCCAGTAGTGCTTGTCGCGCGCGATCTCGCGCAACTGCTTCTCGATGTTGATGTGGTCCGAACCGGCCTTCTCGCTGGCCGCACGGATGATCTCCTCCGGGAGGCCGATCTTGCGGGCGATCTCCACGGCAAACGAACTGCCCGGCTTGCCCATCTCGAGGCGGAACAGCGGACGGATGCGCTGCACGTCGAAGGTCATCGCGCCGTTGGCGATGCCCTCGGTGTTCGACGCATAGTATTTGATGTTGGCGTAGTGCGTGGTGATGACACCGTAGCAGCCCCGGTCGAGCAGCCGCTCGAGGATCGCCTCGGCGATGGCCCCGCCGATCGTGGGCTCGGTACCCGAGCCGAACTCGTCGATGAGCACCAACGTGCGATCGGAGGCCCCGGCCAGCATGTGCTTCATGTTGAGCAGGTGCGACGAGTAGGTCGAGAGGTCGTTGTCGATCGACTGTTCGTCGCCGATGTCGATGAAAATGCTCTCGAAGACGGGCAGTTCCGAAATCTCCGACGTCGGGACCAGGAACCCGCACTGGAACATGTACTGCACGATGCCCGTGGTCTTCAGGCAGACCGACTTGCCGCCGGCGTTCGGGCCCGAAATAACGAGAATGTGCTTGCGGCGGTCGAGCTGCAGATCGAGCGGCACGATCTCGCGGCCGGCGGCACGCAGCGTCTGCTGCAGCAACGGGTGGCGGGCCGTGCGGAGCACCAGGCGGTCGTCGGTCGAGAGGATCGGGCGCACGCAGCCGTTCTCCGAAGCCCAGCGTCCCTTGGCGCGCAGCATGTCAATCTCGGCGAGGTAGTCGCCCGAGTCGGCGATCAGGGCGGCATCAGGACGGATCGAGTCGGTGAATTCCGAGAGGATGCGGACGATCTCGCGCCGCTCCGAATACTCCAGCTCGCGCAGTTCGTTGTTGATCTCCACGACCTCGACCGGCTCGACATAGAAGGTCTTTCCGGTAGCCGACTCGTCGTGGATGAATCCGTTGAGTTTGCGTTTGTTGGCTGCGGCGACGGGGATCACGGCCCGACCGTCGCGGATCGAGATCTGCGCATCGGCATCGACGATCCCGGCCCCCTTGGCCGAGGCCAGGACGGCCTGCAGGCGCTTGGCGGCCTGCCCCTCGCGTTCGCGGATCGCGCGCCGGATCTCCTGCAGGGCCGGCGAGGCGTTGTCACGGACGTTGCCGAAGCGATCGACGATCGCATCGATGCGCCGGACGATCTCGGGGAACGCGGCCACGCCGTGCGTGCGGTCCCAGAGCGTCGGATAGCGATCCTGACGGTTGAGGATGAACGAAATGACACCGCCGAGGGCCGACAGCGCCCGATGCAGCGTGACGACCTCCTCGACGTCGAGGAACGTTCCCTCGACGCGCAGTTTGGCGACGATCTGGTCGATGTCGGGGTATTCGCCTCCGGGAAAGTCGTGCTCCATGTCGAGGAGCAGGCGCATCTCGTCGGCCAAAGCCAGCCGGCGCTCGATTTCGCGCGGCGAGGTGGAGAACTGCTCGGAGGCGATCCGCTCACGGGCCGCGCGCATGGTACAAAGGGCTGCGACCTGCTCGCGGAGCCGGTCGAAACCTATTTTCTGCTCGAAGGAAGCAGGATATATCATTGCCGTAAAATTAACTTGTCATCGTCCGCAGGCTCCACCCGGAGCGGGATTCCACCCTGCTGCGGAACGGGATCCGTTCAGGGGAACGCGCCGACGCCCCTTCACGCAGGCTCCGTCGCCGCCGCGGGACCGCCGCTCACTGCGCCCGTTTCAGGGAGTCGCGCTCGGCCCGGGCGGCCTCTTTGGCAGCTTTGCGCAGCGCCTTGGCCTTCATTTTCTCGGGATCGCGGCCGAAGAGCGAGAAATGCACGTAGCGGCCCGGATAATTCTTCAGATCGGCAAGCAGCGCCGCGAGGTTGCTGCCGGCCGTAGTCAGCGAATCGTAGAGCGCCGGGTCGTTCACCAGACGTCCTACCGTGCCCTCGCCGGCCTCGATCCGCTCGAGCAGGCTGCCCACCTGTCCGACGGCGTCGGAGAGCCTGCGGGCGAATTCCGCCTCGGCCAACTCCCCCGTAACGTCATTCAGGTTGCCCACGATGCTGTCCACGCGGGGCGCATTCTCGCCCAACATGTCGGCGAACTCCGTCAGGTTGCGCACGGCCTCCTGCAGGTTGCTCTTCTCGGAATCGAGCAGCTGCGCCAGGTCGCCCGAGAGGTTGTTGAGGTTTCCGAGCGTTCCGGAGATGTTTTCGCCGTTCTCCTCCAGCAGGCGGTTGATGTTGCCGAGCGTGAGCGAAAGTTCGTCGGTCACCTGCGAGATCTTCTGCTTGAAGAACTCCAGTTCCGAACCGGCCATGTCCATCAGGTCGCGGTTGCGGCTCGAACGGAGCGTGTCTCCCTTTTCGAGGTAGGTGTCCGACTCCCCATAGGTCACCTCGATGGCCTTGGCGCCCATGAGGCTGCTGCTGACGATCTTCGCCTCGGAATCCGACGGGATGCGGTACTGCCGCTTGATGGTCAGCTGCAGGATCACCTTGTCGCTGCGCTGCGGATCGAACGAGATTCCGGTCACGGTGCCGATCTTCACACCCTGCATCATGACCGACGATGCCGACTGCACGCCATTGACCTGGTCGTAGGCGGCGTAATAGACCGTGTTGCGGCCGAAAATGTCAAATCCCTTGAGGAATCGGATTCCGGCCCATGCGGCGATGATCATCGCCACGGCGAAGATTCCGATTTTGGCTTCTCTTTTCATATCACGAATTTCTTATTCTCCTTGTTATTTGACGACTCTGCCGCCCTGCACGCTCACCACGAACGCCTCGGGGAAGGCCTTACGCACCTCGCGCAGCCGCTTCTGGGCCGCCGCACGGTCGGCATATTCGCCGACGCAGTATTTATAGGGGAAACAACCCTCGGAGGCATACTCCTTCACCTTGCCGCGGTACGAACGGAACTGCGACGAGGTGAGCGGCACCGCCTTCGAACTGGCCATCACCTGCACGGCATAACGCAACGGCTGCTCCGCGGCCGGAGCCTTCGCCCCCTGTCCCGCGGCCGAAGCCTGCTTTTTCCCGGCAGCCGGACGGGACGGGACGGAACGGGACGTATCCTTGGCCGTTTCCTTGGCCGTTTCCTTGGCCGTTTCCTTGGCCGGAGCGGGAGCCGGACGGGGCTTTTCCCGGGCCGTATCTTCGGCCGGGACGGCAGGCTCCGCAGGCGCGGCCCCGCCTTCCGACTTGCGGATCTTGAGCACATAGTCCGAATAGTCGCGCACGGCCTGGTAGATGTTGCGGGCGATCTCGTTCTGTCCCTTCTCCGACTTCATGTAGGCCATCTCCTGCGGATTGGTCATGAAGCCGATCTCGGTCAGCACACCCGGCATGTCGGTGGCATAGAGCACCCGCAGCAGCTGGGGCTTCACCCCGCGCGAGTGGCGGCCGCTGGAGATGTAGTTGTTCTGTACGAAGCGGGCCAGCGCCATGCTGTACTCGCCGTAGGTGAACTGCAGATTCTGGATGTAGGCCCGGACAATCGCCGCGGTCCGCTCGTCCGACATGTCGATCAGGTCCTCGCGGTTGCTCTCGTAGAGCGCATTCTCGTTGTAGCGCTGCTCCTTGGGACTCTCGCCCATGATGAGCGTCTCGACCCCGCGGGCCGCCGTGGCACGGGCGGCATTGACGTGAATCGAGATGAAGAGGTCGCCCCCGGCGCCGTTGGCGATGTCGGCACGCGCCTGCAGGTCGTCGGCCAGGGTCTTGCCCAGTTCCTTGTCGGTCTTGCGCGTGTAGACCACCTTCACGCCCGGCATCCCCTGTTCGATCAGGCGACCGACCTTGAGAGCCACCTTCAGCGTCAGGTCCTTCTCGTAGACCCCGCCGTAATGCGCCCCGGGAAACTTGCCGCCGTGGCCGGCGTCAATCACCACGACCTCGACCCCGTGTGCAATATTCGCGCTGCGGACTACGTTTGTCAGAAGCGTAGCCGCCGCCAGTACAAGGAGGAAGAGGAACCGTGTGCGCATATTTAGTGGTATCAAGTGCAGGCTATCTGTAAATTTTTACCTATCTTTGTCGCGCCTTGCGCGCCGCATGGAGCCGAATAAGCCCCTGGGGCGGGCGTTTTTGCCGACTTGTCGGCAAAGGTACGGAAATTTTTGGAATTTTGAACAGCGTAAGGGTAAAATATCTCTTGTCGGCGACGGTGCTTCTGCTCTTCGTCCAGGCGTTGCTGGGCTCCACCGCCCCGGCTGCGGCATACCGCACGGCTCCGGCAGACACGCTTTCCGCACACCTTCCCGACACGCTGCAGCCCGCAACGGCCGACCAACCCGATGCCCCCGCACCGCTCGACCTGAAGCCCGAACCCCTCTCGCGCCGCGAACGCCGCGAACGGGCCCGCGCCGCCCGGGAACAGGAGCGCCGCAACCGCGAATTCAACAACCTGACGCAGGAGGAGCGCGACTCGGTCTTCTCCTCGCAGGTCGATTCGCTGGTGGCCCAAAAGGCCGACTCGCTGGCATCGCGCTCCGACTCCGACACGACCCGCAACCCGCGTGCCGCACGTCCGTTCCTCGACGACCAGCTCTCGGGCAAGAACACCGACTCACTGGTCTATGACGTGCGCAACAAGCGGGTCTACGTCTACAACGAGGGAGACGTAACCTACCAGAACCGGAACCTGAAGGCCGACTACATGCAGATCGACATGGACACGAAGCTGATCTACGCCTACGGAAAGCCCGACTCGGTGGACGGCAAGTGGACGGTTACCAAACCCGAGTTCACCGAGGGAGGAACGGCCTACCAGATGGATACGATCACCTACAACCTCGACACGCAGAAGGCCAAGATCAAGGGCGTGGCCACGCAGCAGGGCGACGGATGGTTGGTGGGCGGCAGCGTGAAGAAGATGCCCGACAACACCTTCAACATCGAGCACGGCAAGTACACCACCTGCGACCAAACCGACCACCCGCACTTCTACCTGGCCATGACCAAGGCAAAGGTGATTCCCGGGAAAAAGGTGGTCACCGGACCGGCCTACCTGGTCATGGAGGACGTGCCGATCTATTTCCTCGGCATACCCGAGGGCTTCTTCCCGATCAACATGGGCCCCAAGTCGGGTCTGCTGATGCCCACCTACGGAGAGGAGACCTCCAAGGGATTCTTCCTCCGCGACCTGGGCTACTACATCACGCTGGGCGAATATGCCGACCTGGCGCTCCGCGGCGGATTCTACACGCTCGGCTCGTGGGAGGCCTCGGCCGCCTCGCGCTACATCAAGCGATACAAGTACAGCGGCAGCTTCAACGTGGAGTTCTCGAGCGTAAAGACCGGCGAAAAGGGCGAACCCGACTACATCAAGCAGAACAACTTCCGCGTGCAGTGGACCCACTCGCAGGATGCCAAGGCCAATCCCGGATCGACCTTCTCGGCCTCGGTGAACTTCGCCACCAGCGGCTACAACCGCTACTCGGCCACCAACATCAACGACATCCTTTCGACGCAGACCAACTCGTCGATCTCCTACTCGAAGAGCTGGAGCGGAACCCCCTTCTCGCTCTCGGCAAACATGGCCATCTCGCAGAACTCGCAGAACAAGTCGATCTCGGTGACGCTGCCCACGGTGGTCTTCAACGTCTCGCGATTCTACCCCTTCAAGCGCAAGGAGAAGACCGGCAAGGACCGCTGGTACGAGAAGATCTCGATGCAGTATACGGGCAAGATGACCAACTCGGTCACCACCACCGAGTCGGAGATCTTCTCGAAAAAGACGCTCGAGAACATGAAGAACGGCATCGAGCATTCGATCCCCGTATCGGCATCGTTCAACCTGCTCAACTACATCAACATCACGCCGTCGTTCAACTACACCGAGAAGTGGTACTTCAAGAAGCAGGAGTACGAGTGGAATCCGATCACGAACCAGACCGACACGCTGCCCTCTAACTACGGATTCTACCGCCTCTACAACTACTCCACCAGCGTCTCGGCCTCGACGACCCTCTACGGCATGTACGATTTCACGAAGAAGCGCCGCGACCGCAAGATCCAGGCCATCCGCCACACGATCACCCCGTCGGTCGGATTCTCCTACACGCCCGACTTCGCCGATCCCAGATACGGCTACTACCTCACGCGACAGACCGACTCGACGGGCCGCGTGACGACCTACTCTCCCTATGCGGTCAATGCCTACGGCGTGCCCTCGTCGGGCCGCTCGATGTCGATGACCTTCTCGCTGTCGCAGAACCTCGAGATGAAGGTGCTCTCGAAGAGGGACACATCGGGCGTCAAGAAGATCAAGCTCATCGACGAACTGCGTCTGGGCGGGTCGTACAACTTCCTGGCCGACTCGATGCGGCTCTCGACCATCTCGCTCTCGTTCCGCACGACGCTCTTCAAGAACTTCGGCATCAACCTCTCGGCCACGATCGACCCCTACCGCGTCACACCCGAGGGTGTCCGCTACGACAAGCTCTTCTTCCCGGGACGCATCACCTCGACGGGCTGGTCGTTCGGCTACACCTTCAAGTCGCGCGAGGACAAGTCGCAGCCGGCCGTAAACGACATCACGAGCCTGCCCCCGGAGTATTCGAACCCGTTCTACGACCCCTACGGCACGATGGACCCCACCCTGCGAAGGCAATACATGTCGCAGGCCTACTACGACTTCTCGCTGCCGTGGAACTTCGGCTTCAACTATGCGGTGAACTATTCGGTCTCCTACGTGAACAACGGCACGACGGGATACCGCAAGAACGTCACGCAGACCGTCAGCTTCAACGGCTCGCTGAACCTCACACCCAAGACGGGCATCACCTTCCAGGGAGGTTACGACATCAAGGCCCGAAAGCTCACGACCTCGTCGGTATCGATCACGCGCGACCTCCACTGCTGGCAGATGTCCTTCTCGTGGATCCCCTTCGGCTACCACAAGAGCTGGAGCTTCAACATCGGCGTGAAGGCCGCCTCGCTCTCCGACCTGAAGTACGACAAGTCGCAGTCGATGTACGACAACATGTACTGACACGGCCTGTCTCCATCCCGCTACCCCGCATTCCAAAAAAAATCCGGCATCGGAAAACTCCGACACCGGACAGACTGTGCTGTATCCGCCCTGTGTGCTCCGGGCGGAGCGGGATCAACGGTTCAGGCCGTCGGCCACGGACTCGGGGTCGTGCCGGTATTTGAATACCAGGGCGAAGACCACTCCCACGAGCAGGGCATAGCCGGCAAAGATCAGCCACGAGGCAGACCACCCCGCAACCATCGCCTCGGCCCCCTGCTGCGAGTAGACAAAATGATTGACGACGGCCTGCGCGCCGAGCGTTCCGATCGTGGCGCCGATGCCGTTGGTCATGATCATGAAGAGCCCCTGTGCCGAGGAGCGGATCGTCGTATCGGTCTCCTTATTGACGAAGAGCGATCCCGAGATGTTGAAGAAGTCGAAGGCCACGCCGTAGACGATCATCGAGAGGATGAACATCCACACGCCGCTTCCGGGGTTGCCCAGGCCGAAGAGGCCGAAGCGGAGTACCCAGGCGAACATGGCCATGAGCATGACGTTCTTGATGCCGAAACGTTTCAGGCAGAAGGGAATGAGCAGGATGCAGAGCGTCTCGGAGATCTGCGAGAGCGAGATCAGCGCATTGGCGTGGTTGGCGCCGAACGTGGAGGCATATTCGGGGATGTCGCGGAAACTGGTGATGAAGGGATTCGCAAAGCCGTTGGTGATCTGCAGCGAGACGCCCAGCAGCATCGAGAAGATGAAGAACAGGGCCATCTTCTTCTGCCTGAAGAGCGTGAAGGCGCGCAGTCCGAGGGCCTCGACCAGGCTCTTGCGCTCGGCCGAGCGACTGACCGGACACGACGGAAGGGTCATGGCATAGAGGCCGAGCAGGAGTCCCAACACGGCGCACTGGATGAACTGCATGCAGGTGGTCTGGAAACCGGCCGCATCGCAGACGAGCATCGAGCAGATGAAGCCGACAGTGCCCCAGACACGGATCGGCGGGAAAGACTTCACGGTATCCATACCGGCCCCTTCGAGCACGCTGTAGGCCACGGAATTCGAGAGGGCGATCGTCGGCATGTAGAAGGCTACGCTGAACGAATAGAGCGTGAAGAGGATCCCGAACGAGACCTCCGGACCGGCCGAGAGGGCGTAGTAGCCCGCAGCCCCCATGAAGAGGGCGGCCGTCAGGTGGCAGATGCCGAGCAGCCGCTGTGCAGGCACCCAGCGGTCGGCCACGATTCCGATGACGGCGGGCATGAAGAGCGAGACGATGCCCTGCATGGCATAGAAGATTCCGATATGCGACGCCAGATCGACGCCCACAAGATAGGATCCCATCGAGGTCAGGTACGCTCCCCAGATTGCATACTGAAGAAAGTTCATGACCACGAGGCGGAATTTAATTCCCATAATTTACTGGTTTTAAGTAGTTTTACGTTTTCAACCCCCTTGCTCGGGGCGTCATGAAAACAAAATTACGAAATTTTTTTCTGATTTTTCTTTGCAATTGCAAAATAAAGTTCTACTTTTGCATCACCAAAACGTCATTGAGCTATGGTGTAATGGTAACACAACAGATTCTGGTCCTGTTATTCTTGGTTCGAATCCAGGTAGCTCAACAAAACCCCGCGACCGCAAGGTGGCGGGGTTTTCGTTTGCATAGACCCATCCGGCAACATCCGTCCGTGCACGGACACAACGACAATGCGGGCAGTCCTCCGAAGGGGACTGCCCGCATCCGTTTTCCGGGAGCGGCAGGAGCGCTACCGCTTCTCGAGCCCGAGCTTGCGCAGCAGCGCCTCGGGTTCGGGCTTGTGGCCGCGGAAGCGGACATAGAGCTCCATGGGATCCTCCGTTCCGCCCTTCGAGAGGATGTTGTCGCGGAACGATGTGGCCACCTCGCGGTTGAAGATCCCCTTCTCCTTGAAGAGCGAGAAGGCATCGGCCTCGAGCACCTCGGCCCACTTGTATCCGTAGTATCCGGCGGCATAGCCTCCGGCGAAAATGTGGCCGAAGGCGGGCGACATAGCCGTACCCTCGACGACGGGCAGCACCTGCGTCGGGGCCATCGCCTCGCGCTCGAAAAGCTCGACATCGCCCTCGAAGGGCTCGGTGAGCGTATGCCAGGCCATGTCGGTCAGACCGAACGACAGCTGGCGCACGTTGGCATAGGCCGCCAGGTAGTTCTGCGCGGCGACGATGCGATCGACAATCTCCGAGGGAATCTTCTCCCCGGTCTGGTAATGTGCGGCCCACAGGTCGAGGAACTCCTTCTCCGTGGCCCAGTTCTCCATGATCTGCGACGGCAGTTCGACGAAGTCGCGGTAGACGTTCGTGCCGGTGAGCGACTCGTAGGAACCTTCGCCCAGCATGCCGTGCAGCGAGTGTCCGAACTCATGCAGGAAGGTCTCCACCTCGTCGAAGGTCAGCAGCGAGGGGGTCGTCTCGGTCGGCTTCGTAAAGTTCATCACCAGCGACACCAGCGGTCGGGTCTCCTCGCCGTCCACGCGCTTCGTTCCGCGGAACTCGGTCATCCACGCGCCCGAGTTTTTCGAGGCACGGGGGAAGAAGTCGAGATAGAGCACCGCCATGAAACGGCCCCCGGCATCGGTGACGTCGTAGGCCGTCACGTCGGGATGGTAGACCTCGATCCCGGGATTGGGCGTGAAGTTGAGCCCATAGAGTTTGTTGGCCAGCAGGAAGACGCCCTTCTTCACCCGCTCGAGTTCGAAATAGGGCTTCACCGTCTCGGCGTCGAGCGCATATTTCTCGCGCTTGTACTTCTCGGTATAGTAGGACCAGTCCCACGGCATGAGCGTTCCCTTGAAGCCCTGCGAGGCGGCATACTCCGAGATCGTGCGGTAGTCGGCGTCGGCATACTCCTTCGAGGCATCGAGCAGTTCGGCAAGGAAGGCACGGACCGTCGGCGTGTCCTTGGCCATGCGCTCCTCGAGCACATAGTCGGCATAGCAGTCGTAACCGAGCAGGCGGGCCAGCTTCAGCCGCGTATTGACGATCTTCTTCACCACCTCCGTATTGTCGAACTCACCGCCCAGCGAGCAGGAGCTGTTGGCCCGCCAGAGCTTCTCCTTGAGCGCACGGTTCGACGAATAGGTCATGAAGGGCAGGTAGCTCGGATACTGCAGCGTGACGATCCAACCCTTCTCGCCGCGCGACTTGGCCTCGGCGGCCATACCCTCGCGCACGAAGGCGGGCAGTTCGGCCACCACCGCAGGGTCGGTGATATGGAGCGTGAAGGCATTGGTCGCGGCCAGCGAGTTGCGGTCGAATTCGAGCGAGAGGGCCGACAGCTCGGTGGTATACTGGCGGTAGAGCTCCTTGTCCTCGTCCGACAGGGCGGCACCGTTGCGGGCGAAGCTCCGGTAGGTCTTCTCCAGCAGGCGCCGGTCTTCGGTGGAGAGTTTGCGTCCGGGGTGTTCGTAGACCGCCTTCACGCGGGCAAAGAGCTCGGGGTTGAGCGAGATGTCGTTCGACAGGGCGGTCAGCTTGGGCTGCACGCGCTCGGCGATCTGCTGCATCTCGTCCGACGTATCGGCGCTCATCAGGTTGAAGAAGACCCCCGCAATGCGGTTGAGCAGGGCGCCCTGACGCTCCAGGGCGACGATCGTATTCATGAAGGTCGGCTTCCTGGGGTTGCGGACAATCGCCTCAACCTCGGCACGCGAGCAGGCGATCGCCGCGTCGAATGCCGGCTCGTAGTCCTTGAGTTCAATGCGCGAGAAGGGCGGCGTGGCATGAGGGGTATCCCACTCCGCCAGCAGCGGATTCGAAAGGTCCAGTTCGGGCAGGTCGGCCCGGGGAATCGAGTTGTCGGCACAACCGGCGGCCAGGATGGAAACAGCCATGACAAGAATTGCTTTTTTCATATAAGGTACAGGGTTTGCGGTTTCTTCACGAATCGGCGGGATCAGTTCTCCGCCACAGCCTCGGCAGCGGCCCCCGCGGCAGGCTGCGGGCCGGCGGCCAGCGAATCGGCAGGTTCGGGATCGGTCCACAGCCCGCGGCTGCGCAGCATGGCCCGCTTGTCGGGATCCTTGCCGCGGAAGGCGCGGTACATGGTCATCCCGTCCTCCGAACCGCCGCGCTCGAGGATCTTGCGGCGGAAGTCGTCGGCCACGCGGCGGTTGAACAGGTCGCCGCTCTCGCGGAAGGCCTCGAAGGCATCCTTGTCGAGCACCTCGGCCCACGTATAGAAATAGTATCCGGCCGAATAGCCTCCGTCGAAGATGTGGCTGAAGTAGGGATAGCGGTAGCGCGGCTCAATCTGCGGGATGAGGCCCCGCTTCTCGTTGAGCACCTTGCGTTCGAACTCCATCGGATCGAAGGGTGCATACTCGGTCATCGAGTGGATGTCCATGTCGGAGAGCGACGCGGCGATCAGCTCGGTGGTCATGAAGCCCTGGTTGAAGAGTTCGCTGCGGGCGATCTTGGCCATCAGCGCCTCAGGCATCACGTCGCCCGTGCGGTAGTGTACGGCATACTGCTTGAGCACCTCGGGGTTGAAGGCCCAGTTCTCCATGACCTGCGACGGCAGCTCGACGAAATCGCCCTCGACCTCCGACAGGCCGCGGTACTTCACGTCGTGGAAGAGGAAGTGGAGCGCGTGGCCGAACTCATGGAAGAGCGTCTCGACCTCGTCGAGGGTCAGCAGCGCCGGGTTGTCGCCCGTCGGACGGGTGAAGTTGGCCACGATCGACACGACGGGAGCCACCCGCTCGCCGTCGCGGTAGGTCTGCTCAACGTAGTTGCCGCACCAGGCGCCCTGCCCCTTGCCCTCGCGGGGGAAGAAGTCGAAATAGAGCACGCCGAGGTGCGACTCGTCGGCATCGAGCACCTCGAAAGCCGTCACCTCGGGATGGTAGACCGGCACGACGATCGGCCGGAAGGTGATGCCGTAGAGGCGGTTGGCAAGGAAAAAGACGCCGCTGCGGACATTCTCCAGCGCAAAGTAGGGACGCAGCATCTCCTCGTCGAGGTTGTACTTCTGCTTGCGGAGTTTTTCGGCGTAGTAGAACCAGTCCCACGAAGCGAACTCACCGTCGGGGAAGTCCTTGCGGAAGAGCGAGTCGAGCTCGCCCAGCTCACGCTTGGCACTCTCGAGCGCCGGAGCCCAGACCCCCTCGAGCAGGTCGTAGACCGCTTCGGTCGTGCCGGCCATCTCGTCGTCCACGACATAGGCGGCGTAGGAGGGATAGCCCAGCAGGTGGGCCTTCTCCGTGCGCAGGCGGATGAAGTCGTTGATGAGCTGTTTGTTGTCGTACTCGTCACCGCGGTTGCAGCGGTTCAGGTAAGCCGTGTAGATCCGCTCGCGCAGTTCGCGGTCGGGCGAATAGGTCAGGAAGGGGATCATGCTCGGCTTCTGCAGCGTGAAGACCCCCTTGTTTCCCTTGCCCAGTTCGCGGGCCTTCTCGCGGGCCTGCTCCTGCACGCCGGCCGGCAGCCCGGTCATCTGTTCGGGCTCGAGCTCCATCGTGAAGTTGTAGTTCTCAGCCAGCAGGTTGTTGCCGAACTTCACCGAAGCGAGGGCCAGTTCGCTGTTGATCTCCGCCAGCCGGGCCTTCTCGTCGGCACCGAGCAGCGCTCCGGCGCGCACGAACGAACGGTAGGTCTTCTCCAGCAAGCGGCTCTGCTCGGCGTCGAGGTCGAACGTCGCCCGGTTGTCGTAGACCGTCTTCACCCGCTCGAAGAGCGCGTCGTTGAGCAGGATCTTGTCGTAGTGGGCCGTCAGCCGGGGCATCGCCTGCTCCTGCAGGGCCTGCATCTCGGGCGTGTTCTGCGCGGCACAGAGCATGCCGAAGACCAGCGAGGTCTGCGCAAGCATCTGCCCCGAGTTGTCGAACGCCAGGATGACGTTCTCGAAGGTCGGCTCGTCGCGGTTGGTCACGATGGCGTCGATCTCGGCATCGTGCAGCGACATGCCGCGCTCGATGGCCGAAAGGAAATGTTCGGGTAGAATCCTGTCGAAGGGAGGAACGCCGTAGGGCGTCTCCCATGCCGAGAAGAAGGGGTTTTCGCCGACCTTTTTGTCGGACTTGCACGCAACGGTCGTCATGGCCAGAAAAAGTGTCAATAATCCTGCAATACGTTTCATCAGTCGTCTTATTTTATATAACTTTGCAGCCTGCAAACGCCGGGACATCTCCATGCGCCGGCTCAAGCCGTTGCAAAGTTAGTAAATTATAGCAGGTATGCAACTTTTTTACGATCCCGCGATCGTACCGCCCCTACATACGCTCGGTGAGGAGGAGTCGAAACACTGCATCCGCGTGCTGCGTCTGGGACGCGGCGCAACGCTCCACATCGCCGACGGGCGGGGTACGCTCTACCGCTGCCGGATCGTGGAGGACGACCCGCGCCGGTGCACCGTGGAGGTCGTCGAGACGATCCCCGACTTCGAGCGGCTCTCCTATGCGCTGACGGTGGCCGTAGCCCCGACCAAGAACGCTGACCGCTTCGAGTGGTTTCTCGAGAAGGCCACCGAGGTGGGCATCGGCGCCGTGATCCCCCTCGAAACGGAGCACAGCGAGCGGCGCGTCTTCAAGGCCGAGCGGAGCGAGAAGATCATCACGGCGGCCATGAAGCAGTCGCTCAAGGCATACCGCCCGGTGCTTCACCCGCTCACCCCGTTCCGCGAGGCGGTGCTCGCCCCCTTCGAGGGGCGGCGGCTGATCGCCCACTGCGGGGCGGCACACACCCCCTCGGGCAAACGCTACCTGCCCGAGGCGATCCGCCCGGGAGAGTCCGTGCTCGTCTGCATCGGCCCCGAGGGGGATTTCTCCCCCGCCGAAGTGGACTTCGCGCTCGAACACGGATTCGAGGAGATCACGCTCGGGCAGCAGCGCCTGAGGACTGAAACCGCAGCCCTCGTGGCCGTGGTGATGACGTCGGTCATAAACGGTTCGAAATAAAAAAGACACCTATCATAACAGCATGTTTTTTCTCGGTACACTTCTCGCGCTGGCGGCGGTGACGGCCCTGCTGTTCGCCGTACCCCTGCGCATGAAAGCGTGGGCCGCACTCGGCCTGACGCTCATCGGCACGCTCGCCGTCGGCATACGGGCCGCGGCAACGCTCGCCGGGGCCCACTACGGACCGCTGTGGGTCATCTCCGGCACGCCGTTCGGCGGCGACTCGGGCTCGATGGACGGCCTATCGGCGCTCTTCGTCCTCGTCATTGCGATCGGTTCGGTGGCCGCCGTGCTCTACTCGCAGGGCTACCTGGCCCGGCACCTGCAGCACAAGTCCCCGGCCCACGTCTCGCTGCACTACACCTCGTTGGTCACCATGTGCTATGCCATGCTGGGCGTCGTGCTCTCCGCCGGAGGCTACTCGTTCCTCTTCTTCTGGGAGCTGATGACCGTGGCGTCGTTCCTGCTGATCCTCTTCGACGCCGAGCGCCGCGAGGTTCGCCGCGCCGCCCTCTCCTACCTGATCATGATGCACATCGGCTTCGTGCTGCTGCTCATCGGCTTCGTCCGTCTCGATGTCGCGACGGGCGACACCTCGTTCGGGGCTCTGACCGCCGCATTCCGCACGCAGCCCGTGCTGCCGCTCTACCTCCTTTTTCTGGCAGGCTTCGGCATGAAAGCCGGACTCTTCCCGATGCACGTATGGCTTCCGGAGGCCCACCCCGCCGCACCGTCGCACGTCTCGGCCCTGATGTCGGGCGTGATGATCAAGACGGGCGTCTACGGCATCCTCCGCATCACGGCCGCCCTGGGCGACCTGCCCGAACTCCGCACGGCCGGGCTCATCCTGCTGGGCGCAGGCATCGTCACGGGGCTTTGGGGCGTGATGCTCGCCGCCGCACAGAACGACGTGAAACGGCTGCTGGCCTACTCGTCGATCGAGAACATCGGCGTGATCCTCATCGGCCTCGGCATCGCGGCGCTGGGCAAGGCCACGGGCAACCAGTTTGCCGCCCTCTGCGGTATCGCGGGCGCCCTGCTCCACACCGTGAACCACTCGTTCTTCAAGACGCTGCTCTTCTTCGGCGCAGGCAACATCCTCTCGCGCACGCACACCACGTCGCTCGACGCGCTCGGAGGCCTGGGCCGGCACATGCCCCTCACGGCACTGCTCTTCCTCGTCGGTACGGCGGCCATCTGCGCCCTCCCGCCGCTGAACGGCTTCGTCTCGGAACTGCTGATCTACCTCGGGATGTTCGAGGGAATCGCCGCCGACAACACGCCCCTCGCCTCGGCCGCCGGACTGGCTGCCCTCGCCCTGATCGGCGGCGTGGTGCTGCTGGCCTTCACCAAACTCTACGGCACGGTCTTCCTCGGGTCGCCCCGCTCGCACGAGGTGGCCGAAGCCTCCGAGGTGGGCAACGTGCGCATCGCCGCCATGGCCATCCCGCTGGCCGGCATCCTCTTCGTCGGACTCTTCCCGCGCGCCGCGGCAGGCATCGCCGTGCGCAGCGCCGACTTCTTCATCCACACCCCCGCGGATGCTGCCTCGTGGCTGCTTTCGCCCTCGCTCACGACCGTCGGGCGCACGGCCTGGCTGCTCCTGCTCGTCGTCGCCCTGCTCGTCTGGCTCCGGAGCCGCATCCTCCGCACACGGAAGGTCGCCCAGGGCCCCACGTGGGGCTGCGGCTTCACGTCGGTGAATGTCCGCATGCAGTACACGGGCGAATCCTTCTCCGAGGGGCTGCAGTCGATCGCCACGCCCCTGACGCAAAACAGCGGCGAAGGATCGCCCGTAGGCAAGGGCGAGATCTTCCCCGCCTCGCACTCCTTCGACGTCGGTCACCGCGACCGCATCGGACGGCTCTTCTCGATGTGGTGGGTCGAGCTGCTGCGCCGCATCAACGCCCGCGTCATGCGGTTGAGGACCGGAAAGATCAACCACTACGTCCTCTTCGCGCTGGCGTTCCTCGCCCTGATATTCATCCTCTCGATCCTCAATCTCCTGTAAACCCATGGAGGCACTCAATACCCTGCTCCTGCTGCTGACGGCCCTCGCGATCCCGGGGCTGATCAACCGCACGCGCGCCCGCCTGGCGGGGCGCAAAGGCATCCGCTTCGCACAGCACCTCTACGACGTCACGCTGCTGCTCCGCAAGGGTGCCGTCTACTCGACGACCACCTCGGCGCTCTTCCGTATCGCGCCCTCCGTGTCGCTCGGCTCGGCCCTCGTCGCCGCGCTCTTCATCCCCGTGGGCGACCTGCAGCCCGTGCTCTCGTTCGACGGCGACCTGGTGGCCTTCGCCTACCTGCTGGCACTCGGACGTCTGGCAATTATCCTCGCCGCCATGGACACCGGCAGCTCGTTCGAAGGGATGGGCGCCAGCCGCGAGGCGCTCTACGGCGCCCTGGTCGAACCGGCGCTGATGCTCGTCTTCGGCACCCTCGCCCTCATCTCGGGCTTCACCTCCTTCGCATCGATCTTCTCGACCGAGATCGGAGAGGACCCCCAGCTGATCGTCGTCCTGCTGCTCGTGGCCTACATCCTGACGAAGATCGTCTTCACCGAGAGCGGCCGCATACCGGTCGATGACCCCCGCACGCACCTCGAACTGACGATGATCCACGAGGTGATGTGTCTGGACTACTGCGGCGTCGATCTGGCCTTCATCAAGATGGGCACATGGCTCAAGACCGCCGCCTTCTCGCTGCTGGCCGCCGATGCCGTCGCCGCGGCCTTCTGCCCCCGCTGGTGGATCGCCGCACCGCTGGCCGTGCTCCTCACGGGGCTCTCGGTCGGCGTGGTCGAATCGACCCAGGCCCGCAACAAACTCGCACGCAACACCACCTTTATCCTCACCGTCGCAGCACTGGCCGCCCTGGTCTACTTCACGGCCTACCTGCTGCGCCTGAACATCGTCGTACAATGATCCTTCCGCTCGTCATCCTCTATGTCGTGACGCTCGTCTACCTCTCGATCACCGAGCGTTTCCGCAACTTCGCCTCGCTCATCGGGTTGCAGGGGTGGCTGCTCTTCGCCATCGCCCTGGTCCGGCTCCACGCCATCAACCCCGCCGAACTGGCCTTCATCGCCATCGAGACGCTGCTCTTCAAGGGCATCCTGGTCCCGGCGCTGCTCTTTGCCGTGATCCGCCGCACGAAGATCAACCGCGTGACCCGCTCAGGCT
>OOBZ01000279.1_pt1 | contig 42719 bp, 32 predicted proteins | sample 1671601 | NCBI WGS metagenome assembly OOBZ01 (sample SAMN06348173, study PRJEB24527) | human gut metagenome | biome: human gut; feature: ankylosing spondylitis patient; material: feces | host: Homo sapiens | place: China | collected 2015-10
GAACCCTCTGCGGTACAGAAGCTACTATTACGACAGCGAGACGGGTTATTACCACATCAAATCACGCTATTATTCTCCCGAAGTCGGCAGGTTCTTGAATGCGGATTCCGTCTTAGACAGCAGAAATACAAATGCGCTTAACTTGTTTGTTTATTGCGGAAACAATCCTGTAAATAATCAAGACCCCGATGGGCAGTTCTTCTTTGGTGCGCTTATCGGAGGAATAGTCGGCGGAGCTACAGGTGCTTTGGCAGCGGCAGTAAAAGGCAAATCCATAAAGGCCGGACTGTTGACAGGGGCCGTTACAGGGGCATTTACAGGAGCATTTTGTGAAATTGCTGCTATGGGCGCAATACCCGCTATCCTTGCAGTAGTCTTATGCGGAGTTGCCGTTGGTGCTGGAAATCTTATTAACCAATACGCTAATTATCGTGTAGAAAAGAAGTCACAGACAAAAAACAAGAATACAAACAAAAATTCTCAAAACAACAGTTCACAAGGCAACAAGAGAAAAACATCTTCAAACGGCAAGGTAGCAAACGAATGTAACAGCTTTATGGATTATGTTGATGTTAAAAGTATTGTTGTTTCAAGTGTAACCGCAATGGCGTTTGCACCGGCATCAATAGGAGCGAGTTGTGTAGTAAATTCTGCTTTTTCTGGTGTTGACATAACGGGGGTAACCGGGTTTGTGGCTCAGTTTGCGGCTAATTTTGCGATGGGTGGTAACATTTCCATACTGCAATCTATTATTGACTTGTTTTAATCAGAGGTGATTGTATGAAAATATATTTGTCAAAATACTGGATAGCGGGCCATATAAGTTTGGTATGTGTGGAGGTGGCTGTTGTCGTTGCAACTGCTGCATTTTGTATTGAATATAGAGATGAAGAGAACATTCTTTTGATAATCTGTTCATTAGTTCTTATTGGTATTACTTACTATGTGCAATCAAGAGTAATATACCTTCTTGATTATGTTGAAGTAAGCAATAATCAATTTACTCAGTGTTCATTTAGCGGAAAGCGGAAACGTGCCGTTAATTCTGATGAACCTATTTATTATCAAATTGTGCCGCTGTTTGAAGGATTTTTTTTAAGAGCTGACTTCATAGTATTATCTAATCAAGAGTTTCTCCCTTATCGAAACGGCAGCGTTATTGGTACAGTTTACAAAGAGGCAATGGCTAAGGGCAATCAAATTATTATGCCTTACAACCAAAAATCAAGACCGTTATTGCATCTTGGAGATTGGCATAAGGTTTGTTTTTATTGATTTGTGCTATTCAAGCAAGTACCTCTGTTTAACTATAAAATAGTGAGGAAACAGTCAAACTAAAAACTGATACAGGCGCAAAAACGCCCCTGCTTTCAAAACGAAAGTAGGGGTGTTTTTTGCATTTAAGGGCAAATCAGACGTTTTTTTCGTCATATATAGATGTGAAAATCAAGTAGTCCCTCTCGTATGACTTGCGTAAAAGCCGCCGTAAAAACAAGCGGAGAGTTTGTGGTGAAACCATCTCGTCAAAAAAACCACGTTAAATATGGCACGGGGAGAGCTTGGCTCCCCACCTTTATATGCAAGATTAGTGTTAACGGTCAGCACATCAGTTTTCCAAACTGAGGGTGGGAGTTCAAATCTCCTATCTTGCTCCAAAACGCTCCATAAAAAAGTAAAAAGGGGAGATTTTTTTGAATACAGAAACCAAGTTCCAAAAGGTCGGGAAATACAAAGTTGACGTTGCAAATGCAACAAATCAAGCAATACGTTTTGTAAAAAGTAATCCGTGTTGTATTTGTTCATGCGAAAACTTTTGTCCTATAAAATACAAGGGTACGTGTAAGATTTGGGTTAACCTGAAATCTGCATTATTTGCGGTTGAGGAGGTAAAGGAATGATGAGAAAAAGGAAAATAAAGAAAGAAGAGGTGTAAAGAATGTCATTTGATATATCAAAAATAGACACGCAAGATGTTGTAAATGCTATTAAAATGTTACGTATCAGCACAAATGTAGTTAATAAACATCTAAAATATGCTGATACGTAACATTTTTGTCGTTCGTAATATAATATCCCCCTCTTGATGTAGGTTGCACATCAGGAGGGGCGCTTTTATGCTATAACTAATAGTGTTATTAAGCTGATAGAATACATGTTTAAATGAAAACAGCTTAACTTATAGTGCTGAATTAGCGGTCTGAAAAGGACAAAAATATAAACCGGTCGAAAATAACCGGTTTATATTTCTTGATTTTCCAAAATTTCAGTAAAATATAGTATGGCTTTTGTACTGCAATTTTACTGCAGTTATGGAGTGCACAAGAGTGAATGTAGGGGATTGAAAGGGCAGAATCGTCTAAAAAAGCTCTTTGATACGCCTATATTCACACTTGTTCTTCATAGTTCACGGTTGTGGCCGTAAAATAATGGTGCCGATGACCGGACTTGAACCGGTACGGTATTGCTACCGAGGGATTTTAAGTCCCTTGCGTCTGCCGATTTCGCCACATCGGCGCATTTCATGCTTTGATATTATATTAAATTAAAGCCTCATTGTCAATAATTTACTAAAATTTTTTCAAATGCAAACAGGTATTACGCACATATTTTGCGCCGTGTTTTATTGACGGCGAAATATTTATGTAGTAAAATATCAATAAGTTGCAAGATAAACCGCAAAATCGACGCTTTTTGCCGGTTCGTCTTTGCAACTTGGGCTTATACAGTTTAATATTTGATAAAAAATACGGTTTCGCGGTTCTTGCCGCGAATTAAAAGGGAATCCGGTTGAAATCCGGAACAACCGCCATTACTGTGTTTGACGTAAGAGAGTCCGATCCATTGGAGCTTTCCGAGAAGGCGACTCTTCCCGTGATGTATGGGATCATAAGTCAGGAGACCTGCCGTATTTTATGGTTAAACACAACTTTGGTGAGAAGAGTGCAGCCGATTTATCAGCTTTTGATTTGTGCTGTCGGTGCACTCTTTGCCCGATTGCGCAAGATTTTTTCGTTGGTTAATTTGTTGCACTCTCCCTGCTTTTCGGCAGGGAGAGATTTTTTGTGTTCGGAGGATTTTATGTTTGGCGACGACAAAGAAAAATGGGCAGTAAATGAGCTTGTGCGTAAATCGGAGGAGCTGAAAAGGCTTCCGCGAAAAGACGATTTCGATGACGCCACACGCTCGCGAATTAAGGCATTTTTAGGCCCTTGGCCGCGCGCTCTCGAAAAAGCCGGTCTTAAAACTCCCGGCGGAAAGCGCAAAAAGTAAAGAGTTTTGAAAGGAGTAAGGTATGTTAAAACCTAAAAAGACAGTAAAGAAATGTCTGTCATGGCTTCTTGCTCTTGTGATGATATTGTCTGTGATACCCGTTGCGGTACTTGCCGCACCGGCTGATCTTTCAATATCGTCGGCAAAGGAGCTGCTCGCGTTCTCCGAAAAGGTGAACGGCGGTGAAGACTTTTCGGGAAAAACAGTAGAGCTTACAGCCGATATCGACCTCGGCGGAGAAGGCTCCGAATGGACGCCGATAGGCTCCTCGTCATCGGCTTTTGCCGGAACATTCGATGGAAACAACCACGTAATCAGCGGACTTTACATTTCTTCGGGCTCCAATGCGGGACTTTTCGGAAAGGTAAACGGCGGTACGATTAAGAATGTTACGGTTAAGGGCAGCGTCAGCGGTTCTTCATCGGTTGCAGGCGTTGTCGGTTACCTCAACGCAGGCAATATAATTGGCTGCGGAAATAATGCCGATGTCAGCGGCTCTTCGGGAGTCGGCGGCGTAGTGGGCTATGTCGGCGGTGCGTCTACCGTTTCGGGCTGCTACAATTCGGGTAATGTCAGCGGTACAACAGGCTACATAGGCGGCGTAAGCGGTCAGCATTGGCGCGCAGGCAAACTCGAAAACTGCTATAACACAGGTAAGGTATCGGGTCCTGCCTCTGTCGGCGGTGTAGCCGGCGGACACAAAGCGGCGTCTCCCGAGCTTGTAAATTGCTACAATGCAGGCACGGTTGAAGACTCGGCAGGCTACCAAAATAATATCGGCGCATTGATAGGCGCCACAAGAGGAACGGCGGAGAACTGCTATTATCTCTCAACCTCGTCTTTCGCGGCAACAGGCAATAAAGGCGATGTTGACGGTGCGGCAAAGGTTGACTCCGTAACCGAGACTATGCTCGGTTCGGCATTCATAAAGGATGAAGAGGGAATAAACGGCGGCAATCCCGTGCTTTCTTGGCAGGGCAAAACTCCCGACATTATAATAGCGTCGTACAGTCAGTTGAAGGCGTTTGCCGACAGCGTAAACGACGGCAACTCTTACGAGGGTAAGCTCATCCGCCTCAATGTGAATATCGAACTCGGCGGTGCCAATAACCCGTGGACGCCTATAGGCTCCTCGTCATCGGCTTTTGCCGGAACATTCGACGGAAACAACCACGTAATCAGCGGACTTTACATTTCTTCGGGCTCCAATGCGGGACTTTTCGGAAAGGTAAACGGCGGTACGATTAAGAATGTTACGGTTAAGGGCAGCGTCAGCGGTTCTTCATCGGTTGCAGGCGTTGTCGGTTACCTCAACGCAGGCAATATAATTGGCTGCGGAAATAATGCCGATGTCAGCGGCTCTTCGGGAGTCGGCGGCGTAGTGGGCTATGTCGGCGGTGCGTCTACCGTTTCGGGCTGCTACAATTCGGGTAATGTCAGCGGTACAACAGGCTACATAGGCGGCGTAAGCGGTCAGCATTGGCGCGCAGGCAAACTCGAAAACTGCTATAACACAGGTAAGGTATCGGGTCCTGCCTCTGTCGGCGGTGTAGCCGGCGGACACAAAGCGGCGTCTCCCGAGCTTGTAAATTGCTACAATGCAGGCACGGTTGAAGACTCGGCAGGCTACCAAAACAATATCGGCGCATTGATAGGCGCCACAAGAGGAACGGCGGAAAACTGCTATTATCTCTCAACCTCGTCTTTCGCGGCAACAGGTAATAAAGGCGATGTTGACGGCGCGGCAAAGGTTGACTCCGTAACCGATACTATGCTCGGTTCGGCATTTGTTTCGGGCGACACAAATCCGAAGCTTGCTTGGGAAAGCCTTGTTTCCGCGGATAAGCCCGTTCGTCCTTCGTTCAGCGAGGGAACCGAGCTTTCGGCAAAGCTTTCGGGTTACATTAAAGAGGCAGTCAAGAGCTCAAAAACCAAAGCGGGGCTCACTTCCGCCGACACTCTTTTGGGCAATGAAAGCTATATGTCAGGCGCCAGCTCTACGGCTACCGACTGGATGGCACTTGCTATGGGTCGTTACGGATATTTCGATTCCGTAGACGGAAAATATACTTATCTTATCGACGACGGCACAGGCTACACCGACTATCTCAATGCCATGAAGTCATACGTCGAAAAGACATACACCGAAAACGGCGGTACACTTCACAGCGTAAAGGCTACCGAGTGGCACAGAGGCGTTGTTACAATAGCGGCTCTCGGCGGCAACCCCGCAAGCTTCGGAACGTATAACGGTCAGCCGATAAATCTTATCGCGGACGGCAGCTATAACTGCAAGGTAAAGGGCGGTCCCGGCAAACAGGGTATAAACGGCTGGATATGGGGTCTTATTGCTCTTGATACCGGTATGTATGAGGTTCCGAGCGACGCCGCATATCAGCGTGAGCTTTTCATAAAAGAAATACTTAAAATGCAGCTTACCGACGGCGTAGACGGCAATAAATACGGCGGCTGGGTTCTCGGCGGTTACGGTTCATCGTCGGATGTCGATATTACCGCTATGGCAATACAGGCGCTCGCTCCTTATTACAATGACGATACCGTGTATACATATAAAAATGAAATTTCGGGCGACGAAGTTTCAAAAACGGTTCGTCAATGCGTGGACGAAGCATTTGACCGCTTAGGCTCAATGATGAACGATAAAGCGGGCTTTACTTCCTGGAATACCGATAACTCCGAAAGTATAGCTCAGGTTATAGTTGCGCTGACTTCTGTCGGAATCGACCCCCAAAAGGACAGCAGATTTATAACCTCCGACGGCTTAACGCTCCTTGACGGACTTCTGAGATTCCGCGATACAAACGGCGGCTTCTGCCATGTTGTCGGCAACGGCTGGAACAGTATGGCAAACGATCAGGCAACTTACGCTCTCGTAGCTTATTGGAGATTTGAAAATAAGATGAGAGCACTTTATGATATGCGCGGCGACTGGAGCGCGGAAACCAAAGCGGCAATCACGGACGCAGTAAGCGCCATAGACGCTCTTCCTCTGCCGACGGACGCAAATTATAAGTCTGCGGCAAAGAGCGCACTCGCAAAATTCCGTGCGGTTCCCGAAAACGAACGCAGATACGTAAATAATTATTCGGCTCTTGTTTCGGCAATAGAGCTTGTCGGCGGCGAGGGAGAGCTTGACTCAAATACGCCGTACATCACTTCTATCGCGGTTACAAAAGCACCCGATAAGACCGAATATTATGACGGCGACTCTTTTGACGCTGCCGGCATGGAGGTTACCGCATATTACAGCGACGGAGCGCAAAAGCCCGTAACGGATTTTGAGATAATTTCCGGTGATTCACTTGAAGTCGGAACTCAAAAGGTATGTATAAAGAGCGGTAAACTCAAGACCTTTGTAACAGTTACGGTAAAGGATAAAATCCCGTGGGAGGGCTTGGGCTCCGAGACTTCACCGTACCTTATAAGCACGGCAGAGGACCTTTACAATCTGTCATATTACGTAAATACCAAGCTTATGGCAACTACCGGTGTTTACTTTGAAATGACCGATAATATCGACCTCAGCGACTATGACAACTGGACCCCGATAGGCTCTGACAGAAATCAGTTTGACGGTGTATTTGACGGCGACGGATATGTCATAGACAATCTTACTTCTCTCCGCGGCGGACTTTTCGGAACTGTCTGCCAAAATGCCGTAATTAAGAATGTCGGTGTCGCAAGCGGCGAAATCGGCAAAGAAAATATATACACTTCGTTCCTCGGCGGTATCGCCAAATGGAGTAACGGCGCAGACTTTATAAACTGCTGGAACGGTGCCGATATTTACGGCAGCGGTTACATGGGCGGTATAGTCGGTACAGTGCGCGACGGCGGCAAGAGTAATATCACGGGCTGCTACAACGTAGGCTCGCTTTATGCAAGCAGCGGCCATACAGGCGGTATCGTAGGACATCTCGATACTACAAGACGTGATACTTCGGTTGAGGTTACCATAGACAACTGCTACAACCTCGGAAGCATAAACGGTATTTATTCACTCGGCGGCATTGTAGGACAGGCTCAGGACGGCCATACCATAGTCAATTGCTATAACGCAGGTAAAATAACTTCCGCATCCGACGGTCAGGCAGGCGCAATAGCAGGCTCGCTCACAAATGATAACAGGGTCCAAGAATGCTATTATGACTCTTCCGTTACAGAGAACGGAATCGGAAACGGTGACGGAAGTACCACAGGCGAGACAACCGAGTTTATGAAATCTCCCGAATTCCTCGCGCTTCTCGGCGAAAAATTCAAAAAAGACGAATATTCTCTTGTAAACGGCGGCTATCCGCTCCTTTATTGGCAAAAGACTTTTGATGCCGACGATGTAAACGAAGTTGTCGAAAAAATCAACGACATCGGCGATGTAACGGCGGACAGCGGCGTTAAAATAAACGAGGCAAGAAACGCATATGACAATCTCGACGACGATTTAAAGCCGTACGTTTCAAATCTTGATGTGCTTTTGAACGCCGAAAAAGAGCTTTCCGAAATAATAAGCCTCAAAGAAGCCAAAAAGACAGCACTCGAGCAGCTCGAGAGCTACAAGGACGCTTCGGATTACACACTCAATCGTGAGGCATTTAACAAGGCTCTCGAAAAAGGTATGGCTGATATAAGTGCGGCGAAGAATAAGGACGAAGTGAATACCGCTTTGATAAAAGCCAAGGCGGCACTTGACGAAATTCCGACAGATTCGTCACTCGGTAGCAATGGCAACGGAAATGTCAATGTACCGTCGGTACCGGGTACAGACGGGAATACGTCAAATTCCGGAAATACCGCTGATACGGATATTAAGGGCGTTTCAATTCCCAAAACAGGCAGAATCGGAAATGCGGCGGTTGCATTTTTAATGTTCTCTTCTTTTGCTGCGGCAATGGCTGTTACCGCCAAACGCAAAAAGGACGAAGAATAAGACGGATTGATTACGTACCCGACGGGGCATTTTGTCTCCGGCGGGTACATCGCTTACTCTAAACCGAAAAATGCCGATTATCGGCGGATTCATTTTGCAAGGGAGGTATATACCACGGATAAAAACAAAACCAAAAGAGCTCTTATTTGCTTTTTTATGTGTTTTTTGCTTATTCTGCCGTCGTCTCAGGTTTTTGCCGCGGCAGGCCCTACGCTCAGAACTACGCTTTCCGACAATACAACTCAGCGCGGAAGCAAAAAGACATTTGACGTATGGGCGAGAAATGCGTCAGGCGAAAAAATAAAAGCGACGGTTACGTTTAACGGCGAAAAGCTTTCGCCCACATGGGACGATAACGAAAAATCAAGCTATACCCTTAACTTTACCTTTGAGGGCGATAACACGGTTGTCGTTTCGGCATCGTCCGACGGCGGGCGAAAAAAGCAGCTTACATATCACATTAACTACGAGAAAGCGCGGCAGGGCGAAAAAATCGGCACGGCTGTTTGGAGCGTCGAAATGTTCACCATAGGCTGCGGATATCTTGTGTATCCCCAAAAAGTAAATATATACGAGGGCGAGACGTCCGCTCAGCAGCTTTTGCGCCTGCTTAACGAAAACGGATATGTGGGTTATTACGGCGGCAGCGTAAGCTCTTCGTTTTACCTCGCATATGTAGCCGACGGTACGGCGTCTGCGGCGAGATATAACAATTATCAGAGAAGCTCGTCCGCTTCGTCTCCGAAAGCACTCGGAATTTCACCGACAATACCGTCTGTTTTGGTGCCGCATCTTAAAAGCACAATGACGTTTTATGACCCCGGCGATTATGAGAAAAACTGGAAAGGCCATCTCGGTGAATTTGTAATAACAAACGGCTCGGGCTGGATGTATTCCGTCAACAACGTTTTCCCGAATGTCGGTTTTGCCGATACATACCTTTCCGACGGAGATATCGTCAGAGTACAGTTCACTCTCGGCTACGGAGCGGATATAGGCGGCTTCGGTGCTATGGGAACCTCAATTCCGAATGTCGAAAATCAGCCGAAATCCGGCTATTTTTCGGTGTCGAATAAGGACTCGCTTACAAAGGCAATAGAAAGAACCATTTATTCGGGTCTTATAACGCGCTCAAATGTAAAAAATGCATACGCCGCGGCATTATCCGTTGCCGAGACGCTTGACGCTTCGCAAAGCGCGGTCGATAACGCGGTTTCCGCTATCAATTCGGCACTTCAAAATCCGGGGTCGGAAACAAACTCCGCTCCTGCGGATGCTCCTTTGTCCGTCGGCGGCAGCGGCGCTCATGTGTCCTCCGGTGCGGCATTAGGCGGCAAGAATGCGTCGGGCGGCGCGGCAGCTGCCGCTTCCGGTGGGTCTGCCGACGCTGTCGCGGCTTCGGCTGCGGAGGAATCCGCTTTTTCCGAGACCGATGCGGGAACGGAGGAGATAACCGATGCTTCAGAGGCTCTTTCCGAGAGCGAAGAGAGCACGGAAAACGCCGTATCATTGTCGGAAAACAAAAAATCAAAAACGCTTGTCACGGTAATATGCTTGGTATCGGCATTTATCGTTTTGGCAGGCGGAGTATGCTTTATTGTGTTTTATGTAAAGAAACGCCGCAAAAACGGCGAAAAAGAAAAATCTGTTAAGGAGAGCTCTTCCCAAAAATGACAAAACGTGTTATTTCGGTGTTTTTATGCGCTTTGTGCGTTATATCCTCATTTTCGTTCACCGTATCGGCAAAAGAGAATAAGGGGTATACGTCCGACAATTTCCTTAGCGTCGCGGACGGTATTATCGCATGGAAAAAAGCCGATAACGGCTCGGAACCCGACGGATATTTGATTAACGATAAATATTTGGAAAATGCGGGTACTACTCCGGGGGATTGGTATCCCATAGCTCTCGGCAGACTCGGAATACAGGATAACAATGAGGGCTACCTTGCGGTCATAAAAGACAGGGTAGAGGAGCGTTATCGCGAAAGCGGAAGGCTCAGTGCCGCAAAGGCAACCGAGTGGCACAGAATAGCACTCGCCGTTCTCGCTATGGGCGGCGACCCGACAAATTTCGGAACCGACGAAAACGGCGCGCCGATAAATCTGATAGCGGACGGAACCTACGACCGCGGCAAGACAACGCCGCTCGGAAGACAGGGCATAAACGGCTGGATATGGGGACTTATAACTCTTGACAGTATGCGCTATGCCGTGCCTGACGGAGCGTACAACACCCGCGACGATATAATCGTTGAAATAATTTCAAAGCAGCTTTCAGACGGCGGATTTGCCCTGAGCTCGGATGATGCAGACCCCGATATTACCGCTATGGCGATAACGGCACTCGCACCATATTATAATTCCGAAAAAATATATTCTTATCACAGAAAAGCGTTGTCCGCCGATGAGAGCAAAACGGTGCACGAGGTTGTTGATGAAGCGGTTTTGTGCCTTTCACGTCTGCAACTCGACACGGGAGACTACAAAAGTTGGGGAACTCAGAATGTAGAGAGTACCGATTGGGTGGCGGTGGCGCTGTGCAGTCTTAATATCGACCCTCTCTCGGACAGCCGTTTCATAAAAAACGGCAACACCCTTTTTGACGGTATAATGCGTTACAGAATGACGGACGGCGGATTTGTCCATTCGTTTACTTACGACCCCGACAATCCCACATCTTTGCCCGATAAATCAAATACCATGGCGTCGGAGCAGACCCTTTATACCATGGCATCTCTTTGGCGGCAAAAAAACGGTATGAGAACTCTTTTCGATTTCAGAAAAGAGCAGAGCTCCGCGCTTAAATCGCGAATAAACGACCTTACTTCCGACATTTCTAAAATCGGCAATAAGACCGAAAAACAAACGCTTCGCGAGCTTCTTGCGGTTTTTTATTCGTTGCCCGAAACAGAGCGGTGCTACGTGAGCAATTATTGGACTTTGTCCGATGAAGCCAAAAAACGCGGAATAGACGTTTCGGAAATAGCGGGTGAAACCGCGGTGATTGTGTTTTCGGATGATGACGCAAACGACGACGCCATTTTGTATTTTACCGATTCCGACCGTGCAATGGTTGACTCTCTGCCCGAAAAACTCACTACGGAGCAGTATGTTTTGGTTGTAACATTGCTTGATAAGCTCGAAAGGAGTGAAGATTTTGACGGTAAAGACGCATATCTCCGAAAGCTTGTTTCGGCAAAGGAGCAAATTGCCGCGGTTCAGGCGGAAATAGATTCGCTGAACGACGACATTAAAGCCGAGCTTTATCCGTTTGATAAAATCACGCTCAAGGATAGGGGCAAGGTGAATAAAATCGTTAAACGCTATAACGCGCTCAGCGAATATGACAGAGCAAAAATCGAGCGTTGGGAGGATGTCGTCAAGACAAAGACAAAGCTTGACAATATCGTTCGCGCCATAGTAATATCTGTTGTACTGTTTGTTTTAGCGGTAGGACTTACCGTGTTTATAATTATAAGAATCAGACGCCGTAAGATGAAAAAAACTCTCGAAATGGAGGAGCTTGCGGCAATGTATAAGGATGAAGACGACGAAATGCGGTAATTTTTTCTCGCGGAAGGGGAGTCATAATTGAAAAAAGATATTTTGGCGCTCCTGTCGTTGGCGCTGATAATAGCCGTATTGATTCACGGCACAAACATTCAGTCCGTTGACGAGTACTACCTTACTCATATCGACGATATAACCCCGCAGAGCGAGACGGTTTTTATCAGTATTCGCTGTGATACCGTGCTTCAAAATTATGACGAGCTTGACAAAGTCCTGCAATCCGATAAATACGTGCCGCAAAACGGCGTTATATTGCCGGAAACCGAATATGTGTTAAGACCCGGCGACACCGTTTTTGATATACTTGACAGGGCGGTAAGGTATAATAAAATACAGATGGAGTATCAGGGTGCCGATAAAAACAGCTATGGCAGCGTATACGTTCAGGGTATAAATTATCTGTACGAATTTTCCTGCGGACCGCTTTCGGGTTGGATGTATCAGGTGAACGGCGAATTTCCGAATTACGGATGCTCAAAATACAAACTGAAGGACGGCGACCGAATAGCATGGGTCTATACCTGCGATCTCGGCAAGGACGTCGGCTGTATATGGATGGGAGATGAAACGGGATGAAAGCTTTCGGCGGATATCATCCGGCTGTTACTTTTACATATTTTATATCTGTGCTGTTAACGGCTATGTTTGTATGGAATCCCGTAATACAGCTCACAGCACTCCTCGGCGGCATTATGTTTTCGCTTATGCTCGTGAGGAAAAAGGCTGTTTTAAGCGATATGGGCTTTTATCTTCCGCTTTTTCTGCTTGTGGCTGTTACAAATCCTCTGTTTTCACATAACGGCGTTACTCCGCTTTTCTTTATGAACGGTAACCCGGTAACGCTTGAAGCGGTTGTTTACGGCGTTTTTATCTCGGTGATGGTTGTCGGAGTGCTGTTTTGGTGCAAGTGCTATAATGAAATTATGACCGAGGATAAATTCTTATATCTGTTCAGCAGAATTATTCCGAAAATGTCGCTTGTGCTTTCCATGGCTCTCAGATTTGTTCCGATGTTTAAAAGACAGATGAAAAATGTGAGCAGAGCGCAAAAGGCAATGGGGCTTTATTCGCAAAAAAGCTATGTTGACAGATTACGCGGCGGAATACGAGTGTTTATGGCGATGATTTCGTGGTCGCTTGAAAATTCCATGGAGCTGTCGTCGTCTATGAGAGCACGCGGATACGGTCTGCACGGCAGAACAAACTTTTCGCTGTTTAAATTCGGGGCGAGAGACGCGGCGGTTTTATTGTCGGGATTATTGCTTTTTGCTGCCGTACTTATAGGCGTCGGCAGCGGAAGTATCGATTTTACATTTTATCCGGAGCTCGGCAAAATAAGCCTTTCGTTAAAATCGTTAATTACTTACATTTCGTTTTTTATATTATCGTTTCTTCCGTTTTTTATTGAGGTAAAGGAGAATTTAAAGTGGAAATATTACATATCGAAAATTTGAATTTCCGTTACCCCAAGGCGGAAAAAGACACTCTTCACAATATTTCTCTTAACATCGGGCAGGGTGATTTTACTGTAATATGCGGCGCAACGGGCTGCGGAAAGACCACCCTTTTAAAGCTGATTAAAAACGAGCTTGCTCCCGCAGGTGAAAAGAGCGGCGAGATACTCTATAATGGGAAAAGCATTGATTCCCTCAGTCTTCGCGAGAGTGCATGTGCCATAGGGTTTGTCGGGCAGAATCCCGATAATCAGATAGTTACGGACAAGGTTTGGCACGAGCTGTCGTTCGGTCTTGAAAATCTCGGTGTGCCGCAAAACGTAATTCGCCGCAGAGTGGGCGAGATGGCGAGCTATTTCGGCATACAGGATTGGTTCCGCAAAAAAACCGACGAGCTTTCGGGCGGTCAGAAGCAGCTTTTAAATCTTGCGTCGGTTATGGTAATGCAGCCCAAGTTGCTTATCTTAGATGAGCCCACAAGTCAGCTTGACCCCATAGCCGCGGCTGATTTTATAGCGACGCTTAAGAAGCTGAATACCGAATTCGGTATTACCGTGCTTTTGGTAGAGCACCGTCTTGAGGACGTTTTCCCGATAGCCGACAAGGTTTTGCTTATGGAAAACGGCTGCGTGCTTTTGTATGATTCACCGCGTGCCGTCGGCAAAAATCTTAAAAAAATAAATCCCGAGCATCCTATGCTCAAGGGTCTTCCGAGTGCCGTAAGGCTTTACAATCTGCTCTCGTCGGACGAAGTCTGCCCGCTTACGGTTAAAGAGGGGCAGGAGTTTTTCAGACGTAATTTCAAAAGGAATATAGACTTTTCCGACGGTGATAAATCAGAATATTCCGATAAAACCGATACGGCAATCGAGCTTAAAAATGTTTGGTTCAGATATGAAAGAGATTTGCCCGACATTCTGCGCGGCGTAAATCTTAAAGCGGATCGCGGCGAAATAATTTGTATTCTCGGCGGCAACGGCACGGGAAAAACGACAATGCTGAATGTTATTTCGGGTCTTAATAAGCCGTACCGCGGCAAAATAAAGATAGACGGCAAAAAAATCAAGGATTATAAGGGCAATTCGCTGTACCGAAAGAAGCTTGCATATCTGCCGCAAAATCCGCAGACGGTATTTTTAAAGGATACCGTTTCGGGCGATCTCGAAGAAATGCTCAAGGCGATGGAGTATAAAAAAGAAGAGCGCGAAGAAAAAATACGCGATATTTCCGAAAAACTCGGTATAACGGATTTGCTTACGAAGCATCCTTATGACCTCAGCGGCGGTGAACAGCAAAAATGCGCCCTTGCGAAAATGTTGCTTTCAGAGCCTGCAATACTGCTTTTGGACGAACCGACAAAGGGACTTGACGCCTTTTCAAAGTCCTCGCTTTTGAATGTATTAAAGAAACTTAAATCGGACGGAATAACGGTTGTTATGGTAACGCATGATGTTGAGTTTGCCGCTGTCGGTGCCGATAGGTGCGCGCTGTTCTTTGACGGCGAAATCATTTCTTCCGATGCGCCGAATTCGTTTTTCGCCGAAAATAATTTTTATACGACGGCGGCGAACCGCATAGCCCGTCCGCTTTGTCCCACAGCGATAACGAGTGAAGAGGCGGCTGAGTGCTGCCGCGGAAACGGAGAAGATAATGGTTAAAAAATGGCTTTCGTATATTTTTCCGTGCATTTTGGTGCCTGCGGCGGTTTTGCTCGGTGCCACAGTGTTTAAAGATAAACAGTATGCGTGGATATCGCTTTGCGTTGCCGTGTTGTCGTGCGTTCCGTTTTTTCTCGCCTTTGAAAAGGGAAAAAGCGGTACAAAGGAAATGATTTTAATAGCTGTTATGGTCGCGTTGTCGGCAGTCGGCAGACTTATTTTTGCGTGGGCACCCAGCGTAAAACCGGTGACGGCACTCGTTATAATAACAGCGATGTATTTCGGCCCACAGGCAGGCTTTATGACGGGTGCGCTGACAGCCGTAATATCGAATTTTTATTTTGGGCAGGGTCCATGGACACCGTTCCAGATGTTTTCGTGGGGTATAGTCGGGCTTATAGCCGGAGTTTTCGCTCCGCAGCTTAAAAAGAGTCTTGTGTTCAGAATAATTTACAGTGCCGTTTCGGGAGTGCTGTATTCTTTGCTTATGGATATTTATACAACCCTTTGGTATGACGGCACGTTTAATCTGACGCGGTATATTGCCGCTGTTACGTCGGCTGTGCCCGTTACGCTTACCTATGTAGTTTCCAATGTTGCATTTATAATAGTGCTTGCAAAGCCTATAGGCTCAGTTCTTGAACGAATTAAGACAAAATACGGAATGCAATAATGCATTCGTATAAAATCATTCACCTTTACCTTTACCGTGCCGATAGAAGACTTTTTATCTGAAATGATGCTGTAATCGCCGTTTTTGCGCAAACATTGACGGATTTTACCATGCAAATCCGTTTTGCGTAGGCACAAAACCCTTATTGATTGCAATAAATTAAAATATTTGAATAAATCATTTGACAAAGGTATGTACGTTTGGTAAAATATATAAGCTCTTTGTTGAGCTTAACAAAACCGAATACGGAGAGTTATCGAAGTGGTCATAACGGGCCTGACTCGAAATTTCGGCAGAAGCTGGGAATTTCGCCCCCCTGATTCTCCTTGATATTCCTCAACACAGAAAATCTCAAAATCGAATATTTTTTGCCGTCTCTCCTGTTTTCTCTCCAACGAATTTTTGAGCAAATTTCTGGAAAGAAAACCGGACGAAAATAGACACGGAGAGTTGTCCGAGTGGTCGAAGGTGCAGCACTCGAAATTTTTTGAAGAGTTGGCTGTTTGCTCCGCTTAAAAAGCCCGTAAAATCAGGTGTTTTCTCCGGTTCGAAAATTGAATATTTTGTTGTTCTTTCCGTCAGTTCTTTCCAAAAGTTTTTGGAAGAAATACGGAATCACATACACGGAGAGTTGTCCGAGTGGTCGAAGGTGCAGCACTCGAAATGCTGTGTACAGAAATGTACCTAGGGTTCGAATCCCTAACTCTCCGCCAAAAAGTCCAGTAAACAAGCGGGTTTGCTGGACTTTTCTTTTTTGCTCGTTTGCTCAAAATCGGCACAAAACTATGGAAAGAACAGCCTGTTTTTTGGAAAGAACAAGGCGATTTCGGGCATTTCGGCGTATTCGAACCGTAAAAATCAGTTCTTTCCGCCATCGTCTGAAATTTCGGTCCACTTGCTGCCGAAATTCACCGATTCGGGAAGCGCCATTCCGCTGACCATTGCCTTTGCCGACGACAGTTTTGAAGTGTAGTCAAGGTGGGCATAGATATTAGCGGTGGTGGAAAAATCGCTGTGCCCCAGCCACTCCTGAATTTGTTTCAGCGGTACACCGTTTGCAAGAAGCAGGCTAGCACAACTGTGTCTTAAATCGTGAAAACGCATTCTTTTACAGCCGTGCTTTTGGATATACTGTGGGAAATAGCTTGTCAGATAATCCGGTCGCATTAAATTTCCCAGCTCATCCACAAAGACATAACCGTCATATTCGTAGTTGTAGCAGTTGCCGCAGACCTTTTTGTTGACTTCCTGTGCCGCCTTTACTTCTTTGAAATATTCCGCAAAGCTGCCCACAAGCGGAAGTGTACGCATACTGGACTTTGTTTTGGCAGAGTCCTGTGCGTACATTTTTGTTTTTCCGTCCACTTGCAGAGATGTGACCGTGTGCCTTATAGTGATTGTGCCACGCTCAAAGTCGATGGCGTCCCATTTCAGTCCGCAGACCTCGCCACGACGCAATCCGTAGAAAGCGGCGACCAAAACAGGAAGTTCCAGCTTTGTCCCTTTGACAACTTCAAATAAGTGTTGCAGTTCTTCCGTATCAAGAAATACCGGCTGATAATCGTTCTTTTTCGGGCGGTCTACCTTCATTGCCACATTCTGCGCAACAAGGTCGGTTTTCATTGCGTATTTGAGTGCCTGATGAATAACGGCATGATAGTGAATTACCGAGTTTGGTTTGACCGTTTTCAGCTTTTCGGAATAGAATTGCTGAATGTGTCTTGCCTCTAATCCCTGAAGCGTTACCGCTTTCTTGCGAAAATACGGCTCAATCACCGATTTTACCATTTGCTCATAAGAACTGAATGTGGTGGCCTTAACACGCACCTTGACGATGTCCAGCCATTCGAGCAGATAGTCTGCAAACGGCATATCGGAAGCAAGCTCGCCGACTTCCTGCGGCGGTACAAATTCACTTCTGATTCGTGCAAGCTCGGCTTCGGCTTTTCGTTTGTTACCCTTTTCGGGCAGTCCCGTGGAAAAGTATTTCACACGGCGTTTTCCGTTGTTGTTATAGTAGCTAAGCACTACATAATAAAAACCTTTTTTAACTTGTAGGTGTCCTGATACCATTATTTTTAACTCCTTTCATTGTACATCACAGGAAGGACCTACACCGACAAGCCTATTATAGCTTGCCGGCATAGTTCTTTCCATTCTGCAAAAGTCACTTGCTATACACTTTGGTTCGAATTAGCGGGCATCTCTGTTGCGTTCTCGTTGGCGTTTCAAAAGCTCCAAACCTTTCAAAATATCTCGTTTGATTTGTTCATCGCTGTAATTCTGCGGAAAGTATTTGCGAAGCTCATCTCGAGGCAGCTTGATTTGTTCCCTTTGATTTGGTTTTTCTTCTGCCAAAACAGCGTAGACTGCATCGGCGGTAAGCAAGCCGTCCTGTGACATTTTCTTCAGCCTGATACTCTGTGCGTGCGACGGTGTGCAGTCATTCATATTGATTGCATCAAGTAAAGTGAGCTGTTCGTCACGGTCAAGGTAGGAGATTTCAACCGCAGGGTTAAAAGCGATTTTTTTGTCATCTACCATTGAAAGCAGTTCGGGAATTAAGTAAGTTAAGCGGATATATCTTCGCACTTGGTCTTTGCTTTCACCGGCTTCTTCGGCAACCTTTTCTACACTAAGCAACTTCTCTGCAACTTGCACAGAAGTTTTACCTTGGTGCTTTATGGCCTCCAGCTTCATCTTATACGCAAAGGCTTTTTCGCTTGGCAGTATCGTTTCTCTTTGCAAATTTGCGTCCACCATTGCAATCACAGCCTCATCGTCTGACATTTCGCGGACGATTACAGGCATTGTTTCAATCCCCAGCACCTGACACGCCGCAAGCCTTCTGTGCCCTGAAATAAGCTCATAGCCGCCGTCGGGCAGAGGTCTGGCAAGCGCCGGAGTTATCGTGCCGACCTTGCGTATACTCTCAATCATTCGCTCCATTTCTTCGTTATTCAATATCTTAAACGGATGATTCTTAAAAGGGTGAAGTTCGCCAAGAGGTATGTTCTTTATACGCTCAAGCTTTGCATCGTCACGCTCCGCCTGCGTTGTAAATAGGTCGTCCAGAGTCGGTAAAGTAAAATCTGATTTTCGTTTTGTCATCGTTCGTATCCTCTCTTTCTTGATTTATTAAGTCCGAAATATCGGCTTCGCATATTCTCCTCAATGAGAATATTTTCTTTGACTTTGGGGTTATCCTCAATAATCCTTGCCGCTGTTTTCTTGTCCTTTCGAAGCTGAGCAAGAGCCTTTGTGCAGTCATCTCGCTTGGCTACAAGCTTTGCTTTTTCGTCGGGATCGTGGCAAGAATCAATATCTCGGTAGAGCATTTTGCGGTAATCCGATATGAGTTTCATTTCCGAATCAGCGTTTTTTATAAATGCTTCCACAGAAGAAATATCGGTCAGGTGATTGCCGCAAATGAGCTGTACCTGTGCAGTGTGGCGGTCAAGCCAACGGCAGGCTTCACGCATTTCGGGCGATAACGGCTTGTGTTTTTTAATCTTAGGAAGCACGCCGAGCAGATATAAATATCTGAAATACAACGCTTTAAGACCCGTAATCTTTTTGGCGGTTTTTAAGTTGCCTTTAACTGAATAAGCCTTTTGAATTGTTACACCTAGGCTCTTTTTTTCGGTAAACTCATAGTATAAGCGGTAAGCTTCCTGAGAGTTGTTTCGCAAAGTATCTCTCATTCGGTCATAGATTGCATCTCGGTCATAGGCTTCTCCCAAGCGGTACAAACGAATCGCTTTATTGCTGTTGACAGAGCGAATAGTGGCGTACTTATGATATGGGTTTAGGTCGATTACATATCCGAGCTGTTTCATAACATAGGTGAAAGCTTTGGGATTTGTACTCATCGTAAGCGCTTTATCTATCGCCTCACGCATTAAATTGTATCGGGTAGGCTCGGCGTTCTTTTCTGCAAAGTACAGCTTGCGTGGCGTCTTTCCTGTGGGATTTTTAATGACCGTCAAACCGTTTTCTTTGCAAAGCTCATCGGAAATACTGCGCAGTTTCCAGTATGCTCCCTCGTTGCAGTTAAACTTCTTACCGTTCCACATATTCACCGAATTGATGACCAAATGATTGTGATATGTGCCGGTGTTAAAGTGCGTAGCGACCAGCACTTGGTACTGATCGCCCCACATTCTTTTGGCAAGCTCAACGCCCAGCTTGTGTGCAAGTTGCGGTGTAACTTCGCCTGTCTTAAAGCTCTGATATGCGTGATAAGCCACATTACCGACCGTCTTATCAAAGCGTTCTTGTACCGCATTCATCTCGACAAAAGCTGTTTCTGCTGTGCAGTTTACGCCTGTCACGTACATTGCTTTTTCTTCACCGATTACGGTTTTTCGCTCGTCGCTTGCGTAGTGAAGTGCCTTGCAAATATCGCTGTAGATCGTCTTGTCCGGGTTTGCCGCATAGCTCAAAACACGGTTGACGCTGTCTGTTACAGCCCATATTTTTGTTACTGCCACGGCGAATCACTTGCGCTTTCCGGCTCACCGATTGTGTGGTAAGCCTTCAATAATTTGCTTACGACATAATCAAATCCATCGCTGATTCTGTCATCGGGCAGCGACTTAAAGTTGTCACGAAGCGCAGTTAAACCTCGGTAAGCTTCGTAAAATTCCTGTGGCAAGGTTGCCTGAACTTCCTTGCCAAGTCCGAGTTTTCTAAGGTAAGCAGAGAGCGAAAGTCCGCATTTTTTAGCGGCAGTTTCCATTTTTCTTTTCTCCCCCTCGGTCACTCGGATATTGATTGCAGTTGTTCTTTGTCTCATATATTTTCATTCCTTTCTCCTAAAACTCGGGGTTACAGGGGCGGCAAGCCCATTTCGGCAATTTGCCGCCGGTTTTGTGGGTTTCAAGGGCAACACAAAACCTATGCTCGCTATCCTTACGGATTGGCATTACCTGTATAGCCTTATATCCACTTTCTCAAAAAGTGACGATAGTGACGGCTGTGACGGTTTTTTCCTAAATAGCGGATTTATTGTCATCGCCGTCATTGCCGTCATTCTTTTTTAAGTAAATCAGTCGGCTTGTGCCGGTGCGTTTTGTTCTGTATTCAATGCCTTGCGGCTGAAAAACTTCCGAAGAAAATCGGGCAAGCATTTTAGTCACAACATTCGGTGTAACCTCGGTTTCGTTGACCTGCGTTAAAAGCTGCGTTGCCGTGCCTCGCCATTCTTTTACTTCCGATACATAATCAACCAGCCGGAAAATAAACTTCGGAATTTCTTCACGGTGAATATCCTCCATATCCTTTCGCTCGACCAACTCCCACAAGTGACTGCGGTTGTCAAACTTCAAGGTCAGTTCCTGATATGCAATATCTCGGCCTGTGGCAAGCAGCGTTCCGGTTTCATTGGCTCGGCTGCGCTTCAAAACAAAATTCGTATCTGCCGCACCTGTGATACCGGTTGAACCCGACACCTCGTTGAATGGGTCGCTGACATCTTTCAGCTTCCTGACGTGATGAACAACCATAACGGCAATGCCGTACTTATCCGAAATATTTTTCAGCGCCGATACATCGTCGTAGTCTCCTGCATACATTCCGTTTTTTCCGCCGGTGCTTTTTGAATCTCTTACCTTTTGGAAGGTGTCGATAATAACAAGTCTTGTTTTCGGAAAGTCGGAAAGATACTGTTCGATTTGCTGTTCCAAACCGTTGCCGATTTGAAAACTCGTTGTGGCAATGCGAAGTTCGGGCGGTGCTTCGTCTGTGATTTGATACAGGCGGCTTTGTATTCTTGCGTAAGTATCTTCCAAGCAGAGATAAAGCACATCGCTCTTATGGGTTTCAAATTCCCACACGGGTTGTCCTCTCGCCACTTGAATACCGAGCCAAAGCATAAGCCAGCTCTTGCCGATTTTACTTGAACCCGAAAGCACACTTAGTCCTTGCGGTATCAAGCCGTCAACCACAAATAAGGTTTTCCTTATCGGCGTTGACAGCAGCGTGTCCGCATCGATTGTTTTCAGCTTTTCAACTTGCATTCTTTACACCTTCTTCCATAACATAGTTGATGACATTGACCTTCGGAATCTTAAAAGCGTTTCCGATTTTAGCGCCGGAGATATATCCGTTGTTAATCAGGTCGTATGCCAAGTGTCGGCTCACGCCGAGCATTTGTTGAAGTTGAGCTACCGTGACAATATCCGGATAGTCCGGGAACATCATCTTGTAAAGCTCTTTCAATTCTGTTTTTCTCATCTTCTTAACCTCCTTTGTGAGAAAAAAAGCTGCACAGTATGTACAGCTATGTAAGAGGCAACAGTAGAAAGGAGGACTTTTTCCGTTGCCTTTTTGCCGTTCTACCCGAATGTCGTTTTTGTTATCCCTGCCCCCATCTCAGCGGCGTTGCTTCGCTTGAGTCGTCTCCGACTGTCATCGCAAAGTCATATCCCATTCGGACGGTCATTCAATTTTAGAAAATCAAATTTAATAAAATCTTGATTTGCAAATTTATTATAGCTATGTATTGACACAAAGGCAATACTTTTGTATAATGTTCTTTGTAGTGATATAGATTTGCTAATTATTCAAAAATTCTCATTTTCTAAAACGGAGGTCTTGGTAATGAGCGAAAACCTACTCCAAACAGAAGATAAATACAGTGCCGTGTACTTTGGATTTGCTCCAAATAGATGGCATATAACAAACGACGAAAAATCTTGCGTTCTTTCCGTGAACGGCGAGTACAATTACTCAAAACTACTTGAGTTGTATAACGCAATCGAAGTCGATAAGCGAGAAGAGATTACTTCGGCTGTTACCGGCAAAAAAGAATTTGCTTTATCGGACGGCGAACTTGCTCCAATTAAGCAGGATACTGCCGATACGCTTGCTCGTTTGCGAGCCGTTACGCAAAAAATAAATTCTGCATTTGACTTTCTTCCTATGGGCGACAGCAGAACTTATATCTCACCGATGAACACCGCTTCTGTCTTTTTTTCACCGGGCGAAGGAATTTTGAATTTTCTATATGCTGATTTTGATTCGGCGTATAATGAATGCCTGAATCGCACAAAAAAAGACCTGCCTGACGAGACAAGTCTTGATATATCTTTACTGACCGAAAAAGAAAAGAAATTGTATTATTATTTGGCTTTAACCGAAACGCAAAAACGCTTTAAGGCATTGATAGAAGCGTCGCTGTTTACAGCGGAATTTCCGCCTATTCTGCTTTATTGCTCAAAGCAGGAGTTGATAGACTATTACCGCTACCTTAAAGAAATGCAAAATAATCTATTGCATTTAATTGAGGCGACATTTGACGAGAATTTTTGCGACGGATTTTTCAATCATCTAACCCATAAAACGAGATTTGCAGGCTACTGCCGTAAGCAGGGGTTGTCGGCGGAGCAAAAGCGAACGATTATGCATAGTATCAGTATCATTGAAGCCGAACATCAGATAGAAAATGTGCTTGACGGCTATATCAGAAGTGGTTTTGATTTGGATATCAAGATGGCTGCCGCTTCGGAGGTTTCTCCGGGTGTTCAAAAGAATTTGGATAAACTCGGTTTTACTATGCCGGAAATGATTGCCTTGTCTGCAATGCAAGCCGACGAGTACGAAACCTGTATTTGCGAAAGTATTGAACAGCAAATTGAGTTTGAACTGATACAGTTGTTGAAGTCCGACATCGGAATGCGTAAATGCAAACGCTGCGGTAAGTATTTTATTATGAAAGGCAACTATGACACCAATTACTGTGACCGCATTGCCGATGGCGAAACCCGCAACTGCCAGGACTTAGCCGCACAGGAAAACTACAAAAAGAAAATGGCGGACAATGCCGCCATTCCGTTGTATCAAAAATATTACAAGCGCTATGCCGCCCGTGTTCGTGTAAGGCAGATTAAAGAGCCTGATTTCAAAAAGTGGAAGTATCAGGCGATAACAAAGCGTGACGAATGCTCCGACGGCAAAATAACCATTGCGGAATTTGAAGAATGGCTCGAGGGCAGCTTTCCAAACAGGAAGAAAAAACGTAAGGCCTAAATTTGTAAATCTCAGCTGAAATCATCTAGGATTTTATGACGTTCACGCTATGTTGATAAAAGATCATATACTATTCTTATCGGACTCCATACAAACCATAACACATCGGTGGAAAAAACATACCACTGTTGCGATGCATAAGAAAATGTATCTTATCAAAAGTTCATCAAATATACATATCACCACGGATAATACTATCTAAACGTTCCTGAACAATAGTGCCATCTGCTTCATCCCAAATGCTTTTAAGATTGTCTATGATCTTTTTATTTTCTTTATCCGACAAAAGTTCAGGAGCAGCAATGTAAAGCAATATTAATTCAATTAATGTAGCGTTGCCCATAACCATTTTCTTAGCAACATCGTCCCAAATAATCTTTTTCCATAAACGATTTTGTATCCATAACAAATCATTTGGAATTGAGTGTATTATTTCTGAATATGATGTTTGATAATTTTCCTTTATTCTCACCGCAGCTTTAGCAAAAGGATACAATGCAATAGGTCTAAAGAAAATGCAACCTCCGTCAGAATTTCTATATTCTCCCACTTTTACATTAGGATTCTTTATCTCAGAACAATGATCTAATATAGCTTTCCAAAAGTATTTGCATTCTTCGGTGAACGCTGAAATAATATTGTTAGATGGCCTATGCCTAATATACTCATTGATTTTCGCTCGTCCTCTAACAATTTTTTCTTCAAGACCAATAACATCTATATCCTTAACATATAACCATAGTAATTCTTTGTTGCATTCGTAATAAGTTATAATTGTTGTAAGTGCCATATCGTTAGTTTCTGGTATGGATTTGTTTTTTGAATCTAAAATTCTACCGTCAACGAACAAATCTGTATTATCTAACAAATTTCTAGAGGCGATTGCAACAACATCGTCTTCATCTAACGCAATAATATCTCTTAATGAAACAGGCTTTGCGTAGCGATTTAATGTGCTAAACATCCTTCTTGTTCTCTGCATACCCGTTTCATCTTTTGAATGGCCAATAAAAATGACCGGAACTCGTTCTTCTTCCATTGTCGGATTATCTTCAATTGCTTTTTTAATGCCCGCAACGCGATGCTGACCATCTACAGGAAATATTTTGACATCATCAGTTAAGGTGATAACCCCTAAGTTATAGTTATCTTCTCCTTGTTCGTCTTCGATCCTGATTTCATTCCATTTAGGCTGCCCGTCATATACTGCGAGTATTAACGAGTTGAAAAATCTTTCACTCTGAGTTTCTAAATAATTAGCAATACTTTTATAGTTTGAAGTAATGCTTCTTTGAATCATCCCGCTTAATAAATCGGAATGATGAAGTTCATCATCAATCGGACGTACATAACGCGATACTTCTTTAAAACTAAGGGAACTTACATAGTAAAACCATATTCCCATTTTTGAACGAATTGCTGGTATTTTCAGTGACATAATAATTCTCCTTAAAACAGATTTTGTTCGGGTAAAGTATAGTGATCTGGTATCTGTGAATTCATTGGAGGTATAATCACTCTTAGCAATTCCCGTTCAACCTTGTCGATAAAATCATCTGTGCCTTTGATAGGCAAATAATATAAATATAGGCCTCTACCCCAACGACTTATCATACGAGCAACCTTAGGACGTGTATCATTTATATATGTGGCACATCTCTTACGAAGGCTATAGTTTGTTGCGCGGTGAGCTCTCCCTATATACATAATATATCTATGATTTTTCTGTATTATATCTGGTTTTAGCATGAATATGTATATGCCGCCACAATCATTGGGAAGTTCGCATATACTATCGTTTACCGCTGTTCCATCTTCGTTTAAATATTTTATATATTTCCAACCAGATGATACAACTGCTTTTATTCCTTCATCCATAGTATCCCATTTATCAATATTTAATTCAAAGTCGACTTGGAACAATATCGACTCTTCAAATATATCTACATTTTGAGACATAGCGATTACCACCATAAATTTAATAATTATACATACCTTTTCATATATTGCTAGAATTACAGTCGTTCTGCATTTTCTCAATCATCAATACCATATCTACGTCGAAGTTTGCGAAGTGCCTTAGCTTCAATCTGACGGACACGCTCTCTTGTAACACAGAATTTTTGACCGACTTCGTCAAGCGTATATTCATGGTCACAACCTATCCCATAGCGAAGACGAAGCACCTCTTGCTCTCGATATGTAAGAGTTGATAGTTTTTTGTGGAGGTCATCTGTATCAAAGTGCCTCTCCACTACCGCAACCATATTTTCATATCCGACACCGTCATCTGAGAACAGCAACTCATTTTCTTCATTTCCCAACAATTCGTCAATGCTCTCATAGGGAGCAAGATAGTCAAACAACCGCCTCGCCTCAACTAAAGTACATTCAAGCTCGGTTGCGATGCTCTGCAAAAGTTCAATACCCGGCTCAGTTCTATCTTCAATATCTCCGAAATAATCTTCCATATTATCATAGATAGCGAAAAGCTTGTCTTTAATATGAATCGGAAAATAAACTGACGGATTAAGCGTTGGAGCATCTCTCATTATGTACTGTCTTACCCATAACGGAAAGTATGATGCGAAGTTTTCCTGACGGGCAGTTTCGTATTTATCTATCGATACATGAAGACCCAGCATAGCGTTCTGAATGGTTTCATCCAAGGGAAGATGATATCTTTTTGCGTGTACTAATGCGATTCTCACAGCCACCTTCATATACATCTCAAAAATACGGTTTCGAGCATATGCATTTTTGAGTTTCACCTGCGGCATCAGATTCATCCACTCTCTGTGCTGCGGCGGTTTTATTCCACGAATGTATTCAATGAAGTCCGTGAAGGTATCGTCTATCTCCAAAACCTCTGAAAATACTTCTTCGTAATCAACATTGCTTCTGTCGTACTCATCCTCTTCATCATCGGTCAAGTCATCATCTCGAATAATGACACCTTTCGACAAAAGATGATCACAGATATACTCTACATCGAATAACGAAATTCCATTCTCTTCAAGTACATCAAAGATATGGTCTTCGGAGATAAAACCGCGCGCGGTATATTCCTGATAGAGTTTTTCTATTATGTCCTCGTGCACGGTTTCACCCCCTTTCGTACCTCATGTGATTAATTCTTTGCTAACTGGCACAGATCAACAATGCTCTCGGTTGTAACCGACTCGTTGTACCTCTCATCAAACTCTTCCATAAAGTCGTAGAGATTTGTCAAATAATCTTCAGCACTTCTTGCAGGTTCAATCAATTTTTCAAAAAGAACCTCTACACCGCCTCTGACATAGTTTTCATAGAGTTCTTCATCCGGTGCTGCCTTTTCTTGTCCGTAATAACGGAAGGCTTTGTTTATTCTCTCGTTAAAATCAGGTTCGTGCTTTTCGTCAAGCAACATAATCAATCTATAGTTAAAAAGAAGGTTCTGCTGCTCTTTTATAAGCTTGTCCGGGAATATCTTAGTTGCATCTCCGGTTTTATCAAGCTCTGCTTTTCTCTGATATAAAAAGCCGATAATAGGAGCAATAGCGTAAACATCATAGTTGGTATTGAAGAGCTTATGATGCTTATCGTCATATTCCGCCGTAAGTTTCACAACATATTCAGCGTGTTTTCCTCTAAAAGAATATTCTTTATCAAACATCATTCTCACCTCGTAACCAAATTAGTTTCAAATTCGTTTTTCTTGTCAAATTCAAAACGGCTGCCAACCTTATCGCCCATATAGGTTTCTGCTAATTCACCGTCAGTATCTTTAATGAAGATGATAACCTGCTCTGCAACCTTGGGAAGCGCATCACAAACAGTACGGATACGTGTCTTATCGAATGCAGAAAGCGGAGCATCCATCACAAGCGGATACGGCTCGGACACAAGCATTTCATTTTCGGGGTTCTGACTCTGACGAGCCATTTTGATAACGCCGGCAATAAATGCAAAGATTACCGAAATACTCTGAGCTGTAGAGGTCTCAACATCCTCATTAACACCTTCAAACTCGTTGACGATAACCTGAATATTGTACTTCTCATCAATACTGAGAGAGAAACCACCGTTATAAATGCTCTTGAAGATTTCGTTAACGGTTTGCTCAAGCTGCTGCCTGGTTTCAGTTTCCTTTTCCTGATAGAGAGAAAGCAGTGTAGCGTACATATACTGAGCATACGCCTTATAGACTTCAATCTTACGGTTGTTCTCATCCTTCAATGAGAGTTCCTTACGCTCAGTTTCTCTGCGCTCTTTATCTCTTTCAAGCAGGGCCTGATTACGGTCAAGGTCTCGCCTTTCAACAGAAAGATTGCGAAGGGCTCTTTCATAGGTGCTTAAACGCGCCTGTAACTCACCAACATTTTTCATCTTTTCAAGTTTCTCTCGGATAATGTTGATTTGATTCTGGTATCCGGTGTATGTATTATCAAACTCTCTAATAAAACCAAACTTAGTAGAAATATCCTCAAAGAGTGTGTCAGAACTCTTACATCTAAGCTCACACTCACGAACAAACTGGCCGATAGATGTACCGATAGACTGCGGTGGAATAAATTCAAGCAGGTCATTTAATTCCTTATATGCTTCATTACCAAATTCAATATCAGCACCGCAAATACACTTTTTACGCTTAATAAGAAATTCAATAGTCTTAGCGTGGATATAAGGAACACCCGTGTCAATCTTATCTGCAGCAGCAAGTTGAGAAAGAGCGTCGCTCATCATCTTCTTGGCAAAATAAGAATGCGCATTATTATTGAACACCTTAAGTAATGAATCCTCACTGGATGCTTTTTTAGCAACCAGTTCTTTTATCTTACGAACAAGCTCGTCACGTTCTTTAGCAAGAATCTCACTATCCTTGTTTAGACGAATTTCTTCCTCAAGCTCTGCCTTCTTATCTGTAGCAATAGCTTCTTCGCCGTCAATAGCAGCAAGTCTTTCTTCAATGGCACGAAGCTTTTTTTCGTACTCTTCAATTTCCTTGGTATACTGAGCTATCTTACTGTCACTCTTAGTATCATAACTCTCATTATACATCTTGATAACCGAGTTACGGCCTCCAAGATGGTCAAGTGCAGATTGGAAGGCACTAAGACCGAGAAGACTGCGAACTGCCTGGGCAAATTCAGCACTCTTACCTTTACGGATCTCCTTACTCATATTGCCGATACGCTCACCGTCGAAGAAGAAATACTTTGAAAGTTCTTTTGGAAGAATCTCCTTCATACGGAGTTCCGTTTCCCCATCGGGAACATACTCACGTTGACCGTCAGCGTTCTTGTAAGCAATCTTGAAAGTGGTCTGGTTATGTCTTCTGATAGAACCGGAATTATCCTTTGAATAAAGCTGCTCACGGATACAAAGATATTCGATGCTATTGTGTTGAAGTGCCAACTCTACACGAACCTTCTCCTCGTTTCCGGGTAGCATTGTTTGTGCAGTTGCCTTGCATAGCATAGACTTGTCATCGAAGTCAGTGTCCCCATAAAGACACCAAGTAAATGCTTGAGCAAGAGTGGTTTTACCGGAGCCGTTTTCACCCATAATTACGGTTACATTACGAACCGGATCGGTTGAGAAGGTAATCTCCTGTTCACCTTTGAATTGGCGGAAGTCCTTCAGCTTTAACGACTTTAATAGCATTGTACTTCCTCCTCAATCATCTTTTTGATTTTCTTTGCCATCTCGGTATCATTGAACTGCTTTGTCTTAATGTTCGTTTTTTCACGAACGATTATGCGTTGCAGCATACGCTGTGCCTTCTGGACATCTATTTCGACACCGTTAACTTCCATCTTTTCAGAAGCCATCGCCATAATCCTCCTCTTCGTTATTCCAATTTAATTCTTGTATTCCATATGCATCTTTAATCTCATCAATGAGACTTGCAGATTCAACCATATTAACAGCAATTCGGGAAAACTCTTCAGCTCTCCTCAATTCATTTTTTACAAGTGTTGAATTCCGTTTGACCTGTGCCTCAGTCAACGAGGTCACCGACTCGGTATCGTATGGCAAGGTGATAAAATCATAAATTTCCGCATATTCCTTACCCTCTGCTAGTCTCAGCACACGCCCGCGTCTTTGGATATACTCCTTAGGGTTGGTCGTACTTGCTAAAATGAACGCCGTTTTTATCTTCGGTATGTTGACACCTTCATCAAGACATTTAATGGCGATAAGAACCTTCAATGTATCACCGGCAGAGAATTCTCGTTTGAGAACCTCCCTTTCTTCCACACTTTCCTTTGATGTAAACTGTGACACTTCCATACCGAGCTTGTTGCCAAGCAGGTCTGTTACTGCATCAATCTGTCTGATATCCTCGCTGTCAACATCAGAACGGTCTTGATTTTGCTCAAGTCCCTTAGTCGCACCGCAATAAACTAGAATGTGTTTATCATGGATATATGGCTGAATAACCTCTTCGAGCATTGTCAACTTGTTCTTGGCACCGGCAACGATTCGAGAACGCTTAAGTGCAAGTTTTTCTCCCCTGCTGCTTAACTTCATCTTGCCGTTTTTACCCTTCATAATACACTTTCCGATTTCATAACTGAGATTATCGTATGCCTCAAGTTCTTCCTCAGTAAGTGTAACAACGATGGGATAGTATTTATACTTAGTAAGTTTCTTCTCTTCGATTGCTCGGTCAAGAGTATATTCAATACACTTCTCGCCGAAGAAAGCGTAAAGTTTAGCTGTTCCTTCCTCGTCATTATGACGGTCGAGGGTTGCTGACAATGCCAAACGATATTTGTAATTATCATAGAGCAGACAACTCAAGTACGGCGCACCGAAGTTATGTGCTTCGTCTACCATTAAGAGTGTGTCTGATTTTATCTTTGCTAACTGGGTTTGAACATAGTCGGAACTGAAAGTTGCATTAGTGCAGATAAAGCAGAAGAATTCCTTTCCTCTCACCTTTAACTTTTGGTCTCGGATCGCATCTTTGAGGCGCTTTGGCCAATCCTTTTGCGAGGAATCGCTATATCCGATTATCGGGTCAATGTTGAACTTTAGAATATCCTCTACCCACTGCTCAACAAGGTGCTGATAAGGACAGACTATAATCGCAGCCAACTTATGATCTATATTCTTGCTCAGGGTTGTCAGAGCACCAAGTCCCGTATAAGTCTTACCGGTACCGGTAGCCATATCAAAGATTCCTCTGTAATTGCGTTTCTGCCATTCAGTAATTGCTTCACCCTGATAGTCGTGAAGCTTAAACCACTCAGGAAACTTTGGACCATATTCAGTATAAACACCTAAATCTGTATGTAAAACCGTATCGATATCAGGTGCGTATTCCTTTTTATCAATCTCAAAGTCCGGTACAGAGCGTTTATACTTTTCAATGATTTCCTGCTTCAGTTCAGGAAAATCGATTATCTTGATATTCGGCTCGGTATCATTCCAAATAGATGCGAAGGCATTTTCCTTTGCAATTACACGATCTTCTTCGCCTTTCCAAGAGCAAAATACGTCAATGGCCTCATAATTTAGCGTCATCGCAGTTGCAGATTCATTCATGGAGCCTGCAAAGGCAACTCTGTTCCCTTCTGCATCAGTGATAATTCCCATCTTCTCATGGTACATTCCCATACGGTCGGAGTCTTCGGTAAAAGCAATCTTGATATCCAGAATATTGTCAGAAATAAGATTTGCCAAAAGATTAAGTCTTGCCTTTTCAAAAGGCGTCTTACCTTCTGTCATTTCTCTGCGGATCGCTTCTTTTACAACCTGGTCTCTCATAGCGTAACCGCTTTTGATCGCTTCTACATCCTCATCAGACAGATAAGGAGATGCAACCAATTGTATTTTACCGCCATTCTTTGCAAGTTCAGAAATACCCTTCGATATCTCTACCAAAGAAGAAGACGAGAAAAAGCCAACTGCTCTTTGATATTTTACGGCTTGGCTAAGTAATGGAATATAAAAGTCCTTAGCGACACTGTCAAGCAGAGAACGATATTCTTTTTTTATATCGAGTTCCTGAAAACTCACAGTATCACACCACCTTATGCTTGTATTCAGCTAATGTTGGAAATCTTCTTCCGTTTGAAAATTCATAATACTTGCGAAGAGCATTTGAATTGTTACCGTTATGATCGTTAGTTTCATGCTTTACTCTCATAGGGGTATCGAACATTTTTTCATCATCGGAAACAACGTCATCAAGGTCTACTCCAAGTTCTCTTTCAATTAGTCTTGCCTTACTGAGTCTTGAATTGACGGCCTTCATTTTGCTCTTAATTGATTCATCAGACAGCAAGTATTCTTCAAAATCTCTTTCTCTCATATACTCACCTATGAATTCAATTCGATATAATCGAGCGCAGCTTCTAAAACATCAAAGTCTTCATCAGTGTTAAAGTAGCTTACGCTGAATCTAACAGTTCCTGCAGGAAAAGTACCAATGAATTTATGTGCAGTCGGCGCACAATGAAGTCCGGTTCTGACAGCAACATTCTGTTCACTGAGAATCTGTCCTATACTATCGCTTCCATATCCATCAAACAAACAAGATACGACACCTATCGACTCTGCATCGCTAGTATCAATAATCTTGATATTCTCATACCTCGAAAGAAGTTCAACAAGACGCTTATAGTTTTCCTGCTCCTTCTCATAGATATTTTGAATACCTGTTTCTTTAATCCATTTAAGAGAGGCATATAATCCTGCAATGGCAGCAATATCAGGACTTGCAACCTCATATCGCTCCGGAACACTTTCCGGTAACGCTTGATTAGCAGATTCCACACCGGTACCGCCAAACAAAAGCGGTTGCGGTTTTATTGCAAAACTGCTGACAACACCTGCAACGCCCAGCGGCGAGTACAATGTCTTATGTCCTGCAAACACGGCAAAGTCTATATCCTCACCACTTAGGTCAGTATCAACAAGGCCTGCTGTTTGGCACATATCAACGATATTAATAGAGCCAAACTCTTTTGATAGGTGGCAAAGTTCCTTAATCGGAGATACCACACCGCAGACATTACTCGCATGGCTTACTACCATCCAATTAGGCTTCTTCTCAGCAAACTGATTACGAATCCTCGCCATATCACAAGTCATCGTTTCCTTGTTAAAACAGAGCGTCTCAAGATGGATATCATACATCGTTTGAAGATGGTAAAGCACACGGGTTACTGCATTGTGCTCAAACGGAGAAATATAAACCGTGTAGTTATCGTTAATAGGCAATCCTCTTAGAATAAGGTTGATTGCCTCTGTTGCAGTATGAGTAAAAACAACCTTCTTTGCAGGAGAATGAAACAGTTCTAAAAGCAGTTCTCTTGTTTCCTGAACGAGTGCCGATGCTCTGGAAGCGAGCTTGTGCTGACCTCTGCCAACATTCACGCCGCACTCACGGTAGAATTGATCTGTGAAATTATATACACATTCCGGTTTTGGAAATGTTGTTGCAGCATTATCAAAGTATGCTACCTTCTCCATGCACCTCACTCCTTTCAACAAAGCTTTTCAAGAATTTCAATAAGGATCTGTCTCTTCTCCTGTTCGGTAATGGACTGACCCATTTCGTCAATAGAATTGGTGATTTCATTATAAAGCAGTTTGGCTCTGCTGCTGTATTCACTTCTATTGAAGGTCTTAACAACCTCTCTACCTTCACTATCTGTTGTGATCAGCTTGTAGGTATCAGCAGCTGCAGTTTCGTCAATAATCTGAGAGTCATACTCCTCAATAGTATCCTTGAAAACAGTAAGGTCTTTGATGAAGGTTGCAATAGTTCCTTCGTTCCAGTCCTCTACTCTAAGAGCAGTTACAGCCTTAGCAAGACGCTGTGTGAAGGTAGTTTCGTCATTGGTAATCGTCCTCATCAAATCAAGAATCTGATTCTCACTGTTTGCAAATAGATGCTGTATGGTTGTATCCTTCAGCGAAGAATACCAATCCTGAATGATTGAAGTAAGCGAACCTCTTGCTTCCTGGCCTTTGGGAGTGAAAAGGACCTTTAGATCAGAAACAAGTGCTTTAAGCAGCGATACAATAGCAACGTCATACTCTTTTTTTGTCTGAGCGATATTATCAACTACATCAGCACTGAACTCTTTAAATCCAAAGAGTGCAAACACCTTTTCAAACAAGTATTCTCTCGGGTTAATATCAAGCTGCTTCAAACTGTTTACAAACTTACGGTGGCTAGCGGAAATAGTCTTAAACTCTTCCTTACCTTTATAAGTCTTTGTCATTTCCTTGGCGTACTTTGGCAAAGACATATACCAGCGATTCATAGCAGAAACGATATAAGCAAAGCTATTATATACTTTTTCCTGCTCGTGAATAAACCTTTCAAACAATTGTTCGAGTTGAGCCAGATATGCAGTTTTTTCTTCATTCCAGTCCTCAAGAACAACGGAATAATTGCTTGGGTTGTCATTGATTCCGTTAAGCAAATCTGCAGTTATTTTCTGTTCCGAATTACCTTTTTTAATAACCAGGTTGCTACGGTTCAGATGGATAATAGCTGCAATGTAAATCGGGATAACACCGGTCTTAAGACCGATACCATATTCAGGTTTTGTCAGACGATCATACAATGTTGCGAAGTTCTGCTCACCATTAATACCTGCATTAGCAAAGAAGGTCTGAATAGTGCAGAGCATATACTTCATATTCTCGTCTTCAGGTGCAACTACAATTTCAGGTGCTTCTGCGACATTCTTTACAACACCTGTCTGCACAAGGGTGCTTCTCATAATCGAAACATCCTGACCCGTACCGGAAAGTCCAAGATTAGGCTCAAGTTCGTTGCTCAGCAGTCCATTAAGGAGCTTTGCCCTGCTGTTGATAGCCACTGTTGGCAGAATGTTTTTGTTGATTGACTCGTTATTAATAATCGGGGCGTGAGGATAGACTTTCTCACAAATCTCAGAGAGAAGTGCTGACATCTGAGCCTTACGGAAGACAGCAACCTTCTTGCCAGCATGGTAATAGTCAGCACCACCGGTTTCGGGGCGAGCATAAGAGAAAATGAACGAGCCAATAACTTCCTCGAGATCCTCAATATAAATCTCATATTCATCTTTCAAAAGTTCATCGTCTACAACGAGGTTTTTAAGTTCACAAACTGCACTGTATTCAAAAGCAACCTTCTCAATATCGGTAAACTTCTTAGGCAGGCAGAATACAACTCTTTCCCCGTATGTATCGGATGTAATCTTCTTTGCAATCTTCGCAATATCTTCCTTATTTTCAGGAATTACTGCATATATCACACCGTCAGCCATTGTATCCGAGATTTTTAAATTCCAATCTTCTGTGGACCAAAATTCCTTACTGTCAATGAAAAGAAAGTCAAAATAACGGGTAATCTCGTGCTCGTCGTTGTATCTGGTAGGATACATATAACTGTCGAAAGAAGAGTTATTGAGAACATCCTTTACTCTTAAAGTTGCCTTATTACTCTCTATCCTTTTTTCGATTTCACCGGGAATATCAACACCGCTGCTCTCTTTGAGCTTCAAGTAGTTATTGCTTCTCTTGAGATAAACAATGCAATCCTTGTTTATAAGTTCTTCAAGTGCATTGCTGATTTCCTTTGTATCTGTAACACTCTCACGAAAGGCATCAACGATGATGTCGTATACAGGAGGCAATTTCTCATACTGCTCAACCATGTAAATTAAGGAAATAGTTTTGATAATTCTCGCGTGAATAGAATTAGCGTCAAGCTTCTGCAGAATATTAGAAGTGAGCTTATATATTTTATGAATCTCACTGGTATAAACCTCTTTTCGGAAAAGGGGTTCAAAATAATCATACAGATAATCAGGTGTCAATAACGGAAAATCACCATCTGCGCCCTCAAGAAAAGAAGACAGAGTATGCTTCTCCTGTGAGGACAAGAAGGTAAACAAGGTTCTCTCGTTCTGTGCTACCTTCTCAGAAAGACGCGGAAGAATAAAGGTTGAAATCGGATGCAAAGGATAGCAACCGTAAATAGCAGAGTTAACGCCTTCCGTGTCTTTGCCGTCGATCAAACCGTTTGAAACATAGCGTTCTTTTAAATCCTCAAGCTGTGGCTTGTATTTAGAGACAAAATCCTTCCAGAAATCAGGATCCTTCTTGATAACAGCAGAAATAATTTCATACATCTGCGCAAAGTTGTTGTGAAGTGTTGTATGCTTAAAGCGACCGGACACACCTCTCCAACCGTCTACTTTCTCTTTAGGCAGATTGTTGTCTATATAATTTGAGATATCCTTATGGCAAATGAGCATTAGGTGCATCTGCTTTTTACCACTACGTACACATTTCTCTGCAAAATCCTGCAACAGCTTAATATCGCTGATTGTGGCGTTACCTATGCTCGATTCAAGATATTTACTAAACTCATCATAAACAATGTAAACGCCGTCATATCCGACCTCACATAGCTTGTCTACAACCTTTTCGTAGAGCTCCACAACATCGAAACCAAGGAAAGGATTGAAACTACTGCCGGAAGTCAGGCTCGGATATAATTCGACGAATTTTTCATACGCCTCAACATTGTATTCCTTCAAGGAAAGAATGAACTGTTCAATAGGTTCATTTAAGGCTTCTAAAAACTTATTATAGGTTTCAGGGTAATCTTTCTTCCAACTCTCAATCGCATTGACAGACGCCTTAAAATGAGTTTCAGGCATAATGTCGCTGAGGTTTTCGTCATTAAGTGCCTGTTGCAAAGCAAAAAGGAATGACTGAGTAAGACTTGCGCTACTGCCTCCGACAACAATGGGAAGCAGCTTTCTTTCACTGTCAATAAACTCATTCGTATAGTCATAGAGTTTCGGATTGCTTTTCTTCATCTTTTCGAGCAAACTAGCAAAAAGCGCCTTATCTTTCTTATAGAGAAGAGAAAGCAAAACAAGAATAATATGAGATTTTCCACGACCGTAGGCACCAATAAGGATTCTTGCTCTTTCAGTAGAATTCGGCGCCGTACTCAGCAGAACATCCTCAATGATGTCTAACGAGGACATAGTAGGAATAAATCCGGAAATCTTACCCGTGTTATTCAGATCATACGCGATATTTACAGAAGTCTGAAAACCTTTTGCTACATCTATTTTATTGTTAAACACGGCAACAGCCTCCTGTCTTTATTTATTGATTGCCTTATAATACTCTTCCACACACTCAAGGAAGGTCATCGGCTTAGCAATGCGGATAACATCAAGTCCTGCTGTACGAACAACCTTGATGTATCCCATCAATTCGATTTTGTAGAGTAATGCTGTCAATGTGATTATATCAAGATTAAATATCTTACCGGCATTACATACATCATTCTGAATTGCAGAAATCTTAATTTCCTCTTCGCCGTTCGCCTGATCGAGAATAACAGCAAGCAGAACTAGAGGATGAAGAGTATCTTTCTTCGGAACAGATTTCTTATAAAGCTTTTCCTTTCGGTTGCTGATATCAATCAATCCGAGTTCACCAAGAGGACAATCAATATTGCTCTCCGGCTGAACTTTTTCAGGAGAAGATTTGATACGGGGTACATATGTGTTGATGATGCAGTTATAATCATCTTCCAACGATCTTTCAGATACCTCTTCACCGTTAATCATAATGTAGTTAGAGAGCTGCTTTACAAAATCCTCCTTGTTAAACTCACTCTGCTTGAACTCATTGTAAAAGAAGTACCAGGCAGTTGCTTCGTCTTTATTAGATGCAAGCATGTAATGCAGTAACCAAAGTGTACCCATTTCCTCAATGTAGGGATCGTTCTTAAAAACGATCTCTCCAAAGGGTGTAAATGACTGCTCTCTACGTCCTGCATTTGGCTCTGTGGTAAGTTTGACTGCCTGCAGCCAATACCTCAATGCCTTTACCATGTTTGCACCGATTCCGAGAATATCCATAGGGTTACCTTTTGCTCCCATAAATACTGCCGGCTCTATTTTCACATTTCGCATGCCTTTATTTAACCATCCTTTACGGATGAAAAAGGTATCGTGTGCTCTAAACTTCATATTTTTGCTCCTTTAGTCCTTAGTCTTCAGGTAACGGTCCATTAGGCAACCGCCATCTAAGTACTTTGCAGTAACACACATCTTGCACCTTTTGCATTTCTTATCGTTGATGTAATAGGTATCACCGATAATAGAGATGGCGCCGAATCTACAAAGGGACTCACACTTTAAGCACTTACGACAAGCATTAAACTTCTTGATCTGATAACCAATCATTCTCTGCAAGTCATCGTGCTTTGCTACATTCATTGTTTTAACTTTTACCGCATATTCAAATCCGTCCTGTGAGAATGGTTGAATTGAAATAATCGGCACATTAGTCTTAATGTCTACAACAATTGTTTCGTTGATTAACTTGCGACCAAGCTCGGGGGCTATTCTTCCAAAGGGTGTAAACAAACCAATAAGGCAATCATCTACCGGTCGCTTCAGTTGATATACTTTAGCATTTTCTTCGGTTGTGCAGTTGGTAAATTTAATCTTTACATCAGATGCTGCTGCCACACCGTTACCACCCTGACGAGCTTTCCACTTGCCAGAGTTAATATACTCTTCAGGGTCGGGCTTTCCGATGCGCTTTGCAAAATCAATCAGGAAACTATGCCACTTCTCATACTGCTCAGGCATATATATCTGAGAAAGGAATTCTGCACGAATGTTATTGTTCGGGCAACACCAACAGCCAACACGGTCGTATCCCAAACGATATGCATCATTAAAATCAACTTCTTCACTGAGAAGATAAAGCCAAATATCAATATCCTTCCAGAAGAAGATAGGTGTTGCAACCGTCTGCTGCTGAATCTTTGTAGACTCAGCATTATCTTCTATTCGATTGTATTTACTTCTGCTTACGGATTCGCATTTGCGGATGCCGTAGTAAGTCAGAATACTCTTATCTCTGTAAAGGCTAGAAATAACGCGAGAAATAGGTCCTGTCTTAAACATAAAACAGCACCAACGAAGCATTCTTGCCGGAGGTCCAATGTCCTCACAGACCTCGTAGAAATTCTGCTCTTTATTTTTGGCGACCTTGAAGATAGCCTTAGGATTATTCTTCTTAAATCGCTCAGCATATTCAATCGTGAACGGGAACTCAAGGGTGGTATTACCGAAGATATGAACAAGACTAGGATCCGAAAGTGCTTTTACCACTAGATCAGCGGTTACCGTGGAATCCTTACCACCGGAGAATGACAGAACAATGTTTTCACGAGGGTATTTAGCTGCCGACTCCTGAATAAAGATATTTGCTTCATACTTCAGGTAATCAAGGCGACCTTGGTTCGCTCTGATAAAGGTTGCTATGTTCTTATTAAAGAAATCGTAGTTATTCTGTTTCTTGTATTTTTCGAGTTGTTCTCTGATATACGCGGCTGAATACTTCTTATACCACGCAGCAGTTACAACTATAGGTTTTCCATCTATATAATAGCGATTATTTGACGCCCATACGCTTTTTTTGATATAGGCAAGTGGTTTGTCCGATAGAATTTCTAAAAGCAAACGCTCTTCCGGGAATACAGGTCTTAAGTCTGCAACTAGATACGATGTATTACCACCACAAAGAGGACAAGTATCACGGTCTGCGCCGTTTACTGCTTTGATAAGCGGAACCTTGCATTCATCACACCAGTGCAGTTCATAAGGAATATCTTCCTCGGTCTTTATTCCGCAAACACTGCAAACTTCTTCATCGGTTTCACGGTTACAATTCTTGCACCACACCAATAATCACCTCCGTTCTAACAATATCACATTTTATGTCCGATAAAACGGACATTGTGGTTAGCTAATAATCTTTAATCTTATTCATCTGTTCTATTGCGTACAGCGGCAGATTCAAAAGCCGATCTTCCTTCTTATAATCAGCCATTGAAGTACGAACAGACAATTCAGGTTCAAACCTCTCTCGATATGTTTTGAGACTCTTGGCTCTCAGGTTCGTTTCGGCTTTAACTTCAATAGGAACAATCTGTTCACCGTTATCAACGACAAAATCAATTTCGCAAGAGCCTCTGTCATTGGTGTAATAGTAAACGCCTAAATCTTCAATCGTTTTTAATTGCTGGCAAACATATTGTTCGGTCAAAGCTCCTTTGAATTCAACGAAAAGGTCATCACCGTCAAGCAGTGTACGCTGACGAAGACCTGTCATACAGCCGAGGAGTCCCACATCGACTATGAAAAGTTTGAATGCTTTCAAATCCTCATAAGCTTTCAACGGAATGCCTGCCGCATTCACACGACTGACCTTGTGCACAAGTCCGCAATCGGAAAGCCACATAATCGCAGTTTCATATTCTCTTGCTCTGCCGCCTTCACGGACAAGACCATAAATAAACTTCTTATTTTCTCTTGCGAGCTGCGACGGAATACTGTTCCAAAGCATACGGATTTTCGGGACAATCTCGTTCGGTGCGTGTTTTGAGAAGTCTTGTTCGTATGCCGCAAGGATTCTTTTCTGAATTGCACGAACCTCATTGAAATCTTTACTTTCGGCAAAACTTTGAACTGCTTCCGGCATACCGCCGACAAAATAGTAGTGTTTCAATGCGTCAATATATGTTTGCTTAAAGCTTGTGATCATTTCATAATCCTGCTTTTTCAAAAGCTCTGCAAAGCGTTCGTTGCCGGTTGCCATTAAAAACTCACTGAAAGAGAGAGGATAGAGCTTTATGAAATCGACCTTTCCGACAGGGAATGAGGTACCCTGATGTAATGCAATTCCCAAAAGAGAACCGGCGCATACAATGTGATACTGTGGGGCGTTCTCATAAAAATATTTAAGAGAAGCAAGTGCTCTCGGAACTTCTTGAACCTCGTCAAAAATCAGCAGGGTGTTGTCCGGATTGATTTTGCGTCCGGCATACAATTCCAGTCCCATAATCAGGCGGTCTGTATCCAAGTCTGCTGAAAACAAATCCGCCATTCTTGAATTGGAATCGAAGTTGATATATACAGTATCCGCATAAGCTTGTTTACCGAACTCCTTCATCAGCCAAGTCTTGCCGACCTGTCTTGCACCTTCAATAATCAACGGCTTGCGGTGCTTACTATTTTTCCATTTATATAATTTTTCAATAGCAATTCGGTACATACTGCACCTCCATATTATAAGTCAGTATTAGTATATCACTATATGCCAAAAAATGCAATGATTATTTGAATAATAAATCCGTTTTTTACAGCGAACTTAGTGAAAGCGCTCTTGTTTTATTAATTCTGTTATTCCAAAGTATCATTTCAAAGCTCCAAAGTATCAATTTGATACTTTGGATTAACTATGTGAACAAAAAAACAGCGCCAACAGTGAATTCACATTCAAAGTAAGCGCCGTTTTTATTAGATTTTTTCGTTATATGCGTTTGTAAAAAACGAAAGATGGGCACTTATTTTATACATAGATGACTTCGTTATTTACCATTTCTGCCGCTCTGTTTCGAATATTGTTCATCTTCCGCACCCACAACATTGCGTTTTTCGCTTTGAGTTGTTCAGTCACACCTTCCTTTTCGGCGAGTTCTTTTACCAGCCGGAGAAAAAGTTGTTGTGCCTGTTCTTCGATGTCGGCAAGGTGGGAATAAAGTTTGCCTGTTGTGAGTAAATTGTAGTACAGCACCTTATGATGTTGTTTCAAATATCGTTTGTGCCTTAATGCCCACACGCCGATATTACCCGGTTCTTTTTCCGCCGGTAATGACAAGTTCGGCAATAGATAGTTGCCAACCTGTGTATAAGTACCGCCGAATTGTTCAAATAATGTGTCAGTCATAGTAAAAACCTCCTTTGATACTTAAATTGTATCAAAAGAGGTTTTCTTTTTCGAATGTGCGATTTGTGAATTTGCAAATTCGCCCGTGCCAAAAATCGCAGCGAACATTTCCAAATCTGTGCCACTTTTTACAGCGAATATTCACCCTTATGTTTTCAATCCTCGTATCACTTGCCAACGGGGGAATTCTTGAAGCACCCGGATATGCCATTCGGATTTTCGGGTGATTGTGCGAAAGTATTTTGAACAAAAGAATTCTATCAAGTAAACTTTCGGAATGTGATTCATATTGTTCCTCTTAAACGCTTTAAGATGTCCTTTCCTGCACCAATCATTTATTGACGTTGTGCCGTAGCCGATTACTTTTGAAAGGTCGGTCGCAGTCAGCACATCGGGATACTGTGCAAACAGTTCCGTGTAATACAGCTTCATATTTTCAAGAGTCTGTTCAGGTACTTCGGCGCTCATTTTGACGGTATAATTCCCCTTGTACCAACCTGCCGGTGCGGAATAGGATTCGGGAAATACTTTTCTCTTTTCAAGATATGTAATGACATCGGCCTTTTTGATTTTGTAACAGCGCGTTTTCTTGCCCGTGTATTCGCACGGTATCTTTCCGCTGCGAAGCAGATACAAAGACGTTGACTTGCTTATGTGGCAGATTTGATAGAGTTGGTCTTTGGTAATAATATCGGGGATTGAATCCCAATTGATTGCGGTTTCATCCATAGCAATACACCTCGTAAATATTTTTGTCGGCGTAGGTTTTCCCGTGTATTGCCGTTGTTAATGTGTTTATTCTGTTCTTTCCGCAGTTCTTTCCAAAATAGTGCCTGTTCTTTCCGAAAACAGCGAACATGCCGTTATTCGAACTTTCCTGTATTTATCGGAATTTTAGCGGCGCAACCGCCCAAAAAGCCTTTAATATCAAGCTTTTTTGGCGAATACGAAGCCGCCCAAAACCACCTTCAAAAATCGCTAAACTGCCATTAACCCATAAAACTCGAAATCAGGTAATCCCTAACGGGACCGAGGGTTCGAATCCCTCACTCTCCGCCATAAAAAACAGGGCATAGCAAAAGCTATGTCCTGTTTTTGCTTTAAATTAAAAAGGGATTCGAACCCTTACAATCTTTTGCAAGACGAAGTCTTGTCAAAAGAAGTCTACAATAGGATAGTTTGCGTAGCAAACTCGCGGGCGAACGAAGTGAGCCGAATTCCTCACTCTCCGCCAATAAAGCAGGATATAGCAAAAGCTGTATCCTGTTTTTGCTTTAAATTAAAAAGGGATTCGAACCCTTACAATCTTTTGCAAGACGAAGTCTTGTCAAAAGAAGTCTA
>OOBZ01000288.1_pt1 | contig 41832 bp, 35 predicted proteins | sample 1671601 | NCBI WGS metagenome assembly OOBZ01 (sample SAMN06348173, study PRJEB24527) | human gut metagenome | biome: human gut; feature: ankylosing spondylitis patient; material: feces | host: Homo sapiens | place: China | collected 2015-10
TGCAAGCAGTAAATATAAAATACAATAAACGGCCTAATGACCGTTTTGGGTTTATGTATATAAGTTCGCAGCTTGCTGAAACCCTTGGTGGAAAACATGGAAAAGGGCTGACACTTCATTCAAGAGAGGTGTCAGCCCTTTGTTGGTAATCCTAATCGTTCATTAGAACTTTATCTCCGATCGCCCATTATGGCTTGCTTGGGTTTTGAACTTTTAGAAGAAACGGTTTACAGACCGATAATGCTTTTCTCCACCCAGTATTCTATCATACCGGCGAGATAGCCTACGAAGGCAATCCATGACACCTTCTTCATATACCAGCCGAATGTTATCTTCTCGAGGCCCATTACAACCACACCGGCAGCAGAACCGATGATGAGCATAGAACCGCCAACGCCGGCACAGTAGGCAAGCAGCTGCCAGAAGATACCGTCTACAGACATGTCGCCACCGATGCTTGGGTCTACAGGATACATACCCATGCAGCCAGCCACGAGAGGCACGTTGTCTACGATGCTCGAGAGCACTCCGATGATACCGGTCACGAGATAGTGGTTGCCTTCGAACACCACGTTGAGGCCGTTACCGAGCTGTGTCAGCACACCGATTGTTTCAAGACATGCCACAGCCATCAGAATTCCGAGGAAGAAGAGAATCGTCGACATGTCGATGCGTGAGAGCATATTGCTTACGCGCTTCTGCATGGTACTCTTCTTTGCACTCTTGGGCAGATGGCTATAGAACACTTCTGTGACGGTCCAGAGCAGTCCGAGAACGAGCAGTATGCCTACGAACGGAGGCAGATGGGTGATAGACTTGAAGATAGGCACGAAGATGAGTCCGCCCACACCGAGGAAGAACACTGTCTTGCGCTGAATGTCGGTAAATTCGCTTGATGTCAGTTCGCCGCCCTGCTCTTGAGGCAATGCCAGTTCGCCTTTCAGTGAGAAACTCAGTATGTAAGCCGGTATCACCATTGATACAATAGATGGCACAATGATTTCCTTTATCACTCCGAGGGCTGTTATCACTCCCTTGTTCCAGAGCATGATGGTGGTCACGTCGCCGATAGGAGAGAAGGCACCGCCGGAGTTGGCTGCGATTACCACGAGGGCTGCATATATGATGCGGTCTTTATGTTCGCTGACGAGTTTTCTGAGTATCATGATCATCACGATGGACGTGGTGAGGTTGTCGAGTATTGCCGAGAGGATAAAGGTCATGAAGGCGATACGCCACAGCAGGGCTTTCTTGCTCTTTGTCTTCAGTGTATCCCTGACGAAATTGAAACCGCCGTTCTGGTCTACAAGTTCCACGATTGTCATTGCTCCCATGAGGAAGAACAGTGTAGTGGCAGTGCTGCCAAGGTGGTGTTCAATGGCTTCGTTGACTACAGACGGAATCTTGTCGCCGATGGCGGCAGAGAGATACTGCGATGGATCACACATGAAGATTGTCCAGCAACCCACGAACATGAGCAATGCGATTGCTGCCTTGTTTACCTTCGTCACGCTCTCGATGGCTATGAAGAAATAGCCGATCACGAATACCGCAACGATTAGCATTGATAAGCTTGTCATTTTTTTGGTTATTAATTTTGATTAGTTTGATTTGTTTGTAATATCGACTTTGCAAAGATAAGCATTAAATTGGTATGCGCAACATTTTTTAATTAAAAAAAACATAACGGTGATATATGCGTAGTGTTGTTGGGTGGGGTAGTAATGATTTGCAGCGATGTCGGTTTTGTTGTGTGTAATGCAAAAACAAACTCGGACATGCCCCTGTGTTGCAGGGCATGTCCGAGATAAGTTGTAGACTCAGGGCTACTCGTTTTCCAAAGATAGCCTTTCGTATTGTTTCTTTTCTGGATATTATCCGCAGTGGAAGTATCCCTCAACGAGCTTCAGGATTTCAGCCTCGTTGTTCTGGATGTCCTCACGCAGAGTCTTGTCGCCGAAAGCTCTCAACTGCTTCTGGATACCGTCGATCATCATTGCAGAGAATACTCCGTGCTCCTCGAATACCTTGCGGAACTTCTCGAGGCAGTCAGCAGAAGCCTCGCAGCTGTCTGGCAACTGTGCGAGAGCAGCAACGCGCTCAGCGTTCTCAGCATCGTGGATGTTGTAGTTAACGTATGTCTTCTCAGCGATTTCGAGAGCGTCCTTCATCTCGAATCCGTGACGGCAAGCCACGCAGAGACCAGCGATGAGCTGATAGATGTCAGCAGAACCATCTGGTGAGCGCATCTCTACAGTCTGCTTCAGTGATGTGTCGTAGCCAGCTGCTGTGTCGAGTGGGTTAGCACCGTGGCACATGTCGCATTTTGAAGTCCATCCCAGTGGTACACGTACGAGCACTGATCTGTTGCAGTCGCCCCAGCATACGTTTGTAGGAGCCTCCTGATGAGGAACGAGACGGAAGTAAGAAGTAGGGTTCTTGTTTCCGAATGCGGTGATGGCAGGAGCGAGGTCCATCATACCGGCGATCATTGTGCGAGCCTCGTCGCTGAGCTTGCCGTCGTGGATCATCATGTTCTTGCCGTCCTTCATGATTCTCATGTGGATATGGAGACCAGAACCAGCCTTTCCGGTTGTGATCTTAGGAGCGAATGTCACGTTGAGACCCATACGGTCTGCTACGTTTCTGATCACCCACTTTGCGATCATGAGCTGGTCAGCGCTCTCCTGACAGTCGATAGGCAGGAACTCGATTTCGCCCTGCTCATAAACGTTGCCGTCCATTCTGAAGTTACCTACCTCAGAGTGACCATATTTGATCTGTCCGCCGGTTCTTGAAATGTAGTACATACATTTTGTGCGGAAATCTGTTGTCTTAGCGTATGGAGCAGACTCGTGGTAGCCCTTCTGGTCAACAGCAGGGAATGTGCCGTCGTCTGGAGTGATAACGTAGTATTCCAACTCGCCCATAGACTGGAACTCCATGCCTGTAACCTCGCGGAAAGCCTTTGCAGCCTTTGCCAGAGTGTGCTCAGGTGCGCTCTCGAGTGGCTGTCCGTCCTTGTCGAAGAAGGAAGCGAGCATGCAGAGAGTAGGAACTTCTGCGAATGGGTCAACGAAAGCTGTGCGGTAGCGAGGCACTACATAGAGGTCGCTGCTGCTTGCGCTGATGAATGGGAACAAGCTTGAGCCGTCAACGCGCTCACCACAAGTGAGGATAGTGTCGAGGTAGCTCAGACTGTTGATTACGAAATTCAGAGTCTTAAGCTTGCCGTCGCCTCCTGGATACATGAAGTTGACCATCCGGATTTCGTTGTTGCGGATGAAGCTGATGATGTCTGCTTTTGTGAATTCACTTGCCGGTTTCTGTAGAAATTCCACTACTTCGTTGGCATTGAGTATTAGTTCTTCGCTGTTCATAGTAAAAGTATTAAAATGATATTAGAAATAGCCTTTTCGGGCGGCAAATATACGCATTTACTTTGTTCGTACAAAATAAAAAACCTAAATATTTGACAAAATGACAAATCTTTAGGCTTTTTATCCATTTATACCCTCTTTGTGGCTCGGGCTTTGGCTTTTTTTATCTAAAATAGGATATTAGGGCTTGTTCGTTTTTTTATTGACGGAGCCTTTATTTCTTGCCCTTAGGGGAGTGTGTGGCTAATGCTTTTTCCCGACATTCCCGATCATTTCCAGGTCCTTCTCGCTCAGTCCTGTCTTGTCGAGCGGCATTGCCTTGTTGTGGTCGTTGAGATAGCGGCGGGGGGCCGAATGCAGTTTGCCGGAACTGATATTCAGGGAGTCGGCACGGTATGGTGTGCTGATTCCTGCCAGTCCGAGCATGGAGTGGAAGAACGACGCACTGCTTGCCACCGGCTTGTGACGGTTGGCGACGAGCGTGGCGTGAATGCCCGGGTATAACCTGTCGTAGCTTTCCGACACCCATGCTATAAGCGGCACGTGCAGCTCGTAGTATGATGGAGTGGGTGAGGCGTGAAGAAACAGTTTGCGGTCGTCGTCGAAGATGTTCTCGCCGTGGTCGGAGGTGTATAGCATGGCAGCTACAGCCCCTGTCTTGCGCAGTGTCGCAATGATGTCGTGTAGCAGTCTGTCGGTCTGACGGATGCTGTTGTCGTATGCGTTTACGAGTTGCTGCCTGTTCGACGCCTTGGCTTCAGAAGCGTCGTCGGGACGGAAGAAGGCTTCGCTCCGAGGATAGCGTTCGCGGTAGTTGAAGTGCGAACCGTAGCAGTGCAGCACTATCAGTTCCCGTTTCCTGTTCTTTGCCAATACCTTATTTAATATAGTCAGCATCTCCTCGTCGGGAGTGTTGGCTCCTTCCTTGCTGTGTTCCTTTATGAAAGTCCAGTCGTCGGCCTCCTCTCCGAAGAAGTCGATGAACGAGTGGTTCGGGAGTTGGTTTGAGATGAAGGTGGTGTGGAAGCCGGCCTCTTTGAATGCCTCTATTATTCCCTTCTCTCTGTATATGCGGTCGTAGTCGGTGGCAGAAGCCGCCGAGAGGAGCATAGGCACGCTTTTGTGGGTGGTGTTCGACTGCGACATCACGTTGCTGAACGCCACCAACCCCCTTTCCCGCTGCATCAGCGGAGTGGTAGGTCTGTTGTATCCGTAGATGGAGAATTCGCAGGCACGTGCCGTTTCGCCAACCACCATCACGTATATCTCCCTGCCGTCGTATGCCGTTTCCTTTTTTGCCTTGAAGGAGAATCCCTTTGACGTTTCGGCATAGTGGTTGGTCTGGTATGTGCGTTCGCCGGCGAGATAGATGTTGTATATGACGTTGGCAGGGTAGAGGTCCAGTTCCGCCCTGTAGTCATTGTCGGTGATATATGCGGCAGAGAGCGACAGCAGTCCGGCGGCAGTCAGTGCGCCGCCGATTATCCTCTGGTTGTGGATGAATGTCTTCGTGGTAGTCTTCTTTCCTCTTATCGACACCACGCCAAGGATGAGGATTGGCAGATATACTATGAATACGAAAGCCACGCCAGGCACGAGGTTGTCGAGCAGCTCCATAGCTTCGCCCGGATTGGTGGTCACGAGATTCAGAAACATGTCAACGGCGATTATCCCCTTGCCGAAGAGGTATAGCAATACTATCTGGAATGCCGCAAAGAATATGAACAGGAACAGGCCCCAGATGGGCTTCCCCGGTTTGCGGCTGAGCGTCATCGCCATCCAGTATATGCCGGCAGGCAGCAATACGTTGGCGAGAGAAGCCGCCACACCGAGCTGCTCCGTCACGCAGAGGGCGATGTTTGGTAGCAGGAGAGCTGCTATGGTGATAAAAAACAAGTGGTGCGGATGTGCACACCACTTGTATATGTTTGTTATTGTCTTCATTCTGTAGTTGTTGATAGTGCGTATGGTTTAGTATACCAGTCCCACATTGTCCACCCAGAAGGTGTTGCCCGGTGTTCCGATGTATGCGCCGCCGTGGCTAGACGAGAACTGCAATACGAGGTGTGTCGGTGTCTCGTCGGCGTCGGCCCATCCCGTTTCTCTCACTATCACGCTCTTTCCCTTGCTGTTGCGTGCGTAGTCGCAGGAGCGCAGTCCCATGGTGGCTGCGTTGTAGTGAGGGTTGTGTCTGATATCTCCATACATGATATTGTATGTCGCTCCGTTCACCCATCCCGTAGACTTGCCGTATTTCACCACCAGCGTGCCCACGCGCTTTGCCGTGATGTTGCCTTTCTTGTCTTCGTATCTCTTCTGCAGATAAAGCACCGTGATGCAGTAGTCCTGTCCGGGCACTGTGGATGGGCTGCTGAATCCGGTTTCCTTTATTCTGTTTCTCGTTCCCGGCACAGAAACCTTGTAGTCGTATCTAAGAGCTTTGGGGCGTTTGTTGAAGCGGATACCCCAGTTCATGTTCTTCGGACCGTCTTTTGTTCCGGTGATAGGTTCCTTCATGTCGCCGAGATATATCGAACCGGCAGCCAGCACCTTTATGTTTATCATTCCGAGAGCCTTGCAGGTCTCTATGTGAGTCATCATCTTGGCGCAGTAGCCGTGGCCGGGATGCACATCGCGGTATACCGAGTTGTTTGTCTTCGTGATGCCCATCACCTTTGCCATCACGTTGGATGTTCCCCAAGGCGAACCACCGAGGTTCTTGTATGGGTTATTGTTGTTGATGGTCATGTTGGGACCGATGGCATATATCGTCTTTTTCTTTCCGCCGATGACGGCAGACTCCTTGATGTTTCTCACCACCCAGTTGTCCATCTTTCCATATTCCAACAGTTCAAACTTCTGTGCCAGAGCGTCAGACGATGTGGCGGCCAGAAGCAGTCCGCACAATGCTATTCTAATACCTTTTATCATGTCGTTGATTTTTTATATGATACAAATATGTTGCAAAGTTACTCCATTCTTTCTTATGATGGTCTTTTTGTATGGTGTAAAAATGTTCAAAATGTCTTATTTGCTCGGTTTATCCTCTTTCCCGGTGGCAATTCTGTGTTTTGGGGAATAAAATACTTGTGGCATTCAGAGTCGACGCTATGACTGCCTGAGATCTAAATCTGGAACTTGGATTATTATTTTCTGAAAAGATTTTGCTGTTTGAATCTATTGTTGTAGATTTGCGGTGAGACACTTATTTGGATAATAACTAAAACGTTTGAAATTTATGTATTTGACACACAATATGATAGAATATGTGAACTGCTGTGTCGGTGCTTTTGCCAAATCGTTTTAGTTTGACATTGGCACAGTCGTACGCTTACCTGCGTAGGTTTAGAGGTATAGATTTTCTTATTGGTTGTTATGCTGCAGAGCATACACTTTCTATAGAGGATGCTGTGGAGGATATTATGTTGTTATGCCAAAAGAATGGAGGACGGTAGGGATGTTGAAACCTGCAATTCAATATTTCTTTGGTACAGAAAAAGCAATAAGTTACTTAAAGAAAATTTAATTATGAGTGAAGATATTCAATTTCAGATAGAATGTCTCTCTACCGAATTGGTTGAGATGCTTATGTGCAGGTATGGATGGGATATGAAGAAGGCACTTGACGAACTGTATTCTTCAGAAACCTATAAACGATTGTGTAATCCTGCTTGTGGCTTGTTTTATGAAGGGGCTGTATATGTATTCTCGTATTTGGAAAACGAGATAGAAACAGGTGTGGTAAATTAGAATTGTCTGTCATTTTTTTATCCTGTAACGAATATTGAGACACCATATGTGTACCTTTGCACTTGAATCAATGATAATACTATTATGGAAGAAACAAAGAAATTTTATTATGGATTTGTGCCGAGAGTGCTTAACGAGGATATCTTGTCTTTTCTCTGTATCAAGCATAAGGATGAAATAGGTTTAGGAAGTTACAAGGATTTTCCTTGTCCACGCATTCGCTATGTAATAGACAAGAACAGATTCGGGTACGCATACTTTGGTGACTTCTTCTTTTGGGAAGATGGCGGTCTGTATGTTTGGCAACAGAGTGAAGAATTTGAAGAAGACCATAATCCTGACATTGTAGAAGACTACTTCGGGCATCCTTGTGAAGGACGTGGATACACATTACGCTCAATCTTTGCAGGAGTAGACACTGGTTATGATGACAGCAATGGCAGTAGGATGTTTACTGGCGATATTGTGTTGGTAAAAGAACGGGATGGATACGAAATGGGAGCTTTATGTCTTGCTTCACTATGCGGTCGGATTGGCGATGGCTTCTATGGTTTTCCTCTGGACAATCACTCTTTGACGCTGGATATGTGTAAAAAAGGAGGTTATCATTTAGAGCGTATCGGAACTGTGTTCTATCAACTCGACCCATGCGAAGAACCGATACCTATATGGGATAAAGCTTTGACCTACAACAATACTTACCGCGATAAAGAGGATGAATCCGTCTTGCGTACTATGGCAAGATACACACCCAACTTTGATAAGGAAGTATGGAAATACTTGGGACTGGAGATACTTGGAGTGGAGGAGTTTAACTGGAGATAATAACTATATAAACAATAAGTCAATGAAAGATTATATCGTATTTATACAAGACCTTTTATCAGGTCGAAATGAAGAGTTTGATAATGCAGACAAGAAACGTATCAGACTTATCAGGCATAAGGACAATAGGAAAGAGAAAATAATTGATGGAAAGAAGTATTCCAACTCGCTCTTCGATTTGTATCTTTATGAACATGACGTGTTCCTAAGTTATCAAAGTGAGCAGGTAAAAAAACGCTTTAAGGATGTAGACTATATCGTTTCGTTTATTGGAGAAGAAGGTATATCGTCTCGATTTGTTGGCGTCTTTAAAAACAATGGAGTATTGAAAGAAATAGAAGACTATAATGGAGAAGTGCAAGCTAAATTTGATTTCTCTGAACTTGATGGTTTTAAACTACTTAAAGAAAGGGTTGTAATAGACTGGAATAATCCCGTAAGCTGGCTTCAAGGGTTTAACAATAAAATGCCTGTAATAAGAATTGATCGTGGACTTCAAGAGAATAATATTCCTGTCTTTACCAGTTTTGAGGATGTCGTTCTTAATTATAATCAACTTAAAATGATCTTTAAATCAAGCAATAAGGAGTGGAAGGCAAAGTTGGAAAGTTGTAATTGTATCTATCTTATCCTTGATAAACTAACTGGTAAACAATATGTGGGCTCTACATATAGTACAAAAGGTATATGGGGCAGATGGGAGGAATATGCCAATACGGGACATGGGAAAGATAAAGATTTAGAAGAACTTATCAATAACGATTCAGCATATGCGCAAAAGTATTTTCAATGGTGTATATTAGAAACATTGCCATTGAAGATATTGCAAGAGCATGCTATAGATAGAGAGTCGCTCTATAAACGCAAGTTTGGTACCCGTGAGTTTGGTTACAACAACAATTAAGCCTATGTCACTCATTCAAAAATACATCTGGGTTATCAAGACCATTCATCGTTCTGGCCGCATTACATTGAAAGATCTCAATGAAAAGTGGCGTGAGAATATTGACCTTAGTCGTGGCGAGAACTTGCCACGGCAAACATTTGATCGTTGGAAAGGCGGTATCCTTGACATGTTCGGCATTGTGATTGATTGTGAACAGCATGGCAAATACCATTATTATATAGCCAATCCGGAAGTGTTAAGCGAAGGAGAGTTGCGCACATGGCTTCTTGATACCTACGGCACGGCTGAAACATTATCAAGCAGTATATCCATACATGATAGAATACTGACAGAAGAGATTCCTTCAAGCCAAGACTTTCTTGCAACAATACTTGAAGCGATGAAGTCAAATACTGTTCTACAGATGACATTTCAATCTTTTACTATGAAAGAGGCGAAGACATTTCTTGTTGAACCATACTGTGTGAAAATGTCCGCACAGCGTTGGTATATGTTAGCAAGAAACGTAGACTATAACTACTTGCGGTTGTATTCTCTTGACAGAATGGAAAATGTCAGGTTAACAGACGCTAATTTTGTATTGCCAAAAGACTTCTGTGCAAAAGATTATTTTGCAGAATACTTTGGTGTTGTATTAGATGAATCTGCTCCGCTTCAAAGAATTGTTTTAAGAGCGGACAAATACCATCAGCACTATATGCGCACATTGCCGTTACATCATTCGCAAAAAGAACTCTATGCATGTGATGATTATGCCGATTTTGAATTAACCCTACGTCCAACCTACGACTTCTATATGAAGTTGATGAGTTTCGGCAATATGATAAAAGTGTTAGAACCCGAAAGTCTTCAGGAGAAGATATATAAATGGTTGGAGAAAACAATAGAAGTTTACAAATAAAAATAATTAAATAAGTATGGAATCAAGATTATTTCAAGCCTTGAAGGCATTCAAAGGCGCTGATGGTTGCGAAGCAAACCTATTTGAAGAGTTCAAGAAAATAGCTGAAGCTGCATTCTTCTCTGGCTATTTTCTTATTAACGGAGGCTCGAAGGATGCGTATAAACTAAAGTTGACCTGCATCGAATTCTATTACCACGAGGATGATGGCAATATTAAAGATGAAAAAAAATATCTGAAAGGGAAAGATGAATTTGGCTACGCCTTAGGTGCTGTATGTCCGAATCCGTCTGGCGTGGATGTTTTGTTTGATGATCCACAAAAGAAATATCATGCGTCTTTCTTGATTAGAGGCTATAAAGCTATTGAGCCTGGTAAAAAGGAATGGGAGAATAATGAAAAAAGAAAGGACTGGGCTCCTCATGACTTTTGGTATGATCTCTTTGGTGGAGCAAATATGCTAAGCAATGGAAAGTTTAGTATAGAGTGGATAGATGAGTCTGATGAAACGCTGGGCTATGCAGAACCTATGCAGCGAATCAAAATAAACGACAACAGATTATGGGGATTTAAACGAGTTGAAAAGCTATGATAACAGAACAATATAAAGACAAAGTGTTTTTTTCACAGTTGCTACGTACAGATTATCCCAATATCTATAAGGATGTTTGTGAAATTCTGGATGCTAATAACGTAGCGCATGAAACGCTTCCTTTAACTAAGGATTATTGGTGTCGTGATTATATGCCGATACAATTTGCATGTGATTATTTCTCTCAATTTGTCTACAATCCCGACTATCTAAAAGGTAAGGAAAAATACATTACTGATGTAGATAAAGTGATGAATAAGATTGAAGATAAGAATTTTGACATCAATCATTCTTCTTTGGTTATTGATGGTGGAAATATTGTTGTTGGCGAAATAGAACAACCTAATACTTACACCACTAAATCCTTTATTGTAATGACAGACAAGGTGATGATAGAAAACGAAGGATTATCTAAAAAGGAGATAGAATCTAAAATTCGGGATTCTTTCAAACTTAAAGAATATAATTCAACTATTGGTGAAATAACTATAGTATGGTTACCATGGGATAAAAAGGATGTTTGTGGGCATACGGATGGTATCTTAAGATTTGTCGGCGCACAAAAAGATGGGAAACCTGTAGTGTTAACTAATCTTTCTGTATATGATGATGGTATTGCTGCTCAAATGCGTAATATCTTGATGGAACATTTTTATGTTATAGAGTTGAAACTTTCTGAATATAACGAATTAAGTTGGGCATATATCAACGCTCTTCAGACACGTGATGTTATTATTGTTCCAGGAATTGGCAATACAAAACTTGATAATGAAGCAATGGGTCAGTTTATTGCTTTATATCCTGATTATAGAGGAAGGATTTTTCAAGTTCAGATGAAAGAATTTATCGAGAAATGGGATGGAGCTTTGAATTGTTGTTCATGGACAATTAGTGAAGATATGTCTAAATTGCATCACGATATAGAGAATGATAAAAGATTCATTTCTATCATAGAGAAGTATCAGAAAGACTCTAATAGTGTATGCTTTGATGAAATCCGATTCCTTGGTGACTATTATCCTAGAAAACTAGAGAATTATAGTAGGGAATTGGATCGTTTGTATTTTGGGTTTTAGAACATAAGTGAGCCGTGAAATATCATCCTCTAAGATTGTAAAAGAAGTACTGCTTACACCCTCTATAGTAAGCAGAACTTCTTCTACGGCACTTATTGACTTATTTTTTTAATTCTTGATTTAATGCTGGTATCTGATAGCAGATACTCTTTCCTCCGCCTGTAGGCATCAATACCAGACAGTCTTTGTTGCTAAGTATATGGCGTATAATGTTCTCTTGTAGAGGGCGAAAGGAATTATATCCAAAATATCTTTTGAGTATAGATAGCATAGGTTATTATTTTAAAATGGACTATGAATATATCTATTATTGTGACAAATGTACAAAGAATTATTGAGAAATCAGGTGACTGATACTCAATTTCAGATAGAATGTCTCTCTGCCGAATTGGTTGAGATGCTTATGCGCAGGTATGGATGGGATATGAAGAAGGCACTTGACGAACTGGGGTTCTGTTTTTTGCCATATACAGCATCAGGAAAAGAGCATCTTTAAAAGAATCTCTTGGGAGAATGGATATGGTCAACAAAATCAATGCGACCCTGAAAAAACAATTGGAAACAGCTGAGAACAACCGCCAACAGGCCATAGAAACATTACAGCAAAAACTAGAATCAGAAAACGAGAAGAAAATATCAGATTTAATATATGGCAGACAATGTCTGGATAAGTTGCGGCAAGGTGGAACAATGGCCAAATGGAATACGAAAGAACAAAAGGCCGTGATAGAATATTACAGCGTTCTCAATCCAAAGGTAATGGAGGAAATAAGAACGGGGTACAAAAAGTTGACCAACTATAACATGATGTTTCTCATCACCGAATCTTGGGATTTGAGCGATGAAGACAAGGCCTTTTTGCTGAACACCACCCCAGGAGCAGTGCGCACCATGCGCAGCCGATTGGCTAAGAAGAAAGTATGATTTATTGGATTTGAACATGACGCTGAAGGGTTCTTTGAATAAAGGGCTGTGCCGCTGAATTTTGACGGCACAGCCCTTATTGGATGTTTGGCGTTGGTTTTATTTCACTGTTTTCTTGACGGTGTGGCCGTTTTGACGGAAGATGTACACTCCTGCTGGCAATGCAGGGGTTGCGCCGTTGGTTTCGGCTACCTTCACACCCTGTGTGGTATAGACGGTGAGCGGCTGGTGGTCAGTGGTGGCTTGGCTGATGCCGGTGGTGCCGGTAGCTTCGAGCCGCACGTTGTCGATGGCTATGTGGCCGTCCATATTGCCGCTGTAATACCAGCGGAACATGATTTCGCCCGTGTCGGAGAGGTTGGTCACATCGTGTGTGATGTGCACGGGGCTGCAGGTTGCGCCTTCTTCCAGGTCGGTGTCATGGTAGGGGGTGAGCATCTCCACGTCTTGCCACGATGCACCGCGGTCGGTGGAATATTCGATGAAGGCCTCGCAGTCGTCCCACATCGACAGATAGTCGAGGTCGTAGCTCAGGGTGAGCGTCTGGCCGGCTTCGTGGGCTGTGCTCAGCGGCGGTGTGACAAGGTGGGCCATGATGCCTGCGAAGCCGGCGCTGATGCCGTCGATGGAGGCGTAATAGCCGTCGAATCCATTGCCGTTGATGTTCATCTCAAACCAATCGTCAAATCTCCATACATAAAAGTCTTCGGTGTATTGATACAGGTTTTCTACTGTCCAGTCGGCTGGCTTGAACGGGGTGTCGAATGTCTCGCTGAAGGGCAGCGGATGGACGGGCATGGTGCCATTGCTGATGCTCACTGCCGATGGCATCGACTCTACATCATCGTCATAAACAGCGGTGACGGTGTAGTCGAACTGGCCCTGAGGAACAGCCGTGTCGGTGTAGGTGCAGGTGGTGATGCCTGTGGCTATGGCGGTGGTGCTGCGGTAAACGTTGTAGCCCTTGACGCTGTGGTCGCGGTCGGCGGGGGCTTGCCATGACAGCTCGACCTGGCCGTTGTCGCCAAGCTCGGCCGAAAGCTGGGTGACGGGCATGCGCGTGCCGATGGCTATCACATCGCCCACGGCTTCTGATTCGCCCGAGGGATTGTCGTACATGGCCGACACCTTGTATTCGTAAACTCCCTTGGTGAGCCCGGTGTTCTCAAAACTGGTTTCCGTGATGCCATAGCCTGCCCACATGCCGTTGCAATAGACAATGTAGCCTTCAGGTTTTTGGTTGCCCTGGGGTTCGTCCCATGTAATCACAGCTGTGTAGCCCTGCTCGCTGTCGTAGCGTGAACTGACCTGCACGTTGAGTGGTGCATCGAAGGTGGGGGCAAGGATGTTGACCGTGGTCTGCACCCCTTCGCTCTCCTCATCGGTGAGGGCATCGTAGAAGGCCACACGGTAGGTGTGCTCGCCCTCTGCTTTCTCGCTGACATCGGTGTATTGGCGTGCGTTGATGCTGCCGGCTATGAGTTGGCCGTCGAGATAGATGTTGTAGCCGCCGAATGAGGTGGTGGATGCTGCCTTGCTGATGGGGGCAGCGGGTGCTGGGCCGCTGATGCGCACATCGTCGATGGCCCACAGGAAATAGAGATGGTCGGTGGCTGATGCCTTGCCGCTCACGGCGTGGAAGGCGATGCGGGTGTCGGGGGTGGCAGCTCCCAAGGGCAGTGAAACCAACTGCCAGCCGCCGTCGGGTGAGCACTGGGTGCGGGCATCCCATATCACTTGCCAAGTGTTGCCGCCATCGTGGCTCACCTTGACATAATAGTGGTCGTCGTAGCCCTCGTAGGTGTCGTATTCGAGCACCATGGGGTCGATGTAGCTGTAGAACTCGAGGTTGGTGGCGTTGTCGTATGGCGGTGATATGAGCCACTCGTCTTGGTTGGCCGACGAACCGTCGGGGTGAGTGCCAAGGTCCATGAATACCATGGCGCTGTGGCTGCCCGTATGGATGTAGTCGGTGTAGTTGTCGAACTGTGAGAAATCATCGGTGGGGTAGTGGAACCATGTGCAGCGGTAGTCGCTGCCGTTGGCGGTCTGCACCGTCCACCCCTCACCAGGGAAGGTGTCGTCTTCAAAACCGTTGTTCTCTACATCGTTCATGCCTGTTGGCAATTCCCATGACAGGTCAACCTTGCTTCCGTTGACTTCTGCCTGGAGGTTGGTCTGTGCCTGTGCGCCCATGGGCAGCAGACAGAGGGCAAACAGCGTGGATGCCCACGACCGGTGATGGTGCAATGTTAGTTTCATAAGCTATGAGATTTAAAAAATAATAAGATGCTGCAAAGATAATGAATGATGGGCATCAATGGAACATTTTGCATGTGTTTGCGGTTACTATTTCACGAAACAGTAACCAAAAGAGCGTTATGCGTTGATTTTTTTCTCTTTTTCCTCTCTCGACAGCTTCTGGTACATGCTGGGCTTGATGCCCGTGATGCGGGTGAAGACGGTGATGAAATTGGCCTGCGACTTGTAGCCCACGCTCTCTGAGATGGCCTTGATGGTGAGTTTGCCGTAGGTGTCGTCGTCCATCAGGCGGCGCATGGCTTCTTTGATGCGGTATTCGTTGAGCAGGGTGCGGAAGTTCTTGCCAAACACTTGGTTGATGACTTGTGAGGCGTAGCGGGTGTTGGTGCCTGCCTTCTCGGCAAGACGCTCGATGGTGAAGTTGCTGTCGCAGAAATCTTCTGTTTGCTCCATGGTGTGCATGATGCAGGCAAGAATGGCCTTGCGCTGCTCTTCGGGCACGGTGGTGGAGGTGGGGCGCGGCGACTGCTCTTCGAGGTCGTGTATGCGCTGCCGATAGGCATTCTCTTCGGTGAGCATGGCCTTGCTGCGCTCATAGAGGCTGTTGTAGGATGCCTTGAGGCGGCGTTTCTGCACAATGACCACGGCAAGCAGCACCATGAACAGCAGCGAACAGGCGATGAGGGTGACAAGCCAGCGGCGCTGCATGGTGAGCTGCATCTCCTTGCGCTCTTTCTCCAACGTGAGGTTGTTGATGGTGTCGGTGCTGCGGTTGGTTTCGTAGAGAAACTGGGCGTTCTTGAGGTGGTTGAACGCTGTGATGTTATAGATGGAGTCGTTGAGGTCGAGGTATTCTGACTTGTATTGAAGGGCTCTTTCTAAATTGCGCTTCTCATAGAGCATATAGAGCTTCTTCAGTGTTTCGGCCAGCAGGTTGGCTTGGTTGTTTTCGCGTGCCAGACGTTCGTTGGTGTGCAGATAGCACAGGGCTGAATCTACTTGGTTGAGGCGGAGAAACGATTCGGCCATGCTTGTGTATGAAGAGCCTTCGCACTCAACGCCCAACTGATGTTCTTGGGCATAGTGGGCCGACTGGCGGAACCAGCGGATGGCCTCGCGGTGGCGGTTCTCGTAGGAGAGTAGCATGCCCTTGTCCATGAGCAGGTTGTAGTGGTAGCGTGGACGCTGCTCGCGGTTGGCGGCCATCTCTCGGTAGTAGGCCTTGATGCGGCTGAGGGGCTCTTTGGTGGGGTAGGCGCATATCAGATTGTTGAGCAGACGGTTGACGAAGCTCTTGTCGCCGCTGTGGCGTGCCACGGCGAGTGCCTTGCGATAGAACATGGAGCTGCGCTCAAAGTCGTTGAACATGCTATAGACATTGCCTATCATGTTGTAGATGCGGGGAATCATGTCGCTGAAGCCGTTGTCTTCGCACAGTTTGAGACTGGTGAGGAAATATTCCATGGCCTTGGAATAGGAGCAGCGCATGTAGTAGATGTTGCCGATGTGGCAGGCGGCCTTGGCACAGGCGTATTTGTCTTGCCGCTCCATCTGTGCAGAGTAGCGGCTCATCAGGATGTTGAAGGCCACGAGAGCACGGTCGTCGGCCTGGATGCCTGTCTGGGTTTCGCCGTAGCGCAACAGAGACTGGGCATTGAGGGTTGACAGCTGGCGGTATTGTGCCTCGATGGGATGCTGGCGGTTGTCGTGGGCATACATGCCGATGCAGGCCGAGCTGAGGAGCATGGCCAGCAGAAGTGAGGCGAATGGGCGCCAGGGGCTTGTATCGGCGGTATGCGGCATAGGGTGGGGGATTGGTGGTTTAGTGACGACCTGCTTTCATCATGCACCATGCGCCGATGGCGATGAAAGGCAGACTGAGCAGTTGGCCCATGTCCAAGGGCAGTGAGGCCTCGAAGGCTTCCTGCACCTCTTTGGTGTATTCGATGAAGAAACGGGCGGTGAATATGCCGGTGAGGCAGAGGCCGAAATAATAGCCCGTGCCCACCCGTTGGGGCCAGCGGCGGTAGAGCAGCAGGCCAATGACAATATCCACTATCTCGCAGGTGGCGGGAACTATTCTTCCGGGATGGACTATCTCTGCCAGACGGGTGAGACGCTCGTCGGGCACGGTGATGACGCCCACATTGGGTTCTATCGTACAGAAAGGAAAGTTGGCTGCCTGTGCCTTGGCACTTGACAGACAATTGAAAAGCGTGGATTTGCCCACGTTGGGCAATCCCACGATACCACATTTTAATGACATCTTTATAAACGTTTATTTGATTCTCCCTGCGAAGTTACGGATTTATTTTGACATAACGCCCCTTTTGGCTCGAAAAAGGGGGAATTTTGAGCCAAAAAATGAAGATACCTTCGTTGTCTGTTGAAGATACCTTACCCCAGTTCGGGATAAGATTTTGTTCATAAAAAGTTGGTAGTCTCATAAATATTTTGTACCTTTATAGGTGAAAATCAATTAGTTACAAAAATATTTAATATGACTACCGATTACAAAGTTACAGAATTATTTTGTATTATAGACGAGTTTTGCAAACATTTTGATGCAGAAAATGCAGGAAATCTACTTGAAGACAATAGCGGAGTGAAGCGTAGACGGCGTGCAGCATCGTTGTCCGACAGTGAAATCATGACGATTCTGTTGTATTTCCATTTCGGTACATTCCGCAATTTCAAGCACTACTACCTGTTCTTTATTAAGGGTACGATGAAGTCTTATCCCGAATTGGGGTAGTCTTTTGTATTTTATAAGGCGTCCACCTTGTTTATTCGTATCCCGTCAACTTGTCTACTTCTAATGACAAAGAGTGTGTCGCAATGATACAGGCAGGCTTGTAGTCCCACCTTAATATATATCATTACGACACACTCTTCGTTTATATCGTCTGTCTTGTCCGGCAGACCGTTTGGTGTATTACAGCTCCAGGTCGCCGTTGAAAATCTCGTGCCAAGGCAGACCCTGCTTGTTCAGCTGCTCCATGAATGGATCCGGGTCGAACTCCTCCACGTTCCATACACCCGGACGGCGCCACAGTCCCTTGAAGAACATCATCGCACCGATCATTGCCGGCACACCGGTGGTGTAGCTCACTCCCTGCATTCCGGTCTCCTGGTATGCTGCCTGGTGGCTGCAGTTGTTGTATACATAGTATGTCAGCTCCTTGCCGTCCTTCAGTCCGCGGATGCGGCATCCGATGCTTGTCTCTCCGTCGTAGTTCTCGCCCAGGTCCTGTGGGTTAGGCAATACTGCCTTGAGGAACTGCAGCGGAACAATCTTCACCTTCACCTTCTTGTCAGGGTTGTCGGCCAACGGAGCCTCGTATTCAATCTCGTCGATGCGCGACATGCCGAGGTTCTGTATGCAGTCGAGATAAGTCAGATACTGCTGTCCGAATGTCATCCAGAAACGTGCGCGCTTGATGGTAGGATAGTTCTTCACGAGGCTCTCAATCTCCTCGTGGTGGAGCAGATAGCTCTCCTTCGGTCCCACGTTAGGATAAGTGAGCGGCTGGTGTATTTCGAGCGGAGCAGTCTCCACCCATTTTCCGTCCTCCCAGTAGAGACCCTTCTGGGTGATCTCACGGATGTTGATTTCAGGGTTGAAGTTTGTGGCGAATGCCTTGTGGTGGTTTCCTGCGTTGCAGTCCACGATGTCGAGATACTGAATCTCATCGAAATAGTGCTTTGCAGCGTATGCCGTGAATATGCTTGTCACACCGGGGTCGAATCCGCATCCCAGGATTGCCGTCAGTCCGGCATCCTCGAAACGCTTTTTGTATGCCCACTGCCAGCTGTATTCGAAGTGAGCCTCGTCTTTCGGTTCATAGTTGGCAGTGTCGAGATAGCTCACTCCGCAAGCCAGACAAGCCTCCATGATTGTGAGGTCCTGATATGGCAGGGCGAGGTTTACGCAGAGCTCCGGCTTGTAGTCGTTCATGAGAGCCTTGAGCTGCTCCACGTCGTCGGCGTCAACCTGAGCGGTCTTGATGTCAGGATTTCCGATATACTCCTTGATTTTGTCGCATTTAGACTTTGTGCGACTTGCAATCATGATGTCGGTGAAGACATCAGCGTTCTGTGCAATCTTTACGGCAGCCACGGTGGCTACACCGCCGGCGCCAATGATAAGTACTTTTCCCATATCTATGTTTTTTTTATTTTATTTCTTCTCCTTTAATTCCCAATGCGCTCATGAGCGAATATCCCAGAATCTCCTGTCTGAAGTTTCCTCCCTCCATGGGCTGCATGGCAAATAGCGTGATGCGCTTGCCTTCGTCGTCGATGCGTCTGAGGGCGTGGCGCACTTTGGCGTATGCTTCCTCGTCGTCGGGAACCACCATCACCCGCTTCACTTCCTTCTGCGAACTTGCTATCATGGCGGCTTCGGCAATGAAGTCAGCTTTGCTCACCAGTTCTTCCACGGGGTATGCGCTCATCGAGAACTCTCCGAGATGGTCGTTGAATGCCATTCCGTTTATTTCCGTCTTTATGCCGGAGGGCGTGAAGTTGTCGAGACGCTCCGTTTTCTTGTCGTGAATCAACACCACCTGCACCTCGTTCTTCCCCTCTCTCACTCCTCCGTCGAGAGCTACGCAGTCTATCCATCTTGCCAGGTCGGCTTTCGGGATTCTTCTCATCAGCATACGCTCAAAGTTCACGGTGAGGTCAAACGCCACCTTGTCGATGAAGTCGGCGTCGGCGATTATCACGTTCTCGCTCCATTTCGCTGGATTGTCAAAAACATTGTTCATGGTTGCAAAGTTAGCGTAAATCGCTTTCAGAACAAAATTTGCAAAGGTAAGATTTGCAATTTTCTTACTTATTTCATCCCCCAAGCGGTCAATTGGGCCTTTGGGGATTGTCTGCTCTCTGATAGCTTGGGCATAAAAGGCTGTTTGCAATACGTTTAAGCCCCATCCTTGCATTCCCGGAAGAATGTATAGGATGGGGCTGGTCGTATCAGTTTGTTGCAGTCTTATTTAGGCAGGTTGAATGCCTTGCTCATCTCTGCCATCTGTTCCTGGCTCATGCCTTCGGGCTCGAAGCCCATGCATTTGGAACTGATGTATATCTTTGCACTCTTTGAGAGCACGTCGATCTGGTCGAAAGCGTCCATCACGTCGAGTCCCTTGGCAAACACGCCATGCTTCTCCCACAACACCACGTCGTAGTCTTCGAGTTCTCGCAGTGTGGCGTCGGCGAGGGTGTTAGAACCAGGCAGTTCGTAGGGCACCACTCCCAGTCCCAGCGGACAGAATGCCTTCGTCTCCGGAATCATGCTCCAGAGGATGTTGGTGAGCACGTCCTTTGCCAGGAACTTGCGGTTGTGGCTCATTGCCACCAGTTCGATAGGATGTGTGTGAACCGTTGCCTTGTATGGTGAACCGGTCTCTATGAGATGCGCATGCACGGTGAGATGCGATGGCAGTTCGCTAGTAGGCATCACTTCGTTGTCGGCGATTATCACGTAGCTTGCGCAGTCGTCAAGAATGCGTATTATGCTTCCGTTTTCCATTGGGCGTCTTGCCAGGTCGCGCATTCTCTTTCCCGTTCCCTTGCAGTAGAAGTAGCATCCCTTGAGAGCCGGCAGCGTAACTCCGATTTGTTTCACGTCGCTGATGGCAGGCATTGCCTTCATCTCCTCGTCGGCATATTCCGTCACGTTCACAGTAATGTTTCCGCCGTTGCGTTCTGCCCATCCGTTCTGCCACAGATATCCAGCCACTTCGGCAATCTTCTCCACCTCGCTGCTGAGTGCGGGGCGTCCTTCCAATATACTCTTCATGATGTTTTGTATGTGTAATGTTCTATGATTATGTTTTTATTCAGGTGTAGTTTTTTATCTTATGCAAAGATAATGCAAACCGAATGCAGAATATCAAGCTTGCTTGGATATTATGCTGAGGTGCAGCTTATCTTATGCAAAGATAATGCAAACCGAATGCAAAATGAAATAAATGTATTTATTTCTTTGCTGAGGTGCAGCTTATCTTATGCAAAGATAATGCATCTTATTCTCCCGCCAGTTGTAAGAATTGATTTTTATACTTTTATTTTTGCGATGAGAGGGTGTGGCGTGATTCCTGAATCATTTTCTGTTTATGGATTCTCGCCGCGTTTGCAAGGTTGCAAATGGCCAAATGATTTGTATGGTGATTGTAATGTTGTAAATTTGCCGGCATAATAGACTATTAAATAAAAGCATACCGAAATGGAATACATATTGAAGACCAAACATTCAGAAATTCTGGACCTTTTGAAAAAGTTCCAGGATAGGAAAAGCGGAAAGATAGTTGAAACGAGAAAAATATTGAGAGACAGCTTCTATTTCTTGCGCCGGAAAGACAAGAGACTGGTGCTCAGGGCATTTCTGAACGGGAGCAAGACTGATATGGACTTCGCATCTTTGAAAATGCAATACCGGTGGTTTCCGGAACTTATGCCACTCCTCAAAGAAAGATGGCTGTCTGTGCAGACAAAAGAAGTGGCCCTCTTCATCATACATAATACAAGCAAGGATTATGTCCTGTCGCAGAAGCTTTTGCTCATCAAGACATTGGGCTATTATCAATATCTTGCCGAGACAGCCCCTTGGGGTGAGGATGAGGTCGTTTCTCCTTCTCTCAACCTTCCAGATTACGCACTTTCAAGAGCCGAATACTGTAGGGTATGTTTCCTTTATGGAATACCGATAGACAAGAATGTAATTCTCAAGTCCTTGTTTCTGAACATAATTGAATTTCTTGGCTATGACGACAGTCCGGATTGGGGACGTTCCTATAGACAGCCACGTGATATAGCAAGGGGAGTACCGGATTGGAGAGAGAATTTCAGTCCTGTTTTATACCTTGATTTTTTGTTGAATCAGGCAAATGTGGGATTGATAATCCAGACGATGAGGGATTTTAACATGAAAAAGGAAATGGAATTCTTTTGGGAGTGGAAAGAAAAAATGATCGACTCGTTTCAATGCTACTCCTCATTTGATGACGTTGAAGATTTCTGCAAATACATTGTAACCAAAGTGAGGGAGAATTTCCCACCTCAATATTCTTATATGCTTCCGAAACGGGAGAAAGAAGAACCCGTTATAAGTGAACTATAATAATAGAGTTTTTATTAAGAACAGACAAATTGAATAGGGTATGAAAGAAAATACACATTACACTCCGAGGCTTATCGGTTCATTTCTTTTGAGCGTTATTCTGGCATGGGGACTGAACATGCTGCTTTCCTTGGTGTTGGTTTCAACGCTGGTGCTCGTACCGTTACTGTTGAATAGTATCTTTGATTTCAGTTTCAGTGACGCATTGTGTTATGCTTCAATTCCTGTTGTGGGGAAACTTATGGCAGTATTCAGTGGAGATGATTTTCAAATCAGACTTGCAATATTGATAATATTTTTTATAATTGTCATTGCCGTGGTTATCTTGGGAGGGTTGACATCCACGCTGATAAAGGTTGTGAGCGGATCCAGAGTGATGACCATACTGTCGGGGACAGTACTTCTCTTCAGTTTCATCAATATGGTCAGCGTCTTGTTCTTCGAAGATAATTATAATCCAGACCTGCGTGGTTTCTGGTATAATGCCTTGTCCGTATGTCTGCTCGTCATTCTGTTCCTCATTGATTGCTATATCATATATTTCTGTTGGAACGATGAGGAATATGATTAGGAATCGGACAATTCTGAATAATTAAACAGATAAAATGTTTATTGGCTATGTGGGGATTTATTAGGTATATAGTCTTATATATATTAGTTTCATGCCTCGTAGGATGGCTGTTATGTAATATAGACCCAGACAAGACTTACACTTGGTATTCTGGTATCTGGCACGGTATGTTCTTCATTTCAAACTTTATCCGGAGCTGGTTTACAGATGCTTTGTATAAGGCAGAGTCTTACACCGCGGCATATAATGTGTTCTGGTGGATCTTTACTGGCCTTTCTGTATTCTCGTTTTTCTTTGGCGACGATGCCAGAAGAAGATCATTATGATGTGGTTTGTGGAATTCCGTCATGCTTCACAAAAAGTGTGATGAATGGGATAATAAAGAGAAATAGTTGGGGTTGTAATAAAAATATGATTAGCTATGGCAGAGAGTTCAGAAAATGAAATGAAGAAGGGACTTCGGCGTTGGAGTATTGTCCGGCAACGGGGCGTGTTCGTAGGTGCGTTTATGCTTGTGCTTGCCGTGTTCATTATGGCAGGCACGTCGAGAGCAGACAGGATGAGACCTGCGCCCATAAAGAAGTCAAAGACGCAGAACAATGATGTGCGTCGGCAACGCACAGATGGCAACATAGTGTTTTGTGTGCCGAAAGGGTTCATCTGCAAAGACAGTGTGTTTGCGGGTTGCAGGTTGTTTTTGCTTTTAGGCGAATCCGAAACTGAAGTTACGTTAAACAGCGGCTTTGACAGTGATGACTCGCCCGAACACATTAATTCCATCTACAGGGATTTGGGTGGTGAAGAAATGGAAGGATATGAGTCAACTGTCGTTGCAGATGTAACGAAGTCGGACAAGAGGGTCACCAAGTGTATAAGGGTGAGGAAATACACAGGTCAAGGCATTGTCGTGTATTGGAGATTTGCCGTATTGTTTGACAAGGCAACTGGAAAGATGTGTCTTGTCTCGGCATACGACAAGGGAAAAGGTGACTATCTGGAACCCTTGCTTGAGTCGGTGCGCTTCAATCCGTGACGGGTGGATGCAGAGGCTTTTCCCTTAATATAAAGATGTAGTTGTGTAATTGTTACGCAAAAGAAAGTTAAATGGATAATTCTTTGCGTATATTTTACACATGTATCTTTGCTGCTATGAAAATCCTTCCTATATTTGCATCGGAAATTCTAATGAGCAAAGAATATGAAGAATCTGTTGATGTCAGCTGCTATCGGCGATATAGCCGGCAGCGCATACGAGGGAAGAAGTCGTAGGACCAAGGATTACGACGCAGTGAAGATGTTCTCGTCGAGAGCACGTTTCACGGATGATACGGTATTGACATTTGCCTGTGCGGAGGCTTTTCTGCACGGCTTGGACATGGCGTCAAACCTCTGGATGTGTGGCAACCAACATATTGACGCTGGGTTCGGCAGTAGGTTCAGACTGTGGCTCGGCGACCATTACCATCTGCCTTATCGCAGCTTCGGCAACGGCAGTGCGATGCGGTGCTCATCAGCAGGATGGCTGGCACATACGGAGGAAGAGTGTATAAGGCTTGCCACGGAGACGGCTCTCCCATCACACAATCATCCGGAGGGCATAAAGGGGGCTGTGGTTGCCGCCCGCTGTATCTTCCATCTGAAAAACGGAAAGGACAAAGACTTCATCCGGCAGGAGATTCTCGACAAGGAGTATCCCTTCTGGGCAGGAAAGAGCTATGAGGAAATAAAGCCCGCCTATTCCTTCGACTCCACTTGCCCGGGGAGCCTCGGTCCGGCAATAATCAGTTTCCTTGCTTCGAAAGATTATGTGGACTGTCTGCGCCTCGCCATATCCCTTGGCGGCGATGCTGACACGCTGGCCGCAATCGCCGGTCCTATGGCATACGCCTTCTATCGGGAAATGCCAGAGCCGCTGGTCTATCAGGCTCTGAAGAAACTTCCGGAATGGATGCAGAAGACCAACGAGGAGTTTGACGAGAAGTGTGGCATTGAATAAATATAACAATAAAAGGAATTTGGAATATTGTGGAGTGATAGGATAACCTGTTTTCAATGAATAAATTTAAACTGACATACAATATGAAACAACTCAACATCATCCTTGCAGTTCTGTTGCTGCTCTGTCTGTTCAAGATGCCTTACGGCTATTATACGCTGATGAGGCTGGCGGCAACGGTGGGGTTCGCCTATATGGCGTACAGGTATTATGAAATGAAGAAGGAGGCACTGGTGTGGACCTTCGGTGCATTGGCCCTGCTGTTCCAGCCGCTGGTGAAGATAGCGTTGGGCAGGGACGTATGGAATATCGTGGATGTCGCTGTGGCGGTTCTGCTGATAGTGCTCACCTTTGCGGTAAATAAAAAGACGATTGAAAAAAACTGATTCTTGATACTGAACCGAAAATGCGCAATGACTTAATGCCGAAGTCACGCTTAAGTTCCTCGGCTTTAGACGATATCAGCAATATGTATTCTTTTGTTGTTTTCATCGAATGGAATATATAACCTGACGCAAAGTTAATTATTGTATGGTAAAAGACAAGGAAAACAATGACAAACTCTATCATTCACCTTGTTTTTTTCATATAGAAGCAGAAAACTAAATCACCAAATCTTTTCGCAGCAATACAAATTATGATTACATTTGCATAAACACTATTGACTACCGACTAAATTCAATACATTTTGTTATACAGCTATATGGAAAAAAACAAGCCTCCCCTCACTCCAGAGGAGGAGAAAGCGAAGGAGGAGCGTGCAAAAAAGGAACGCCGCAACGAGATTATCCTGACGGCAATAATCCACACCCTGCTGCTGCCCGTTTTGCTGGTAATAGCAATCCTTATGCTTATCTATCTTGGCATAGTGACGGGTTGGGAGAAAATACAGGAATGGAAGGAGAACGGGTGGAAATTCCGGAATAGAGATGCCGAGGAAGAATGGCCGCCACGCCGGAAGCTCATCTCGCATACAGAGATAGAATGCAGGAACGAGCTGCCTGTGCTGTTCGACAAATACTATGTGGTATATGTGGAGACGGAATACAACGAGCCTCTCAACTCCTTCATCAGAAACAATATAGAATATATCCGCAAGGAATTCTCAGAGAAATACTACCATTTCGTTTATATACCCGAACTGAAAAACATTTCTGACGAAGACCTTGCCTATGCTTTCCCTCTCGACGCAGCATTGATGACCGACGAGATGAGAGACGGCATACGCGGCATCACCACCGAACAGTTCACCCGGATGTTCGCCTCTCTAATCGGTATGGACCTTACCGGCGGCAAGGCGGGGCTGTTGAGCCTTGGCTTTTACAATGGAGACTTTGGATGCGGATTATATGATGACGTCAATTATTCAAAATCCACCTTCTTCTATATAGACCTGCAGACCTGCTGCCCAGATAAAATCAAGGAGGCGTTCGAGGAATATTTCAGGTTCTACTGCGGAGAAAAACATGCCCCGTTCAGTGTGCGCCCAAGGGATGAATACCCTCTCGACAATTGGCAGGAAAATGAACTACACGGAGATCAGAGCAACGCTTCAGACTATTCGTTTTATTACGACCAAAAGAAGATGCAAGATGTAGCCGAAGAAATCAGAGAGAGGGTTGAGATACTGAAGCAGGGAGGATATATCGAACTCCTGCTGCATACGCTTGGCGAAGACCTCGTGAAGCAGATAAACGACTCACGGAAGACTGCCACTCCGCTGATGCACATCACCGTATCCGACGACCTGCGGATATTCATTCCCGAGCTTGACAACCGCGAGGTGAAGATGCCGTCCCTCGCCCGTGCCCTGTATGTGTTCTATCTCCGTCATAAAGAGGGAGTGGAATTCAAGTTCCTCTCAGAGTTCACTGAGGAAATCTTCTCGCTCTACCGTCTCGCCAGCAACCGCCTTGACGATGCCCGGTTGCGTGCCACGGTGGACAGTCTCGTTAATCCCATAGACAACAAGATAAACGAATGTACGAGCAGAATCAAATCGGCGTTCCTCAGAGTGATGGACGAATATGCGGCGCGCAACTACTATCTGCAGATGCGCAACAGGGAATTCAGGAGGGAAGATTCCAAAGACAAGAATCTGTTGAGGCTATACAGAGACTATGCCAAATATATTTCTCTGCCGCGTAGTCTGGTCAGCTATTCCGCCGCCGTCATGCGGGTGCCCGTAGTCAAGGGCAGCAATACCCAAGAGCGGTGTCTCAGAGAAGAAGAGTTCTGGCGTAGAAATCATAGAATGCGCGATGCTGTCAGTGATGTTGAAAAATTCAATAAAAAGAAATACTTGAGCAGGAAAAAACGCGAGACAGAGAAGCAGCGCCTGCGCCAGAAAGTGGTGGAGGCATCTATGGCTGTGCTCGAAATGGAACCGAAGAATTTCCTCGCCCATTTCAATCTCGGCGATATGTATTGCAATGCCGTAGACTACGAAAAGTCTATCCGCGAGAACACTTTGATTATCGAGCATGACGCCTACACATGGAACGCCTCGTATATCAACCGCGCCCAGGCTTATCTCTACGCTGGAGAATACGACAAGGGTCTTGCCGACATCGACAGCTATTTCAAGTCCCTGCGCCGATGGAAGGAGGCTGATAAGGAAGCGGAGAGAATCAGAAAACTGCTGCTTGCCAAGAAGAAACCGCTCTTGTGAGCCCCAACTGCCAAATGGCCGAGTGGGGAGTGAAGATGTCAAATGAAAAAGTGATACTTTCCTGTAAAGCGTCCAGGAAGGTATCACTAAAATAATCATCGATGCGTCGGAGCATCGCCGCGTTTTGCTTTATCCGCAAAACATCACATTATCCTTCTTATCTAATCACCTTTACTGATTTCTTAGTTCCGTCTGCAAATTTAATGGTCTGCGAGTTTTCGTCGGGAGTCATCGTCAGTCCCTCCTGTCCGTCCACGTCCACTTCTTCCATTTATGTTGATCGATATGTGTAAAAGTTGCCAATATCGCTGATTTTCAGTAAAACCGGGAATTTCCAAAAAAACTGTCAGACCATCTGGTTTTTGATTGTAACATTCTGACAAACAGACAATTGGCTGCCTGACGATTGTCAGGCAATTGTCTGGATGGTTTGCTGATGAGAGGAATTGTCAGATGTGAGGTATTGCATGCGTTGGCAGAAGTCTGAAAACAGGAATGTGAGTATTACAACATTAACTTATTGGGCAGACCTCTGACAGAAATTCTGCCCATCCGGGGCAAGCACGTTGCCCATGATGGGAAAGCAGCGTGCCCCAGTTGGGCAAGCGTCGTGCCCATTTATGGACATATAACCATTTGTGTTCAAGTGTATTCATTCATCATTGAAATTCGTGTAGAAAAATGTAGTGCTGCTTTAAAAGTTCGTGTAGAAAAGTGTGGTATTGTTGCAAAAGTTCGTGTAGAAAAGTGTATCTTTGCATTGTTTTTATGTTATAAAAGCATTTTGAATTATCAACGGAATCTAAAAAAAACTATGCGATATGGAAAGATAATTTCCATGTCGCCTTACAGAGAACAGGACTGGATGAAGAATATCCCATTATATGCAGTGGAGGAGAGCTTCTGACTCATGTCTTTGGAGCGCATTTTGAAGTGGTCATCATTGTCAGGTTTGCATAATAATTAATATTGGACACCTCTTTATACAATAATAATGGGAGAAGAGCGTTATAAAGTCGTATATACACCACATTTTTGATTTATGATAGAATACGTTAGAGGCGAGCTTGCCGAGCTCACGCCAGCCTATGCTGTTGTTGAGGCTCATGGAGTGGGCTACGGACTGAGCATTTCGCTTAACACCTATAGCGGCATACAGAACAAGAAGGAAGTGAAACTGTATGTCGTCGAGAGCATACGAGAGGATGCGTATGCCCTCTTCGGATTTTCCACCAAGCAAGAGCGGGAGATGTTCCTGCTCCTCATCACTGTGTCGGGAGTAGGAGCCAACACCGCCCGCATGATTCTCTCCGCCATGTCGCCGGCAGAACTGTGCAACGTCATATCTTCGGGCAACGAGAAGATGCTGAAGACCGTGAAAGGTATCGGACTGCGCACGGCACAGCGCATCATAGTTGACCTGAGAGACAAGATTGCCGTGGAAGGAATAGCAGACCAGATGCCGGCAGCAGGTGTTGCGGCGGCATCTGCCATGAACAACGAGGTGAGAGACGAGGCTATAGGCGCCCTCACCATGCTCGGCTTCTCGCCGGCACCGTCGGCAAAGGTGGTTTCGGCAATCCTTACAGACAATCCACAGCTACCTGTAGAACAGGTCGTGAAATTGGCACTCAAGCAGATAAAGTAAATGACAAACATAAAGAAATTCCTTGGCATCATCATCGTGCTGGTGAGCATCAACGTGCTCGCTCTCAATGTCGTGCCGCAACTTCAGGACGACCGCACGCGCCAGCAGGCCCAGCAGAAAGACAAACGCAAAGGGCCAGCCACGCTGAAGCGAGGCGGAAAGGCGTCTGCCGACTCCCTGAAGAAAGAACTCTCGGGACTCTCGCTCCTCACGCTGGAGGACGACACCATACCAGACTCGCTGCTCCATCCCAGATGGAAGGTGCAGCGCAGCGTTCCTGTGACCATCGACGATGTGGACAAACGCACCGCCGACCTCAGTTTTCCGGAGAACATCAAGCAAGACGTGGTTTACAACGACACCCTCGACCGCTATTTCATCGGTTCGAGAATGGGTGGCGGCTATCTCTCCACGCCAATCATCATGACTCCCGACGAATACCGCAAATGGAGCGAGAGGCAGGAGATGAACCGCTTCTTCCGTGACAAGAACGACGAGATAGTGAAGGCTAAGGGAAAAGAGAAATTCTCGTTCTCCGACATGCATTTCAGTCTCGGACCGGCAGAGAAGATCTTCGGTCCCGGCGGCGTGCGCATCAAGACGCAGGGAACGGCAGAGCTGAAGCTCGGAGCCACGATGAAAGAAATCGACAATCCGTCGCTCCCTATCCGCAACCGCAAGACAACGACGATGAACTTCGACGAGAAGATAAACCTCAACGTGAACGGTAAGGTGGGCGACAAGGTGAACATGAACCTCAACTACAACACCGATGCCACCTTCGACTTCGACTCGCAGAACCTCAAACTCAAATATGAAGGCAAGGAAGACGAGATAATAAAACTCGTGGAGGCAGGCAACGTGTCGTTCCCGAGCAACTCCTCGCTCGTCAAGGGAGCATCCTCGCTCTTCGGTATCAGAACCGACATGCAGTTCGGCAAACTCAAGCTGCAGACAGTAATCTCTCAGAAGAAGTCGTCGAGCAAGAGCGTGTCGTCGAAAGGCGGAGTGCAGCTCACACCATTCGAAATCGATGCTTCAGACTATGAGGAGAACCGACACTTCTTCCTCTCGCGCTATTTCCGCGACAAGTATGATGCGGCAATGAAGACCCTGCCCAACCTCACCACCGGAATCACCATAAACCGTGTGGAGATATGGGTGACAAACAAGCAGGGAAATACCACCAATACCCGTAACATCGTGGCACTCACCGACCTCGGTGAAAACACACGGGTGAGCAACCCTATGTGGGGACTCACCGGTTCGCCGGTTCCGTCGAACAACGCCAACAGTGAGTATTCTACAATCGTGAACTCCTACTCCGCAGCGCGAGACATCGACCAGACGAGCACCGTGCTCGACGGTATCCCTGGCTTCGTGGGAGGCGCCGACTATGAGAAGCTGCAGAGCGCCCGTCTGCTCAGCTCCTCAGAATACTCCGTCAACCAAGCCCTCGGATACGTGTCGCTCAAGTCTTCACTGCAGACCGACCAGGTGCTCGCCGTGGCATACGAATATACTGCCGGCGGACAGACATACCAGGTGGGAGAGTTTGCGTCAGACATGAAGGATGTGCAGCAGGCAATCTTCGTGAAGGCGCTCAAGAACACCAGCAACAATCCAAGACAGGGAAACTGGGACCTCATGATGAAGAACGTGTATTATCTCGCCTCGTCGGTAGAGAAAGACAAGTTCAGACTCGACGTGAAATACCAGAGCGACACCACGGGAGTCTATCTCTCGTATATTCCGGAGCAGCAGGTGAAAGACCTCACCATGATAAAGCTGCTTGGCGCCGACCGACTCGACAACAACAACAAGGTGCACAGCAACGGATACTTCGACTTTGTTGAAGGATACACCGTGAGCAACGGACGAGTGTTCTTCCCGGAGGCAGAGCCGTTCGGAAGATACCTCTACAACCAGCTCGTGGCAAAGGGTGTCTCTCCTGAGAAAGCCGCAAAATACAGTTATACAGAACTTTACGACTCCACCAAGACCGTAGCCAAGCAGATTGCCGAGAAAGACAAATACAGACTCACGGGACAGTTCCGTGGCACCTCGGCAAACGTCATCTCCCTCGGAGCATACAACGTGCCGCAGGGCTCTGTAGTCGTTACGGCAGGTGGCGTGACCCTCTCCGAAGGTTCAGACTATAGCGTGGACTATTCGGCAGGAGAGGTGACAATCCTCAACCAGAGCATCATCGATGCCGGAACGGCAGTCAACGTGTCGCTTGAGAGCAACACCGACTACGCACAGCAACGGAAGACGATGCTCGGACTGAACTGGGAATACGACTTCACCAAGAACTTCCAGCTCAGCGGTACCTTCCAGCACCTGTCTGAACAGGCGCTCACCACAAAGGTGTCGATGGGATCGGAACCGCTCAACAACACCCTCTGGGGTCTCAACATCAACTGGAAGAAGGAGAGCCAGTGGCTCACCAACGTGCTCGACAAGATACCGTTCCTCCACTGCACCCAGCCGTCGCAGATATCCTTCACGGGAGAGTTCGCCCAGCTCATAGCAGGACAGGCAAGCGGCACACAAGACAACGCCTCGTATATCGACGACTTCGAGAACACGAAGAACACCATCGACGTGAGTACACCGTCGTCGTGGATAATATCAAGCGTGCCGACCATGTTCCCCAACTACAACGACAAGACGACGTTGCAGAGCGGTTTCCAGCGTGCCCTGCTCGCATGGTATAACATCGACCCTCTGTTCACCCGTCGTAGCAGTTCGCTCACACCGGGACACATCAAGAGCGACCTCCATCAGCTCTCAAACCACTACGTCAGAGAGGTGTATGTCAGGGAGCTGTTCCCAAACCGCGACCAGAGCAGCTACAACGGAGCAACGGCAACATTGCCGATACTCAACCTCGCTTTCTATCCGTCAGAGCGCGGACCTTATAACTTCAACCCCAACCTGAACAGCGACGGTACGCTGCCCGTGCCGACTGTAAACTGGGGTGGTATGATGAGGCGTCTCGACACCAGCGACTTCGAGACGGCAAACATCGAATACATTGAGTTCTGGATGCTCGACCCATTCATCTATTCCAACAAGCAGCCAGACGCCGCACAGTATGGTGGCGACTTCTACATCAACCTCGGAGAGGTGAGTGAGGACGTGCTGCGCGACGGAAAGAAATTCTATGAGAGCGGTATGCCGGTAGACGGCTCAAGCAGCTTCACCACTACACAGTGGGGAAAGATTCCTACACAGTCTACCGTGACATATTCCTTCGCCACATCAGCCGGCTCAAGGGCAAAGCAGGATGTGGGATTCAACGGACTGACCGACGATGAGGAGCAGAACTTCGCTCCCTACCGCACATTCCTCGATGCCGTGCAGGCAAGAGTGACCGGAGCGGCACGCGACTCGATATTGGCAGATCCGGCAAACGACAACTACCACTACTTCCGCGGATCTGACTACGACAAGGCACGCACGCCAATCCTCGCACGCTACAAGCGCATCAACAATCCGCAGGGCAACTCGCCGGACAGCGACTCAAGGAGCGAGAGCTACGACACGTCATACAAGACTACCCCCGACGTGGAGGACATCAACCAGGACTATACGCTGAACGAATACGAGAAATATTATCAGTATCGTGTGAGCATCCGTCCGCAAGACCTCGTGGTGGGACAGAACTACATCGTGGACAAGCGTGAGACATCAGTGAAACTGCGCAACGATACCACGGAAACAGTGACGTGGTATCAGTTCCGCATACCTGTTGACGACTACGAACGCAACGTAGGCGGAATAACAGACTTCACCTCCATACGATTCATGCGTATGTTCCTCACCGACTTCCAGAAGCCTATCGTTTTGAGATTCGGAAGCCTCGACCTCGTGAGGGGAGAGTGGCGTATCTATGAGCAGTCGCTCAGTACCGGCAGCGAGTCGGGCAAGATGGCAGTCAGCGCCGTGAACATCGAGGAGAACAACGACCGAGTGCCGGTGAACTACGTGTTGCCTCCTGGCATCCGTCGAGAGCAAGACCCTACGCAGCCTCAGCTCACAGAGAGCAACGAGCAGTCGCTCGACATTCAGGTGACAAACCTCTCTAACGGTGAGGCAAAGGCAGTATACAAGAACACGAACCTCGACCTCAGACAGTATAAGCGTCTGCAGATGTTCGTGCATGCCAACGCCTTCGAACAGAACTCTACAAACCTGCAGGACAACCAGTTGGCAGTGTTCGTGAGATTCGGTTCCGACTACAAGAGCAACTACTACGAATATGAGATTCCGCTGAAGCTCACCGCTCCAGGACATTACGACCGTTACTCCGGTGCCGACTGCAAACTCGTGTGGCCAGAGGAGAATATGCTCGACATTCCGCTGAGCGCTTTCACCCAGCTCAAGAAAGACCGCAACAAGGCGAAAGCCATCGGACAGGCTTCTTACAGCTATCCGTTCACGGCATACGACAGCGACAAACCGAACAACAAGATTACCATCGTTGGTAACCCTACGCTCGGCGAGGTGAGAACGATGATCATCGGTGTGAGAAACCTTGCTTCCGAACAGAAGTCAGGAGAAATCTGGGTGAATGAGCTCAGACTGAAGGAATACAACAACTCCGGCGGATGGGCGGCACAGGGCAACCTCAACGTGCAGCTCTCTGATGTGGGTAGCGTTAACGTGCAGGGAAAATATGTCACCGAAGGATTCGGCGGACTCGAAGACGGTGTGGCACAGAGAGCGCAGGACAACTACAAGTCGTATAGCGTGACCACGAACTTTGAGCTCGGAAAGTTCTTCCCCGACAAGGCTAAGGTCTCTATACCTCTTTATTACTCTGTGACCAAAGAGGAGACACGACCCAAGTATAACCCGCTCGACACGGATATGCTCCTCGACGACGCTCTCGACGCGATGGAGAAGCATGAGAAAGACTCGATAGAAAGCATCGCCGTGACGAAGACCACGAACACCAACTTCTCACTCTCCAACATGAAGGTTGGCATAGCCACGAAGAAGCATCCGATGCCCTACGACCCGGCAAACTTCTCGTTCAGCTACAGCCACAGCCACAGGCATACAAGCGGCGAGACTACGATTTATGAGAACGAGGACAACTGGCGCGGTTCTATGAACTACAGCTACACGCCGGTATACAAGGCATTCGAACCGTTCAAGAAAATCAAGAGCCGCAGCAAATGGTATGACATACTGAAGCGCTTCGGTCTGAACTGGTTGCCGCAGAACATCACCTTCAACACCGAGATGCTCAGAAACTATTATGAGCTGCAGGAGAGGGATATGGAGAGTCTGGAGAACAGTGAGCTGCCTTTGACATTCAGCGAGCAGTTCCTCTGGAACAGGGAATTCTCCATACGCTGGGATCTCACCAAGAACCTCCACATGAGTTTCAACAGTGCCACTCATGCAGAAATCGAGGAACCATACACTCCTGTAAACAAAGACCTCTATCCAGACCAGTATACGGCTTGGAAAGACTCCGTGTGGACAAGTATCAAGCACTTCGGCCGTCCGCTCGACTACAACCAGAACTTCACGGCGTCGTATCAGGTGCCGATAAACCTTATCCCTGTCTTCGACTGGATTACTGCCGACGCCAACTACAACGCCACGTATAACTGGACGAGAGGAACGGACCAGGAAGACGGACAGTCGCTCGGAAACGTGATATCCAACAACAGGACGCTGAACATCAACGGAGCATTGAACTTCGAGAAACTCTATAACCATATCCCGTTCCTGAAGAAGGCCAACGAGAGGTTCAACAAGCGCACCAACAATGCTACGAAGAAGAAGCGTGACGGAGCTAAATCGCCTAAGGAGGCCAATGAGGCAAGGAGAAATCTCAAGGAGGCGAAGGAACTGCCGAAGAACAAGAAGTCTTTTGAAAAGGAGATAACGCTCCTGCCGGATACCACAATGACCGTGAACCACGGCAAGAAGAGCAAGCGACTCATCGTGTCGGCAAAGACAAAAGACGGAAAGATGATAAAGCTGAAGTATAAGACCATCGACAACAACAAGATAAAAATCACGTCGAAGGTGGACTCTGCCACAACGGTGAAGCTGCTCGTCACGCCAAAGGAACCGCTCGAAAACAAGAGCTGGTATAAGACCATGCAGGTGGTGGCAAGAGGACTGATGCTCGTCAGAAACTTCAACCTGTCGTACCGCAACCAGTATGGCCTGTCGCTTCCGGGATTCCTGCCGGAGGTGGGCAACGTGTTCGGCCAGCGCCGCGGCGACATCATGTCGCCAGGACTCGACTTCGCCTTCGGATTCGTTGACGACTCCTATGTGCAGAAGAGTGCAGAGCGTGGATGGCTGCTGATGGCAGACAGTGTGGCAACGCCGGCTACATCGTCGAAGACCGAGGACCTGCAGCTGAGGATGACGCTCGAACCGGTGAAGGACCTGAAGATAGACCTCAACGCATCGCGCACGATGACTACGGCGAAGAGCGTGCAGTATATGTATCAGGGAATGCCGACAACGCAGAGCGGTACGTTCACGATGACTACGATAAGTCTTGGATCTGCCTTCGAGAGCATGGGCGACGCCAACAACGGATACCACTCGGCATCGTTCGAGAAGTTCTGCAACTCGCTTGAGGGCTTCCGCCAGAGAGTGGAGAACCAGTATCAGAATGCCGTATATCCGGCAGGTTCCACATTGGCAGGCAATACCTTCAATCCGGAGAATGGAACAGTGAGCAAATACAGTGCTGACGTGATGATTCCTGCCTTCCTCTCGACATATACCAGCATGGGCGGAAAATCCCTCGACATCTTCCCTACGCTGTCGAGACTCCTGCCAAACTGGAGCGTGAGATACAGCGGACTCGTCAGACTGCCATGGTTCAGCGAGGTGTTCAAGAGCTTCAACATCAACCATGCCTACAAGAGCGTGTATGCAGTAGGCTCCTACAGTTCGTTCAGCACCTATCAGGAGTTTATGAACGGTCTCGGATTCGTCACCGACGCCACTACCGGCAACCCTACGCCAAGCAGCATGTTCAACGTGTCTACGGTGAGCATCAACGAGTCGTTCTCGCCATTGCTCGGTGTTGACATGACGTTCCACAACAACCTCACGGCAAAGCTGGAATACAGGCAGACACGAGTGCTGAGCCTCAGTATGACGAGTGTGCAGCTCAACGAGTCGTCGAGCAACGACTGGGTGATAGGAATGGGATACAAGGTGAACAACTTCGACTTCTTCGGACTCCTGGGCAACGGCAACAAGGCGCGCAAGGTGAAGGGAAAGAAGACGGGCACCGACGAGAAGAATAGCAACAATAACTCCCGAAACAACAGGAGCGGTTTCAATACCGACCTCAACCTGCGTCTCGACCTCTCGTTCCGTAAGCAAGCCGCTATATGCAGAGACATCGCCTCGATGACAAGTTCGGCAAGCAGCGGAAACTCAGCGTTCAAACTCTCGTTTGCCGCCGACTATACACTGTCGCGTCTGCTGACGATGAGTTTCTACTACGACCGTCAGACTAACACGCCGCTGCTCTCAAGCAGCAGCTATCCGACGACGACACAGGACTTCGGACTTAGTCTGAAGTTCTCGCTGACGAGATAAAATGAATATGTAAATAGTGAAAACAACTTTAATAGCAATAATATGAAGAAACTATTTTTATCAGCTGTTCTTATCATGGCAGCCTTGGCGACATTCGCCCAGAGCAGACCGAAACTTATAGTAGGAATCGTTGTAGACCAGATGCGTTGGGACTATCTCCACCGCTATTACGACCTCTATGGAGAAGGCGGATTCAAGCGGATCATGAACGAAGGCTTCGACTGTGAGAACACGATGATAAACTACATCCCAGCCATCACTGCCGTAGGACACACCTCTATATATACAGGTTCTGTACCGGCAATCCACGGCATACAGGGAAACTCATTTCTCATCAACGGCAAGTTCACCTATTGCACCGCCGATACCACAGTGGCTGGCGTAGGCACTAAGACAAAAGCCGGACAGATGTCGCCTCGCAACATGTTCTGCACCACTATCGGCGACGAGCTCAAGGTGGCAACGGATTTCAAGTCGCGTGTCATCGGGGTGGCGATAAAAGACCGTGCCGCCATCCTTCCCGCCGGTCATGCCGCTGACGCCGCCTACTGGATTGACGGCAAGCAGAGCAAGTTCGTGTCGAGCACATATTATATGAAGCAGCTTCCGGCATGGGTGGAGAAATACAACAAGACGGTGAGCAAATATACCGAAGACCAGATAAACCTCTCGCCAGCGGGAAACGAGGTGACGATGGATATGGCAAAGAACGTCATCACCAATGAGAAACTCGGACAGCAGGGCGAAACCGACATGATATGCATCAGCTTCTCGTCGACAGACAAGATAGGACACAAGTATGGTACCCACTGCCAGCTCATTCAAGACCAGTTCGTTGACCTCGACAAGCGTCTTGCCGACTTCATGAAATATCTCGACACCACTATCGGCAAGGGAGAATATCTGCTCTTCCTGACTGCCGACCACGGAGCGGCAAACGGCATATTGATGAACCAGGAGCATGGCATCCCCTCCGGTGGTTTCTCTTACAAAAAGGAAATCAAGGAGCTGAACGCTTATTTCAGACAGAAATATGGTGTGGATGCAGACTTCACACGCTATATCATGGCATACAACGTGGCGCTCGACCATGACGCCATCGAGAAGGCAGGACTGAAGCTGAGCAAGGTGAAGAAGGATGTCATCGACTATTTCATGAAGAAAGACTATGTGGCTTATGCCGTGGATATGGAGCATGTAGCTGATGCCACAGTGCCGCCATACATCAAGGAGAAGATGCTCAATGGCTACAATGCAAAGCGTAATGGCGATGTGCAGCTGATTCTGCAGCCTGGATGGTATGATGTATATGGCGACAAGATAGAGGCAGGCACAACACACTCCGCATGGAATCCGTATGATGCCCACATCCCGTTCCTCATGATGGGGTGGGGAGTGAAGCATGGCAAGACAAACCATCCTACCTACATCACCGATATCGCCGCCACCATCTGCAACCTCGTCCATATCCAGATGCCAAACGGTTGTATCGGCAATGCCGTAGAGATGAAATAACCCCCCAAACGATCTAATGCCCCATTTGGGTGTAAGGGGAAAAGTCTGCTGGCGGTGACTTTTTGTGGAATGCCACATTTTAATGACCACTTTTTGTGTAGACAGAAATTTAATGACTATATTTGCATGACGTAAATATGCAATACTATAAATATAAATAAGAAAATGGCAAAGACAGACGAAAATATGGCGGCAGCACAGGAGGGCAAGTTGAAAGCCCTGCAGGCTGCCATGGCAAAGATAGAGAAAGACTTCGGAAAGGGGTCGATAATGAAGCTTGGCGACGAGAAGATAGAGAACGTGGAGGTTATACCTACGGGAAGTATCGCCCTGAATGCAGCCCTTGGCGTAGGCGGTTATCCTAAAGGACGAATAATCGAAATCTACGGTCCGGAGAGCAGTGGTAAGACTACCCTCGCCATCCATGCCATTGCCGAATGCCAGAAGGCCGGCGGCATTGCGGCTTTCATCGATGCAGAGCATGCCTTCGACCGCTTCTATGCCGAGAAACTCGGTGTGGACATCGACAACCTGTGGATTTCGCAGCCTGACAATGGCGAGCAGGCTCTTGAGATTGCCGACCAGCTTATCCGTTCTTCTGCAATAGACATCCTCGTGGTTGACTCCGTGGCTGCCTTGACTCCAAAGAAGGAGATAGAGGGCGATATGGGCGACAACAATGTGGGTCTGCAGGCACGACTGATGAGCCAGGCTCTCAGAAAGCTCACCTCTACCATCAGCAAGACAAACACCACCTGTATCTTCATCAACCAGTTGAGAGAGAAGATCGGCGTGATGTTCGGCAACCCTGAGACTACTACCGGTGGTAACGCCCTGAAGTTCTATGCCAGCGTGCGCCTCGACATCCGTCGCGTCACGGCAATCAAGGACGGTGACCAGGTTATCGGAAACATGACCCGTGTGAAGGTGGTGAAGAACAAGGTGGCTCCTCCATTCCGCAAGGCTGAGTTTGAGATAATGTTTGGTGAGGGCATCTCTAAGGTCGGCGAGATTCTCGACCTCGGTGTGGAATACGGCATCATACAGAAGAGCGGCTCTTGGTTCTCATACAATGGCAGCCGTCTGGCTCAGGGCCGCGATGCCAGCAAGGCTCTGCTCAGAGATAATCCTGAACTGTGTGATGAACTCGAGGCACAGATCATGGAGAAACTCAACGACAGGAAGGAATAAGCCCCAACAGTTGAAAATGGTCTGATGACCGTTTGGGGGTGAGACCGGGTATAAAAAGACTGGAGATTATGTCAATTGATTATGGCATAATCTCCAGTCTTTTTTTATTGTATGATGGCTGAGCCGTTATTTCCTTATTTTCCTGTTCACTGTCCTTCCGTCGGCATACTGTATCTTCACGATGTTGATGCCGGGCTGGGGGGAGCTGATTTCCATACCGTTCATATTATAGTATGTGATGCTCGCAGGCAGTTCGCTGCTTGTGGTTTCCACGGCATCAATGCCATCGGTCATTGATGTAATGTCGAGAGTGGCGCCGGCACCATTCTCCTCGTTTGCCACCACCTCCTGCACCAGACTGCTGTCGTATGCCTTCAGCGTATAGTGGTCGGATGGGATGAAATATTCCGCACTGCCCGATTTGCTCTGGAAGTCATTTGCGTTCAGGTTTCCCACTGTGGTGATGTTGTAGTCCTTCTTGCTTCCGCTTGTGGCGTAGTTCTTCCATGGTGTCTTTTTTGCGGCGGTGCTTATGAAAGCGTTGTTCTCCACATAGAGGTTCGACTTGTAGCCGTAGCCGATGCAGTAGTGGGCATTGGAGCTTGAGTAGAGGCAGTTCTGTATGTGCACCTGTCCGTATCTCACTCTCGGCATGCGCTCCGAGCATCCCTCGTCCCACCAGCAGTTGGCGAATGTGGTGCGCAGGTGTCCGTTGTCTTCAGAGCGGCTGTCGCTGTTTCCCCAGAGGTCGCAGTTGCGGTGGTCGTCTGCTCCGCCGCTGCCTCCTGCCCATGGCTCAATGAAATAGCGGAAGCGGCACCATGTGACGCAGATGTTGTCGGAACCGTTCACACAGTCGAAGTTGCCGTCCACACCATCCTGGAAGTCACAGTGGTCCACCCAGATATATGTGGAACCGGAAATGGTGAGGTTGTCGTTGCCGTCGATGTCGTAGGCTCCGGCGCTCTTGAAGGTGAGGTTGCGCAAGATGATGTTCTTGCATGATGAGAGTTGCAGGATGCCCGTCTCGCTCCCTTTCGACGAATGTTTGGGATTTACGAGAGCCGAACCTTTCATTCCGATGACCGTCTTGTTCTGTGCGCTCTTCACGCTGTTCAGTCCGGAGAACTCTATTTCGCCCTCTACATATATAATCTTCTTGTCGGTACCCTTCAGGGCGTTCATCAGTTCAGACTTGGTTCTCACCGTCACTTTCGTTCCGCCTTCTCCGCCGGTGACATTACCGCCGACTGTAGCCCATCCCAATGGGGCATTCTGGTCATAAGCCGATATGTTGTCTGTCCAATCGGCATTTGCCGAGACAGTACCCATTGTCATCATCGTGGCAATAAGGAAGCGTGAGATAATGGATTTGTTCATCTTTTTGCAGTTTTGTTTTATTGATAGTTTGTTTTGTCGTTTGTCTTTATTTGTTGTCGCCGGTCTTCTTCAGCTCATCATCCATGTTGATGGCTTCAAGCAGCTTTATGGCGTCTACATACTGCGCTATGCCTTCTGCCACCTGTTTGGCGTCGTGCATGGCGAGCACTACGGTAGACGGACGGTTCACCACGTCGCCGCCGGCAAACACGCCCTTGCGTGTCGTCATTCCGTATGGCTTCTCCCGGGTGAGCACATATCCGCGGTCGTCCACGTCGATGCCGGTCGTCGTTGACACGATGCGGCTTGCCGGTGCCGATCCCACTGCCATTATCACGAGGTCTGCCTTCTCTGTGCGGCGCTCGCCGGCCTTGGTCTCTATCACCACCTCGTTCAGTGTGCCGTTGTCGTCGTGAATTTCCACGATGCTCGAATCCCAGTTGAACTTCACACCCTCTTCCACGGCCTCGTCGTATTCCGACCTCAGGGCACTCATGTCGTTTATGGTGCGGTGGTAAACCACCTGCACGTCGCTTGCTCCCATGCGCACGGCAGTTCTGGCGGCATCCATCGCCGTGTTTCCACATCCGATCACGAACACCTTGTTGCCTTCCTTCACCACCACTTCGTCGCGGCTCAGGTTGCCCTCGTTGTAGAGGCTCACGCGGCGCAGGAACCATATCGCCTGGCGCACACCCTCAAGGTTGCATCCAGGTATATCCAGTTTCTTGGGCTTGCCCGTTCCTGTTCCCATGAATATGGCGTCGAATCCCATCTCGAACAGTTTGTCCACGTTGAGGCCGTCTTTTCCTACGGTAGTATTGCAGTGGAACACCACTCCGAGTTCTTCAGTCTTCTTTATTTCCCGGCGCACGATATCCTTCGGCAGTCTGTATTCCGGAATTCCGAACATCAGCACTCCTCCCGGTTCCTGCTCCATCTCGAATATCTCCACGTTGAATCCCTGTCTCGCCAGGTCGCCGGCGATAGTCAGTCCGGCAGGTCCCGAACCGATTACCGCCACCTTTCCACGAGTCTTGGGTAGCAGTTTCTCTCTGATGAGTCCCATGTCTCCGTCGAAGTCGGCGATGAATCTCTCCAGTTTTCCCACGCGTATTCCCTTGCCCTTCTTGTTGAGCACGCAGTGTCCCTCGCATTGTTTCTCGTGGGGGCACACGCGTCCGCATACGGCAGGCAGGTTACTCTTGCTGTTTATTATGTCCATGGCGTTGCCGAGGTTACCCATCGACAGTTCATGAATCCAGTTTGGTATGTCGTGACTTATGGGGCATCCCTTTTTGCATTGTGGCACCTTGCAGTTCAGACAGCGCTTTGCCTCTTCTATGGCGTCATGCATGGTGTAGCCTTCATTCACTTCCTGGAATAATTTGTTTTCCTGTTCCATCTTTTTTTAAAATTCTTTTGAGCCGCAGCTTATCTTATGCAAAGATAACGCAAGGCGAATGCATAATGAAAAAAATGTATTTATTTCTTATGCTGAGGTGCAGCTTATCT
>OOBZ01000319.1_pt1 | contig 39737 bp, 34 predicted proteins | sample 1671601 | NCBI WGS metagenome assembly OOBZ01 (sample SAMN06348173, study PRJEB24527) | human gut metagenome | biome: human gut; feature: ankylosing spondylitis patient; material: feces | host: Homo sapiens | place: China | collected 2015-10
GCCTCTGTCAATAAGAATCCGAGAGTATTGCGGCTGAAGAGCGGATTTAAACAGGTTATAATCGGTTATAAATCAATATTTCATAATATCGAAATAAAAATGTAAAAAAAGACTTGACAAAGGAGTCAGGATTTGTTATAATAAATCACGTTGTGAAAACAACTCAAAAGTTTTATAGCTTTTGAGCCACTAGCTCAGGCGGCAGAGCACCTGCCTTTTAAGCAGGGTGTCCCGGGTTCGATTCCCGGGTGGCTCACCAAAGTCCTTCGATTAAATTCGGGGGACTTTTTTATTTGTGTTTTGATAAGTACCGAATTGCACTGAACGAAGCTGTTTTTGCGGTATCGGAAAAAATTTTGCGACAAAACTTGACATCGGGGCAGATATAGTATAATATATAATTATAATTATCAGAAAAGAGAACTGTATGACCAAAAAGGAAAGAGCAGAGCTTGTTATAGACGGGCTTGCCGAGTGCTATCCGGATGTGAAATGTGCTCTTGTTTATAAAAAGCCGCATGAGCTTCTGATAGCGACAAGGCTTTCGGCACAGTGTACCGATAAGCGAGTAAATATGGTTACTCCCGCACTTTTCAAAAAATTCCCCGATATTGACAGCTTTGCGGCGGCAGAGCCTGACGAGGTTGCGGAATATATACATTCGTGCGGACTATATAAGACAAAAGCTGTCGATATTGTTATGATGTGCAGAATGCTCCGTGATGATTTCGGCGGTGAAATTCCCGATACAATTGAACAGCTTGTAAAGTTGCCCGGGGTCGGAAGAAAGACAGCTAATCTTATAGTGGGCGACCTCTACGGTAAGCCTGCTCTTGTATGTGACACACACGTTATAAGAGTGAGCGGAAGGTTGGGTCTTACCGACGGAACAAAGGATGCGCTGAAGGTTGAAAAACAGCTTGCCGCAATAATAAAACCGGACGACAGATTGATGATGTGTCACAGGCTTGTGTGGCACGGTCGGCTTGTGTGCAGTGCGGCAAAACCGAATTGCAGCGAATGCAGGCTGAGCGGTTTTTGCAAGTTCTTTTCGGGGACAAAATAAAATAACGGCTTGGAGTGAGTATTATGAAAGGGAAGGTACGCAACGCAATAATAATTGCCGCAGGCGTGCTTATCCTTACCGTAATGCTCACTGTTGTTTTATATTACTATAACGACAAAGTAATGCGTGATAACGCATGGGTGTTCTCTGTGGATGAAACCTCATACGATGAAGCTCGTATTCGTATGAGCAAAAACCGGACCTTAATTCAGCAGATCTTGAAACGCTGATGCAGATAAAAGGCGTCGGACGGAAAACGGCACACGATATTATAAACTATCGTGAAAAGCACGGGAAATTTACATCTATGTCACAGCTTAAAGAGATAAACTCGGTAGATGATGAAGTATATATGATACTGTGCAACCGGTTTACCGTTGCATCGTCGGGATATTACACTAAAAATGAGTCTTACGGCACTCGCAAGGTAAACCTCAATAAAGCTACCGTAGACGAGCTGATGAGCGTTGAGGGAATAACGGAGGAAATCGCAAAGAATATTATATTGCGCCGTAAAGACCACGGAGATTATACCTCTGTAAGAGAACTTCTTGATACCGAGGGCATAACTATAACTCTTTACAGCAAAATTTCCGATAAACTGACAGTTTGATTTTATATTATTTTAGTGAGAAATCGCCAAAAAACTATTGATTTTATTGCAGTGATTTGGTATACTTAATTAATAAAGCATAACGCTTTATATATTTACAGGAAATACAAGGCGTTACGGAGGTCATTATGGATTATAATATCAAAGACGTATCCGGCAGACTGAAAAGCACAAGAGAGTACCTTGATATATCTGTCGGCGAAATGGCAAATAAAACAAACGTCACTACAGACGAATATATTTCACTTGAAAACGGAGAAAAGGATTTTTCGCTTTCATTCCTGAATCAGGCGGCGGACGCACTCGGCATTGAGCTTATTGAGCTTCTTACAGGTGTTACGCCTAAGCTCAATACATATTCGATAGTCCGTAAGGATCAAGGCTTACCGATTGAGCGTCGGGAAAGATTTGCCTATCAGCACCTTGCCTATCTTTTTAAAAACAAGAAAATAGAGCCGTTGCTGGTAACAGCTCCTTACGATGAGGAGGAGCAGAAAAAGCCTATACACCTGTCTGTACACGACGGTCAGGAAATGGACTATATAATATCGGGAACGTTGAAGTTCCAGATAGGCAATCATATTGAAACGGTAAGTGAAGGCGACTGCATTTATTACGACAGCATGAATCCGCACGGAATGATAGCCGTTGACGGCAAGGACTGCAAGTTCTTGGCGATACTGATCTGATAAACAAAGGAACGGAAAGAAAAGTATATGGAACAGGTTAAAAATTACTACAAGAGATTTGTAAAAGAAGGCTTTGATGAGAACGGGATACTGAATAAGTTCGAGATAGACTGTCCCGATAACTATAACTTCGGTTACGATATTATAGATAAGTTCGGAGAAATTGACCCTGACAGGAGAGCGCTTATCCACATCGACCTTCAGGAAAACCGTCACGATTTTTCCTACTCACAGCTTTCGAAGCTGTCAACGCAGGCGGCAAATCTTTTTAAGTCATACGGTATAAAAAAAGGCGACAAGGTAATGCTGGTACTGAAAAGGAACTACCAGTTCTGGATTGCGATAATCGCTCTTATCAAGCTCGGTGCAGTTGCTATACCCGCAACGCATCTGCTGACAACACACGACTTTACCTATCGCTTTGAACGAGCAAGCGTAAAAGCTATAGTATGTACCGGCTATAATCCCGATATAGCCAAGTATGTCGATGAGGCGCAGGAAGAGATCCACGCTGACGGCCTTGTTAAATTTATAGCAAACGGTCACAGGGACGGCTGGATTCCGTTCGATGATGAAATTGCCGGAATGCCCGAAACTATGGAGCGTGTGCAGACGGATACAAGGGAGCATATGCTGTTATATTTCACATCGGGCACTACGGGCTATCCCAAGATGGTTGTCCATAATCACAGATATGCGCTCGCACATATTCAGACGGCTGCACACTGGCAGAATGTCGATTCTGACGGTGTTCATCTTACAATATCCGATACAGGCTGGGGAAAAGCCGCCTGGGGCAAGCTGTTCGGTCAGATGTCGCTCGGTGCGTGCGTGTTCGTGTATGATTTTGACAAGTTCATACCGACCGATATGCTGAGGATAATGCAAAACTATAAGATAACTTCATTCTGTGCGCCTCCCACCATGTTCCGTTTCTTTATAAAGGAAGGGCTTGAAAACTACGATCTTTCGAGTCTTAAATATTCCGCTATTGCAGGCGAGGCACTCAACCCTGAGGTGTATAACAAGTGGCTTGAGTTTACCGGCCTTAAGCTGATGGAGGCATTCGGTCAGACCGAATCGACAGCACTGCTTGCAAATCTTGTAGGCATGACGCCTAAGCCCGGCTCAATGGGCAAGCCTACTCCGCTCTACGATGTCGACATTGTCGATGATGACGGAAATCCGGTGCCTGTCGGAGAAGTCGGTGAGATAGTAGTCCGTGCCGAACGTGGCAAGGACGGCCTTTTTGACGGTTATTATCGTGATGATGAGCTTACCGCTCAGGCATGGCACGATGGGCTGTATCATACAGGCGATACAGCTTGGAAGGATGAGGACGGCTACTTCTGGTATGTCGGAAGAAACGATGATGTTATCAAGGCGAGCGGTTACCGTATAGGACCTTTCGAGATTGAAAGCGTTCTGATAGCACACCCGTCTGTGCTTGAGTGTGCCGTTACGGGTGCACCCGACCCTATAAGAGGTCAGGTGGTAAAGGCAACGATCGTTCTTGCAAGAGGCTATGAACCGTCCGATGAGCTTAAAAAAGAGCTTCAGACTTACGTTAAGAAGAACACTGCGCCTTATAAATATCCGAGAATAGTGGAGTTCGTTGACGAGCTTCCCAAAACTATCAGCGGCAAGATAAGAAGGGTACAGATTCGTAACGAGGATAACAAGAAAAACAGTTAATTACAGAATTCGCCGCAGGTAATACTTGCGGCGATAGTTTTAGAGGGCTTTATGGAGTATTACATCTATCTGTTGCAGATATTCGGCGGCGGTAACCCGAAAATTCACGAGGTGATAAAGGCATACGGTAATGCAAGACTTGCGTATGAGCATATCAGCAGTGGCGATATGTCGCATATACCTTCTAACCGTCACGAGTATGTCCGCAGAGCGTCGCTCGAACGCTCGAAGGTGATAATGGATTATTGCGCCGGAAATAATATCGGCATTGTCACAATTGACGACAGGAATTATCCCGAACAGCTTAAGAATATATATAATCCGCCCGTTCTGCTGTTTACTGCGGGAGATATAAACTGCCTGCAGGGTAAGCTGGCGGTGTCGATAGTAGGCCCCAGAAAGCCGTTTGGCAATGCGATAAGGCTTGCGGAAAACATCTGCTACAATCTTGCGAGAAGCGACATTGTTCTTGTAAGCGGTTTTGCACTGGGTATTGACAGGATAGCACACAACAACAGCATCCGTCACAGCAAGCCGACCGTGGCTGTGCTTGCCTGCGGAATAACTATTGATTATCCGAATAATTCATTCGGGCTGAGAAAGAACATAATCGACAACGGCGGACTTATTCTGTCGGAGCTGCTTCCGGATACACCGTGCAATTCCGATTATTTCAAATTCAGAAACCGTATTATTTCAGGGCTTTCAAAGGGTACTGTCGTGATAGGCGGCTACAACGGAAGCGGAAGCCTTATCACCGCAAACCACGCATTTGAGCAGGACAGAGAGGTATTCTTTACTATACCTGACGATACGCTGGATAAGAAATACAGCCGTGTTATCAGATTTTTGCGTGACGGGGCGCATTCCGTTTATGATTTCTATGATATTATCAACGAGTTTTATCCGACTTACCGTGACAGAATCGATGATACATATCTTGATAAGGAACAGCTGACAAGCTTTGTGATGCACGAGGATGTCAGGGAAACGCCGCCTGCTGAGGATGAGCCGACGGTTTGCGAAGCAAAGGAACCGGAGCCGGCGAATAAAGATGAGAAGCCTCTGCCTAAGGTGAAGGCGGCAGACGCACCACGCTTTAAAATTACAGGTGTCAAGGATAAGGAAAAGGAAATAGATTATTTCCGGGTAACTCCCGAAAATGTGCTGAAAAAGCGGAAAAGAGCGGGAAAGCCTGCTACACTGAATGATACGGCAGTAAAAGAAAGAATTCCTATAATAGCGCCGATTGCCGAAACCGATAACACGGATGTGAGTGAGGCAGAGTCGGTAACGGATACGGAAGATAAGCAGAGCGGACAAATTGCGGAAGCCGCAGAAAACGCATCGGGAGCCGCAGAAATTCTCGGCATCATCGCAAACAGTGACGGAGTAACGCTTGATGCGTTGCTTTCTGCCTGCAACTTATCATTTGGGGAACTCAGCGAGATACTCGCCGACCTTGAAATAAGCGGCGCTGTATCCTGCGGTGCGGGCGGAATATACACGGTAAAGAAGGAGCGGTAATGAATCGTTCACAGCTTGACAAATACATAACCGACTATTACGGCGTCAGAGCCGAAAGATTGTTTGAAAAGAATCCAGGTTTTCAGGCGTATCGTCATAATGATACGAAAAAGTGGTTCGCTATGATAATGGATTTGCCTGAAAGCAGGCTCGGACTTGACGGGCAGAAAATTATAGATGTCGTCAATCTCAAGTGCGACCCTATCCTCATCGGGTCGCTCAGAATGGAACAAGGCTTTTATCCTGCGTATCATATGAATAAGGAAAACTGGATAACGGTCGCCCTTGATGAAAGCGTACCCGATGAAAAACTAAGGATGCTTGTCGATATGAGTTATGAGCTGACAAGGAAAAAGTTCAGAAGAAAAAATAAGTAAAGAATACCGCCTGTGAATGCATTGAGCAAACACGGGCGGTAAATGTTTTATTTACTTTCTCATAAGTCTTAATGAATTGAAGATAGCGATTATCGAAACGCCAACATCTGCAAAAACAGCCGCCCACATATTAGCAAGACCTAAAACGCCGAGTACCTGAATTATCAGCTTTACACCGAGTGCAAATATGATATTCTGGAGAACTATGCGGTTTGTTTTTTTGCTGATTGCAAATGCGTCGGCAAGCTGCATTGGGTCGTCCTTCATAAGAACGCAGTCTGCGGTTTCTATGGCACTGTCTGCGCCTGTGCCGCCCATTGCAACGCCTATGTCGGCTGATGCGATAACAGGAGCGTCATTTATGCCGTCGCCTACAAACATTACCTTTTCATTGTCTGAAAGCTCCGACTTCATCTTAAGCGTAATTTCGCTCTTGTTTTCGGGGAGAAGCTCTGCGTAGTAATCTGTGATACCGAGCTTTTCAGACGCCGCAGACGCCGCAGACCTGTTGTCTCCTGTGAGCATTACGACCTTCACACCGTGATTTTTAAGCATCTTTACAGCTTCAGCCGAGTGTTCCTTAGGCATATCTGCGATTTCGATAAGACCTGCATATTTATTGTCGACAGCCACATAAAGCACTGTGCCGTTTGCTTCGGGGCAGTTTATGCTGTTGTCTGCCATAAGTCTGCTGTTACCGCAGAGAACAGTCGCACCGGAAATCACAGCCTTGATGCCCTTGCCGGCTATCTCGCTACACTCTGTGATCTGCGACTGGTCAATATCCGCACCGTATGCCTTTCTTACCGAAACGGCTATAGGGTGGTTGGAGTTGCTCTCGGCATAAGCCGCATATCGCAACAGCTCATCCTTGCTCATTCCTGCAGGCTCTGTTCTTGTAACCTCAAACTGACCTTTTGTAAGCGTGCCTGTCTTATCGAACAGTACGACCTTAGCCTTTGAGATTGCTTCAAGGTAGTTACTGCCTTTTACGAGTATGCCCTTTGACGAAGCCTTGCCGATACCTGCAAAGTATCCGAGCGGAACAGAAATGACAAGTGCGCACGGGCAGGAGATTACGAGGAAGATAAGACCTCTTTGTACCCACGTTCCGAAATCAAAGCCGGTGAGCAGGGGAGGGATAAGCGATATTATCACCGCTGCAAGTACGACTATGGGGGTGTAGTATTTTGCAAATACCGAGATGAAGTTTTCTGTCTTTGTCTTTTTCTCGACAGCGGATTCGACCATCTGAAGCATTTTGTATACCGTGCTGTCGGTGAACCGGCGTGTAGTTTTAAGCGTGATAACACCCGAAATGTTGATAGCACCTGCGGGGACTTCATCACCGACCGTTATATCTCTCGGTAAGCTCTCGCCTGTGAGGGCTGATGTATCTATTGATGTGTTACCGCTTTCGACAATGCCGTCAAGCGGTATCTTTTCGCCGGGCTTTACTCTTATTATACTGCCGGTTTCAACGTTTTCGGGATCGACTGTTATATATTCGCCGTCAATCAGTACATCGGCTGTTTCGGGCTTTGTCTTGATAAGAGAGGATATGCTTCTTCTTGACTTGTTCACGGCTATCGATTGGAAAAACTCACCGACAGTGTAGAACAGCATAACGGCGACCGCTTCTTCGTATTCTCCGAGTACGATAGCGCCGATGCTTGCTATAAGCATAAGCGTGTTTTCATTGAAGAAATTTTTCTTTGCTATTGCTTTTATTGAAGTGATTGCTACCTCAAGTCCGCAGATAACGTAAGCCGCAAGGTACATCGAAAGTATCGCTATCTGCGGCACAAGCTGCTCTGTACCGATAGTTTTTTCAAGGATAAAAGCGACTACGAACAGAATGCCTGCGCTTATCATCTTGACTATATCTTTAGTATAGCTTACCTTTTTCTCAACGTGGTTTTCCTTTTCGCTGACCGTTACATCGGGTTCAACGGCAGTTACCGTTGCGGTCACCAGCTTTAACAACTCCTTGTCGGAGATTATCTTTGACGGTGTTACGGTAAGCTCCTTTTTGATAAAATTCATCTTTGCGCCGTTCGCATAATCCGACTTTTCAACAGCCTCTCTTACTTCTTCCGCACACTGTGCGCAGTCAAGGCCGTCTATTATATATTTCTTTTCTTTAAAAGTCTGTCTTTCTCTGACTGTTACATCGGGTTCGAGCTTTGCGACAACTTCGGTGACCGTTGTCATAAGCTCGTCGGGCGAACACGAATTATCCGCTTCAACTGTAAGTTCCTGCTTCATAAAGTTCATTCCTGCCGATTTCACACGTTCGTCCTTTTCGACTTCCGCACGGATCTCCTCTGCACAGTGAGCGCAGTCAAGACCTTCTAAAATATAGATTCTTTTCATAAGCTACCACCTTTGATATGCTTGAAGTTTTGAACAATTGAGTAACTGTTCAAATGTATTGCCCGAAAAAACAGGAGATGCTATCTCCTTTGATTTTTCCCGTTTTACTCCATAATATGTTCAAGCGCATTGCTGAACACCGTGTTTACATGGTTGTCGCTGAGCATATAGTAAACGACCTTGCCTTGCTTTTCACTGCGAACAAGCTCTGCCTGCCGTAATACTCTCAGCTGGTGAGAGATTGCCGATGCTGTCATTCCGAGCAGGGCGGCTAGGTCGCACACGCACATTTTTGAGCGTGACAGCGAGTAGAGGATTTTAATCCTTGTTTCATCGCTTATAGCCTTGAAGAACATTGACAGCTTTTCAAACTGCATCTGTTCAAGCATCCTCTCACGTACATAGTTTACTACGTCCTCGTGTATCACATTACAGTTACAGAATTCATTTTCGTCTTTTGCAGTGATATTTTCCGACTTTTCTGATTTGCTGACCGCCATTTTAACCTCATTTCATTTGAACGGTTGTTCAACTGTTTGTATTATAACACCGTCATACTGCATTGTCAATAGTTTCTTTATGATTTTTTGCTTTTCCTGCAAAATATTTTTCTGCGATACAGGAAAAGAAAGTTGTCTTATCATTTTCGGTGAAATCCTCATCGTCAAGCATAGCCGATACTTCACTCAGAAGCACATCGGCCTTTTCTCTTGTTTCTGTCGGAGAAGTGCCGTTGAAATACAGCTTTTCATCGCCTGACAGTATCAGATCCACAGTGTCGTCTGTCAGCAGCTCCTCGCTGACGCCGAGCAGTACAGCCATATCCGACAGCGTTTTTGCTCTCGGGGTCCTTGCACCGCTTATGTAGTTTGCAAGCGCTCTGTAGGTTATGGATACGGCAGACGCAAAGTCCGTCTTTTTATAGCCGTTTCTTTTAATAAGTATTTCCAGCTTGTCCTTAAGTTCCATAATTCCTCCGACTGAATTTCCTTTTACTATTATTATATCCTTACATTTACGGCTTGTCAATCAAAAAAATACATAAAAATTCGCTAAAATTCAACAATTATTCGCTATATGCAGTATATTATGCAGTTTTGTGCATAAAAATACTTGACTTTGATGTGAAAAGGTGTATAATATTCAATGTGAGTTAAATCAGAAAGCAGAACGCCCGAAAGCGTCTGTGAGATAGAAAGGAAATAATAAAATGGCTAAAGAAATCAAAAAGATCGTACTCGCTTATTCAGGCGGACTTGATACGTCCATCATCATTCCGTGGTTACACGAGAATTATCCCGGCTGTGAAGTAATCTGCGTAGCAGGTAACGTAGGACAGGACTCTGAAATAGTAGGTCTTGAAGAAAGAGCTAAGAAGACAGGCGCATCCAAGCTCTACATAGAAGATATACAGGACGAATTCGTAAACGACTTCATATTCCCCACACTCAAGGCAGGCGCTAAGTACGAGGGTTATCTGCTCGGTACTTCATTCGCTCGTCCTCCTATAGCTAAAAGACTTGTTGAGATAGCTAAGAAGGAAGGCGCTGACGCTATCTGCCACGGTTGCACAGGTAAGGGTAACGACCAGGTACGTTTTGAGCTTACTATCAAGGCTCTCGCACCCGAGCTTGAGATTATCGCTCCCTGGAGAATATGGGATATTAAGTCAAGAGATCAGGAAATCGAGTATGCAGAGGCACACAATGTTCCGATAAAGATTACCCGTGAAACCAACTACTCAAAGGATATGAACCTCTGGCATTTATCACACGAAGGTCTTGACCTTGAAGACCCCGCAAACGAGCCTCAGTACAATAAGAAAGGCTTCCTTGAACTTGGCGTTTCACCCGAGCAGGCTCCCGACAAGCCCACATATGTTACAATACACTTTGAAAAGGGTATCCCCACTTCGCTGGACGGTGAAAAGATGGACGGCGTAAAGCTCATCAAGACTCTTAACAAGCTCGGCGGCGAGAACGGCATCGGTCTGTTCGACGTTGTTGAAAACAGACTTGTAGGTATGAAGTCGAGAGGCGTTTACGAAACTCCCGGCGGAACAATCCTTTATCACGCTCACGAAGTTCTTGAAACTATCTGTCTTGATAAGGAAACACAGCACTACAAGTACGGTCTTGCACAGAAGTATGCAGACATCGTATATAACGGTCAGTGGTACACACCTTTAAGAGAGGCTATGGACGCTTTCGTTGACAAGACACAGGAAACTGTTACAGGCGATGTTAAACTCAAGCTCTACAAGGGTAACATCATCAACGCAGGCGTTACATCACCCTACACACTGTACAGCGAAGACTTCGCTTCATTCGGTGAGGACGATGTTTACGATCAGACAGACTCAAAGGGCTTTATCAACCTGTTCGGTCTGCCGATAAAGGTCAAGGCTCTGCTTGACGCTGAGAGAAACAATAAGTAAGCTTTAAAAGCGTTACGGTAAATCCCGCAAGGTGTAAAACTATGCCTTGCGGCTTTTACGGTTTTTAAGATGCGATTTAAAACACGGTCGTTTCGGCTGTGTTTTAAAAAGCGTTTTAATTACTTTTATATTTATAACGGAAAAAACAAAACGCTTTTTGCGTTATGAACATAAATCTGAAAGGAAATAACAGTATGTCTAAAATGATGTGGGCGGGAAGATTTTCAAAGGAGGTTGACTCAAAGGTCAACGATTTCAATTCTTCCATCTCATTTGATGCAAGAATGTACAAGCATGATATAAAAGGCTCTATAGCACACGCAACCATGCTCGGTGAGTGCGGCATTATCGACCCTGCGGACAGCAAGGTGATAATAGAAGGTCTTAACGGAATTTTAAGCGATATTGAAAACGGAACACTGCATTTCGATCCCAATGCGGAAGATATTCATATGTTCGTTGAGGCTGAGCTTACCGCACGAATAGGCGATGCGGGAAAGCGTCTGCACACCGCAAGGAGCAGAAACGATCAGGTGGCTCTTGATATAAAGCTTTATCTCAAGGATGAAGTCGATGAAATAGCAAAGCTTGTCCGTGAGCTTATAAACACTGTTATAGATATTGCAAAACAGCACACCGAAACCGTAATGCCGGGCTACACCCATTTACAGCGTGCACAGCCTGTTACATTCGCACATCATCTTATGGCATATGCACAGATGCTGACAAGAGATCTGACAAGACTTGCAGACTGTAAGGAAAGAATGGATGTAATGCCGCTCGGTTCGTGTGCGCTTGCAGGCACTACATATCCTCTCAACAGAAAGAGAACCGCCGAACTTCTCGGCTTCAAGGATATTACGATGAACAGCCTTGACGGCGTATCCGACAGGGATTTCTGCGTTGAGCTCTGCTCTGATATTTCAATGCTTATGATGCACCTTTCGAGATTTTCGGAAGAGATAATCATGTGGTGCTCGTGGGAATTCAAGTTTATTGAACTTGATGACGCATATTCCACAGGCAGCTCGATAATGCCGCAGAAGAAGAACCCCGATGTTACGGAGCTTATAAGAGGCAAGACGGCAAGGGTATACGGCGATCTGCAGACGCTTCTCACAATGATGAAGGGACTTCCGCTTGCATACAACAAGGATATGCAGGAGGACAAGGAGGCAATATTTGACGCAGTGGACACAGTAAAGCTGTGTATCTCGACATTTACTCCTATGCTTGCGACTATGACGGTACTTAAAGACAATATGCGTACTGCCGCCGCAAAGGGCTTTATCAATGCTACAGACTGTGCGGACTATCTTGTAAAGAAGGGACTTCCTTTCAGAACGGCATATAAGATAACCGGTACACTCGTTGCACTTTGCATAGAGAAGAATACAACGCTTGAACAGCTCCCGATAGAAGAATACAAGAAGCTGTGCGAAACGTTTGATAATGACGTATATGACGCTATCAGCCTTGATACCTGCGTTATGCAAAGAGGCGTTGACGGCGGACCCGCTCCGGATGCGGTAAAGCGTCAGATAGCAGAGCTTGAAGACAGACTGGGCGGTATCAACATCTGATGATAACTTATGAATACAGATTGCCGCACGATATAAATTCGTTCAGACGAAGCGTAGGCTGGTATGAGCTTTCGCCAAGACAGCTTAACTGTGCGCTTAAAAGCTCGGTGTTTGCGATAACGGCGCTTGACGGAGAAAAAGAAGTCGGCTCGGCAAGGGTAGTCGGCGACGGAGGCTATCAGTTCTTTATCAGCGATGTTATTGTACGTCCCGAATATCAGGGACAGGGAATAGGCAGAGAGATGCTTTCAAGGCTTATGGATAAAGCGTTGTCGGTAGCTGACGAGGGCGAAACGATAATGATAAATCTTATGGCGGCAAAGGATAAAGAGCCGTTCTACGAAAAGCTCGGATTTATGCGCAGACCTAATGATGAGCGTGGCTGCGGAATGACAAGATTTCTTAAAAAATAAGAGGTGCTTATATGAGCGTAAAGGTGTATATTGACGGTCAGGAAGGAACGACCGGACTTAAAATTCTCGAACGTTTCAAAGACAGGAACGATATTGAAATAATGAAGATAGATGAGGACAAGAGAAAGGATAACGATGAGCGTAAGAAGTTTATATGCTCGTCCGACTTCACGTTCCTTTGTCTGCCCGATGCCGCCGCAAGAGAGGCGGTAGAGCTTGCAAAGGGCAGTAACGTCCGAATTATAGATGCTTCTACGGCACATCGGACAAATCCCGACTGGGCATACGGTTTTCCCGAGCTTTCAAAGCAGCACCGAGAAAAGATAGCGGCTTCATCGAGAGTAGCTGTCCCCGGATGCTATGCAAGCGGTTTTATTTCGCTTGTATATCCTCTTGTAAAGGCTGGCATAATGCCGAGCGATTATCCTGTTGTCGCTCATGCGGTATCCGGTTACAGCGGAGCGGGAAAGAAGGCTATCGCAGTGTACGAAAGCGATGAAAAGCCCGAAGAATTTTACAGCCCCAGACAGTATGCGCTTCCTCAGGAGCATAAGCATTTACCTGAAATGATGAAGATAAGCGGACTTGATTACAAGCCTGTATTCAATCCTCTGATATGCGATTATTTCAGCGGTATGGTCGTAACTGTTCCGGTACTCACAAGACTTCTGCCGAAGAAATATACGCTTGCCGATATTCATAAGGCTTTCACTGAGCATTATGCAGACGCAAATCTTGTAAAGGTGATGCCTGTTATGGGCGAGGGCGTGCTTGAAAATGGTTTCCTTGCCGCAAACACATTATCGGGTAAGAACAATATGGAGATATTCGTTTGCGGAAACGATGACCGTATAGTGCTTTGCTCAAGACTTGATAACTTAGGCAAGGGCGCAAGCGGTGCGGCTGTTCAGTGTCTTAACATAATGATGGGCATTGACGAAACGACCGGACTTGTATAATAAGTGAGGTAATAACAATGGTTGAATTTGATAATTATAAATTAGTGGATAAGGGTGTATGCGCCGCAAAAGGATTTAAGGCGGGCGGTATCAATGTCGGCATAAAGCCCGGCTCGAAAAAGCGTGACCTTGCTGTGATAAGCTGTGACACAAAGTGTACTGCGGCGGCAATCTACACACAGAACAAGGTGAAGGGCGCACCGATAATCGTTACAAAGGAACACCTTAAAAACGGTGTCGCTCAGGCTGTTATCGTAAACAGCGGCAACGCAAACACCTGTAACTCAAATGGCATTGAGATCGCAGAACAAATGTGCGAGCTTTGTGCGAACGAACTGGGTATTGATAAGAACGATATGATAGTAGGCTCTACAGGCGTTATCGGACAGAAGCTGTCAATCGACCCTGTGAAGAACAATATCAAGACGCTTGTAGACAGCATAAGTGAGGACGGAAGCTCGCTTGCGTGCGAGGCGATAATGACGACCGATACACGCAAAAAGGAGCTTGCGGTAGAGTTTACGCTTGACGGCAAGACCTGTCACATCGGCGGTATCAGCAAGGGCAGTGGTATGATAAATCCCAATATGGCTACAATGCTTGCTTTTATCACAACCGATGTAAAGATAAATGCGGAGCTTCTGCATAAGGCACTGAAAAGAACAGCCGATATTACTTACAATATGGTAAGCGTGGACGGTGATACATCTACAAACGATACGCTGTGCATAATGGCGTCGGGACTTGCAGGAAACAAGGAAATAACGGCAGAGGACAAGGATTATGAAGTGTTCATAAACGGTCTTTACGCTGTAATGATGAACCTTGCAAGAGAAACCGCCCGTGACGGCGAGGGAGCAACGAAGCTGATGGAATGCGTTGTTGACCACGCACCTACAGAAGCTGTTGCAAAGAGCGTTGCACTGTCTGTTATAAACAGCAGTCTTTTAAAGGCGGCTATATTTGCGGCGGACGCCAACTGGGGACGTATTCTCTGTGCGATAGGATATGCCGAGGGCGATTTTGATATTTCAAAGGTCGAGGTCGTTCTGTCATCTTCAAAGGGTAGTGTAAAGGTTTGCGAGAACGGCGCAGGTGTTGACTTCTCGGAGGACGAAGCATTCAAGATACTTTCAGAAGATGAAATTGTTATCAGGATTGATATGCACGACGGTGCCGATAAATCGGTAGCGTGGGGCTGTGATCTGACTTATGAATATGTAAAGATAAACGCAGAATACAGAAGCTGACACCGAAAGGACAAAAGAAGATGGAACTTGAAAACGAAAAGAGAGCAAGTATACTCAGCGACGCACTTCCTTATATACAGCAGTATTCAAACAAGGTAGTAGTAGTCAAGTACGGCGGTAACGCAATGACAAACGATAAGCTGAAGCAGGCGGTAATGTCTGACCTTGTTCTGCTGTCGCTCTGCGGTATCAAGATAGTGCTTGTACACGGCGGCGGACCCGAAATAAACGCAATGCTGAAAAAAGTCGGCAAGGAGAGCAAGTTCGTAAACGGTCTTCGTTACACCGATGAAGAAACGATAAATATCGTTCAGATGGTGCTTTGCGGTAAGGTAAACAAGGATCTTGTCGATCTGCTTTACAGCCACAAGGGCAGAGCGGTAGGTCTTTGCGGTCTTGACGACCATATGATAGAGGCAGAACAGCTTGACCCGGATTTAGGTCTTGTAGGCGAGATTACTCAGGTAAACGTAAGCCTTATAAACGATGTTCTTGAAAAGGGCTATATCCCTGTAATTTCGACCGTTGCGGCAGGCAAGGACGGAACCGTATACAATATCAATGCGGATACGGCGGCGGCAAGAATTGCGGCTGAGATGAAATCCGAAAACCTTATCCTTATGACAGATATAAAGGGACTTCTTGAGGATAAGGACGATGACAGCACTCTTATACATACTGTCGGAGTTTCAGAAGTGCCTTATCTCAAAAAGCAGGGCATAATCTCAGGCGGTATGATACCTAAGATAGATTGCTGTGTCGAGGCTGTCCGCAGAGGCGTAAAGAAAGCAAATATCATTGACGGCAGAATACCTCATTCAATACTTATAGAGCTGCTTACAAACGAGGGCGCAGGTACAATGATTATCTGAGGCACCGATGCAGGCGGAAAGGACAGATATGAATACTATAGACAAATTCAATTCTCATATAATGGGATCATACGGCAGGCTGAATGTTGTTCTTGACAAGGGCGAGGATGACAAGGCAGTTGACGAAAACGGCAAGACGTATATAGATTTCGGCAGCGGTATCGGCACAAACTCGCTCGGCTACTGCAACAAGGAATGGGCTGATGCAGTGTGTGAACAGGTACGCAGTATACAGCATACCTCAAATTATTATTACACAAAGGTTCAGGCTGAGTTTGCCGAGAGATTATCGGAAGCTGCAGGAATGAAGAATATGTTCCTTTGCAACAGTGGTGCTGAGGCAAACGAATGTGCTATCAAGATAGCAAGAAAGTACAGCTTCGACAAATACGGCAAGGGCAGACACAATATAATCACCCTTGTAAATTCATTTCACGGCAGAACGCTCTGCACGCTGTCGGCTACGGGACAGGACGTGTTCCACAACTACTTCTTCCCGTTCGTTGACGGATTTATAAATGTTGAAGCAAACAATATAGAAGACCTTAAGGCAAAGCTCGATGATACGGTATGCGCCGTAATGTTCGAATATATACAGGGCGAGGGCGGTGTTGTGCCGCTGGAGCAGAAGTTCGTTGACGCAATATTTGAGCTTTGCGCCGAGCGTGATGTGCTGACGATCTCGGACGAAGTACAGACGGGCGTCGGCAGAACGGGTAAATTCCTTGCAGGCGATAATTTCGGAAAGAAAGCCGATATAATTACGCTTGCAAAGGGCATAGCAGGCGGTATCCCGATGGGTGCGTGCCTCAGCGGTGACAAGTGCGCAGGTGTACTAACTCCCGGAACACACGGTTCGACATTCGGCGGAAATCCTATCGCTTGTGCAGGCGCAATTGAGGTGCTGAAGAAAGCGGCAGATCCGATTTTCTTGTCACAGGTTGCAGATAAGGGAAGATATATAGCTGAAAAGCTGAAAGAGATACCCGAGGTCGAATCGGTTACGGGTATGGGTCTTATGATTGGCATAAAGCTAAAGACCAAGAATGCAAAGGATATACTGAATGCCGCTCTTGAACACGGACTTCTTATCCTTACCGCAAAGGAAAAGTTAAGACTTCTTCCTCCGCTCACTATCTCTTATGAGGATATTGACAGAGGTCTTGAAATACTCGCAGAGCTTTTAAAATAAAATAAAAACTAAAACCGAAAGGAAAAAATTATGAAACATTTACTTAAGATGATGGATCTCAGCACAGAGGAAATCATTGAGATCCTCAATCTCGCAGATCAGCTCAAGTATGAGCTTAAGCACGGCATTCCTCACGATCATTTAAAGGGTAAGACGCTCGGTATGATCTTCCGCAAGGCTTCTACAAGAACAAGAGTTTCTTTTGAAACAGGTATGTATCAGCTTGGCGGCAATCCCCTTTACCTTTCAGCAAGCGATATGCAGATAGGCAGAGGCGAGCCTATACAGGATACGGCAAGAGTTTTATCACGCTACATTGACGGTATTATGATAAGAACATTCGATCAGGCTGAGGTTGAAAATCTTGCGGAATACGGCAATATCCCGATAATCAACGGTCTTACTGACCTTTCTCATCCTTGCCAGGTGCTTGCTGATCTTATGACAATCCGTGAGTACAAGGGTAAGCTTGACGGTCTTAAGATGTGCTACATAGGCGACGGCAACAATATGGCAAACTCGCTCATTGTAGGCGGTTTAAAGACGGGTATGAGTGTATCTGTTGCCTGCCCTGAGAACTACCACCCTGCTGCTACAACACTTGCGTTTGCTAAGAAGTATGACTGCTTTGAACTGACAGACGATCCGATAAAGGCCGCAAAGGATGCAGACGTTATCTTCACAGATGTATGGGCATCTATGGGTCAGGAAGGCGAAGCCGAAATCAGAAAGAAAGCATTCAAGGGCTTCCAGATAAACGATGAGGTTATGGCTGTCGCTAAGCCCGACGCTATGGTACAGCACTGCCTGCCCGCACACAGAGAAGAAGAAATTACAGCCAAGGTATTCGAAGAACACGCAAACGAAATCTTTGATGAGGCTGAAAACAGACTCCACGCACAGAAGGCAGTAATGGTACTGCTTATGGGCAATAAGGATTGATCCGGATAAAATTTAAATATCCGATACGGAGCAACGCATTATGTTGCTCCGTATTCGTGTAATATGGGGGAATAGTCATGACTAATCTGCTTATAAAACTGTTTGTAAAGGACAGCAAAAATACATCCGATCCAGCTGTCAGAAAGCGTTACGGGTATCTCGGAGCATTTACCGGTATTGTACTTAACATACTTTTGTTTCTCGGAAAGCTGATTGCAGGTATATTATCAGGCGGTATCTCCGTAATCGCAGACGCATTCAATAACCTTTCAGACGCAGGCTCATCAATAATGACCTTTGTCGGCTTTAAAATGGCAGGAATGCCTGCAGACAGCGAACATCCCTACGGTCACGGCAGAATGGAGTATGTTTCGGGCATAATAATATCTTTTATCATAATGATGATGGGCTTTGAGCTTGGTAAAAGCTCGGTCGAAAAAATCTTCTCGCCCGAAAAGTCGGAGTTCAGCATACTTGCCGTATCGGTGCTTGGAGCGTCGCTTCTTGTGAAGCTGTGGATGGCACTGTTCAACACAAAGCTCGGTCGGAAAATAGACAGCGCCACAATGAAAGCCGCAGCGGCAGATTCGCTTTCTGACTGCATTTCTACATCGGTGGTAATCATCTGTATGTTCATACAGCTGTTCAGCGGCTTTGAACTTGATGCATACGCAGGTATCGTTGTTGCGCTTTTTATCCTCTATACAGGCTTCAGCACATTCAAGGAAAGCCTCACTCCGCTGCTTGGCACAAAGCCTAAAAAGGAACTGGTGGAGGAGATTGAAAACACTGTAATGAACTATGACGGAATAGTCGGCGTACACGATCTTATGGTGCATGATTACGGTGTAGGCAGAATGGTAATATCGCTCCACGCCGAAATAAGCAGTAAAACAGATATAATGCTTGCACACGAGCTTATAGATCTTATAGAGGACGATCTCAGGGAAAAGTACAGATGCAGTGTTACGATACATATGGATCCTGTTGTTGTGGACGATAAGAAGGCGGACGAGGTAAAAAAGGTAGTTCTTGATATAATAAAAAATATCGACAACAGCCTTACTATCCACGATTTCCGCATCACTGACGGGGTTTCAAGGATAAATGTAATTTTCGACCTGGTAACGCCTTTCGGCTTCAGATATAAGGACGGGGAGCTTGCTCTTATGATAAAGAACGCAATTGCGGAAAAGGACGGCAGGCTCAATGCCGTAATCACCGTTGAACGTTCAATGTGCTGAATAATGCTTTTTAACGCACAAAGTCACAAAAGACTTTGTGCGTTTATTTTAAGTTGACTTGACACGGATTTTGTGATAAAATAAAACTATACTATATTATGAGAGAGTGTTTGTATGAACGGCAATAACGGAAAATGCGGAAAACTGTTTGTTATAGAAGGGCTTGACGGATGCGGTAAAAGCACACAGCTTGAGATGCTGAAAGCAAGCGCAGACAGCAATATCCGTTTCATCAGCTTTCCGAATTATAACAGTGCAAGCGGTGAGATAATCAAGGACTATCTCAGCGGTAAATTCTGCGAGGAAAACGGCAGAACGGGCGCATATACGGCCGGCAGTTTCTATGCGATAGACCGTTATATCAGCTACAAGACCGACTGGGAAAAGGATTATAAAGCGGGCAAGACCATAATAGCTGCAAGATACACCTCCTCAAATGCGATATATCAGATGGCAAAGCTGGAAAAATCCCGATGGGATGAGTACCTTGAGTGGCTTGAGGACTACGAATACGATAAATTCGCAATTCCACGTCCCGAAAGGATCATATTTCTGGATATGCCCGTAGAGGTGTCGCAAAAGCTCCTTTCCGCACGTTACGGCGGAGATGAGGCGAAGAAGGATATTCACGAAAGCAACGTTGCTTTTCTTCAGGCCTGTCGGGAAACGGCGCTATACACAGCCGACAAGAAGGGCTGGTATATACTGCCGTGCTCGGATGGTGAAAATCCTTACACTCCCGAAAAGATAAATAAGGAATTATCGGCGCTGATTTACGGCTGATAACAGGCAAAAGCAAGGTAATATAAAGTGTTGGAATTAAAGAAAATTGAACTCAGCGACAAGCAGTGGATAGATCCGCTTCTGAAGCTGTCTGATTTCAGAGGTTGTGAGTATAACTTCACAAATAACTTTGTGTGGAGCGGTGTTTACAACATTACTGTAGGACGTTTTCAGGATTTTTATGTATCAAAGCACGGGAACTGTTTCGTGTTTCCTGCAGGAAAAGGCGATACGGACGCACTGCTTTCAGAACTGAAAAATTACTGTGACAGTACGGGAATACCGTTTGAATTCTGCAGTATGGATATAAAGGACAAGCAGATGCTTGAACAGCGTTATCCCGGTATGTTCACCTTCGATACAAGCGAAGATTTGTACGACTATGTGTATCAGTCGCAGTCGCTTGCAACGCTCGGCGGAAAGAAGCTGCATTCAAAGCGTAATTATATAAACCGTTTTAAACAGCTTAACTGGAGCTTTGAGGATATTACACCTGACAATATTGACGAATGCAAGCAGATGAGCCTTGAATGGTGCATACGCAACGATTGCGATAAAAGCGAGGATAAATCGGAGGAAATGTGCGCTGTCGGAATCGGACTTGAGCATTTCTTCGACTTAGGTCTTGTCGGCGGAATCCTGAGAGTCGATGGCAGGATACAGGCGTTTTCGTACGGCGAACAGCAATGCAGTGACACATTTGTGACCCACGTTGAAAAAGCGTTTACCGATTATGACGGAGCATATCCGATGATAAACTATATGATGGCAAACAGGTTCTGTAAAGGACTTGAATATATAAACAGGGAAGAGGATATGGGAGAGGAGAATCTCCGCAAGGCGAAGAAGTCTTATCACCCGTGTTTTATGGTTGAGAAGTTCAGTGCGGTTTATAATGCCGGGAAAGGACAATCAGAATGATATATGTATTTTTAGCGGACGGATTTGAAGAAACCGAGGCAATTGCCCCGATTGACATTTTAAAGAGATTCGGAAAAGAGGTAGTCACCGTCGGAATAGGCGGCGGTAAGATTACAGGCGCACACGGAATTACGGTTATTGCCGATATTACCGACAGCGATGTTATTATGACAGATAATGTCGAGATGATAGTTCTTCCCGGCGGTATGCCCGGAACGCTCAACCTTGAGAAAAGCCCCGTTGTACAGGCGGCTATAAAATTCTGCGCCGATAATAAGAAAGCGATAGGTGCTATCTGTGCCGCTCCGTCTATAATCGGAAAGCTGGGACTTCTGAAAGGCAAAAAGGCAACTTGCTTCCCCGGCTTTGAACAATTCCTTGAGGGTGCAATGTTCACGGGCGACCTTGTAAATATTGATGATAACATAGTTACCGCAAGGGGCGCAGGTGCGGCTGTAGAATTCGGACTTGCACTCGGAGCATTGCTCTGCGGTGAAGGAAAAGCAGAAAAGACAGCTAAGTCTTTACAGTGCAGATGAGCGTAAACGAGCAGAAAAAACAACTGAGAAAAGCCTTGCTTCAGAAGCGAAAACTGCTTTGTGACAGTGAAACGGCTGTTAAAAATGCCACTATAACCGAGAATCTTTTAAGTCTTGAAAAAGTGCGGACGGCGGATACTATACTGCCGTTTGTTTCGACAGACGGCGAGGTGGATACGAGAGAATTCATAACGCAGTGCCTGAAAGCAGGAAAGAATGTAGCTGTGCCGAGATGTATAGACGGCAGTAATATGGAATTTTGCGTGATACATACGTTTGACGATCTTGAAAAAGGTATGTACGGAATTGACGAGCCGAAAAAGAGCTGTGCTGTGATCGATGCCGCCGGTGCAGAAAACAGCGTGCTGATAGTTCCTGCACTCTGCTTTAATGCTAAAGGCTTCAGACTCGGTTACGGCAAAGGCTATTATGACAGATTTATAAACGGTTATAAGGGCTATACTGTCGGAGTATGCTATGAAGAATTTCTGACGGAGGATATACCTGTCGATGATTACGACAGATGCGTTGATATAGTCATTACAGAAAAACGGAAAGGACAAAAATATGGAGAATAATCCTATGGATTTAACTCATAAGGATGAAAATACCGAAAGCACAGAAGAACGCACAATTATGATGGATTCGATAAAAGCACTTCATACAGGCGAAGTACGGCACGAAGAGTCATCTGATGACAGCGGATACGAAAGCGTTCCGAGCGGTGAAGAATCGCATTCTCAAGACGGTGAGCCTGCGGAGGACGAGGTAACCGAAGAAGAATATCAGGAATATCTTGCGGCGAAAAAAGAACGCAACAAGAAAATCAAAGCGAAAAACCGACACAGAAGAACGTTTTCACATATTCTCACAGGCGTTCTGCTGTCAGTTTTTATCATATCGATTTCTGCGTTTCTTGCTACATACATTGTAAAGTCGGCGCTTGATTTTACGGGCATCGGAAAAACCTATTGCCAGGCTGAGATACATATAAACGAGGATTCGACAACAGATGAAATCGCTCAGGATCTTGCAAATCTCGGTATTATAAATATGCCTGATGTATTCAAGCTCTATACCAAAATGTTCGGCAAGGGTGATAAGTTCATAAAGGGTACTTTCACGGTTGATACAACAATGTCGTACAGTGCGCTTATTTCTGAGCTGCAGACAGTGTCTACTGTAAATCAGACGGTTTCAATACAGATTACCGAGGGTATGACTATTGATGAGATTGCTCAGATGATGGAGGATAACCGTGTCTGCCGTGCCGAAGATTTCATGGAGCAGTGCAAGACGCTCGGAGATACTTATAAGTTCCAGAAACGTCTTGAGAATGAAAAGCTGAAATATTATCAGATGGAAGGATATATATTCCCCGATACATACGAGTTCTACATTCTTCCTGCCCTTGAGGATAATAAGGAGCTTGATACGAGCGAGTATGCCGCAGATGCTCTTGATATTATATATCAGAACTTCAATAACAAGCTGACGGCACGTTACTATAACCGTATGAGCGAGCTTGGGCTTACGCTTGACGAAACCATAACGCTTGCTTCGATAGCACAGCGTGAGGCGGATACTACGACCAATATGGGCAATGTTGCATCGGTATTCTTCAACCGTATGGCTGATGCGGAAGCATTCCCGCATCTTGAATCGGACGTTACCGTACATTATGTTGATGAGCATATAAAACCGCATCTCACTTCATCGCAGTACGATCAGAAAATGTTTGACGCATATAACACCTATAAGTGTGACGGTATACCGATAGGACCTATCTGCAACCCCGGACTTGACGCTATAAAGGCAGTGCTTTATGCGCCTGAAACAAGCTATTACTACTTCTGTGCTGACCCTGACACAACAGAAATGTATTTTGCAGAAACTATTTCGGAGCATGAGGAGAATCTCCGCAAGTGCGGACTGGATCATGCGATAGCCGAATAATCAAACAATCAATATTCCGCCGCAGAGCTTTCTGCGGCGGAATGTCATAATAAGGTAAAAGAAAGGTTAAGTTTATGTTAGAGCTTTTATCACCTGCAGGTGATCTTGAATGTCTAATGTCTGCCGTTGATTACGGTTGTGACGCTGTATATCTCGGAAGTACAATGTTCGGTATGAGAGCAGGTGCGGCAAAATTCGATCCCGAAACGCTGAGGAAGGGTGTTGAATACGCTCACGCAAAGGGTGCAAGAGTATATCTTACCTGCAATACTGTACCGTCAAACGATGAGATAGAACTGCTCCCCGAATTTATAAAAACCGCATACGACTGCGGAATAGATGCCGCAATAGTAAGCGACATCGGCTGTATTGCTCTTATAAAGCGTACTGTTCCAGAGCTTGAAATCCATGTTTCTACACAGGCGGGAGTAGTAAACTATGTAACTGCAAACGAGCTGTACAAGATGGGTGCAAAGAGAGTAGTGCTTGCCCGTGAGGTAGATATTGAAAATATAAAGCGTATAAGGGATAACATACCTGAGGATATGGATATTGAAGTGTTCGTTCACGGGGCAATGTGCGTTTCATTTTCCGGAAGATGCCTGCTTTCCGCTTTTATGACAGGCAGAAATGCCAACAAGGGCGAATGCGCTCAGCCTTGTCGCTGGAAGTATCACTTAGTGGAAGAAAAACGGCCGGGCGACTACTATGAGCTGTCGGAGGGCGATGGCGGCTCTTATATCCTTAACGCTAAGGATATGTGCATGATAGAGCATCTTAAAGAACTTAAGGATGCGGGCGTTACCAGCTTCAAGATTGAAGGCAGAGCGAAATCCGCATATTATACGGCAACGGTAACGAATGCCTACAGAGCGGCGCTTGATGCGGTGAAAAACGGTGAACCTATTCCGAAATGGGCGGTTGAAGAAGTTTATAAGGTAAGTCACAGACAGTATTGCACGGGCTTTTATTTCAACAAGGATGACGCAAACCAGTATTACGAGAACAGCGGCTATATCCGTGAGTGCGACTTTGTCGGCGTAATTGACAGCTGTGAGAACGGCAGGGTGAATATCACGCAGAGAAACTATTTTACCGTTCACGATGACCTTGAAGTGCTGTCGCCCGGAAAGACACCTGTAAAGCTGGATATTCCTTATCTGATAAATTCAAAGGGCGAGCAGACAGAGATAGCAAACCGTGCGACAGAAAAGATGTACTTTGACTATCCCGTTTCTTTCCCCCCTCATTCGATAATAAGAAAACCGTTGAGCAAAAAGTAAATTACGGAGGTAACTATCATGCTGAAAGCTCCGCAAAACCTGTTCGCTACCGCTTATGACGGATCGGTGCGATCCGACTGGCAGACGGTAGAGGGCGCAGACGGCTATATATTGCAGTTCTATAATGCAGATGAACCGGAAAAGTGCATTAAAACACGCTATGCGCAGAATAATTCAAAGCTGATACTTGGGTTTCGCAACGGCAGAAAGTATCTTGTACGGGTAAAAGCGTTCAGCTATCGTGACGGGAAAGAGGTATACGGCGAACTGTCACAGTCGGCAGAATTTACGCCGATGTGCCATCACCTTAAAGCACAGAATGTAATCACGATGAACAAGGACGAAACGTCACAGATAGTATGGGAATGCAGAAATAAAGTGCCTGCCGTTACTTTTGAATGTGATGACAGCGATGTGGCGACCGTAACAAAGGGCGGACAGGTTACTGCCGTTTCGGACGGTACGGCTGAGATAAAGCTGACGGCTGATGACGGTCAGACTTTTACTGTTAAGATAGTTGTCGGCAGGGATATGTCACGTTATCCGGCTACGGCAAGAATCATGCTCTGCGGCGATATAATGTGTTCGCTTGAGCATCAGCGGAAAGCCGCTTTGCGTTCGCTTGATTTTACAGATACATTCGGAACGCTTAAAGATACGGTCGGTTCAGCCGATTATTCTGTAGCGGTGCTTGAAACGACCTGCTTTGACGGAGCACCGTTTGAATATGAAAAGATACGCACAGACAGCGGAAGCCCCAATTGCAATTCTCCGTCCACCTTCATAGACGCAGTGAAAAACTGCGGATTCAAAGCACTGGTAACCGCTAATAATCATAACTGTGATACGGGGCTTGAAGGGCTTCACGCTACCGTTCAACGTATCAGAAACAGCGGTATGGCGAATATCGGTACGCTTGACGATGAAACTCATATTGCCGATATAAACGGCATTAAGGTCGGATTTGTCGCAGTAAATTCAATATCAAACGGGCTTGAGAAAAATATACCGCCCGATATTATCGGGAAATATGAGCCTGAGCATTTCAGACAGCTTGTTGAAACGCTTAAAAATGAAGGAGCAGAGTATATAATCGCATATCAGCACTGGGGTGTTATGAATTCCGTTACGGTTCGGAATTCTCAGATAAAGACGGCTGAATATATGGCACAGTGCGGTGTGAATCTTATTATCGGTTCTCATCCGCACGTTATGCAGAGGGTCGGCAAAATACACACATCCGCCGGCAGAGAGGTGACGTGCTTCTATTCTTTAGGCAATCTTTTGTCATCTATGAAAGAGCTTCGTGAAAACCGTGAGAGTGTAATTGTAAATCTGATTCTCACAAGGACCGAAAGCGGAGTAAAGTCTGATATATCGTGCATTCCGACGCTTTGCAAGGATACCTCCGACGGATATACGGTAAGCGTTCTTGACGGGTCGCTGACACAAACAGAACAGATTTCCGAAAATCGCATAAGAGATATACTCGGCAAGGAGGGCGTTATACGAAAATACCCTAAATTCTTGCTGCAAGGCTCAGCCGTGCTGAGAAATATTTTCCGTGACAGCGGTTTTTCTTATGATGATACTGCTCTTATTCTGTCGCCGTTATCGCTTGTAAGTAAAAAAAGCAATCTTTCGGGAAAATCCGGCAGCCAAAGAAATAAAATTGATATAAATAAAAATTTCAAATCGTTTTTAGACGGTTCAGACAGCGATTATATCGTAATCGACCTTTATACAGCGGCGGCTGTTTCGTGCTACAGGTACGGCGACAGCTTCTATACGGCATCAGGCAGTTTTATTTCTTCCGATTTTTTCAATTCCAATAAAGACAGGCTTGAAAAAATTTCTCCGCCTTTTGACGAAAAAACAGTAAAATCTGCGCTTAAAGAATATGCGAAAATTGTCTTGTCAAAATATGATAAGGATAAAATCATATTAGTGCGGTTAAAATTCAGCAATATCTGCGTAATAGAAAATCAGCTCAGAAACGGTAAAAGCAGAAATGCGTTGAATAAGCGGTTGAGGCTGTATGAGGATTATCTGATTTCGCTTTTACAGCCGGTGGTTATTGATGTTTCCGGCAATTATTTTATGTCGTCAAAAAGTGACAATATAATGTCCTTTGAGCCGCTTTTCTACGATGATGTAAGAATCAAGCTGAACTCAGCGGTAAAACGTATCCGCAAGGATACATATTTTTCTGCACCGGAAATAAGGCTGCAGCTTATGCGTGTCATAAAGTACTATGATAATATGACAGCAAGAGCCTATCAACCTGAACTGCTTGACAGGAATTATGTATCGGACAGAATGGCAGAGCTTACGTCAAAACAGTTTGTCGCTGAGAATTTCGAGTATTTTGTATATCTGCGTGAAAATGAGATCCGTACCTATGATGATGCAAAAATCCTGCTTTCTGCTAAAGCCGGTGCAGAAAGGCTTATCTCGGCAATAAAAGCCGCTGAGTGTATTGACGGCGACCTTGGCGATTGCAGTTACGATGATATAAGGATTGTTTTCGATGAGAACTTCCTTATGAAAAAACAATTATCCCGTAAACTTTCTGAGGTTTACAAATATACTGTTCCCGATAACTGCGAACATATTTTTCTTATCAGAAATGACCGCAAATTGCTTGAAGACTACGAAGCACAGCACAAACCTGTATTGGTTGACATCTGGGGCAGCTGTATTTCCCGTGAATCCGTTAACCGTAATTCCTCAGGTATCTATGTCGATAAGTACATTTTCAAGCAGCCGTTTTTGCTTGCAGACGAGCCTGAAATACCTTTTGATAACGATTTGTCGGCTGATAAATTCTGCGGCAGTAAGTGGCGAAGACGCACTGTTAAAGAGGCGTTTTTGCACGAAGGAAAACGTATTCTATCTGACAGTAATGCCGAATGGCTGATTGTTGATATGTACGACCTTATCTGCAATATGCGTAAGTACGGTGATTCACTTTTCGAGGTGGATGATTTCATACTTCGCACCGCTTTTTACAAATCGATTTCCGATAAATGTGAAAGCACATATTTATTTAACGAAAGAAGCCGTGAATATCTCGAAAGAGTGCTTGAAAACTTCTGCAAATTTGTCACTGAGCGCTATGGAAAAAACATTATTTTAATTAAAGCCGATCTTAAAGACCGTTATATTTCGCTTGACAATCGGTTAGAAATGTTATCTGACAGCGATAACACATTCAAAACCAAAAAAGCATTTATAAACGGATTTGAAGAAGAATTCGCACGTCTTACCGATTGCTGTGTAATTGATATTTCTAAAAGGTTTTATGCCGATGACCGCTTTGCACTTGGCGGTGCGCATATCGTCCATTATGAAGATGAGTTCTACAGTCAATGCTGTAAGCATATAACGGCTTTCATCGGCGGTGCTGACATCCGTTATACCGATAAGGTCGATGAGGAGTATATCGCTCTGAGAAATCTAAGAATTGAGTAATTATTCAAATAATCTCCCTTGCAAATTAAGCATAAGGGAGATTATTTTTGTACTGTTTATGGGACAACCGCTGTGGTATGATTATTAATGTGTAACCATCAATATTCAACAAATTCGACAAAATCTTTTATCAATCAGAAAAGTTATTTGTCAATTATTTAAAAAATATGTTGAAATCTGTCATCAGTTGTGATATGATACTATATATAAATAAGCATACCGATTGATTATTTGAGAAAATAAAAAACTCACCCGAAGGTGAGTTAATATTCACAACACTTGTGATGTACTAAAAAGTACGATTTGAAATAATTTTTATTTGAACTCGTAGTGTAAATTTATAGGGTAGTAAAATCCTATGGCAATATAATAACACATTTATGGAGGAATGTCAATATGTCTTTTAAAGAAAATTCAAAAATTTATTACGGTCTTGACATCGGCACAGATTCGGTAGGCTGGTCGACTACAAACGAAAAGTATGAACTGCTCAGATATAAGAACAATTTAATGTGGGGAGTAAGCCTGTTTGAAGCCGCCTCTCTTGCAGAGGAGCGCAGGGGTCACAGAACGCAAAGACGAAGATATGACCGCAGACAGCAAAGAGTGGCACTGCTCGGTGAACTGTTTGCAAAAGAGATTCTGAAAACCGATCCGGATTTCTTTTTGAGGTTAAAGGAGAGCTCTCTTTATCCGGAAGACAGAACGAGCAAAAATGTCAATACATACTTTGATGACGCGGATTTTAAAGACAGTGACTATTTTAAAATGTATCCGACCGTTCATCATCTTATAAAAGAGCTTTCTGAAAGCAATAAGCCACATGATGTAAGGCTCGTTTATCTTGCCTGTGCTTTTATAGTGGCACACAGAGGACATTTCCTTAACGGTGCTGACGAAAACAATGTACAGGCAGTTCTTGATTTTGATTCTTCTTATTGCGAATTTACGGATTGGTTTAAATCGAACGATATAGAGGATAATCCTTTTTCTGAAAGCGTAAAGAACGAGTTTTCTGTTATTCTCCGCAAGAAGATAGGCATAACGGCAAAGGAGAGGGAAATCAAGAATCTGCTGTTCGGAACTACAAAGACACCGGATTGCTATAAAGACGAAGAATATCCGATAGATATTGATGTTCTTATAAAGTTTATATCGGGAGGAAAAACAAATCTCGCCAAGCTGTTCAGAAATCCGTCTTATGATGAACTTGATATACAGACTGTAGAGGTCGGAAAAGCGGATTTTGCAGACACTATTGATTTACTGGCTTCTTCTATGGAAGATACCGATGTTCCTCTGCTTTCTGCCGTAAAAGCAATGTATGACTGGTCGTTGCTTATTGATGTATTGAAAGGTCAAAAAACAATTTCCGATGCCAAGGTGTGCGAATACGAACAGCATAAATCGGATCTTAAGGCACTTAAGTACATAGTCCGTAAATATCTCGACAGGGCTCAGTACGATGAAATATTCCGCACAGCCGGTGAAAAGCCGAACTATGTCAGCTACTCATATAATGTAACAGATGTCAAGTTAAAGCAGCTTCCGTCAAACTTTAAAAAGAAAAATTCTGAAGAATTTTGCAAATATATCAAAAGCAAGCTCGAAAAAATCAAACCCGAATCAGACGACGAGGCGGTATATAATGAACTGATTGAAAAGTGCAACAGCAAAACACTTTGTCCAAAGCAGGTTACCGACGAAAACCGTGTTATTCCGTACCAGTTATATTATCATGAGCTGAGCATGATACTTGATAAAGCATCGGCTTATCTTGATTTTCTCAACAAGACGGAGGATGGTATTTCTGTAAAGCAAAAGATTCTTACGCTTATGAAATTCAGAATACCTTATTTTGTGGGACCTTTGGTAAAAAGAAATGAAACCGACAATGTGTGGATAGTACGCAAGGCTGAAGGAAGAATATATCCGTGGAATTTTGAAAACATGGTTGATTTCGATAAATCCGAAGATGGATTTATCAGAAGAATGACCTGCAAATGCACATATCTTGCCGGTGAAGATGTCCTTCCTAAATACTCGTTGCTGTATAGCAAATATACTGTTTTGAATGAGATAAATAATATCAAAGTCAACGGTGAAAAGATTTCACCGGAGTTGAAGCAGGATATATTCAATGAGCTGTTTATGAAAACGTCAAGAGTGACGGTCAAGAAAATCACGGAATTACTTAAGCGAAAAGGTGCATTCAGCGAAGAAAAAGGTGATTCGTTAAGCGGAGTTGATATTAACATAAAGTCTTCGCTTAAGTCATATCTTGATTTCAGAAGGCTGCTCGAGAACGGATCTCTTTCAGAAAACGATGTTGAGAGAATAATTGAGCGTATTACCGTTACTACAGATAAGCCGAGACTTGTTTCATGGCTAAAGGCCGAGTATTCCGATTTACCCGCAGAGGATATCAGATATATAAGTCGTCTTTCGTATAAGGACTATGGCAGATTATCAGCTAAACTGCTTACAGGCTGTTATGAGCTTGATACGAATACCGGTGAGATCGGTAGCAGAAGCATTATTGATTTTATGTGGGCTGAGAACATCAACCTAATGCAGATTCTGTCAGATTCATACGGCTACAAGAGCTTTATAGAAGAAGAAAACAAAAAGTACTATATGATCAATCCTACGGGCAGCATCGCACAGACTCTTCGTGAAATGTATGTATCTCCGTCGGTATCCAGAGCTATTATCAGAACAATGGAGATAGTTAAGGAGCTTCGAAAGATAACAAAGAAGGATCCGGATAAGATTTTCGTAGAGATGGCAAGAGGCGGCAAGCCAGAAGAAAAAGGAAAGCGTACTTCATCAAGAAGAGAACAGATCGAGAAGCTGTATGATTCTGCAAAAGCATTTGTCAGTGATGAAGATATATCGCATCTGAGATCGCAGCTTGGCAGCCTTTCCGATGAACAGCTCAGAAGAGAGAAGTACTATCTTTATTTTATCCAGTTTGGAAAATGTATGTATTCCGGTGAGGCTATAGATTTCAGTCGTCTTGGCGATAATCATTGCTACGATATTGATCATATCTTTCCTCAGAGCAAAATAAATGATGATTCGCTTCATAACAAGGTGCTTGTAAAATCACAGCTTAACGGTGAGAAGTCGGACGATTATCCGATAAAAGCTGAGATAAGAAATAAAATGCATCCGCTTTGGAAAAATCTGTTTTATCGTGATCCTAAAAATCCGGCAGACAAGGTAAAATATGAGAGATTGACACGTTCAACGCCGTTTACAGAAGATGAGCTCGCAGGATTTATTGAACGTCAGCTTGTTGAAACAAGACAGTCAACAAAGGCTGTTGCAACACTGCTTAAAGAAATGTTCCCGGACAGTAAGATCGTTTATGTAAAGGCAGGACAGGTTTCAGAGTTTAGACATGACTTTGATATGCTGAAATGCAGAGAGATAAACGACCTGCATCATGCCAAGGACGCTTATCTGAATATTGTTATCGGTAATGTCCATGATGTCAAGTTTACTTCTAACCCTATGAACTTTGTTAAAAATGCCGACAAGCATTATACAATCAAGGTCAAGGAAACGCTTAAGCATAAGGTTTCAAGAAACGGTGAAACGGCATGGAATCCTGAAACGGATTTTGATACGGTTAAGCGTATGATGAGCAAAAACAGTGTGAGATATGTACGTTATTGCTATAAGAGAAAGGGAGGGTTCTTTAATCAGAATCCCGACAGAGCCGGTAATCCGGATCTTGCAAGGTTAAAGAAAGATCTCGACCCGGTGAAATACGGAGGGTATAACAGCAAGAGTATTTCATGCTTTTCTTTAATCAAATGTACAGGAGTCGGAGCGGTTATCATTCCGGTAGAATTATTATGTGAAAAGCGTTATTTCTCTGATGATAATTTTGCAAGTGAATATGCCTATTCTGTACTTAAAAACGCATTGCCGGCTAAAAATATTGCAAAAATATCAATCGATGATATATCGTTTCCGCTGAAAAGAAGACCAATAAAAATTAACACGCTGTTTGAGTTTGACGGTTATCGAGTGAATATACGTTCAAAAGATAGTTACAGTGTTTTCAAAATATCTTCTGCGATGGCTGCAATATATTCCAAGGATACATCTGATTACATTAAAGCTGTATCATCGTATGTCGATAAAAGTGATAAAGGCAGTAAATTCAAGCCCGGAGAAGCTTTTGACGTTTTATCAAATCTTAAAGTGTACGATGAGATAGCTAAAAAGTGTATTTCTGAGCCTTTCTGCAAAATAAGCAAGCTTGCGGAAGCCGGAAAAAAGATGGAAGAAGGAAGAGATAAGTTTGCAGAGCTGTCTATTATAGAACAGATGAAAACTTTGCTGTTACTCGTGGATATTTTAAAAACGGGACGAATTAACACGTGTAATCTGAAATCGGTTGGTGGTGTAGAAAGCTATCACACCGAAAGAATGTCTGCTATATTAAAGAATACTAAATATAGTGACATCAGAATCATTGACCAGTCACCGACAGGCTTGTATGAAAAGAAGTCTGACAACTTACTTGAGCTATGAGCTGGAGGACTGTAATTGTGACCGGAAGAGCCAAGCTTGATAAGAAGCTTGGCTTCATGGTCGTGAGAAGTGAAGAAAATATCAAGCGTGTATTATTGGATGAAGTATCGGTGCTTATAATTGAGAATTGTGCGGTATCGATAACCGCAAGTCTTATCAACGAGCTTGCAAATCGCAAGGTGAAATTGATATTTTGTGACGAGAAGCATAATCCCTCGTGCGAAATGCTGCCTTTATACGGCTGCCATAACTGTACGGCAAGGGTGCGTGAACAGGTGAAGTGGGACGAAGATGTCAAAGCGTATATATGGACAAGCATAGTCAGCGAAAAAATACGCAATCAGGCTCGTGTTCTTCAGGAATTCGGTCATGAAAAAGAAGCAGGGATGCTTAAGGGATATATAGACGAGATTGAACTCGGCGATGAAACCAACAGGGAGGGTCATGCCGCAAAAGTATATTTCAATGCGCTTTTCGGAAAAGAGTTTTCAAGAAACGCTGATAATGTAATTAATTCCGCACTCAACTACGGATACAGCATAATACTTTCCGCATTCAATCGTGAGATTACATCTAACGGATATATTACACAGCTTGGATTGTTCCACGATAATATGTTCAATAATTTTAATCTTGCCTCTGATCTGATGGAGCCGTTCAGAACGCTGATAGATCGTTTTGTCAGAGAAAAGAACTATCGCATTTTTACCTCAGAGCAGAAACGTGAGATTATAGGAATATTGAATGAAAGCGTAATAATCAATAATACTGAGCAGTATGTTACAAATGCCGTTAAAATTTATTGCAGAAGTGTATTTGACGCAATAGAGGAGAACGATGTTTCGCTGATAAGATTCTATCGTGTTCGGGATATAAAAACGGAGATAAAATGAGTTACAGATATATGAGATTACTTGTACTTTTTGATTTGCCGGTTACGACCACAGAGGAACGCCGGGAATACACAAAATTCAGAAAATATCTGATCAAAAGCGGTTTTATGATGTTTCAGGAATCGGTTTACTGCCGTATGGCATTGAATCGCACAGCGGCAAGACTGATATCCGACGGAATCAAACGTAACAGTCCTCCGGCAGGTATTGTGTCTTTGCTGTGTATAACGGAAAAACAATTTGCGGATATGGAATATATTACAGGCGAATTTGTATCAGATGTTATAGACAGCGATGAAAGGCTGGTGATTTTATGACGTTTGCCTATTCGCAAATTGAATTATATGTTGACTCGGAGGATAAAGTCCTGACGTTGATAATTGAACATCCGGATTTCTTTTACACGGTGCTGAATGATATAAACGATCAGATAGAAGGAGGAACAGGATTTTCTGTTATATCGTGCAACGCAAAACTAATATCATTTGCTAAACAAGCAACGATGATAACTGAATTTGTGCCGTTTGAAATGAACCGTAAGGAGCTCATTTCCAAATTGTATGCGTATTTGAAAAAATGCTCTGTTAATGAAGACATGTTTATCAGAACAAACGAAATGCTGTCTGCGACAGAGAGGTACATTTCCGAACTGGCACAGTATGCAGAAGGTGAATTTGTTACGGATGGGATATGCGATGTTACGCCTTTGTTAAAAATGTTCGGACTTAAATTTGCGGACAGCTATGATACTTTGGAGGAAAAGCTTTTGGAGTTTTTCCTTGCAATGACCGAGTATGCCGGTAAAACGGTGTTTATATGCGTGAATCTTCGCAGCTGTCTTTCTTTGCAAAAAGCAGAAAAGCTGTTTGAATCTGTTATTGAGCACGGAATACCACTCTTGTGTATCGAATCGTCCGACAAGGGAAAAACGAGATTCGAAAAAAGAGTAGTTATTGATGATGATTTGTGCGTTATATAATTGACTCATAATAGAAAATGTGATATTATAATGATAGTTTCTACCCTGTAGATACACGGCGAGTAGTGTCGCTTTTCCAAATTTGAGGTTTGAGGTTTGAGAGTAGTGTAAATTTATAGGGTAGTAAAACGTAAAATCCGATTTTATTGACTGTACAAGTGTTTGAGAGTAGTGTAAATTTATAGGGTAGTAAAACTATTGTATATGCAGTTGTCGCTTGTTACTGGTTTGAGAGTAGTGTAAATTTATAGGGTAGTAAAACCATTAAATTTAGCAATAAATACCATAGGAAGTTTGAGAGTAGTGTAAATTTATAGGGTAGTAAAACTAATCGCCTGAGTTCGTAGCGACACTGCTAGTTTGAGAGTAGTGTAAATTTATAGGGTAGTAAAACAGGGTGCATAAGGTTGACGGAAAGATTATTGTTTGAGAGTAGTGTAAATTTATAGGGTAGTAAAACCAATCGGGAGTAATGACATTGCGTATCTCCGTTTGAGAGTAGTGTAAATTTATAGGGTAGTAAAACTTGCAAACAAGGCTTATCACATCGCCGTGTGTTTGAGAGTAGTGTAAATTTATAGGGTAGTAAAACTTAGCTGTTCCGTTTAACGCTACGGTCTGAGTTTGAGAGTAGTGTAAATTTATAGGGTAGTAAAACCGGCGAATTTTATTGAGGGTATGAGCGAGTGTTTGAGAGTAGTGTAAATTTATAGGGTAGTAAAACCGAAACACCTTTTATGTCATGCGTTGCAGTGTTTGAGAGTAGTGTAAATTTATAGGGTAGTAAAACGATGTTACAGATTCTGGAGGTGTAGCAGCTGTTTGAGAGTAGTGTAAATTTATAGGGTAGTAAAACTGCGCAAAGCGCGCGCCGCGTGTACCATATGTTTGAGAGTAGTGTAAATTTATAGGGTAGTAAAACGGGTTACTTCCGCGCACTTGAGGTGACGAGGTTTGAGAGTAGTGTAAATTTATAGGGTAGTAAAACATAGCGGCACAGCAGCAGATGTTTATGAACGTTTGAGAGTAGTGTAAATTTATAGGGTAGTAAAACCCGAAGCCGCCCAGACCGCACGCATAATGAGTTTGAGAGTAGTGTAAATTTATAGGGTAGTAAAACAACCGTTTAACGCACTCATCTGTACGAGTAGTTTGAGAGTAGTGTAAATTTATAGGGTAGTAAAACGTTATATATAGACAATGAAACGAGAGGTAGTTTGAGAGTAGTGTAAATTTATAGGGTAGTAAAACTTTTGAAGAATTTCCCATTTACGAAGAAGCGTTTGAGAGTAGTGTAAATTTATAGGGTAGTAAAACTTTTCCTGACGGTGATACATCGTGTAACAGTTTGAGAGTAGTGTAAATTTATAGGGTAGTAAAACTACCCGCAGTATATCATATCACAAAAATTAGTTTGAGAGTAGTGTAAATTTATAGGGTAGTAAAACTCCCGGACGGACGCACCTGTAACTACAACAGTTTGAGGTTTGAGAGTAGTGTAAATTTATAGGGTAGTAAAACGAGAGCGCATATAAGGCAGTCGGTGACGGTGTTTGAGAGTAGTGTAAATTTATAGGGTAGTAAAACAATGCAGAGAAACGTAACAACCGAGGGCAGGTTTGAGAGTAGTGTAAATTTATAGGGTAGTAAAACTGGCGTTGCGACTGTTGCTGTTGCATAAATGTTTGAGAGTAGTGTAAATTTATAGGGTAGTAAAACTAGCGTCCGTATCAGTACGGCGTTGTGCACGTTTGAGAGTAGTGTAAATTTATAGGGTAGTAAAACGAACGATCAGAGCTACAACCGTCAATCAGAGTTTGAGAGTAGTGTAAATTTATAGGGTAGTAAAACTCGTTACTTAATTCATCTCGGTTATAACTTGTTTGAGAGTAGTGTAAATTTATAGGGTAGTAAAACTTACAGTTGGCTGAGCGACGTTCAAAAACTGTTTGAGAGTAGTGTAAATTTATAGGGTAGTAAAACATAAATCAAGCAGTTAATGACTATCTTAACGTTTGAGAGTAGTGTAAATTTATAGGGTAGTAAAACCTGAAGTCCTTTACGCTGTACTTGATGTGAGTTTGAGAGTAGTGTAAATTTATAGGGTAGTAAAACGGGTTGTTGTTACTTCCCATGAGAAAGTGAGTTTGAGAGTAGTGTAAATTTATAGGGTAGTAAAACCTTGCTTATCGTATCTATAGCGGGCTTATGGTTTGAGAGTAGTGTAAATTTATAGGGTAGTAAAACTACCTCGTAAGTAAGCCCGAGCCCTTTATCGTTTGAGAGTAGTGTAAATTTATAGGGTAGTAAAACAAATTTTACGGCGCAGAGCAGCGAGCCGCCGTTTGAGAGTAGTGTAAATTTATAGGGTAGTAAAACCCACAGACGGTGACGGTCATTCCGTACACCGTTTGAGAGTAGTGTAAATTTATAGGGTAGTAAAACCAACTCATGCAGATACACGTACCGATGATTGTTTGAGAGTAGTGTAAATTTATAGGGTAGTAAAACTCTGTACTTGGTCTGATAACGGCTTAGGCTGTTTGAGAGTAGTGTAAATTTATAGGGTAGTAAAACATAGTTACAAGCAGATACATTGCTCCATCTGTTTGAGAGTAGTGTAAATTTATAGGGTAGTAAAACGGAACTGCCATCTTTGCACAGTACCGAATAGTTTGAGAGTAGTGTAAATTTATAGGGTAGTAAAACACCGAAACCTGCTTGTTTTGCGGGCAAGTAGTTTGAGAGTAGTGTAAATTTATAGGGTAGTAAAACTAACGGTGTAACCGGTAGCAGCACGGATCAGTTTGAGAGTAGTGTAAATTTATAGGGTAGTAAAACATCTTTTCTGTTATCATTGTCAGCCTCCTCGTTTGAGAGTAGTGTAAATTTATAGGGTAGTAAAACCAACGTGCGGCGCACTCGTTAAGAGCCTTGTTTGAGAGTAGTGTAAATTTATAGGGTAGTAAAACCTGTCTGCTCTGCGTTGCTCGCCGTCTTAGTTTGAGAGTAGTGTAAATTTATAGGGTAGTAAAACTGAAGAGATAAATGACTGCGTATAAGCCGGTTTGAGAGTAGTGTAAATTTATAGGGTAGTAAAACAATGGAAGAAAAACTGATATACTATAACGGGTTTGAGAGTAGTGTAAATTTATAGGGTAGTAAAACTTCGGAGTGTAAACGCTGATTTTATCACAAGTTTGAGAGTAGTGTAAATTTATAGGGTAGTAAAACACAACGTGTTGCGCACTCATTAAGCGCCTTGTTTGAGAGTAGTGTAAATTTATAGGGTAGTAAAACTCATAATTATCGCCATAATCGTACACTTTAGTTTGAGAGTAGTGTAAATTTATAGGGTAGTAAAACCCTTACAGGCTCGTTTAAACTCTGGCATTTGTTTGAGAGTAGTGTAAATTTATAGGGTAGTAAAACATGGTACACGCGGCGCGCGCTCTACGTCTGGTTTGAGAGTAGTGTAAATTTATAGGGTAGTAAAACTGATAGCAGCTGCCAGAAGTTTACGCTCTTGTTTGAGAGTAGTGTAAATTTATAGGGTAGTAAAACGCGCATTTTGTCATAAATGCGCAACATAGAGTTTGAGAGTAGTGTAAATTTATAGGGTAGTAAAACTGCCGTAACGCTCTTTTAACGCTCTCACATGTTTGAGAGTAGTGTAAATTTATAGGGTAGTAAAACCGTTTTCGTGCCCAAGCGCCTTTTGCACGGGTTTGAGAGTAGTGTAAATTTATAGGGTAGTAAAACTTTTGCAACCGCCTATGAAGTCGCCTCCCTGTTTGAGAGTAGTGTAAATTTATAGGGTAGTAAAACTATTGTATATGCAATTGTCACTTGTTACTGGTTTGAGAGTAGTGTAAATTTATAGGGTAGTAAAACTCTGTTCCATTATGTTGGTTAACTTCTTCGGTTTGAGAGTAGTGTAAATTTATAGGGTAGTAAAACTAGCAGCAGAAGGTGTTATTTACCCACTGTGTTTGAGAGTAGTGTAAATTTATAGGGTAGTAAAACGTTGGAGCAACTGCTACAAAAGGTTTGCCGGTTTGAGAGTAGTGTAAATTTATAGGGTAGTAAAACCCGTTCAAAAGATTATCTATCGGTTATTTCGTTTGAGAGTAGTGTAAATTTATAGGGTAGTAAAACACATCGAAATCAAGCTATCACTCGAAGTATGTTTGAGAGTAGTGTAAATTTATAGGGTAGTAAAACGATAACATCGGGGTTTTGCATGGCACAGACGTTTGAGAGTAGTGTAAATTTATAGGGTAGTAAAACCTTGTCTCCGTGGTATGAAAAAGGCGGTATGTTTGAGAGTAGTGTAAATTTATAGGGTAGTAAAACCCGTTCTCCGTCCTTATGTACTCGCAATACGTTTGAGAGTAGTGTAAATTTATAGGGTAGTAAAACCCAACGGCCGCGGGTGGACGCGCGCGCGTTTGAGAGTAGTGTAAATTTATAGGGTAGTAAAACCGCGGACGGGACCCAGCGCCGCACAGGGCAGTTTGAGAGTAGTGTAAATTTATAGGGTAGTAAAACTGGTTATCCTTGACGAGAGCCATCGAATAAGTTTGAGAGTAGTGTAAATTTATAGGGTAGTAAAACCTGATAAACTGCCGCAGGCGTGATACTTGCGTTTGAGAGTAGTGTAAATTTATAGGGTAGTAAAACGTTGAGGGCTATGTTTTTAGTTCTGACAGTGTTTGAGAGTAGTGTAAATTTATAGGGTAGTAAAACTTTTGGTTTATATTCACGAAGCTGTCTGTCGTTTGAGAGTAGTGTAAATTTATAGGGTAGTAAAACTGCGAATTTGAAAGCTAAGCCTGTTTTTGGGTTTGAGAGTAGTGTAAATTTATAGGGTAGTAAAACTTCATATTTTCGTGATACAGGACGGCTCTTGTTTGAGAGTAGTGTAAATTTATAGGGTAGTAAAACTCATAAACATTTGGAATAATCTGATATTCAGTTTGAGAGTAGTGTAAATTTATAGGGTAGTAAAACATATCCAAAAGCTGACTGAATGGCTATTCTGTTTGAGAGTAGTGTAAATTTATAGGGTAGTAAAACAAAAATCACAGCGGAATAGCGGTAACTACTGTTTGAGAGTAGTG
>OOBZ01000335.1_pt1 | contig 38814 bp, 54 predicted proteins | sample 1671601 | NCBI WGS metagenome assembly OOBZ01 (sample SAMN06348173, study PRJEB24527) | human gut metagenome | biome: human gut; feature: ankylosing spondylitis patient; material: feces | host: Homo sapiens | place: China | collected 2015-10
GAGTCCTATCTCAACAAGCAGTTCATTTTCCCGATGGAAACTGGAGGCGCAAAATGACGAAAAAACGATTTGTAAAGCTCTGCATGGGCGTGCTGGGGCTGTCTCGCAACGAGGCGAACCGCGCCGCACGCGACCGAAACGCGCTAATGGGGCGGCTGCGGTCGGCACAGATTCGAGCAGTTCTGAATTGGCGGGAGTATCGAGCGAGGATGCGCGATGAGGTACGTTGACCAGCTGGACGCCGTCGACACAGCGGAGGATATGTTTTTGATCTACCGAGATTCCAAGTGGAACTGGATTGGGATGGAAAAGTGCAAGCCGTATTACCTCAAGGTGAGTGAATGGGCCAATAAGAAGTTCGTTTCCACATTTTGCAGCTACGGAGAACGGAGGGAAGAATGAACACACACATTACAAACATCAAGGGCGACTGGCAGGAGGTCGTGGACACCTGCCGCGCCACCTCCGGCAAAGGTCCTCTTGGACATGAGCCGAGCGAGAATTTTAAGCGCCGGATTTTAATTGCCGAACACTCGCCGATTCGGCGGATCTCGGTATCGTGGGTCTGGCAGGGCATTAAGAGCTGGATTGCGACGCACTGGTCAAGGCACAAATGGGAGTGCTTTATCTCCACGCAGAGGACAGACCGAACCGGAACACCGAGGGACAAGCTTCCGCAGGACGCACCGGTGATCTTCGAGGGAGAAGCGAACGTACAAGCTTTGATTGACTCCATGCGCAAGCGGTTATGCGGGCAGGCAGACCCGGAGACGCGCGAGTATTCCGAGGATTTCAAAGCGGCGCTGCATGAGGTGCAGCCGGAGATCTCGGGCGTGCTGGTGCCAAACTGCATCTATCGTTGCGGCTGCCCGGAAATGCAGACGTGCGGGATGTACGAATGGTGGCTGAAATTTCACCCGGACATTGCAAGCACGGACATTCAGAAGCGGTATAACACTTACAACGAACTGTTTTGGAAAGTGAGGGCGAAGCGTGGGAACGATTCTGGCGATTGACCCGGGGAATATGGAATCCGGGTATGTGCTGGCGGAGCACGACGGGAAGGAAATCCGGAAAGTGCTGGACGTGGGGAAGATTCCGAATGACGATATGTACAACGTGCTTTGCAGTCCATATGACCATCTGGCAATCGAGATGGTGGCGGGAATGGGCATGCCGGTTGGGCAGGAAGTGTTCGACACCTGTTTCTGGATTGGCCGGTTCTGGGAGTTTGCGAGGGTATACAGCATGGGCCACCCGCCGCAGAAAATATACCGGAGAGAAGAAAAGCTTTACTTGTGCGGTTGCCTGAGCGCGAAGGATAAGAATATCCGGCAAGCGCTGATTGACAGATACGGAGGCGTAGGGACGAAAAAAGAGCCGGGCTTCTTTTATGTGAACGGCACGAAGTTTGCGAAAGATATGTGGGCGGCTATGGCGGTGGCTGTGACGTATTTTGATAAGTACATAAGGGGGATACAGCTATGAGCACAATGAACGATCTGGCAAAGCGTATTCGCAGAAGCAACAAGGCTTATTTTGCCGCCGGTATGGAAGCCGGAAAGCAGAAGGTGGTGGACCTTTTCTTTGTGGCGGCGCATGAACTAAACATGCTCAAAAGCCCGGCGAAGGCAAAAGAACTTCTGGACAAAATGGAGCAGCTGGACGCAGAGTACGGCGTGGCATGGCAGGGAAAGCCGGAATCTGACGAAGCCATTCACAGAATCGATTCGAGTCTTAAGAAGCTCTGCGGGTCGTTCTTTCAGCCGTTTTTCGAACGGAACGATACAGTCAAGGATTGGTGGGACAAATGAAAATTGTTTTAGAGCCGTGGGCAATCATGCCCACAAGGGCGCATGAATACGACGCGGGGCTTGATCTGTATTCCGCGAACGACGACGTTTACATCTACCCCGGAGAAAGCGAATTGTTTGATACAGGCGTACATGTCCAGCTGCCCAAAAACACCGTGGGATTTCTCAAGAGCAAAAGCGGTCTGAACGTCAAGCACGGAATCACAAGCGAAGGGGTCATAGACGTCGGCTACACCGGAAGCATCATGATCAAGCTCTACAACCACGGAAGCAAGCCTTACAAGATTCGCAAGGGCGATAAGATCTCGCAGCTTGTGATACTCCCGTGCATCCTGCCGGAGCTGGAAGTGGTCAGCTCGCTCGAGCAGACGGAACGCGGGGACAATGGGTTCGGGAGTTCGGGCAGATGATGGGGAGATATTACAAAACGAGGAATGACAAACGCAAAAGCGTGATCAAAAACATGCAGAAATGCCTTTGCATGCAGCGCGAGAAATCAGGCTTAACTTTCAAGCAGATCGAGCAAAAGACAGGCATTGACGAAAGGCTCCTGGGCGCGCTGGAAGGGCGCGTGCAGCTTGCCGGGCTGGACGGGTATCCGTTGCCGGATGCCCCTATGCTATGTGAGCTTGCGGACGTCTACGGCGTGACACTTGACGAGCTTGTCGGAAGAGCATAAAGCAGAAGCTGCACCCGTTTTGGATGCAGCTTTTGCTTTTCAAGGGAGGTCAGACCGCCACAGCAAGGGTTTTATAATCGAAGGTATGACAGGCGGCGGTGATCTCGGTTCGGCTTTCGTCGCGCCACCAGAAACGCCAGCCGCTCGGGTGCTCGAAGATGTCCTGCGCGAAAGCCTGCAAATCAATGTCCCCACGGTAGAAGTCATAAGCGGCATCGGCGGCGTAATCGTCCGTATAGCGGCCATCGGTGCGGCCTGCGACAATCTGCCCGGCGCGGATGGCCTTCGCGACCGTCGACGCGTTCAGACGCTCCCCAAGCTTAACCGGCTTGACTGCGGAAAAGGGGCTGAACGTCCGGTTGCTCGGCTGCGCGCCTGTCTCAAAGGTCAGGCCGTCGACTCCGTGCAAAGGTTTTTCGGCTCTGAGCCACGCGACCAGCTCACAGAGTGTGTCACATTCCGGCGCGGCCATCTCGACATATTCGGTCAGGCAAAGGCGGTCAGCGTCCATCTTCCACGGGCTGACTGAGAACAGCCAGCGCGTGCAGGTCTTGCCGGTCTTCATGCCGTTTGTCAGGTCGATGATGACAAGGCTGCTGCGGTAGGGGTGCGCGCAGATGTTCAGATCTTTAAAATAGAGATCGTCATACTGGTTCATCAGGTCGATGATGCGGAAGGTTTCAGATGTGTTGATGATTTTCATGGTGTGTTCCTCCTCGGCGGTGCCGTTTTTGTTTCGTTTTGATGGCTCAATCATACACGTTAACGGTTACGTCGTCAAGTGGCAGGTTGCACAAAAGTTAACGGTTATTTCTGGTGAAATTTATACGTTGACGGTTAAACGGTGCAAGTGGTATAATTGCACGGAAACGAGGTGGCACTATGGCAGTCAGCGACGCACACAAGAGAGCCTCGGCGAAATGGAACGCCAGCCGGGACAATATTATGATTCGCCCGGAGAAGGAAGAGGGGCAGAAGATCAGAGACGCAGCCGCCAAAGCTGGGCAGAGCGTGCAGGCGTTTATACTGGACGCGGTAAGAATGAGGATGGAGGATAAGACATGTTAGAAGAAAAGGATTTGCAAGCGCGGTTCGATGGAGTGGAACGACGGCTGGACACGCTGGAACAGCACATGGGAGAAATGGAAGACCGCATTTTGAAGCAGTCCGCGCATAATATGCGCGTGATTCTGGAAAGCTCCGTTGATAAGAAATTGAATTTGATTCTAGAGGCGCTGGACATGCAGCAGGAGCAGATGAAACAGCTGGCGGCAAAATCTCGCGTGGAAGAAATCGAAGATGAAATGCAGCTTCTGAAAGCTGTCGTCCGCTCGCAGTCGCAGAGAATCGACGCGCTCGAGAAGCGGCTTGCTTAACCTCCAACAGAATAGACAATAGCCCCGTACAAGGTGATCTTGTGCGGGGTATTTCTTTACCTGATCGATAGCATTATTTGCAATGTACTGGCATTATTGTTTGCATAAAATGCGCACCCTCTGACAATGCCAGATACTTGCACTTATTCGGTGCAAAAGCAGGCTGAGATAAAGGCTGGTAAATACAGGAGAATCTTGTCAAGCCCCTGCGCCCACTATTTTATAAATTTTTTTCAAATCACGGTTTTTCCTGCATTTCCAACGCTTTTTTGCCCGAAAAAATCAATATTTTTTGGAAGTTATAAATGGCTTTTTATTTATGGTCAAAAAATCTGTGGTATATATACATCTGGGGAGATTCAAACGGGAAATTCGGAAACAAAGTTTCCGATTTCCCTTATTGAATCTCCATGTACAGCGCATTTTCAGCACACTGCGTTTTAACTCAAAATGTTCGGGGAGGTGGGCTTTTATGGCTGGTAAACCGGTATTCCCGCTGTCTTACAAGCAGGTAGTGGCAGCAATCAACGATTACAAACACAAGGTCGAAACTGGGGAATACCCGAAGGCTGATTGGTGGCATTTCTGCGGCACAATCGGTATGGACGCCGAAAGCGTGTCGAAAGCGATTAAAAGTCCTCCGGCGAATAAAATGGACGTGGCGCGAGAACTAAAAAAGTTTGCCACCTGGATTCGCGGGCAGTACAACACAGCGCCCGGCTGGTCCGGTCCGAACTCGTCCAAGAGCATCTTTGCCAATAAGCAGGACTTCGACGGATGCAAGATGGTTGATAAGCAGGACGAAGGCAAAGGCACCGGAGAGCTGACGATCAATATTGAGTTCGGCGGGTCCAAAACGGCTTTCAAGTAGTCAACGCCACCAAATATCCATTTTGTTGCGTTCATATTTCGCAAATAGTTAAGAATACTCCGAGATTTATGCAGTTCGCACAACTATTTGATTATGAGTAGACATAAACAGATTATGGTCTACTATCTTTCGGCATAATGCCGGAGAGCTGGGGCGCTGCTGGTGCGTGTGCGCGTGCTGCCAATAAGCCCCCTGCTGCGGAGCCAATAAGCCCCCGCGCGTTTTTTTCTGAGGGCATGCGCACGGGAAGGCGCTTCCGGGTATGCCCTCCCGCGAACGATCTGGCAATGGGAGGGGGTAGCGGAAAAACAGGGGGCGATGTCTCTAGTATGTATAGTTATATCCAGCTCCCCCATGTATCGCCTCTCAGAGCTTTTCCCACTGATTCCCAGATGGGGTAGCAGAAAAACACGTACCCTATTGATTGAAACCAGATCTGAAATTTTCCAAAAACTCCCGCGTTGACCTTGGCGGCAGCCATGTTTCAATCCTCCTTACTTTGGCGTCCCGGAGCAATCCGGGCGTCAAGGTGAGCGCGGGCGGAGGGTGCTATGGCAAGAAAACAGACAGCAAAGGGCGGAGCGATCACGCTGAATCTTGGCTGCCCGAACAGTGAGCCGCAGAGGCGTTTCTTTGAAAGCCGGGTGAAGTATACCTGTTACGGCGGCGCGAGAGGCGGCGGAAAGTCGTGGTGCACGCAGAGAAAGCCTGTGGGTGGGTGCATTGAGTATCCTGGGCTTCGGATTCTGGTTATCAGGCGGAGATATGAAGATCTGGAAAACTCCGTCATAGACCCGATTCTGAAATTGATTCCGGACAGTCTTGCTACATACAACGTGCAAAAGCATCTTCTGACGTTTGTGAATGGGTCCAGCATCAAATTCGGCAACATGGACGGGTACGGCTCGGCGGTTACGGGCAAGTTTGGCCACTACGGCTCCGGAGACGTCCTGGAGTATCAGGGCCAGGAATACGACTGGATTTTCATTGAAGAGGCAACGCAGTTCACCGAACAGGAATTTCGCGGTATCGCGGCATGCTGCCGTGGTGCAACGCCTTTCCCGAAACGGGTGTATCTGACATGTAACCCCGGCGGCGTCGGGCATCAGTGGGTGAAGAGAATCTTTGTCACAAGAGATTTTCTGCCGGAAGAGAATCCGGACGATTATCTGTTTCTGAAAGCGACGGTCGAGGATAACGTCGATCTGCTGAAAGGATCTCCGGATTATGTAAACGCATTGAATCTGCTGCCGGAGGATGTCAGAAGGGCACACCGGTTTGGCGACTGGGATGCGCTGTCCGGCGGATTCTTCCCGGAGTTCACGATCAAGACGCACGTCATTCAGCCGTTTGCGATTCCCTCCGGCTGGGCGAAGTATCGGGCGTTTGACTACGGTCTGGATATGTTCGCGTGTTTGTGGGTTGCAGTTGATTATAACGGCAGGGCGTATCTGTACCGGGAGTATAACGAATCGAGGCTGATTGTTTCGCAGGCGGCGAATGCAGCGATTGTGTCAACGCCGCCGGGCGAACGAGTAGAGTATACGATTGCGCCGCCGGATATGTGGTCGACATTAAAGGACACCGGCAAGACAATGGCGCAGCTGTTCGCAGAAAGCGGACTTCCGGTTGTCAAGGCGAATAATTCCCGTGTGGCAGGCTGGATGGCAGTCAAGGAACTGTTAAAGCCCATGGCAGATGGAAAGCCGGGGCTTCTGGTTTTCAACACCTGCAAGGGGATTATCGACGATCTGATGGCAATTCAGCACGACGACAAGAACCCGTCGGACTGCGCCAAAGAACCGCACGATATTACGCACGCACCGGATGCGCTGCGATATTACGCGCAGCTTCGGACCTTAAAGCCGGAGCAGGCTCCCGTCGTAGACGAAGAGGAGCATGAAGAAAGCTACAGCGATTACATGACCGGCGGAGAGGCTGACAGCAGCTATCTGAACTTTTAGGAGGATGTTATGACAACGCCAGACTGGGTATTTTCCAGAGCCATTCATTTGATGGACGAGCAGAACGAGTCGAGCGGCGCAACGTCGACGCAGGACACGCAGGAATACCGGCTTCGAACGCTCAGCATTCTGAACGTTCTGCGGCATGAGTTATTTCCATATTCCGATACGTTCCAGACCGGAGAGGACGGAAAGAGGGCGATCTGCCCGGAGCTGAAAGACTTCTCCGACGAGATCGGGCTGGACGATGTGATTGCGCAGGGAATCATGCCCTACGGGCTGGCGGCGCACCTTCTTCTGGGGGAGAACGACTCGATGGCGAGTTTTTTCAACGAGCGCTATTCCGAATTGGTTGCGACGCTCGCGGCGAAGAAACCTTCCGTATGGGAGGAAATTACCCCGTATTACGGTTTTTAGACAACGGGCTACCAGACCCGTGAATACGCCCTACCAGAGGCGAAAACAGGAGGAAGAAAATGAACGAGTTTATGGATGAAGAATTCGGAGTTGATCTGAGCGATATTGTTTCCGAAGACGACGGCAACCAGACCGAAGAGGAAACGAGCGAAGAAGTAGCCGAAGAATCTGAAACCACGCAGGAGCCGGAGGACACAGAACCGGAAGAACAGGAGAAACCTGATGAAAAGCCGCAAGAGGCTGCGCAGGAAGAACTGTTCGACCTCAAGTTCAACAAGGAAATCCGGCAGGTAAACCGCCAGCAGGTCACGGAGCTTGCACAAAAGGGCTTGAACCATGACCGCATTTTGGAGCAGAGAGACCACCTGCAACAGGAAAATGCCGAGCTTTTGAAGTTCAAGCAGGACAACGAGGCGATTATCAGCCTGCTGGACGCAGCAGCACAGAAATCCGGCACGGACAGAAACACATTTTTGCAGTCTGTGCGGGAGAACGCCTACGTTTCGCAGGGATTGAGCCGGGACGCAGCCCACGAGCGCGTTCTTCGGGAAGACGCAGAACAGCGGCTTTCCAGAACGGAGCGGCTCGAGGAAGAGCGGAGCCGGAATCAACAGTCTCAGCAGGAGCAGGAACAGGCACGGCAGCAGGACATCGAGCGGTTCTTGAAGCTCTACAAGGACGTCGACCCCGGTCAGATTCCAAAGGAAGTCTGGGACGACGTCAGAAACGGGGAGACCCTGGTCTCCGCCTACGGTCGGTATGAAAACCGGCAGCTCGCAGAGAACAACAGAAAGCTTCAGGAGAGCATCAACGCCATGAAGCAAAACGAGAAAAACAAGCAGAAAAGTATCGGTTCCGCGAAAACAGAAGGAAAGGAGACGGCGAAGGACCCGTTCCTTGAATACCTGTTGAGCGACGATTGACAGGAGGTAAAAAATGTCGAAAACCATCAATCTTGCGGAAAAGTATTCCGACAAGGTACAGGAAAGATTTTATCAGGATTCTCTGACGCAGAGTTCCTTCTCGAAGGACCTCGATATGGAATTTGTCGGTGTGAGAACCGTCAAGGTCTATGACCCTGACGTCGCGCCGCTGAACGATTATACCCGCTCCGGCTCGAACCGCTACGGCACGCCGCAGGAACTGACGGATAACATCTATGAGTTCCAGATGAAGCAGGACAAGGCGTTCACCTACACCATCGACAAAGGCAACGCGAAAGAGCAGTTCAACATCAAGACTGCCGCAACGACGCTCAAGCGACAGATGCGTCTTGTCGTGACCCCGTTCATCGATAAGTACCGCTTTAATCTCTGGGCAACGAAGGCTGGTCTTCACACGGCACTGAGCGCTGCGCCGGCGAAGTCCACGATTGCAGGTATGATCATGGATGCCACCTGCGCACTCGACGACAAGTTTGTCCCGCAGGAAGGAAGAACGCTGTACATCCGAAACGATATGTACAAGCATCTCAAGCTCTGCGACGAGTATGTCAAGCTTGAGGGCATCGGTACGAAGGCGCTTGTCAAGGGCGTTGTGGGCGAGTTTGACGGCATGCCCGTCAAGAAGGTCCCGTCCAGCTATCTTCCGGCGGATGTGTACTTCATGATCGTCTTCAAGAATGCGGCGATTTCCCCGATGAAGCTGAACGATTACAAGATTCACACAGACCCGCCTGGCATCTCCGGCGATCTGGTTGAAGGTCGCGTCATGTTTGACGCTTTCGTGAAGCCCACAAAGGCAGACGGCATCTACGTCGCCTGCAAGACGGGGACTGTAGCGGCAGACCCGACAATCGTCATTGCGTCGAACACCGCGACGATTACTTCGGAGACTACAGACGCGGTGATTCTCTACACCACGGACGGCAGCGACCCGCGTTTCAGCGATACCGCGAAGACGTACTCGGCATCCAGCAAGCCGACGCTTGCTTCTGGCGAGACCATCCGTGCGGCAGCGACGAAGACCGGCATGTACTGGTCCGGCGTGGCAGAGGGCACGAACTGAGTATAAGGGCAGCGCAAGCTGCCCTTTTCCCAAATTGGAGGAAGTATGGCAAAAATCGTAACTTCGGATGTCGCGAAGGTTTTACAGATTCAGAAGTTTCTTGGACTCAATGAATCAAAGGACGGCGACACGCAGCTGAAGGTCGGCGAGGCGTCCAGAATGGAAAACTGGCAGATTACGCCGCAACACCATTTGAAAGTGCGCCCCGGCATGCAGGCAATCGAGACCTTCCAGGGGGCTGTGCGTGGGCTGTGGCACGGCTTTGTTGCAGGGGAAGAAATTACACTTTGCGCGGCGGATGGCGGCGTGTGGAAGATTTCCGAAGGCAAGACAAAGCTTGGGGACATTACTGACGCGCCAACAACGTTTTTTGGGTTCAACAACAAGGTCTATATGCTCAACGGGCATGAGTATCTGTCGTGGGACGGCACGGGAAGCGTGCAGACCGTAGAAGGGTATATTCCGCTGGTAGTGACAGCGGCATCTCCGAAGGGCGGCGGCACGACGCTGGAGAATGTGAACCGGCTGACTGGAAAGAAGCGCGTCCGGTTTTCAGCGGATGGAGAGTCTACAAAGTATGTCCTGCCGGAAGGCGAGCTTCTGAGCATTGACCAGATCTATGTGGACGGCGCACTTATGCAGAGCGCGCAGGTCACGAAGGACACGGCCGGCGGCACGGTAACGTTCTCGAGCGCGCCGCAGACAGGGAACAACAATGTCGAAATTTATTATACCGCGCCAAACGAGCTTCGCTCGCAGGTCACAAAGATGCGGTATTGGGAATTTTTCAACGGCGCGAACGATACCAGAGTGTTTCTCTACGGAGACGGCACGGCAAAGGCACTGTATTGCGGCATTACGGAAGCGGGCATTGCTTCGGCAGAGTATTTCCCGGACCTCTATGAAATGCTGGTTGGCGATGAAAACACGCCGATTACGGCAATGGTCAAGCACTATGACAGACTGCTGACCTTCAAGCCGGGCAGCGTCTATGCCACGGAGTATTCCGCAACGACGCTGGCAGACGGCGTGGTCACGGCTGGATTTTATACGATTCCACTGAACCGGGAGATCGGCAACGAGGCGCCGGGGCAGGTCCGACTGGTCTACAACTTCCCGCGCTCGATGTACGCAAATGCGCTGTATGACTGGAAGATGACGTCTTCCACGGTCCGAGACGAGAGAAACGCAAAGCTTGTCTCCGAAAAGGTGCGCAGCACCTTGCAGAGCGCAGACCCGGAAAAGGTATTTATTTTTGATGACGACAGCAAACAGGAATACTACGTGTTCCTGAACGATACGGCAGGCACGGCACTGGTTCACCGGTATATAGAAGACGTCTGGTATAAATACACGAACCTCAAGGTTGTGTGCGGATGCAGAGACGGCAACGATGTGTACTTCGGGACCTCAGACGGAAAGCTGGTTTTGTTTGACGAGCTGGTCCACAACGATCTCGGGCAGGAAATCAACTGTATCTGGGAAAGCGGAAACATGGACTTCGGCTCGGACTACCAGAGAAAACACAGCTCTGTCATTTGGGTCAGTCTGAAACCGGCGGCTGGCGCGATATGCACGGTCTCGGCAAGGTCGGACCGGAAGAGCGAATACGCAGAGAAGACGGTAAAGGCTCCGGTCCTGAAATTTTCTTCGGTGGATTTCAACCATTTCACATTCAACACGAACACAAGCCCGCATATGCAAAGGGTCAAGCTCAAGGTGAAGAAGTTTGTCTATTATAAACTTCTGATTGATACCGTTTCGATTGCAAACGACGTAACGGTTCTGGGCGTTGATATGCGGGTGCGGTTCACCGGATATGTAAAGTGAGGCTTCTATGGAACTTATGATGTGTATTTTGCTGGGCATTCTCAGCATGTTCATTCTGCTGCATGGCTCGGTGCTGCTGCTGATTGCGGCGGTTGTATGGAAAAGACGCCATAAGCAGGAAGCGTCGGAACCGGAGAAAACAGACGAGGAACGGCGGGCGGAGGAGGAAATGAAACTGTTCAACGAAGGCGTTGCGAACATTCTTTCCTATGGGACCCCGAAGGAGAGAGATAGATGAAAAAACCGACACCGGAACTGGTTTACAAGCGATATGACAAGGGCGTGTCATTTAATACACAGATCAATTTATACGACACGGTCAAGGAAAATGAGAACTTCTTCATTGGAAAGCAGTGGGAGGGCGTGGAGTCAAACGGTCTTCCGACGCCGGTCTTCAATTTCCTGAAACGTGTGACGCTGTTCCAGATTGCAACCATCAGCTCGAACAACCTTTCGATGCAGGCAACGCCGCTGAACTCCACGTCGAGATATGAGCTGGGCGATCTGGAGCAGGTGACGGACGTTCTGAACAAGCAGTTCGCAGAGCTTTTTGAACGCAACAAAATTGTGACGAAGGTCCGCGAGTTCATGCGAAATGCTGCGGTAGACGGAGACGGCGCGACGTATTCCTGGTTCGACCCGGACATGGAGACCGGTCAGGAGGCGAAGGGCGGCATTGTCACGGAGATCATTGAGAACACCAGAATTATCTTCGGCAATCCGAACGAGCGAAACGTGCAGGAGCAGCCCTATGTGATTATTCCCATGCGCAAGCAGGTGGAGTATGTGAAGAATCTGGCAGAAAAGAACGGCGTCCGAAAGGACGATATCGATTCCATCAAGGCAGACTCCGAGGCATACGACAACAAAATGGACGCGCTGACCGACGACCGGGTATCCATGTATGTGTATCTCTATAGGGATTTCGATACAGGGACCATCCACAGCTACAAGTGTACGCAGAACGTGGAGCTGGAAGCGGACAAGGACACGGAACTGAAATTTTATCCCATTACGTGGATGAACTGGGATTATATTCAGGACTGCTATCACGGGCAGGCGCTGATTTCGCAGCTGCTGCCGAACCAGAAGTTTGTGAATAAGGCGTTCGCGATGGCGATGATCTCACTCATGACGACGGCGTACCCGAAGATTGTCTACGACAAAACCAGAATCCCCAAATGGGACTCTCGCGTCGGCGCGGCAATCGGTGTCAACGGCGGGGACATGAACTCTATTGCGAAGATCATTGACCCGGCGCAGATCAGCCCGCAGATCGGACAGTTTATTGACCTTGCCGTCAACTACACGCAGAACTTTATGGGCGCAAGTGACGCGGCTTTGGGCGATACCAGACCGGATAACACGTCGGCAATTATCGCGCTGCAGAGGGCTTCCAATGCGCCATTGGAGCTTGTGAAGCTCAACATGTATGAATCCATTGAAGATCTCGGCAGGATTTATCTTGACATGATGCGCGTGTATTACGGCACACGGTATGTGCAGGTAAAGTTCCTTTCCAAACAGGAGATGAACAATCAACCGCTTGGTATGAGTCTGCAAAACGAGGAATTTAACAAGCCGTTTGATTTCTCGATTCTCAATGAGATTCCGATGAGTCTTAAACTGGACGTGGGCGCGTCTTCTTATTGGAGCGAGATCACGACAGTGCAGACGCTCGACAACCTTCTGATGCAGGGGAAAATTGAGCTGGTTGACTACCTGGAGCGTATCCCGGAAGGATATGTTTCCAAAAAGCAGGAGCTGATTGATAAATTGAAGGGCATGCAGGCGCAGATGGTGGGGCAGCAGTCCTCCTCTCCGGTCATGGGGCAGGGACCGGAGGTTCCGGTTGAAGGCGGCAGCGGATATGGGCAGCTCCAGCGGGCGCTTAACAAAACGGGGGTGACTTGATGGCGTTACCGGCATTTGAGACAAACTTAAACATCATTCAGCAGCTGGACGACGAGCCGAACGACGTCGGCGGACTGACTGCGGCAGAACTCAAGGCAAAGTTTGACGAGGCGGGTCTTACGATTCAGACATGGATTAACGAGACGCTGCTCCCGGCGATGATTGCGGCGAACCTCGCGTTTGCAAAGACAACGGATATCCCAGCTGAGACGGTTCAGGCGGCGATTGAGAATGTGCAGGAGCAGGTCAAGAACATGGCAATCGGCGCGGTCCCGAACGGAAGTGTCAACTATCTGAAGCTGGCTTCTGACGTTACGACGCTGCTTACGAACCTGCAAACTGCTCTTTCTGCCGCGCAGGTTAAGATTGAAACACTTGAAAATCGGCCGGTCGTCATCGACCCGGCGACGCAGAAGGCAAACGGGCTGATGAGCAGCACGGACAAGAAAAAGCTAGACGGCATCGCGTCGGGCGCGACGAAGGTCTTTGTGAACAGCGAGCTTTCCGAGACGAGCCAGGACGCAATTATGAATAAGGTCGTGTATGCGGCGGTGCAGGCGCTGACGGCGGCGCTGAACGGCAAAGCACCCACTGTTCACGCGCACGTCATGGCAAACATTACGGACCTGAGCATCGACGCGGCCCCGGCGCAAAACAGCGGCAACCCTGTTTCGTCCGGCGGCGTGTTTTCGGCGCTTCAGAATTTCAAGACGGCGACCCAGTACACCGGCACGCTGCTTGCCTCGGGCTGGTCCGAGGACTCGCACGGCTACCAGGCGCAGACGATCCCGATCACGGGATTGAAAGCGTCTTATGCCGTTGACCCCCAGTGGGACGTTGCTCTTTCGGGCACGGACCCGGACGCGGACACGGCTTTATTGGAGGGCTTCGCTTTGATTCACAACTACGTGACCGGCGCGAACAGTCTGACCGCACAGTGCATCGGCAAAGCGCCCGAGGTAAATATTCCGGTGAAGGTGGTGGTGTTCGGATGAGCGGAAGGAGCCCAAGATGGTTTACGGGGATTCAATATCCGTATGAGGCAAATTTTGCGGACAACACATGGGCGCAGATCATTGAGGCTTGCCAGAAAAAGCGTATTCCGTCCACCTGGCATGTCGGCAACCAAAAGGCGATGACGATCAATGGAACAGATTATCTCATCGACATCATCGGTTTTGACCATGATGAATACACCGACGGCTCCGGCAAAGCCCCGTTTACCTTCCAGATGCATGACTGCTACGGCACGAAGTATGCAATGAATGCAGGGAACACGACTGTCGGCGGCTGGGAGAGCTGTTCCATGCGGCAGACGCACCTGCCAGCTATTCTGGCGCTGATGCCGACAGAGGTGAAGAACAGCATCCGCGAGGTGAACAAGCTGACCTCGGAGGGAAACAAGAGCAGCGCCATTACCACAACGGCGGACAAGCTGTTTCTGCTGAGCGAGATCGAGATTTTCGGCAGCGTCAGAGATTCCAAGAGCGGCGAGGGTACGCATTACGACTACTACAAGGCGGGCGACAGCAAGGTGAAGAAGCTCAACGGCTCTGCAGCCAACTGGTTGGAGCGCTCGCCGAGTGCCATCTACTCCACGTCTTTCTGCCTGGTCACCAGCAGCGGCGACACGGGCGTTGACTTCGCCAGCCGTGCCTCTGGCGTGGCGTTCGGATTTTGCTTCTAGGGGGTGCATCAATGGGAATGTTTTTACGAAGGGGACTTCCCAGCAAATTCATGGTATCTCTGAGCGCCCCTGTTTCTTACAGCAGTACCTATTCCATGTATGCCGTAGTTAACGGCGAAAAACTAACGGATGCTGCAACACTAATGTTTCGTTCTGGAAGTAAAGTGCCGATCACCATATCGTATAAGGCACGAAACAGCCGCGGCAACGTTATTTTGAACGGTGTAACTGTATCAAACGAAAAAGAAGGTACTTACGAATTTGTAGCCACAACAAACACAGAAGTTTTATTCAGCCAAAATAAAACATATGACGGAAACGGCAACGTTGTTTGGAAACCGACCTGCACCATCACGGGAAATTGATTTAGGGGGCTATTTATGTACATCACACATAACAATCAAACATACGGACGTGTAAGGATGCTGAACACATCCAGTTCGGTTCGCTTTGTCGGAGAATCCCTCCCAGAATTGGAAGAATTGACGGGGCTTGTTATGGTTTTTTCCGAAAGTGGTTTCGAGCTGCGCACGTTTGACCCGGCCGATTATCTCCGGCAGGAAATCATTGGTGGGTCATGGCTTCTCACAAATGTTGCAATCCCAACCCCGCAGCCGGTTGTTGCAACGCCTGTTGCCTACGATCTTCTGACATCCACGGCGAATATGACGCGGATGTTGATGAAGGGCGAGAAGCCAAAGACAGCAGATGAAATCATTATGTGCTCGGCGCTCTATGATGAATGGGGGCCGGGCAAGCACGTCGCCGGAGACATTTTCTCTGTAGACGGGGACATATGGGAATGCTTCCAGAATTATGACAATGCGGTAAATCCGGATATTGTGCCGGGCAGCGCTGCGTGGTTCACGTTCAATAAGCCGTATCACGGCACGTCACGCGAGACGGCGCGGAATTTCGTACACCCAACGGGCGCACACGACATCTACAAAAAAGGTGAATGGGCAGTGCAGGGCGGAAAGTTCACGGAATGCCTGTCCGATACATCTTACAGTTTGGAAGAGTATTCGGCGGCATGGGGAGTGAGGGAGTAAATGGCATATACTATCAACTCTCAGAAGGGATATGACCTTGCGCAGCAGACGAAGAAGAATCCGGGGCAGAAGTACACTGCATCGGATGGCTCGCAATGGTGGACGGACCCCGGAACCGGGAAGCTGATGGTGGACCATCAGGGCAGCACGGGGGAAGCCAATCTGGCATACGGGAAGGGTACCGGAAGTTCTTCCAGCAGCTACTCCGGCGGTTCCGGCTCCAGCGGCGCGAAGAAGGACCTTATTTACTGGGTCGGCACGGACAAGGGGCGCAAGGTTTTGGAGAACCTTTACAACGGAGCAAGCAAGGAATATACAGCCTCGGACGGGTCCAGATGGTATCTCGGCCCGGACGGAAACGCCTATGCAGATCACTATGGGAATAAGCTGCAAATCCAGCTGAGAAACCTGCTGGATGGCGGCTTTGGCGGCTTTGGCGGCGGTTCTGGCGGCTCGGGAGGTATCGGCGGTATCGGCGGGGCAACGCCGCCTGCGCAGCAGGACTGGAGCACACCGGGCGGCTCCGGTTCCAGCTCGATGGTAGACAGCGCCACCAGCCGACGGGACGCCTATGACCAACAGATTCAAGACTACATAAATCAGCTGCAGCAGATGCAGGGGCAGAAGACCCCGACGGCGGCGGACCAGTCGGATTATATCCGGCAGATGTACGAACAGCAGCTGGCGGCGAACAAGGCGCAGTTGGAGAGCGATTATAACCAGAACGTCTCGAATCTGGCTGGCGAGGAAAGCAAGATCGGCTCGAACTACTATGAGCAGCGCAGGCAGACGCAGGCAAACGCCGACCGGGCACAGGCGAATTACAACGAGGTTGCGAACGCCTCCGGGCTGAACACCGGCACAAGAGGGCAGGCGCAGCTTGCCAGAAGCAATCAGCTGCAAAGCGATCTGACTGCGCTCAACAACGCAGAGGCGCAGAACCGGGCGGAAATTGAGCGCCAGAGAACCTTACTTGGTCAGCAGTATCAGAACGCGATTCAGAAGGCGCAGGCGGAAAACAACATGGAGCTTGCGCAGCGGCTCTATCAGGAGGCTGTGAGAGTCGACGAAAGCGTGATTGACGCTTCGAAGAACAACAGCTCGAGAGCGCTGGAAATTCTCAATATGATGCTCGGCCAGATCAGCTCTGACCGGAATCTCGCTTCGGAGGAGGCGCGGCAGGCAGCAGAGATTGCGGCGGCAGGCGGCAAGTACGGGCTTTATGGAAAGCTTTATGGACTGTCTGACGATGTGGTCAAGAGACTCGAAGAGATCTATAATAAAGAGCTTGCCGACAAGGAGCTGGAACGCGAACTGGATATCGCGAGCAAGGCGAAAGCTGCAAATGCGAAAATCAACCGCCAGTATGAGTATATTAAGCAAAAAGGTTTTGGCATATAGCGAGGGCACGATATGATTACAAACGACGGCGAACGCAAGCCAAATTCCGGCGCCAGTAAGGCGGCACAGGCGAATAAGCGGGCGCAGGAGCAGGGAAAGCGGAGAACCGAAGCTGAAAGAAAGAAGCAGGCAAACGCTCCGATTGCAAAAAAAGCGACGAGTGCGCCGAAGGTCAGCCAGAGCGCCAGCACGGGCGGCACGCTGACGACGGTCAAACAGAACCCGTCTTCTAGTTCCCGGTCTTCAAGCGCTTCGAGCTCTTCAAGATCTTCCGGCACGAACAAAAAGGCGCTGAGTGTGGCGGAGAAATCCGCTGCGCTGAACGACCTCATGAACCGGGCAACAATTGGAAGCTCCAAAACCTACGGACTTTCGTTCCAGAGTTCGGTCAATCAGAAGTATAACCAGAGAAAGCAGTCCCTGGTGGAGCAGGCGACAAAGAACGGGTATCTGGTTGGTCAGAACACGAAGCGGGCGCAGGATTTTAGAAACACGGTCAACCGGAAGCTCGGCAGCGCGATTTTTAGCGGAAAGAGCCCGAGCGAGGCCAGAAGCGCTGAGCAGCAGCGGATTAAGAAGAGCGCGGCGGCGCAGAAATCTGTGCTTCGTGATCAGGAAAAGGGCAGGAATCGGACAGTATCCGAGCTTGAACGACAGATCAGGGCCATTGACAAGGAGATCGGCCAGTCCACGCAGGAGACCGGAAGGCCCGACATGAAGAAAGTTGCGGAGCGGAACAAGCTTACAAAGCAGAAGCGTGCCGTTACGAACGACTACAGCGTATTGGAATCGCTGGGGCGGTCCGTGGAAGCGGGCGCAGGCGGGTTTAACTCGGCTGTTACGAGCACGCTGAACGCGGGCAGAAATGCCCTCATGCAGTTGGAATCCATCATCAACGGCGGCTGGGACAAAGAGAGCCGGAAATTTGTACGGGGCGATTCTCCCATCACGGCATCTCTTTTTCGGCCGGTTGCTGACCTCAACGATTATACAAAGGAAACGACAGCGGGCCTCCAGCAAAGCGCAGCGGAACGTTGGAGCCGATACGGCAAGGCGGGCGATATCGCAAACCAGCTGACACAGGGAACGGTATCGGCCGTTCCGAACGCGCTGCTTGCAATGGCAACGGCGGGCGGCTCGGCAGCGGCGACGCTCGCCCCGGAGGCTTCGGGGCTGACGGCGACGGTAGCGGACGCGGTGCAGAAGCTCTCCAAAGACCCCATGTACTGGACAAGCTTCATTCAGAGCTTCGGCAATTCGTATGACGAAGCAATCGAAAAGGGCGCGACGGAGGACGAAGCGCTTCTGGCAACGCTTCTTTCCTCGACGGCAAACGCGATTGTCGAGGTCGGCGGAGGCGTCGAGCAGTTGCCGGGCGAACTGAGAAAAGAAGGGCTTACCAGCGCGGAGAAAATCCGGAAATGGGTTTCTTCGTCTCTGGATGAAGGCAAGGAAGAAGTCGTGCAGGGCATGATTGAGCGCCTTGTAAACAAAGCTGTCTACAATCAGGATGCGCCGTGGAACGACGACACAGGCAAAAACGAAGACGCAGTCTTCAATTTCGACCAATCGTTGAAGGAATTCGGAACGGGCGCGGCAATCGGCGGAATCTTGGGCGGCGGGCAGATGCTGGCACAGGATGCAATCAATGCGCGAAACCGCATTGTCGACCCGACAGCAAGCCCGCTCGATCAGGCAATTCTCGATGCGTTGCAGGGCGTGCAGACGCCGGAGAATGTGACGCAAACCAGAGAGGCAACAGCACTTGATAACGCGATTCTGGCAGCTATGAATCAGAATCAACAATTGAATATTGACAATACCGGAAGCGGGGCTTACAATGAAATAAATGGGGGTGTTAAAAATGGAACCCAACTGGACGGAGCTTCTGGAGAAAGAGTATGGGGACGACCCGATGGCGATGGACTTAGCCAAGGAGCTCAAGGCAGACTTGGGGAGAACGGACAAGGAAATCTATCAGTTTCTGGAATCGTTCTACTAAGCCCTGAATCACAGAGAATTCTTACTGAACGCGGTATTGTCAACGTGGAGCTGCATGACAGCTCGGCGGACAATGCCGCGTTTTCGTCTGCTCTGGACGGTGCGCGGGCTGCTGACTCGCGGAATGGGTGGGCGGTTACGCCAAAAAGTGTACAGGAATTGCAGGAATCCGGCGCAAGAACCTACATGGATGCAAACGGCAGCACAGGCTTTGCAGTTGCACCCGACGGAGACATTGAAGCGGTATTTGCGAACAAGGCGGCAGGCGCTCCGAAAGGCGCGACAAAGAGCACCATCCCGCAAGCGGTTGCGCTCGGCGGCAACAAACTGGACTGCTACGGAGCAGATCTTGTAAAACTATATGCACGGTATGGTTTTGAGCCGGTTGCTAGAGTCGCGTTTAACCCGGAGTATGCAAACGACGGCTGGACGGCGGACAAGGGAAGCCCGGATATTTATTTCATGATGCACAACGGAGACAGCGCAGATGCGGTTGTGCAAAACATGGGTTCGTATAAACGGTGGAGCAAGGCGGAACTGGACACACTGCCGGTTATGGACTACGATTCCGCATATCAGTACCGGGATTGGTTACTATCAAGGAGAGGCACGCAAACACCAAATCAATCTGGTTCGTTTCGTGACGTAAGTACGGATACCAATACGGAGGAACGCACGTGGCACACAGAACGGCGGGGCGCGTCTCCGGCAGGCACGGAACCGGTGCAAATCAATGCGCCCGGCGCTGCGCCTTCCGGTTTTGACCCTTTGAGCCATGCAAGCAACCAATACGGCGCAATTCCTCCCGGAGAGAATCCCACACGCGTGGTAGATATCCCCGTTTCAATGGATGGAGAGACGAAGGTCAGCAAGTTCGCCCGGACAGCGGCAGAGGCGCAGATCACAACCGACGAAATGGTCGGGAGAATTGAGCAGCTGGTGCAGGATGGGAAACTCAGTCATGAGGTCTACAGCAACAAGCAGGCGATTGAAGACGGCGCAAAGCAGATTGAAAAGCAATATGCCAGAGGCAAGAGCATCGAGCAAATTCGCAGCGAGTTTATCCGTGACGCAAACGCAGGGAAAGCCGGGGCGAAGTTCGTCTCCCAGGGTACGACACTGTATGCAGACGCTATCGCGGAAGGAAACTACAATGCAGCGTCTGATATTCTGGTTGCGTTGACAGCGGTTGAGACAAACGCCGGTCAGGCGGTGCAGGCGGCGCGGCTCATGAAGTCTTTGACGCCGGAAGGCAGAATCTTCACGGTGCAGAAGATGGTTTCCAATCTGGAGGCGCAGATCAACCAAAGAAGGTCTGCGAACAAGCAGATCGAAATTGATGTGCCGGACGCACTTCTGGAAGCGTATCAGAACGCCGCAACGACAGAAGCGCAGGAAGCCGCTTTGCAGAATATCTATCAGAATGTCGCAGACCAGATTCCGACGTCTCTCGGCGAGGCAGCGCAGCAGTGGCGGTATTTTTCCATGCTGGCGAATCCTTCGACGCATGCAAAGAACATCATGGGTAACGTTTCCGGCACGGTTGCGAAGATCGGCAAGGATAATCTGGCGGCACTCATGGAAACGATCTTCATTGGAGACAAAGAGGGAAGAACCAAAGCGTTTTTGAATCCGCTGAACAAATCAGACCAGAATCTTCTCAATTTAGGCTGGGCAGATTACGATACGGCGGTTGACCTCTATGAAGACGGCACAGGGAAATACTCCAACGCGGCAGGTGACATCAATGACAAGCGCCGGTACTGGAAGATCAACGACCCGCAGAACGCTTTGACCAGAGGCATTGACAAGGCGCTGAACATCGCGGAAAAGGCGAATAACCTGAACAGCAAAGCGCTGGAAGCAGAAGATATGTGGTTCTCGAAGCCCATGTATTCTGTTGCACTGGCAGGGTACATGAAGGCAAACGGGTTGACGGAGATCACAGACGCAGCCAGAACCTACGCAATGACCGAAGCGAAGAGAGGCACGTACAATGATCTGAACGCCGTTTCCAAATGGGCAACGTCTCTCGGGAAGGGAAGCAAACTCGGACGGTTCTTGTCCAGTACGGTCTATCCGTTCAAGAAGGTCCCGGCAAACGTTATGGTTCGGACGGTGGAATATTCTCCGCTCGGGTATCTGAAAGGGGCATGGGACCTCATTCAGATGCAGAAGGGCAACACAGATATTACGGCGGCGAAGGCGATTGACGATTTCGCCGCAGCTACCACCGGAACGGCGCTTCTGGGCGTGGGCGCGATGCTGGCAAAGCAGGGGATTCTTCGGGCGACTGGCGTTGGCGACGACAAGGAAAAAGAACAGCAGAAAAACGCATTTGGTGCGAAGGACTTCTCGATTCTGGTTGGCGACACGTATGTTCCAATTGACAGTTTGACATTGACCGGAACAGGGCTTTTGACGGGCGCTCAAATCTGGGAAGCGGCGCAGAACGCAAGAAATGGCGACGAACCGATTTCATTTGATGATTTTCTGGACGCAATGTCCAAAATCACGGACCCGGTCTTTGAGCAGTCGATGCTCAGCGGCATGGACAGCATTCTGACAACCATTCAGAACTCCGGAAGCGTTGGGACCGGCGAACTGCTGACCAAAATGGGCGTGCAGATTCTCGGAAACTATGTGGGGCAATATGTTCCAACGGTGATCGGGCGCGCAGCGGCGAGTTTGGACAAGAACCAGAGAAGTACCTATCTGGAACCGGACGGCGCATGGGGACCGGTACAGTCCGCGGTGCAGGGCGTGCAGAAGAAGCTTCCAGGTCTTCGGGAGGATATGGCAGTCACCTACGGGAACTGGGGCGTTCCGGTCGAAGGAAACGGCGCAAACGGCTTCGGCGAGGGTGTCTTCAAGGCGGTGACGCCGGTATATCCGTCCAAACAGAAGACGGATGCGGTAGAGGAAGAAATTGCGCGGCTCCACGACGTGAACGCAGAATACTCCAACTTCTATACGAAGCCGCCAAAGAGCATTGCAGTAGACGGGGAGAATATCAAACTGACCTCTGAACAATACGCAAATTACACAGAAACGAGAGGTCAGACGGACTACAACCTCCGGAAGAATATGCTGGACAGTGATATCTACAAGAGTCTTCCGGATAATGTGAAGTCCAAAGCAATGCGCCTTTCACAGGAGTACGCGAATGCGCTCGGCAAAGAAGCCGCAGGCGTCGGGTATGAGACCGATGAGAAATGGATCAACGACCTGAAAGGAAAATCCGACGAGGAAGTTTTGAAGGCAATTCTCGGGCGAGCCGTCGAGACTGAAAAGTACATCAGCGACGAAGCGGAGAACAAACTCGGGAATGTGCAGAAGCTCTATGACTCGCTTGCGTATGCCGGGGTATCTGACGATCTGAAAGAATCTGCCAGAGAAAAGGCGGCGGCATACTTTCAAAATGCAGAAAAAGCAAAATTCGGCTACGAACTTTCCGAAGAGCAGCAGAAACTTGAAGGAAAAAACCAGAAGACGCTTGCAGAGTATTTCCTCGACGAGGCAGTCAAGGCAAAGTACAAGGATACGAACAACGACGGAACGAACCGGGACGAGCTTTTGCAGGCGTACAACAAGAACGAGCTGAACGACCGGACGGCAATTGCGGTTCTGTCTGCCCGTGAAGTCGACGCATATCAGAAGTTCGGAAAGGCTGCAGGCGTTACGCCGCAGATGATGCTGGAAGCGTCCAGCGCGCACGCGAGGATGCATGAGGTCAAAGACATTGACGGCATTGTGACCAGCAGCGTACAGGAGCAATATGACGATTGGCTGAACTCGAAAAATCTGACGGATGAACAGAAGCGGGCGCTTCGTATGGGATTCTACGGTGACACTGTTGAAACTTACAATAAGCTTGTGGAAGATCTTGACCGCGGGAACATTACCGTCGGAGAGGCAAAGCAGGAATTATCTCCCACATACCAGTATGGCTGGACGCATAATGTCAGCAGAACGGGCGTTCAGATGCGGGACTATATTTCCAGTATGGCAGCGTTTGAGAACGCGCCGACAGCGGAAGAACGCAAAAAGATGGGCTTCAATAGCAAGTGGGCGTGGTTCTGCAACGAGCTGAACAAGAACACAGACCTGACCAAAGAGCAGAAATATGCGATTGCAATCAGCACGGACCGTTCTATGGCGGAAAGTACGAAAAAGAAAATCGCGAATAAGCTTGGGGCATCTTATGTCGCACCAGCTACAGCCAGCTCTGGTACAACGGTTGTAACAACAGGAAATGGCACTTCCGGTTCCGGCGGCTACAGTTCCGGCGGGTATTCCAGCGGATGGAGCAGCGGAAAAACGGACGAACCGAGCCAGATGGAAAAAGCCTATACACGGTTCGGCAAGGACGCTGGCGCGACAGAAACCATGTATCAGCAGGCGAAGCAGGCACATGACGGGATGCAGACCATTATGGACATGGACGGGAACACGGTCCGCAGCGTGGAAGACCAGTTTGACGGTTGGCTTTCACAGCAGGACTGGACGCAGGAGCAGAAGGACGCGGTAAGAGCCGGGTTCTTCACGGATACGGTCAAGAACCTGCAGTACCTATCCACGCAGCTGCGGGCGGGAACCATGAGCGTTGCGGCAGCAAAGAATGAACTGTCTCCGACGATACAGACCGGCTGGAGCCAGAATGTGCTGGACAGCGGCGCTTCGATGGCAGACTATATTGACGCCGTTGCCACTTTCAAGCAGGCACCGAACGCCGACGAGCGAAAAGCAATGGGGTACAAGAACAAGTACACCTGGTTCTGTGACTACCTCAATACGACGGACATGACCCCGGAGCAGAAATACGCCGTTGCAATCTGCATGGGAGACTACGCCGACAGAACAAAGAAGAGAATCATGCAGGCGGTTGGCTGGGACGGCAAAACGCCATCGGCGCAAAGCGCTTCGAGTCAGAGTACGTCCGGCAACTCCGGCAAAACGCAGATTCTCTCCGGCGATGCGTTCTGGAAGGAGCTTGAGCGGCAGCTCGGTCATGCGCTGACCAGAAGCCCGGAAGGGCAGGCACTAAAAGCGGAGATCGACCGGCGGAAGGAAGAAGAACGCACCTATGACATCCGAACAGACAGCGGGTACCGGGAATATCTCAATCTGCTGCTCGGCAGGACGGACCGGTATGAGGCAAAAGACGGCTCGGTCTGGACCGTCGGGGAAGACGGAGACGTTATTTCCCGGACGGCAGACGGGCGCGAACTCAAGGTGAAAGCTGTCTTTGACAAGGAAGACGTTGACGATCAGCCGGAGGACGGCTACACGGTCAGCACAAAGCCCGGGAAACTCGCCTATCAGATGCTGCAAAACGGCGTCATGAAGGCGTGGGAGGCTCCGGACGGCTGGACGTGGAAGCTGGTTGACGGCGAGATTATCGCGGAGAAAAAGGGAATGAAAATGCCGATCCGGCTTGCCGGATAAAAGAAAGGGAGCGCCTATGAATGAAGTAGAAATGGAACACAGAATCACTGCCGTTGAAAAGCTTGCGAAGGGAAATGAACGGCGCATCGGAGATTTGGAATCCGACAACAAAGCTTTGCTGGACTTATCAACGTCCGTTGCGGTCATGGCAGAGCAGATGAAGACCATGAGCAGCAAGGTTGACAGCATGGACGCTGCCGTCAAACGCCTCCAGAGCGTCCCGGCGAGCCGCTGGGAGGGTTTTATCAAGGCAGCGGTGACGGCGCTGGTAGCCGGTCTGGTCGGCTGGGCATTGGCGCAGATTGGAATCAACTGACAGAACACACGCCACGAGGCGCGAAATTTGAAAGGAGAACTTACTTATGAATGCAAAATGGTGGAAGGCAGCGGGTATCCGCGCAATCAAGACCGTCGCACAGACCGCAGTCGCGACAATTGGCACATCGGCGCTTTTGAATGAAGTAAACTGGATTGCAGTTGCTTCGGCGTCGGCGCTGGCGGGCGTTTTGAGCCTGCTGACCTCGGTTGCAGGTCTGCCGGAGGTGGAGAACAAGTGAGGCTGCAGATCAACACAAGTCTGCGCGCTTCCAGAATTGGCGGAAAGAGACCTCTTTCCGCCATCCGGGCGATTGTGTTCCACTATACGGCGAATACCGGTTCGTCAGCGTCCGCGCTTGGCAACGCCAGATATTTCGCGAACGGCAGCGAGGGGCGGGCAGCGTCGGCACACTACTGCGTGGATGAAAAGAATATCGTCTATGAGTGCGTGCCGCTGGACACGGTCGCATGGAGCGTAGGAGACGGCAGGAGCGGCAAATACGGAAACCTGGTCAACAATTACAACTCCGTTTCTATCGAGATGGTGAGCCACACAGACGCTTCCGGCGCGTACTACATCCCGAAGGAAACACAGGAGAACGCCGCAAGACTGTACCAGATGCTTTTGAAGAAGCTCCCGAATGTACAGTACGCTGTGCGGCACTATGATGTTTCCGGGAAGCTCTGCCCGCTTCCGATGATCGCAGAAGACAAATGGGAAGCGTTCCAGAAGCTTTTGAGGGAGGTGGACGAAGTGGTCGAGAAATCGAAGATCATTGTTGACGGCAAGGAGATCACCGTGGACAGGATTCTCAGGGACGGCACAAACTATATCAAGGTCAGAGACCTTGCGGCGGCGCTCGATTTGGAAGTGTCGAATCAGGGAAGCATTGCGGTTCTGAACAGAAAGTAGGGGGAATATGCAGCGCGGATTGCCATTAAAGCCGCGCAGTGAGTGGGAGCACCTGATTTCTGAATGGATTCACAATGCAATGTATCGGGAGATCATGCGAAGGAATATCTGCGACGGGGAAACGGCGGAACGCTTGGCAGAGCGGTACGGGTTTTCCGTGAATGGTATGAAGGGCATCATCAAACGATGCACGGAAATATTGTTAAAGGCAGGCACATAGTGCCTGCCTTTTTCTGTGCTTTTTTTGAGCTTTCGCTTGGTTTTTTGTGATGCGGTTTTCCAACAGAATGGTGATAGGAACCGGAAGGTTCACTACTGAAAACGGAGGTATTTTTATGGAATACGCAAGCAACGGCAAGGCAAATGCCGCGCTGACCACTGGCATCATCGGCACCGCCGGTGTCGGTCTGGGTCTGCTCGGCAATCTGCTTGGCGGCGGATGGGGGCTTAATCCGGCGGCTGCTGCGATGGCTGCGGGTGCAGCGTGCAGCGAAAACACGCCAGTCACGCGCTACGAGCTGGACCGCCAGCAGCAGCTTGCCGCGAAGGACAGCGAGATCGCGCTGCTCAAGGCGAACACCTACAACGATCAGAAGTCGCTGGAACTGTACGCCTACGTTGACGGACAGCTCAAGGACATCCGCAAGACGCTGTGCGATCAGGCGGTCCACAACCAGCGCACTGAGGACAGCTTCGTGCTGGCGCGTCAAGACATCGCGTCGGTCAAGTCCGAGCTGCACCGCGAGATCGAGATGGAGGCAGAGCGGCGCTGCTGCGGCGACAACGCCATCGTGACTTATGCCAACGCCACCTTTTATCCGAAGCAGGTTGCAGACGTCACCACCGGCACCGCGACCACAGCGCAGACGCTCTACAACCCGCTCCCGAAGTGCGGCTGCTGCAAGAACTAAGCAAAAGGGGCGGCAGTAGCCGCCCCGCCCGTTAAGGAGGAAACACGATGGTAACGATTGATCAGGCGATGCGCGGCGCGGTCCGCTTTATCGATACAGAAATTCTGCCACACCTTCCGACTGGAAAGGGAATCGGCGCAGGAATTGCCGTTGCGCTCATTATGGACGGCGGAAAAGAACGGATTCTTGCACTGCGAGAAAACCCGGTCGTGCAGATGATGGGGGTCATGGACGAGGCAGGGAACATCAATATTGACAGGCTTTACAATGCAGCGAGACCAAAGTTTGAGCAGAAGCTTCCGGTTTCGATTCCGTTTATCGGAGATCTGACGTTTGACCAGAACGATGTTGACAAGCTTTACAGATACATAAAGGAGGCGGTATGATGGAGTACATAGAAAAGCTTCATGAGAGATTGCAGGAGCTGATGGAAAGACCGGCAACGACCGGCAATGTGGAGGAAGTCCGGCTTTATGCGAAGACCATTCGGGCGCTGGAAAAGCTGGAACTGCGTGAATCGTTCACGAAGGAAGACGCCATTTGCTGGGTAGAGCATATGGAAAACAGCGACGGAACGAAGGGCGCACAGTGGACGATGGCAGAGACAAGCGCGATGGCGAAGGAAATGGGCGTATATCTGCCTGCTTGCATCTGGTATGCTGCGGTGAATATGATGCGCTCGGACTACTGCATGGTGGCGAGAAAACACGGCGTGGACAAGCCGGAATTTTACGCAGATATGGCGCAGGCGTTCCTGTTTGACGAGGACGCCGGAGAGCCGGAGGAGAAGATTGCGGCGTACTATCATTGCATCGCTGGAAAAGAAAAGTGACACGAAAAGTGACACGAAAATAATTAAGCATTGATATTACTATGTTTTTAAGCGTTTTCTGGCGGGTTCAAGTCCCGCCTCGCGCACCAGAAAAAGGAAGCCTGCAATCCGTTGAGATTGCGGGCTTTTCTTGTATTATCAATGGTTTCAGGGCTTTTGAGGGGTAAAAGAAGGGATACTATGGTAAGCGTTCTTTTACGAAAATATAGAGAAAAGTGACACGAAAAGTGACACGAAAAGTGACACGAAATTTACTGCTTCGGGGCGAAGAAATCAGAGATGGATTTCACGGAGGCGGCGATGTCGGAATCTGCGACGTGGGTGTATATTTTCCGCATGGTCTGATAGTCTGCCCAGCCGCCGATTTTCATGGCAACCTTTTCGGAGACGCCGAGATGGTAGGCAAGGGAGCAGAAGGAATGGCGAAGACCATGTGTGCCGATCTTCGGTAAATGATTGGCTTCACAGATGCGGTTGACCTGCGCCCAGATGGTATTGGGATTGCAAGTGACGACAAATTCAGAATCACGCGGCGCGGACGCAAGAAGATCTTTCAGGCGCGGTATCATAATCGGTATCGTGCGCCGGGAGGTCTTATTTTTATTGTCCGGCTTATTGACGATCTTGTTGTCTTCATCGTAGACGGTCGAACCGCGAATATACAGAAGGTCGTTTTTCAGATCAACGCTGCGCCATTTCAGACCCATGATTTCAGAGCGCCGGAGGGAGTGAAGACCGAGAAGGGCGGGGATTTCGCACGGTGTGCCTTCGATTGCGGAAAGAAACGTCTGGATTTGTTCCGGCTGCAAGAACGGGTGTTCCTCTTGCGTAAGTTTTGGGAGATACACGGTGAAGGTTTTCCCCGTCTGATGCTTCACGGCGGCTGAGATGAGCGCCCAGGCGTTTTTTACGGACTTCGGGGACACGGTTTCCAGATTGATAGCACGCTGGCAGATAGCGTCTGTGAGGCTTGAGACGGGCAGAGACATGAGGGATTGCAGGCGGTTATTTTGAATGGTCTTATAGCCGCGTCTGGTGGACGGGGAAATCGACTTTTCGTTTGCTGCAAGATACAGGTCAATCGTGCCGGAGACCGTGAGTACCGTTTTTTCCTCCGGCGCAGAAAGATAGCCGAGCTTGAAGTCACGTGCCTGCTGCTCGGCATCAGATTTCTTTGCAGCGGTGAAAGAATATGTTTTCCCGTCTACCTTTACCCGGCAGCGATACGCGCCGGAGGGAAGCTGCTTTGCTTCAGGAACGCTGATTTTCTTCATATGATTCTCCTATGCGCGCACCCAGCCGACGTTTGGATTGCAAGGGTCAATAATCAGCGCAACCAGCGCCAGCGCCAGAATGACGCACAGCCCCATGATAATCGCGGAACGCACGCGAAGCCCGCATTCATAGATCCGCTGCATCTGCTCTGCGTGCGCCAGTTCCGGGCAGGCGCTGCAATCGTCCGGGTTCTTTTCTCGCGGTATTTCGATATCAAAGTAGGCGTTCAGATCGACGCCGCATGCACGGCAAATCGGTCCGACAGTGTAGACAGATGGGTGCTTGGTATCCCCACGTAGATATTGCGAAACCGTGTTCAAAGCCAAACCTGTTTCGTCTGCAATATGCTGGTTCGTAACGTGTGCGGCGTCTTTCGCGTCACGGCAAATCTCCCACAGCTTTTTAGCCAAAATGCATTCCCCCATATATTTTTATGTGCTTATCGGCTTCACGCAGCTGAACGAAAAATAGATGTAAAAGTCCGAAATATAGGACAGAAGAAGTGCTACAATGATCTCGGAAAACGCAGGAGGTCATTGGCATGGCACGAGCAGAGAACATCACATTTGGGGAGTTTCGCACCAGATTCAGCACGGAAGAGGCCTGCCGGGCGGAATTATTCCGGCTTCGGTTTCCAAACGGTTTTGTCTGCCCGAAATGCGGCTGTACGGAATACTACCCGGTTCGCGGACGAAACACGTTCCAGTGCCGCGCTTGTCGACGCCAGACCTCCGTCACCGCAGGAACCGTTATGCACCGCACGCATTTGCCGCTGACAGTCTGGTTCTGGGCGATCTATCTCTGTGCCACGGACAAACGCGGCATTTCTGCCGTCCAGCTGAGCCGTACGCTGAACATCTGCTATGAGTCGGCGTGGTATCTCTTGCACAGAATTCGCCGCGCGATGGCTCAAAGAGACGAGAAATACGCACTTTCCGGTAGCGTTGAGATGGACGACGGCTACGTGGGCGGAGCAACACACAATGGCAAACGTGGTCGCGGGACGGACAAGGCGAAGATCGTGGTGGCGCTGTCAAAAACGGAAAATGGCGCGGCTTTGTTCACGCGGATGCAGGTCGTGGAAGATGTCACGAGCAAAACACTTCAGCAAGTCGTCGGCAAAACTGTTGCGACAGGTGCAAAAATTGAATGCGACGGCTACAGAAGCTATAAGAACCTGTCTGGCGTGGATCTGGACGCGAAAAAGTATGAACCTGGCGACCTGCGTTGGCTGCACAAGGCTATCAGCAACCTGAAAGCGTTCCTGCTCGGCACGTATCACGGCCGCTGTCAGCAGCTTCAGGCGTACCTGGATGAGTTCTGTTTCCGCTTCAATCGCAGAAAAACCGAAGATCAGATCTTCATGCGCCTGACAAGGGCCGTCGCTACATCTTATGCCCAGCTGCATTAAGCCGATAAGCACATATTTTTATTGGACAAAACCTGTGCTGATGTGCGCGAGAAGTGGACATCGTGTCTCGACATGCCCATATGGAATGGCATATGCTGGAACTACAGGCAACTCCCACTCACTGCTTGGCAAACAAAGCCCCCGCCGCTCGGTGGCTCGGCGGCGGGGGCAACTTCAAGAGATATTCAGTAACCAAAGCTGTCTTCCCCGTCGGAATATCCATTATCGTATCCATTATCATATGCATCGGCAATCATTTCTTCATACTCATGCCGAAGCTGTTCTGCAGCATTTTCATAGGCTTTTCTATATATCTCGGTTTCATTATATCCACCAGAGTAAACTGGAGCAGAGGCTTCGCCAGAAGCTGCTTCATATCCAGCCTCATAGCCTTCCTCATATGCTGCGTCATAGACATCATCTATTTTCCCGGCATACTCGTATTCCAGTTCGCTCACAGCGTTCTCATAGCCAGTATCGTAGCCCTTGTCATAGTCGCCGGAATGTTCATCTAGCATATCATTTCTGCCAGCCTCATAGCCACTTTCGTATGCGGTGTCAACCAGTTCTTCTTTTGCGTACTCAATTCCGTTTGCTTTTCCTCTTGCGTATTCGGCGTCTAGAAGCTTCACAACAGCAAAACTACCAAGAAGGAGAAGAACGACAACGGTATTTTTGCAAGTGCTGACTGTTTTCCTAGCTTTTTCAGTGTCGTATTCTGCTTGCACACGCATTTTGTTGTATGAGGATGAAAGAGAATTATATCGCTCTAATAGGTCGTTGTAGCTATCCGATAGATTATTTTCATCCATATAGCACACTTCCTGTCCGATAATTTGTACTTATTCAAAATTTCTGTGTAGAAAATTAAATATGAAATTTGTGGAATCTTGCATATTGTATTTTACGAACGCTTGTTCTAAAATATCAATACGCCGCGAAGAAAGGAGAACGTCAATGATACGCGAAGAGGCAGCCAAATACATAGAGCGTCTATCTTACAACGAAAAGCGACAACTCAACGATTTGCTAAGAGCCCTTGCACAAAAGCGTCAACCTTCTGCATCTCTTCGGGTGTCAAAGAAACCAGACGCGAAATAAGTTCCTCGTTCAAAATCCTCTCGTCCTCCGGGACGGGGGGATTTTTTTCGTCTGTCTCGCCTTTGAGCCATTCGACAGTGACACCATACTTGGCAGAAACTTCATAGATGTAGTTCTTATATGATTCGCTACGACCTTTGAGCCAGTCAGAAACCAAATTTCCACTCTTTAAACCGATGGAGTTTGCAAATGCTTTCAATGCACCATGCTGAAAATCTCCATTTTCTTTCTTCGGAATAAGCGACAAAATTCGTTCGAGCATAATATCCATATTTGCAACCTCAAAATTGTGCAATCAAACAAATCACATAAAATCGCGATATTGTTATTGCAAATCGCGAAAATATGAGTTATTATATGACCGTACCCGAAAGGTACAGCAAAGCAGCCCCTCGGAGAGCGGCAAAAAACAATGTTTTCTGAACAATTTCATTGTAACACCGCTCCCAAAGGGTTGTCAATCATTATTACTCATATTTATGAGGCTCGGAGGAGGCGAGAGATTGAGGTTAAAAGAACTCCGGCTAAAAGCCGGGCTTACTCAGGATGAGGTCGCAAAAAAGATGAACGTCGATCAGTCCGCAGTACATCTATGGGAGACAGGGAAGATACGTATTGCAAGGAAGCATCACAAAAAGCTTGCAAGGCTCTACAAATGCACGGTCGATGAACTCTTTGCGGGAGGTGAAGAAGATGCCAAAACCGGCAGTCAGAAGAACACTTGATTACAACCTGTCTGCAAGAATTCAGGGCGAAATCAAGGCGCAGGGGGTAAGCACCAAAAAGGCGTGTGAGTATGCGGGCATGAGCAAGCCGACACTTCTGAAGCTCTATAAAAGCCCAACGGCTTACTTCCCGCAAACGCTCAAGCTTATGCGCTGCTTGTCTATCCCAATCGCGGACGTGCGGGAAATGATCTGTTACCCATGGTAAGGGAGGCGAGAGATTGAGCAAAAGGAGCTTTGGCGCTTATGTGAAGGCAAGGCTGCATGATCTGGGCATGACACAGAAAGATCTGGCAGACTGCTGCAACGTAACGCAGAGCCACATTTCCAATGTATTGAATGGGCGGGCAAGCGCCCGGAAGCTGAAACCGGTCATTTATTCTGTGCTTGATCAGTGGGAGGCGCAGAGAAAGGCGCGGAGGAAGAAACATATTCCGTAGGTCACGTCCCTTCTTGGGGCGATGAAGAAGGAGCAAGGAGGAAAATAATGAGTGACGTTGAATATATCCTTGAGGCGAATCACCGGCGCGCAAGAGAGCGCGAACTCGGCGAGCGGTGGGACAAGATTATCCGGCAGCGCAAGCGGAAGTCGGAACTTTTGAAGGCTTCGGAGGCGTTCTGCTTCTCGATTGGCTGCGTTCTTCTGGGCGGCACGGCGGTTCTGCTGGGCTTCGGGCTGTTCAAGGCGGCGTTCACGCTCGGCGGCGCGGCGGTGATCTTCTTCGGCGGCGCGGTGCTTATGGAGGCATGATGATATACCCGTGTAAAAAATGCACACATGATACGGGCAAGTGCCGCTGCCTTGACTGGCAGAGATGGTTCTCTGTGGAGTTTGAGGCAGAAGCGGCGAAGGTGCTTGCCGCGACGCACGCAGAGCCGTTACCCGCGCCGCCGAAGATATTCTATCGCGAGATTGTTTTCAGTTCGATCTTCACGCGGCTTTGGAGGTAGCTATGACGCAGGCTGAACGTGTTTTGAAGTACATGCGCGACTTCGGCAGCATTACGCAGCTCGAGGCGATGCAGGACCTCGGCTGCATGCGGCTGGGCGCGCGTGTCTACGACTTGAAGCGCGAAGGGTACAACATCCGGCGCGACATGGAAACAAGCAAGAACCGGTATGGCGAGGATACGAGCTATGCCAGATACAGGTTGGTGGAATGATGAAAGACAGACAGCAAGCACCGTGCATGTACGATGTGTTCGGCAATGAGATTTATGAGGGCGGCGAGTATTGGGTCGGAGACGAAGGGAACATGGCTGATCTGACAGACAGAGAGGACCGTGACCCGAACAACCAGATTATCGCTGTTCTGGTAGAAACACTTGGCACAAGGCACATTTTGGAGGAGCTGGGGTATCAGAAGAAGACGTTTTGCCCCGGCTGAGAAGGAGGGAACATGGCGAACTTTGAAACAGGAGTCAGCGGATATATCCAAGTCGAAGCAACGGTTCGTATGTCGTTCCCCGTGGACTTGAAAGGCAATGCGTACATCTGCTGTGATGCCTGCCGCTTTTACCGCCAGAGCGCCAGAAGATGCGCATTGACAGACGAACCGATTTTGTGGGCTGGCAGATATGTTGGGCGGGAATGCCCGTTTGAAAGGATGGATGAAAATGAAGCAATTCAGGCTGCTGCGACCAGATGAGATCGAATGCCGCGTGGCGCAGTGCAACGAAAAGGGCACGTCGATTCTGCTGTACAAGACGGCAAGAACGGATGCGGACTTGCTTGACGAGACGGTAGGCGCGCAGAACTGGGAGAATGATTTTAAACTGGTCGACGGCGTTCTGTACGGCGGTATCGGCGTGGACTACGGGAAGGGCGGGAAACTGATCTGGAAGTGGGACGCAGGCACAGAGAGCAACACAGAGGCTGAGAAGGGACGAGCTTCGGACGCATTCAAACGCGCCGGTTTCAAGCACGGTATCGGGCGGGAACTCTACTCCGCGCCGTTTATCTGGATTGACGCGGCGAAGTGCCAGAGACTTAAAAAGAACGACAAGACGGGTCGCTGGCAGTGCTCTGACCAATTTGACGTGACGGAGATCACCTACGACGAGCAGGAGCGCATCAAAACGCTGACGCTTGCATCGAAGGGAAAGCCGGTCTATACCTTCGGACACGGTGGGAAAGCTGAGACACCGAGCGCCCCGCGCCTTGTCTGTGCGGACTGTAAAGGAGAGATCACGCAGGTCATGGAAGGCGGCACACAGTTTACCGCTTTGCAGGTCGCTGAGAAGACGAGAAAGCGCTTTGGCAGGTGCCTTTGCTGGAACTGCGCGAGTAAGGCATGATAGAACTGAACATCGTTGAAGCTTCGTGGAGCGTGGATGCTTCTGGGAGCTGGTTGAAACTCCGACCGGAGCTTCCCGGACAAGCCCAGATGGTTGCCGGGGAACTTGACCCACAGAAGAAGTACATAATTACGATCAAGGAATTCCGCAAGAAGCGGAGTCTGGACGCCAACGCCTATGCGTGGGTTTTGATGAACAAACTCGCGGACAAGCTGAACATGGGCGTGCGCGACTTGTACCGGCACTACATCCCGGACATCCCGGAAAACAGTCAGGTGGTATGCGTGCCGACGGAAGCGGTCGAGAAGCTGCAAAGCGGATGGGAGCACAACGGAATTGGCTGGTGCAGCGACACACTCAAGTCAAAGCTCCCCGGCTGCACGAATGTTGTTTTGTACTACGGAAGCTCCACGTTCGACCAGAAGCAAATGGGCGTGCTGCTCGATCTTATCATTGAGGACTGCAAGCAGGTCGGCGTGGAGTATCTGACACCGGAGGAACTGGAACGGCTCAAGGGGGAATGGGATGCGTAAGGAAACGAGCAAGACAAAGATACCTGAGAATACCAAGAAAGCCGTCTGGACGCGCGACGGCGGGCGCTGCATTGTCTGCCTGCGCCCCGGCAATCCGTGGTGTCATTTCATACCGCGCTCGCAAGGCGGGCTTGGTATCGAGCAGAACATTGTGACGCTTTGCGATAAGTGCCACAACGAATTTGACCAGACGGAAAAGCGAAAGCACATGAAAGAGTACATCAAATGGTATCTCAAAATGATATACCCCGATTGGGATGAAACGAAACTGGTTTATAAGAAAGGAATGTAGATCATGGAAGACACAAGGACAAGCATTCTCCAAATGGCGCGCGGAGCGATTATGGAGAGAATCGACTACGAAATGACAAAGGTCGTGGACAATATCCTTGACCCGAACACGGAGGCTACAGCAAAGAGGAAAGTGCAGCTTACCATTGAGTTCCGCCCAGACTCCAACCGGCAGACCGTATCGGTTGCTTGCGGCGTGAAAAGCGCCCTTTGCCCGACAAATCCGGTTGCGACATCACTTTATATCACCGGAAATGAATTTGGCGAGGTCACGGCGGTGGAAATGGTACCGAACGTGCCAGGTCAGCTGGATATGATGGGCGAAGAACAGGAAGTAGCACCCGTCTTGAATTTGGTTAGAAATGCGTAAGGAGGAAAAAGAAATGATTAAGGAAGCTATTGAAAAAATCGAAGCGATGTCCAGACCTACCATTTGGGCTGTTGGAGATCACACGTATTCTCTTACGCCGGACGGTTCTTACAGAGAAATTCACGAAGACCTTTTCAGCGCAGATACTATCCAGCTGAACAGCCTTGACGCGCTCTGCAAAATGATTCTTCGGGAAGGCACGGTCAATGCAGGAGACGGACAACTGTTTATCAAAATCCCGTCACACCTTCGCGTCGAAGCGTTCAGGAGCCCGGATTCGACGCTTCGAATGATGCGCTTGGTTCCGTATGTTGTGGAGGCTACGGACGTTCCCGGTTGGGACGCAGAAACGAAGCTCACGTTTGAACGGGCGGCAGTCGCGCTGCAAACCAGATTCCAGGACTCGGAAGACCGCGCGTATACGCTTCAGCTGCTCTCCCAGATCACGACCGGCGCAAAGATCACCTATAACGATATCGGCGTCGCTACGACGATTGTCACGCAGAAGGGTGTAAGCTTACAGGCAAACGCGACAATTCGTCCGCTGGTAAGACTTCGCCCTTACAGAACCTTTCAGGAAATTGAGCAGCCGCTTGGACTGTTCCTTATCCGAATTGACGAAAGAGGTATTTCGTTTGTTGAGGCAGACGGCGGTATGTGGAAGCTGGAAGCGCGGAAGACGATCAAGGAATACCTCGAGGAACATCTTGCCGACGAGATCGAAGCTGGGCGCGTAACAGTCATGCTGTAAGGATGAAGCATACTGAACCACATTTATAAGAAAGGGATGTAAGCATGGAATCCTATGTAAAACTGAGTACGGAAAAGTATGAGGAATTGGCGAAGAAGTGCCTGATGCTCGATGTGCTCGCTGAATCGTATAAGAATATTCCCTCGTATCGTTTCGGTGACGTCCTGGAAGTCTTCTTTGGAAAGCGGGAAACGGCCAAAAAGGAGGACGAAAAGTGCTGAACCACATTGTTATTATGGGCAGGCTCACGCGGGACCCGGAGTTGAGAAAGACGCAGGGCGGAACGTCGGTCGCATCCTTCACGCTGGCGGTTGACCGCGACTTCAAGCCGGAGGGCGGAGAGAAAGAGACGGATTTCATTGACTGCGTCGCCTGGAAGGGAACCGCTGATTTTGTAAGCGGATACTTCTTCAAGGGCAGCATGGCTGTCGTAGATGGTCGGTTGCAGCTCAGAGACTGGAAGGACAAGGACGGCAACAAGCGCCGGTCTGCTGAGATCGTGGCAAACCGTGTTTACTTCGGAGAGGGCAAGCGAAACACCGAACCGCAGAACCCGGAAAACCCCGGCGGGTTTACGATGATGGACGACGATTCGGACCTTCCGTTCTAGGGGGGCTGAGATATGCCGAACAGGATCATCAAAGAAAGCTTATGTGATTCGGAGCGGATCGCGTCTTTGACGGATTTTGAGTTTCGGCTTTGGGTTGGATTGATCACGCAAGCGGACGATGCAGGGCGAGGAGACGCCCGCCCTGCATACATAAAAGGCCACGTTTTCCCATTCAGAGAACGGGTTACTGCAAAGGATATTGAGTCTGCGCTCCACGCGCTGGCGGCAAAAGGCTGCGTTGCCCTCTACACGGTAGGCGGGAAGCCCTACTTTTTGTTCCCAAGCTGGGCGAGACATCAGAGAATCCGAGAATGCAAACCGAAGTTCCCGGGGATGGAAAATGCGGACGCTTGCGGCGATGCGAAGAATTCTGCGGCGAGTTGCGGCGAGTTGCCGCAAGCTGCGGCGGATTGCGGCCTTAATCCGAATCCTAATCCGAATCCTAATCCGAATCCTAATCCTAATCCGAATCCAGGGTTAGACGCGCGCGCGGTGCGCTTCACGCCCCCGAGCGTCGAGGAAGTGGCGGCTTATTGTCGGGAACGGGGAAACGGCGTGGATGCATCACGCTTTGTCGATTTTTACAGCTCGAAGGGCTGGATGGTAGGCAAAACGAAGATGAAGGACTGGAAAGCCGCTGTGAGGAACTGGGAGCGAAGCAGTGACGCGAAAGCTACGCCTGTCAAGAAGCCGGGCTACAACGTGCAGCATCACGGGGACGAGCTGTCCGATGTGCAGCGGGCGGCGATTCAGCGGATGTTGGGGGAGGAAGCATGATGAAGCAGGGAGTCGAGACCTGGATTGTCATACCGGAGCCGCTGCCGATTTTCCAACGGCTCATGCCGAAGCTCAGAACGCCTTTAAGGGCGCGAAAGTATCCGCAGAAGATGCAGAACAAGACGTTTTACCTCGTCAGCGTCAAGGACCCGGAGGACGGGCGGCGGAAGATTATCACCGTCCGGGAACCGGAATGCTGGGAGGCGGAAGTGACGGTGCAGGTCAGGAGGAAGACATGAATAATTTCGGACCGTGCACGCAGGACTGCCCCAACCGGAAAGCCGGTTGCAGCGCGTCCTGCGAGGCTTGGAACGCCGTGAAGGGCGAACGGCTTAAAAACTACGGCAGGCGCGCCGAGATCATCGACATAAGCCAGATGACCGATGGCGGGGCGAGAAACTGCCGGAGAGCGGCAAGAGGGAAACGGAAAATAGGAGGGGAAATGTGATTCTGACGCATTTGAGTCTGTTCAGCGGAATAGGTGGGCTTGACCTGGCGGCGGAATGGGCAGGCTTTACAACCGTAGGGCAGTGCGAATTTGCCGACTACCAGACGAAAGTTCTAGAAAAGCACTGGCCGGACGTGCCGCGCTGGCGGGACATCCGGACATTGACAAAGGAGAGTTTTTATGAGCGCACAGGACTGCGAGCAGTTGACGTTATTTCCGGCGGATTCCCCTGCCAGCCATTTTCCGTGGCTGGAAAGCAAAAGGGAAAAGAAGATGATCGTTACCTCTGGCCGGAGATGCTCCGAGTTATCCGAGAACTGCGCCCGCGCTGCGTTGTCGGTGAGAACGTACCTGGAATCATCAAGATTGCCGCCGGGCAAGTGGTCAAGGATTTGGAGCGTGCAGGCTATCACGTCGTCGTGTTCAATTTTGAAGCTGCGGCTGTCGGAGCATGGCACAGGCGGTCAAGGGTGTTCTTCACTGGGATCGCCGAAAATGTGGAAAATGCCGGTTGTGGCGGACGCAGCGAACCGGAAAATGTATGTAAACAGCCGAGGAGAACCGAATTTATCGGGACAGGTAAAACTTTATCCGACACCGAAAGCAAGCGACAGCAAAGGGAGCGGACCTGCGGGGAGCAAACCAGCAGAACACGATTTGATGAAAAACAATCTGAAAGGCGTAGTGATGTATACAACGCCGTGTGCAGCGGATGCGACGGGGTCGCACGGCGGGAACAATCACAGGAGTTTGCGGACGGACGTTGCTGGGCAGCTGAACCCGACGTGGG
>OOBZ01000337.1_pt1 | contig 38724 bp, 38 predicted proteins | sample 1671601 | NCBI WGS metagenome assembly OOBZ01 (sample SAMN06348173, study PRJEB24527) | human gut metagenome | biome: human gut; feature: ankylosing spondylitis patient; material: feces | host: Homo sapiens | place: China | collected 2015-10
CAAAAAGCGCAACTTCGATTGATGAAAATCGAAATTGCGCGATGTAACTTAGCCGAGGGAGAAAAGTCATTTGTCGGGGTCGTTTGACCACAATTTGACCACAAAAGGAATGAAACGTCTTGACATCAAACGAAATAGAATGAAAAAACGGATTCTGAAATTAGTGATATAGCGTATATTGTGTGCCGTTTTGACCAACATGTCCACGAGTGGAGCACAATGGGGTTCAAGAGGCCGTGAGTTCGATTCTCGCCACTCGGACCAGATGATTCCCAGTCGAACAACTGTTCGGCTGGGAATTTTTTTGTTTTTCGGAAGCAGACGCTTCGGAAAGATTAAAATAAATAAGCATTTCCGTGTCTGTGATCTCGATGCGATTTACAAAGGTATCAATGATCCTGCGGTTATAATCCTCGGTACGTTCATTGGGAGAGATAAGGAACTGCTCCAATAGGAAGAGGATGCGCTCACGATCCAGAACGGGTGGATGAACTTCTTTCAGGGATTCTAATTGATAGTTGAGGGTGCTTTCCTGCTGCTCCAAGTCAGCAAGGCGGGCGGACAGACGAGAGCTGGCAGTACCGTTTTCAATGGATTCAATGATATTGTTGATTTTTCGGTGCACATCAGCCAGGTTTTGCTCTAACATTGCACGCTCTGGATCGGGCTGGTTGACATCTGCCTGCTGTGCAGCGGCAATAGCATCGGCCAGATCTTCAAGAGTGTCTGGACGAAGGATATTTTCACAGATGGCATTGACCACAAGATTCTCGGGAACATCTTTTGGGATGTTTTTCTTTTTGCAGGTACCGCCATCAGCTTTATTCCCGCAAGCATAGTAATAGTAAACATCGTTGCGGCAGTTGTGGCCGGAGATGCCCCGCATCAAACTGTGGCAGCAACCGCAGAAAAGCTTGCCAGAGAGCAAGTAATCAGCATGGGAACTATGTGGTGCACGGTGCTGTTTATTGAGCATGAGCATTTTCTGCGCCCTCTTCCATAAATCATCGTCGACGATGGCGGGGATTGCCCCATCAATACGGACATCGTAGGCTTTGCAGATATAGACACCATGATAGGCTTCATTCTGGATGATGCGAGGAATGCTGCATTTGTTGAAAGAATTGCCCTTACTGGTACGGAGCCCGGCAGCGTTCAGCTGATCCACGATGGAAGCGCTGCTCTCTCCGGCCGCATAATGCTCAAAGATGAACCGGATAGTGGGGGCATTTTTCTCGTCAATAATAAAACGCTTGTGTTCATCTGTGGTAAGCCCCAGGGGGCGGTTAGGATTGATTGCCTTCCCCTTGAGTGCGGATTCCCGCATACCACGCCGCATCTTTTGAGCCAGCTCAGCGGAATAGTATTCGGCCAGGGATTCCATCAGACCTTCCAAAATAATGCCCTCTGGTCCTTCCACAGAGCTTTCGGCTGCATAAAGAATACGAACTCCGTTATCTCGCAGCTTCTTTTTGTAGACCGCACTATCATAGCGATTGCGGGCAAAACGGTCAGTTTTCCAGCAGATCACGAGATCGAACAGATGTTTGCTGCTATCTGCGATCATCTGCTGAAAAGCCAGCCTGGATTCAACACCACGGCCCGAAATGTGCCGGTCAATGTATTCATGCACGATTGTCAAGCCATGCTGCCGGGCGTAGGCTTCGCAGTCCCGGCGCTGGCCCTCGATGCTCTGCTCGGTCTGCTGGGAACCGCCGCTGTAACGGTAGTAGGCAACCAGACGGTTCCCGGGAGATACTTTCTTTTTTCTTGCCATGATTGCTCCTTGTGCGCTGAGCAGGATCATGGTACAATGAAATTGCTCAGCAGGCGTGTTTTCTTATCCTATGATTATTCTCCGACAGACAGATTCCCCATCTGGCCCCGGCGGCTCTATCGTACAGAGCTGCCGGGGATTCTTTTTGCAATAAAAACGACCCCACCATGGTACGCATCGTTGAGAGGCGCGGCGGGGTCTGCAGTACGATTTTAATTGGTATGTTCTGAGGAGTCTGCCCCCAACTGCGCCCTTAGAAGCTCCATCATATTTACCATGGGAAGTATGATCTTACCGTTATTCAGGACGGTGGTAGAAATTGTTTCGATTTTACCCCGGGCGATACTATAGAGAGCGGTTGAACCATTCAGCCACAAGGATGCGGTGAAATCTTCATCTTTTGTGGATGCAGAAGTGCAAAACTCGCCGATCAATACGATATGATATTCCAGCTTGGCATCGGTGTTGTCCGGAACAGAATAACTTCCATCAAGGGTCAAACGAACCTTGCCCAGCTTTTCTGTTTCATCATCAGAAAGTGAAAGCTTGCTCACTGCCACCTTTACGTCTGTTTTCAAAACAGCATCATCACCAATATCAAGCAAGTTGTTTGTAATAGTGCATTCTGTAATGAAACTGTTTTTATATTGGATGTTGGCCGAAAATTCATTGACATTCACGATGCGATCCCTCCCGGTGCCACTTTCTTGAAATCAATACGGAGCGCGTTTGAGAACTCGGTTTCCTCAGAAACAACGGTATGAATACTTTGCGAACGCACAGGAAAAAGCTGAACAGAGACAGATACTTCATCAAAAGTTAAGGGACACTGTACAGAAAGCTTGAGCGCATTTGCGATTTCCACTAAGGTGTCGATGGTGTAATTGCATTCGCCGCTTTCCCAGCGGGATACGAGGCTTTGTTTTACACCCATTTTTTCGGCAAGCTCTTTCTGGGACAAATTGAGCTGCTTGCGCGCCTCCCGGATGATCTGACTGAGTTCAATGTGAAGCGCGGTCTTAGCTGTTTCTACAACAGACATGCTCTGGGTCAGAGCTTCCACCAGATCAGTCAACGTTGCTTTGCAGGACATGTTCATCTCTCCTTTAACAATTCTTCTAAACGCTGCCTTGCGATTGGAGTATATGCTGAATAACTGGTTTTCTTTTTGCCTGCCCGTTCATAGAAAGCAGCCAATAAGTAAAGGTGCCCCTCCTGATAAACGAACAGGATCCGAACGTTGGATGACGTAAATGGAAAACGCATCGAACAGAGCGGAGCTTCTCCGGCGAGGTGCTCTATGGGAGCTCCTTTCCCTTTGATCGCATCATCTCCGTATGAGTTCAGATTGAAAAGATACTCTTCCAGCTTTGACAGGAACTGCCCTTCGACACCTGCGCCTTTCAGGACCGCAAGCAGCTCGCTAATCACGGCGGAATGCAAGGTTATCATACTCTCGTATTTTGAAAACAGTTCAATCAACAACCGCAAAAATCGATCTTTGTTCAGAAAAATCACTTCCTCCAATATGAATTATATCACTTAAAAGTTATATTTTCAATAGAACGCTCCACAAAAACGTGAAAAGCCCCGCCATGGTACGCATGGATGCTCATCCCCCCACCGGCTGAGCCCGGCGGGGGATTGTTTTGCCCCGCTGGTGTTGCCGCACTGGTGGGGTTATTTATTTGTATTGGTAAGGCCTTCGCGCAGTGCAGCAGCATCTCCGATTGTCCAACGGGAAATGTCCTTGGGTTTTCGATTCAGGCCATCATTATAACCTTGTTCGTAGCCGTTTTTCTTACCCTTGCGGTAGCCTTCGCTGAAACCTTCCTTTGTGCCGAAATTGTATCCGTTATCATAGCCGGAGGATTTGGCATCTCTTTGAACTCTTTCGATATAAGGAGAAGACGGTGTATAGTGAGGTGCAAAATATCCTTCGCCAACGCAAAGACCTGCAAAAAATAGAGAGATGGCAATAATAGTAAGAGAAATAAATAAAAGTCGGAAGTGTTGTTGCTGCTTTTTCAGTTGCCGACTGAATGAATTAGCTTGCTGATTCCAATAAATAGAATCATGTCCGTCACAATCGGAAGAATTATAAGCAGTCATTAACCGGGTATTTAATGATCGAATTTCACGATGAAGGTTGCCATTCTCTTGACATTCGTTATCATAGAAATGGGCCCATTCCTCCGCAGTGGAACCATTATAGCGAACGGGATTTTGTACATTTCCCTTGAGCTCTTCTAGTGAAAGTTGAGTGTATCTATTCTGGGCCTCAGTACAAGCATTGTACCAATATTCCGCAGTTTGTCCGGCATATGTATCAGTTATAATTTTAGGAAGAGAGTGATTTTTGACGAACTGAGAAAAATACTGTTTATACCAGTATTCAGCATTATGGCCTTCGTAGAGTTCAGGCTCTGGGGGAGCTTTTTGTCGCAAGTATTCGACTTCGGTGCGAAGATCTGCGATTTTAGACTGGTAGAGTGAGCAACTTCTTTCAAGCCCAAGATACTTTTCCCGCCACTCGATGGAACTTGAATCGTCCGGCATCCGGGTCTGCGTTTGCAGTTCAAAATAACGGTCTGCCCAGTATTTGGCACCATGGCCGAGATAGGATGAACTGGACATAATATGCCTCCTTATTTACGCTTCTTTCGTATCCAATGCATCCGCAGCAAGTTTTTTATAGTATCCTGTACGATGCAAGTCCTCTGCGTACTCAATGACCTTAGACTGACCTTCTTCATTCAGTTCATCGAAAACCGAGAGCAAAGAGGTTTGGGCCTTGGTGAGGGAGGTCTGTGCCGGTTCGGCATCTTCCATTCCCATTAAATAAGTGGGAGTGGTATCTAATACCAATGCAAGTTTTTCAAGAATAGAACGTTTCAGGTTGACAACAAGGCCGTTTTCATATTTATAGATGGCCGCTTTTTGCACACCAACTTTGGCACCGAGTTCTTCCTGTGTCATCTGATGCTCAATGCGAAGCTGGCGTATCCGTTCGCCGGTGGTCATAGGACATCACCCTTTCATACGTTGTATCTTAATAATAACACAGATAATCTAAAAAGCAAGAAAAAATATCTTGACAAGATTCATACAACATGCTAATATTTAAGTATCCTAAAAAGATACTTACTTAAATATAGAACAATATTTAAGGGGATGGATGAACGGAGGTGAAAAAGGGTGAATAAGAGAAAACTCAATGCTGTTATGCAGTTGCATGGGGAATCGCAACAAAATCTGGCGGATTTCCTCGAAATGAGCCTCTCACGGCTGAATGCTAAAATTAATGAATACCGTGGAGCACAGTTTCGACAGAATGAGATTGCAGCCATTCAGGAGCATTACGGCTTGACCGCCGAGGAAGTGAACGAGATATTTTTTGCTTCATTGGTATCTCAAAAAGATTCTAACGGGCCAGCGGCTTGACCCCACCGACCCGAAGAAGAGCGCATGAAAAAGCCCCGGCGGGGAGCCGGGGGAGGAAGGGGGATGAAGAGGTGGCAGACAACAAAAAGCCCTGCGCTCCGGTGGAAGAGGAGAGCAGGGAATACGATGTGACATTTCGGGAAATAGACCCGCTGTGTGCCGCGCTGGACGAACTTTGCATGGCGTTGAATTGCTGGTATGCTGCAATGAACAGCCCGTGGCAGCGGGAAGATCAAACATACCGCAAGATGTTGGCAAAGAAAACCAAGACAGCATTGAAGCGGGTTATTCAGAACGAGGGTGAATCGGCTGATGAAGTGTCTGACAAGAGGTGCTGTAAATCGATTGAGGATCCCGATAGAAGTTGATTTCTCCATCAATGAACATTTCTCGGATGGCTTTCAGACACCAGTTACAAGTAGGGCAATCGTGGTAACCGCCACAACCGCCCGGATAACTAAAGAAAGGCTCAGGGGAATCCGGTGATTGAAGAATAACAATGGAAGCGTGATAAGGTTCCTGCTCGTAAGAAAAGCACTGGGGACAGCTGATGCGAAAATCAATTCGATAGGACATTGTATTCACCTCCTTTCTGCTTGAAAGCTTAACATGATTCTGCTGAGAGCACAAGGAATGGTGAACAAGAGCGCATGAAAAAGCCCCGGCGGGGAGCCGGGGACAGAGAGATGAAAGGAGAAAATAACGTGACGGTAAAGATTACAGGTAACCCCAAAGAAATTGCCGCCCTTGTATTAGCGGTACAGGAGCGGCAGATTCGGGATGGCTTTATTGGAAAGCGTCCGATTGAGGATGATGGAATCAAGGATTGTGCAATGACGGCAGGTTTGTCAGAAAAGAGTTTCGGGTGATGTGATCCACTGTGCCCCGATATCCTGAATAACAAGGATATCGCATTCTTCACTGACGGTTTGATTGATCTGGGCATAGTGCTGAACCCCGGCAACGGAACGGGTCAGGAATCGGAGATAATTGATGGATTCCTGAAGCGGAAAGGCATTGCGCTCCACCGGAAACATGTCGGTCAGCTTTATCAGTATCTCTGATTCACCGGAAAATGCGAGACAGTTTCCATTTTCATTGGTTAATTCCGTAATGGCTTCAGACACCAATGAAGTGGATAAGACGATGCGATTGCCGTTACTTATAGCAGCACCGATCAGAACAACATTCCGTTTTCCGGCAATAGCCAGAAGCTCCTGCTTGAGCAGCCGGAGTTCATCTTCGATGGAAAGAGATTCATTCAACTGCGAAAGACATCGTTTGATGGTACAGGACGTACGGGTCTGATTTTCCAGTCCGGATGCGCCGGTATAGGTGATTCCGTGGCCGGATTTTGTGAGGAAGATTTTTTGCTCATGATCAGTGAGAACAAAAGATTCTGTTGAATTTGTTTGTTCATCGGAAATTGTGGTCGTTAATCTTCGATCTGCGGACATTACAATTCCATACGGATTGGACAAAACGATAGCCAGTGACATTGTCTGAGTAGCCTCCTTTTGATTTTGAGTATAGCACAGAGGAGAAGAACGGACAAGAACACATGAAAGGAGCAACGAGTTATGGACCGTTATATGATCGTGATCCCGGCGAAGAACCGGGCATTCAACATGAAGTGTGATGATGGTGACAGCATGAAGCTGGAGACCCTGCAGAAGCTGGTGGGCGGGCCGATCGAGCCGGTGCCCGCCTTGCTGAGCGCCGAGTGGGCGCGGGAGAAGGACGTGGACGGCATTCTGCTGCTGGTGGACGAGGAAGGGCTGATGAAGGAGCGCCCCCTGACGAACCAGCGCGCCAGTGAGATGACGGCGGCAGAGCTGGTGGGCCCGGCGATTGTGGCTGCAAAGCGCGGCGAGGAGCTGATCGGCTTTGCAAAGCCTGTGGTGGACACCATTTGTGCCGAATGGCTGTGAGGTGCTGCCATGGGCCGAAAGCAGAAACTGCCCTTTGAGCACTGGCAAATTATTGAATTGCTGCACATCACACAGGATTTTTACTCAAAACCGGAGAATGAGGCTGCATTTCAGGAATGGAAGGCGGCCAGAGATGCGAGAAAAGCAAAAAGGCCCGCCGGTGCTGGAACACCGACGAGCCAACCAGGGTGATGGTTTGACAACACATCACCAGAAGTTTAACACAGAGTTGGAGGATTTGCAAATGAAAAAGAAGATCACGGGCAGCGTGCTGAGCGCCGGTGCCATTGTGCTGGGACTGGCTGCAGCAGGCTGCGGCGGGGCCATTGAGAACGCGGCCAACGGCTGGGCAATGCTGGGCTACACGCTGCTGGCCATCGTGCTGGGGTGTGCAGCCCTGGCGCTGGCCGGGCTGGGCCTGGTGGCAGAGCAGCGGAAGGAGCCGCAGAAGATCCACAAGGTACCGGAGAACACGGTGAAGAAAGCTGTCTGCGGCAGAAAGGTGGGGTAAGGATGGTACGGATTGAAATTAAAAAGACAGTCAAGGGTCAGATGATGCTGGCGGTGGAAGCTGAGCATGAGAGCCTGGACGAAGTTCTGACATGTGCTGCCCGGTGCTTTGTGGGTGTTGCACGGAAGCTTTTAGGCCCCATTTCTACTGACCCGTTATTTGCCGACGAGGCGGCGAAACTTATTAAGGATTTGCTGACGGACACGGAAGGCTTTAAGGTAACGGAAGGGTACGAGGGCAAAGAAGCAAAATTTATTGCCGCGCTGAACGGTATGAATGCGGGGGAACAGAAATGACGCTGGAAGATTACAAGAACATCCTGCGGACGGGAACGCCCAGCGACCGGGCGCGGGCCATTGCCGAGGCGGGGAACGACAGGAGCCTGACCGACGAGGAGTTCCACGAGCTGACGGCCATGATCAAGGGCGTTGTGCGGCCCGGGCGGCGGAAGATGACCCCGGACGAGGCGAAGCTCTGGGCCGAGGTGAGCCGGAGCAACACCCGGTTGAAGGACGAGATGGTGAACGCGGGCTTTGCGGTGAGGGCCCTGCCCGGCGACCTGCAGGAGGATGCGATCAACGTTCTTTCCCGCACGGTGAGCGGGATGCTGGGCGAACTGACCGCCATGATGGCAGAGACCGGGGAACCCTGATGGATAAGACCCAGTGTGTACATGTGTTTGAGATCACCCGGAGCCGGTGCCTGACCTGTGCAGGCCGGAACCGGGCGTGCGGGGAATATGAAGAACGGAGAAATTACCATGAAAACAAAGATGAGCCTTTCGGCAGAGATGGACCTGACCCAGAACAGCGTGGTGCAGCTGACCTGCTGGTGCGGGCAGATCGCCTTACATGAGCTGTGGGGGCTGGGCCGCACCCGGCTTGACCGGATCACCAGACGGAAGGAGCTGCTGGGCAGCCAGAGCCTGGCTGTGGTGATGCAGCCAGACAAGAACGGGATGCCCCAGACGGAGAAGGCCCGGCGGCTGCGGGCAGAGGCGATCCCCAAGGGCGTGCCGACGGAATTCCGGGTGCCTGCGTTGCGGACACCCCGCACCCGGAGGGAACAGCAGCTGAAAATGGTGGGCGACCGGGCAGCGACCATGGCCTGGCAGCTGATGGCGCTGGCCTGTGTGCAGGAGTTGGGGTTTGGAGCCGAACGGCTGAACCGGCTGTATGCAGAGATGCGCCACAACTACGAGCAGCTGAATGAGTGGGGAAAGACGGACGGGCTGGACGTGGCCATGGAAAAGCTGCGGCGCTGCGCCTGCGATGCCTTGCAGACTGAGGACATCGTGGTGGAGAATGTGGACGATGAAAAGACAGTGCAGACCCTGAGCCGAAGCTACAAGGAGCAGGAAGCGGAGTTTCTGAAGCGGGCCGTGATGATGGCAGCGGGCCGCAAGGCATGCCGCCAGAGCCTGAATGTGCTGAACGAAGAGAGTGTTCGGCAGAAATGTGCGGATGCCATGGCAGCGGCTACCGGAAGCAACCTCTCACCGCTGCGGTCTGGCTATGCCAGCGCCTTGCAGAGCTCCCCTGATATGGGAGCCAAGGATCAAGGAGGACGATAAGATGCAGAGTGGATGCAGATGGGTATACACCCTGATGGACTGGGAAACCGGCGAGGTGGTGGCCAAGGGCACCAGCGTGGAGCTGGTGGAGCAGGGATATTTTCCCGATGTGAACAAGCTGAGCAGTGTTTGGAATAATCTGGAAAAATGCAAGAACCCCAGCCCGAAGAGCTACCGGTGGAAGATGGAGCGGAAGAGCACCAAGGACGACCGGGTGGAGAGGGCCCGGGCAGAAGGCCTGAGTGCGGACGAGCGGGCCGAGACCCGGATGGTGCGGGTGTACAGCTGCTACGGTGCGGACGGCACCCTGCTGGGCAAGGGCACGGCGGCAGAGCTGAAGGACAAGGGATTGTTTGGCAGCGAGGGCACGGTGCACGAGTGCTACCGCAAGCGGGGCGGCGTGTACAAGCCCGGCGGCGTTGCGCGGATGGAGATGGAGCTGTGCCAGAAACGGATCAGGCACCCCATAAAGCGGTCGGATCAGCCGGTAAAGGTGAAGCGCAAGCCCATTGGCGGCGTGCTCGACCCCAGCCCCCTGGCCTACGACGTGCATGATCTGATGATCTACAACGAGAAGGCCCGGAAGATCGGAAAGCCGGAGCTGACCTACGGCTACTGGGCAGAAAAAGGAAAACCGGCAACACCGTAATTTATTATGAAGAGCAACGGATACGATGGACCTGACACGTCCACCGTATCCGTTACGTTTCATAATACCTTTATAAAGAAAGAGGGGGAAGGGCCCTCTTTGGGGAGCTAGTATACCCGTTATTTCTGTGACGGTGGGGTCACGGGAAAGAGACTATCAGCAGAAAGTGAAAGCCAGCAGGAGGGCACCGGGATGCGCTGTAACTACATCCGAGAGAAAAAATACCAGTGCGGGGATGACTACATGGCAGTCGGAGTGTTCTCCATCATCCCCCAGGAACACCGGGGCCGGGGCAAGAAGCGGAAGGAATCCAGCGAGGGGCAGAAGGCGAAGAACAAAATGGATTCCCTGCGCAAGCGCCAGAGAAAGGCGCTGACCAATTTCAGTCCGGCGGGAATGTTCCTGACCGGTACATACGAGGATCCATTTCTGCCGGAGGACATTCTGGCCTGCCGGAGAGACGTGGAGAACTACAAGCGGCGGGTGATGGCGGCCACCTGCAAGCGGTTCGGGGCAAGGCGGGAGGACATCCGCCTGATGCTGGTGGCGGTGCGCAAGGGAGAAGCAGGACGGCTGCACATGCACGGTTTTGCGGAATGCCCTGGCCTGACCGCGGCCCAGCGCCGGGAGTGGCGGGAGATGCTGGAGGATCTGTGGCGGCGGCGTATCCCCGGCTCCAACGAGTTTGAGCCGCTGGGAACCATGAACGTGGACAGAATCGATATGAAAAAGCTGCTGGGCAAGAGCGGGCAGGGCGAATACGGCACGGTGGGCTACCTCTACGGCCACAAGGAGCGGCTGTGGGTGGAAACGGCCAACCTGCGCCCGGCCATTGAGCAGGCCCCCAACGATGGCAGATGGAGCCGGAAACAGCTGCGGGCCGCCTGCGGGGAAAAGCAGAACGATGCCCAGTGGTGGGAGCAGCGGTTTCCAGGCTGGAAGATGGAAAAGTGCATCGTGCTGGAGCCCGGCGGGCTGCATGAGAGCCCGAAGCGGGAAGGAACCGGCTGGGAACGGCTGGAACCGCAATGCTATGTGATTCTGCGGAGAAAAGCAGCTGCGAAAGTTCGGGCCCCGCTTGCGGGGTCCATACGCAGTCGGAGCGAGTGAAGCCGGGTGCTTGTGCCCGCGCAGCGGGCGTTCCCCGCAGGGGAAACTATCCGGCTGAGTGAGTGCAGACGGACGTGGAAGCTGTACGATGGAAACGCACTGCGCGGAGGCAGGGGACAGAGCCTTGCGAAACCTCGCACCTGACAGATAAAACACCGGTATTTTGCGCGTTATACCCATGCGAAAAGAAGGTGGGGCGGTGACAAAAGAGCAGAAGAAAGCGACCCGGCAGGCTCTGCGCCGATATGGCGAAGGGTCTGTTTGTGCTGCCTGGGCGCAGGTGATCGGGGCGGTGCTGGCCTGGTACGACCGCAATGACCCGGTATGCGCCCAGCTGCTGCGGCTGCGCTACCTGCAAGGTCTGCCCGAGGAAAAGGTGATCGCTCGGCTGTATGTGGGGCGAACGACCTACTACACCAAAGAGCTGGAAGCCCTGAGCACCGTGGCAGTGTGTGCAGCGGATGCAGGGCTGCTGCCCGGCGGGCAAATGTCCGGGGTATTTTGAGCGGGCGAGACGTGATAGGCTATTTGCAAAGGCAGGTGAGAGAGTTGGCGAAGAAGCGGGCGTACTGCAAGAACACGGTGGCCGGGAAGCAGCGGGGAAAGAAATACCAGGCGGCGTTCCGGGCAGAGGTGGTAATGGCCATGCTGGGCTCCAACTCCATCTGCGCTGTGGCGAAGAAGTACGGCGTGCCGGAGAGCACCATCCGCAGCTGGATGAGCGAGGAGGCAGGCCGCAGTGATGCCTTTGCAAAGGCACGGCAGGAAGTCGCGCGGGAGATCGCCATCCGGGCAAGCCTGGGGGTACGGGTACAGGTAACCTTTTTGCAGGGCCGGGCCGCTGAGAGCCAACGGGCGGCGCAGATCACGGAGAGGCTGCACCGGCGTTTGGACGAGGACACCCGGGCCCGGGACTTTGCCGTGGGCACCCTGCTGAAGGATGACCCGGAGGAGCTGGCGGATGCCACCGAGACCGGCCTTGTGGTGTATGCAAGCCCGGGCAGCTACGACAGGCAGCTGGATGACACGGAACGCAGGCGGCTGAACGCCGAACTGGAGCGGTACGAGGGCCTGGTGATGAGCGACAAGAACGCGGCCGGTGTGGCCAAGGTGCTGATGGAAGTGGCCGAAAAGGCTGCTGCCATGGCCCCGGCGGAGAATGCCGACAGCGAGAGCGGCCCGCCGATGGTGGAGATCGCGGCAACCGGAGACGCGGACGGCCAGCAGGAGGTGGAAGTGGATGGCGGCACAGAGGATGCGTGACGGCAGACCGGTGATCTGGTCACCACAGCCCGCCCAGGCACGGTTCATGCAGCGCACCGAGAACGAAGTGCTGTATGGCGGGGCCGCAGGCGGCGGAAAGAGCGACGCGCTGGTGATCGAGGCCCTGCGGCAGGTGGAGATCCCACACTACCGGGGGCTCATCATCCGAAAGACGTTTCCCCAGCTGCGGGAGCTCATTGACAAGACCATGCGGTATTACAAGCCGGTATTCCCAAAAGCCCGGTACAACAGCAGCACACACTGCTGGACCTTCCCCAGCGGGGCAAAGATCTATTTTGGCAGCCTGAACCACGCTCAGGACAAGTACAACTATCAGGGCCAGGCATACGACTTTATCGGCTTTGACGAGCTGACCCATTTCACCTGGGAAGAGTACAGCTACCTGCTGAGCCGAAACCGACCCAACGGCCCCGATACCCGGGTCTACACCCGGGCCACGGCCAACCCCGGCGGCATCGGCCACGGATGGGTGAAGGCAAGGTTCGTCAGCCCGGCCCCGCCCGGCACTCGGATGGTGCAGATGGTAAAGGCCAGGGCCCCGGACGGACGGGAGATCGTGCAGCGGCGGACCCGCATCTTTATCCCCAGCACCGTGTTTGACAACGCGGCCCTGCTGGAAAATGACCCGGGATACCTGGGTACGCTGGCTGCGCTGCCGGAAGCGGAGAAGAAAGCCCTGCTCTACGGCGACTGGGACAGCTTTACCGGGCAGGTGTTCACCGAGTGGAAGAACGACCCGGCCCACTACGACGACCAGCGGTGGACACATGTGATCCGCCCGTTCCGCATCCCGGGACACTGGAAGATCTGGCGGGGGTACGATTTCGGCTACTCGAAGCCCTTTTCCGTGGGGTGGTATGCGGCGGACGAAGAGGGCAGGCTTTACCGCATCCGGGAGCTGTACGGCTGCACCGGGACCCCCAACGAGGGCATCAAGGCTGACCCTGTGAAGCAGGCGAGGATGATCCGGGAAGCAGAAGAAAACGACCCCATGCTCCGGGGCCGCACCATTCTGGGCGTGGCCGACCCGGCCATCTTCAACGAGAGCCAGGGTGAGAGCATTGCTGCCATGCAGGAAAAGAGCCCGAACTTTCTGCACTGGGCTCCCGGCGACCACACCCGGCTGGCGGGCAAGATGCAGTTCCACTACCGGCTGGCGTTCCAGGCGGACGGGCGGCCCATGCTGCAGGTGTTCAACACCTGCAAGCACTTTATCCGCACCATCCCGAACCTGGTATACAGCGAGAGCAACGTGGAGGACATTGACACCGACCAGGAGGATCACATCTACGACGAGTGCCGGTATGTGCTGATGGAGAATCCCCTCAGCCCGCCCCGGACAGAGCCGGTGCAGCCCATGCCGGATGACCCGCTGGAGCTGGGGAAGAAAGCGAGGTTTTTTAGAGTATGACCGACGTGATCGGCACAGAGCAGGTGGCGAAGGCCACGGCGCTGTTACAGAGATACAAGACCGGCAAGGCGGCGCTGGACAAGCGGATCGTGGACAACGAGCTGTGGTTCCGGATGCAGCACTGGGCCAACTACAAAAACGAGATGATGGAGGGCAAGCCCAAACCTTCCAGCGGGTGGCTGTTCAACAGCATTGCCAACAAACACGCGGATGCCATGGACAACTACCCGGAACCCAACGTGCTGCCCCGGGCAGCGGACGACGAGCAGATCGCCAAGGTGCTTTCCAAGATCCTGCCGGTGCTGCTGGAACAGGCAGAATACGAGCAGGTGTACAGCGACACCTGGTGGCGCAAGCTCAAGCAGGGCACCGGCGTGAAGGGCATCTTCTGGGACCCGGGGTTGCGGAACGGCGTGGGAGACATCTCCATCAAGAGCATGGATCTGCTGATGATGTACTGGGAGCCCGGCGTGATGGACATCCAGGACAGCCCCAACCTGTTCAGCCTGGCGGTGGCCGACAACGAACAGCTGAAGGCCCAGTACCCCCAGCTGGAAGGCCACACCGGCAGCACGCTGGAAGTGGCAAAGTACATCCACGACCAGAGCATTGACACCTCGGACAAGAGCGTGGTGGTGGACTGGTACTACAAAAAGGCCCGGGAGGACGGCCCGCCTCTGCTGCACTACTGCAAGTTCTGCAACGGTGTGGTGCTCTACGCCAGCGAGAACGACCCGGCCCTTGCTGACCGGGGATTCTACGACCACGGCAAGTACCCCTTTGTGTTCGACACCCTGTTCGTGGAAGAGGACAGCCCGGCGGGCTTTGGGTACATCGACGTGATGAAGGACACCCAGACCGCCATTGACGAGATGAACGCAGCCATGGACGAGAACGTGAAGCTTTCGGCCAAGGCGCGGTACATCATCCAGGACGGGGCGGGCATCAACGAGAAGGAGCTGGCCGATTTCAGCAAGGACATCGTCCACGCGGCAGGGCGGGTGACGGACGAGACCCTGCGGCCCTTACAGACAGCGGGGCTGGCGGGCAACCTGATCACCTACCGGGACGCGAGAGTGGCGGAGCTGAAGGAGATCAGCGGCAACCGGGATGTTTCCCAGGGCGGCACCACCAGCGGCCTGACCGCGGCTTCTGCCATTGCGGCGCTGCAGGAGGCTGGCTCGAAGCTCTCCCGGGATATGCTGAAAAGCGCTTACCGGGCCTTTGCAAAGGAGTGCTATTTCATCATCGACCTGATGCGGCAGTTCTACGACGAGAGCCGGGTCTACCGCATTACCGGCGACAGCGGCCAGCCGGAGTATGTGCAGTTCTCCGGGGCAATGCTGCAGCCCCAGCCGGGTGGCATGATCGGCGGGGTGGAGCTGGGCAGCCACGAGCCGGTGTTCGACATCACGGTATCGGCTGCCAAGAAGAGCACCTTCAGCCGCCTTTCCCAGAACGAGACGGCAAAGGAGTGCTACCAGATGGGGCTGTTTGCCCCGGCCAACGCTGACGCGGCGCTGGCGGTGCTGGACATGATGGACTTTGAGGGCATCGAAAAGGTGCGGGAACGGGTGCAGCAGAACGGTACCCTGTACACCCAGCTGCAGCAGGCCATGGAGCAGCTGCAGAAGCTGAGCGCCATCATTGACCAGCAGAACGGCACCAACATGAGCGCCATGGCCGGGGCCGCTGCACAGGCGGCCGGAACCACGGGCGGCGGCAGCGGCGGACAGACCACCGCAAAGACGGCGACCAACGGCCTGGGGGCTGTGGTGGGCGGCGGAGGCAACAGCCTGGCCACCCAGGCGGCAAAGCGGGCCATGAACGTGAATAATCCGAATAAGTGATTTTCAGAAGGAGCGATAGAATGATCCATGCAGAGTATGTAGAGTTCGACCAGCCCACTGGTGCACGGGTGCGCAGGCTGGAAGTTTTCGGCCATGCAGGCTATGCGCCCAGAGGGCAGGACATCGTGTGCGCGGGTGCATCCATGCTGATGGAGACGCTGGTGTATGTGCTGGCTGACTGTGACGAGGCCGAGTGCTGTGCCTACAATGAGCCGACCGGGCCCCGTGTTTCGGTGAAGCTGACCGGCAGCATCTTCCCGACAGACCTGACAGCAATGGAGTTTGCAAAGACGGGTCTTGCCCTGCTGGCGGAGAGATATCCGGAAAACATCCACTATGAGGACAAAAGCAAGGACGGCCAGGAGAAAATGGTAAACCTTCAGCTGTTTGCTGAGGGCTGCGGTGACGGCGGCGCTGCCGCTGCTGCCGCCAGTGCTGCGGATGCGGCTCAGGAAGTGCAGGAGCCTGCTCTGCGGCCGGCAGAAGAGCGGCTGGCCCGGCGGAGCGGGGTGCTGAAGCGGAGCAGCCGGGAAGAGGGCTCACCCTCTCAGTCGGCGCAGAGCGCCGCCAGCTCCCCCGAGGGGGGAACCCTTGGCAGTGAGGAAAAGTCTGAGCTGGACGAGGAAGCGGCAGAGAACCAGAACGAAGCCGAGGGCAAGGACGGCGAGGAGAAGGGCGAAGGCAAGACCAAGAGCCCGGAGGAGCGGCGGAAAGCCTTTGGTGAGCTGCTGCGCGGAGAGTATGCCGACCTGACCGAGGAGCTGATGCAGAACGCCGTGACCGAAGCGACCCGGCGGCTGGAAGCAAGCCCGGCCATGAAGGGCCTGATGCAGGCGCTGCAGGAAAAGTACGGCACGGATGCCAACGATCTGGTGGCCCTGACCGAGGCTGTGCGGAACGGCGCGGTGAAGGATGATGCCTACTACGAGAAACTGGCCATGGAGAAGGGCGTTTCCACCAAAACGGCCCGGGAGCTGGACAAGCTGGAAAGCCAGAACAAGCAGCTGACCGAACAGCAGCAGCTGATCCGGCAGATGGAACGCCAGCGGGAACAGCAGGCCCGCATTGCAGAGCTGCAGGCCGGATGGGACCGGGAAGCGGAGCAGCTGAAGGCCCAGTATCCCGACTTCAACATGGCTGAGGTGCTGGCGAACCCGGAGGTGGAGAAGATGATGCGGTCGGGCGTTTCTATGACAAACGCCTACCGCAGCGCCTACTTTGATCACATCCTGAAACAGCAGCAGGCCGCCACGGCCCAACAGGTGGAGCAGGGCGTGGTGAACCGGATGCAGCAGCGCAACGCCCGGCCCGGCGAGAATGGCACCCGCCCCGGTGGCGCGGTGCAGACCAAGATCGACGTATCCCACATGAGCCGCAAGGAAATGGAAGAGATGGAGAGGCGGGCCATGCGGGGTGAAGTGATTACACTGTAAACCTCTCACCGGCACTGTCCGCCTACGGCAGCGCAGATGCCGGAGCTCCCCTACTAGGGGAGCCGTGAGTAGAGGAAAATAAATTTTAGGAGGAAGCTATGAACAACAGAACCAAGAACCTGAAGCTGGATCTGCAGATGTTTGCAACGGCCAGCACCCAGAACCAGAACGCCACCAGCGCATCCGGCATGAGTGCCGAGATGAAAACCTTTTACGAGAAGCGCCTGATCGACCAGGCAGAGCCTGCCCTGGTGCATGACCAGTTCGGCGACCCGTATCCCATTCCGGCCAACGGCGGCAAGAACATCGAGTTCCGCAAGTATGACAGCCTGCCCAAGGCCACCACTCCGCTGACCGAGGGTGTGACCCCGGACGGCCAGACCATGAACGTTTCCACCGTTACCGCTGAAGTCAAGCAGTACGGCGGCTGGGTACCCATTACCGACACGCTGCAGCTGACTGCCATTGACAACAACATCGTGCAGGCAACCAAGATCATTGCCAGCCAGGCGGGCCGCACCCTGGACACCATCGTGCGTGATGTGCTGGCGGGCGGCACCAACGTGATCTATGCACCCAAGATCGGCGAGGGCGGCGCAGAGACCGCTGTGACCAGCCGCGCCACCCTGGACGCGACCTGCCAGCTGACCAGCGACCTGATCGCCCGTGCGGCCACCCAGCTGAAGGCCATGAACGCTGACCCCATCGGCACCAGCTTTGTGGGCATCATCCACCCTTATGTGGCCTATGAACTGCGCCGCGACCCGGACTGGATCGATGTGCACAAGTACGCCCAGCCGGACGAGATCTACAACGGCGAGATCGGCACGCTGCATGGTGTGCGCTTTGTGGAGACCAGCGAGGCAAAGATCTGGAAGGGCACCGGCTGCCCGGCGGGTCTGGCCGTGTTCAGCACCCTGATCCTGGGTGCCCACGCCTACGGTTCCACCGAGATCGAGGGCGGCGGCCTGGAGCACATCGTGAAGCAGCTGGGCTATGGTGACGATCCCCTGAACCAGCGCGCATCTGTGGGCTGGAAGGCACACAAGACCGCTGAGCGCCTGGTGGAACAGTACATGGTGCGCATTGAGAGCTGCAGCGCACGGTACAGCGCAACGGCGGAGGCGAACTAAGGGGAATATTCTCTTTTGCGTGCCAAAAGAGAACCAGAAAAGCACCCGCTACTTTCGAAGCGCGGGAGGCACGAACTAGGGGCTGCTCGCCCCTAGTAACCCCGAAGAAGAAGGCTCCAAGCAAAAATGCTGGAGATTCGCGCATACGCGCGAAGATCTCTTAACCGCATTTTTGCTCTGCGCCGATTTGAAATAAGTTACGGGAAAGGTTGATGGATATGGCAGAAGCAAAGAAAAAGACTGAGACGATCCGGTTGTTTTCGGACGGCGGAAAGTACAAGGGTGACCTGTTCGTGAGCGTGAACGGTGTGAACTACCAGCTGCAGCGCGGAAAGAACATTGAGGTGCCCCCGGAGGTGGCGGAGGTCATCCGCCACAGCCAGGAACAGGACGACCAGACCGCTGCCCGCATGGAAGAGCTGGCGAATAAGGCGTAAGTTTAACCCTCTCAGTGCGCAGTCCGGCATGGCCGGAGCTGCTTACAGCTCCCCCGAAGGGGGAGCCCTGCTTAGATGTATCCCCCCGGCCCGGCGGCACACGCTGTGCCGGGGGTTATTTGTTTGGAGGTCTTTTATGACAGTAGGAAAGGCAATTGCAACGACGACGACCGCCGCCAGTGGCGGAAACAGGGAGGAGTTGTTGGGGCCGCGGCCAGCAGGACACGAGCACAAAGCTTTGTGCGAAGTGGACGCAGGGAGCCGCAACCCGGGTTGCAGATGTGAAAGGATGGAATAAGCGTGACAGTAGGAAAAGCAATCGAAACGGCTGACAAGCTGCGGCCCAACAACGGGTTTGACCGCGAGCTGAAGATCTTATGGCTGCGGCAGGCGGATGCGGGGCTGAGGAAGAGCGTGGTGGACAAGAGCGACACCACCGATTTTGATGCCGTGGGTGCGGATATTTTATACGACCGGGAGCAGGAACTTTTGCGGCAGGACGCGGAGCTGCTGCTGCCGGAGCCCTACGACAGCTACTATACCCACTATCTGGCGGCCCAGATGGACGCGGCCCTGGGCGAGACCGACCGCTATGCCAACGAGATGCAGCTGGCCAACGAGAACCAGCAGGAGTTTGCAGCCTGGTGCAGGCACACCTACCTGCCCAGGATGGCCACGAAGTGGAGGTACTGAGATGGCACTGCCGAGTTTATACAGCATCTCGACGGGGAAGAGCATCCAGACGGCCTTTGGCGGCCTGAACGAAAGCTACGGCTGCGCCGAGGCAGAATTTACCGAGATGAAGAACTTTTCCAGCCGGGGATACCCCGCACTGCAGACCCGGACACCCCGGCGCACCATGCGGGCCATGGGCCGCTGCAACGGGATGTACCACCTGAACGGCCTGCTGCTGTGCGAGGGCACCACCCTGCGCTACACCGAGGACAGCGAGGACGACGTGGCCACCGCGGCTGCGGGCGGGGAGATCGTGCTGGAAAATGCCGTGACGGACAGCGAGAAAATTATGATCGGCATGGGCACGAAGATCCTGATCTGGCCGGATGCCAAGAGCTTTGACACGGCCACCGGAAAGCTGGAAGCCCTGAGCGCTGCATGGAGCCAGACCGGCACGGTGACCATTGCCCCCTGCGATGCGGGCGGCAAGACCTACACCGTGAGCAGCGTGGGCACCACGGAACCTTCTGGACCGGCGGACGGGACGCTGTTTCTGAAACAGAACTCCTCTTCCAGCAAGTGGGCCTATGTGAACGTACTGGAACAGTATGATGCCAAGAGCGGCAAGTGGGCGGAGATCCTTTTGAACAGCGTGAAGATGACCCTGCCCGGGCTGGCCGCTGCGGGCTTCAAGAAGGGGGATACCATCACGGTGGAGCAGGTGCCCGGGCTGGTGGAAGAGTATCTGGCCGAGGGTGTGAACGGCGAGGTGACCATTGAGCAGATGGACGGGGACAGCATTGTGCTGACCGGCAGCCCAAAGACCGAGAGCGCACGCTATTACGGCAGCTTTACCGTGACGGCGGGCGGTACCACCTGGAAGAGCATGAACGGCAGCGAGAGCGCCACAGCGGGCGGCACCACCATTACCGCACGGCGGCGGGTGCCCCGGCTGGAATATGTGACCGAGAACGCCAACCGGGTATGGGGCTGCAACAGCGAGGAGAATGTGATCTACAGCTGCAAGCTGGGAGACCCCACCAACTGGTACAGCTACCGGGGCATTGCTTCGGACAGTTACGCCGTGAACGTGGGCAGTGACGGCCCCTTTACCGGTGCGGCCACCTGCATGGGCTATGTGCTGTTCTTCAAGGAGAACTGCCTGCACAAGCTCTACGGCAGCCGCCCGGCGGACTATCAGCTGGTGAGCGTGCAGTGCCGGGGTGTGGCCAAGCAGGCCAGCAAGAGCATGTGTGTGCTGGCAGAGGTGCTGTACTACCTTTCCCCCGACGGCGTGATGGCATGGGACGGCAGCCTGCCGGTGAAGATCAGCGGCGGGCTGGACAACACCTGGCTGATGAACGTGCGCGGGGCGGTGGGCGGTGTGCTGGACACCCGGTATTACCTGCATCTGCGGGTGCCGGGCCGGAACGAGACCCGGCTGCTGGTCTACGACACCGAACGGCAGCTCTGGCACGAGGAGGACACGGCGGCGGAAGAGAATGCTTCCGGCTGGGCAATGTGCTCCACGGGACGGCAGCTCTACCAGTGGGACGGCGTGAACCTGTGGGCCACCGAACCGGAACGGGAGGCCGACCGGGACACCGACACGGCAAAGGCGAATTTGGAACAGAAGGTGGGCTTTGAGGCTGTGAGCGGCGACATTGGGTTGAACATCCCGGCAGACAAGTACATCAACCGGGTGTTTCTGCGAGTGGATGCCCTGACGTACAGCGTTGTGGAGCTGCAGGCCAGCTATGAGGGCGGGGCCTGGGAGACGCTGGGCCAGGCAGCCGTTCTGAACAAATACACCAGGGTCAACCTGCCATTTGTGCCGGAGCGGCACGACACCATGCGGCTGCGGATCAAGGGCACCGGGCAGATCGCGGTGCGGAGCATTGCGTTCAGCATGGCAGAGAGCCGGGGCAACCGGGTGGCCGGAGGGGAGCCGAAACGATGACCCTCTCAGCGCGCAATGCACCTGCGGTGCAGTTGCTTGCAGCTCCCCCGAAGGGCAACGGCGACGACCGCCGCCAGTGGCGGATTGAGGGAGGAGCTGTTGGGGCCGCGGCCAGCAGGATGCGAACGGAGTGAAGCAGACGCTGGGAGCCGCAACCCGATAGCCCTGCTTAGAGGAAGGAGATTTTATATGGCAGATATTACGAGGCTTGGCGAGATTGCCATGCCGAAACTGAGTGACAACATGGCCCCGGAGGACAGGCGGAGCATCAACAACTACCTGATGCAGCTGCGGGACCAAATGATATACATGATGCAGAACCTGGACGAGACGAACTTCAGCGACACCATGCGGGACAAGCTGGTGGCCATGGGGCTGAAGGTGGAGTAAACGAAAGGAGACAGTGAGAAGATGGCAAGAGGACAGTGGTGGGAGTACCTGATTCCGGGCCACAATGTGGGGCTGATGATAGGGGATGTGTATGACGGCATTACCGGCAACAGCGAAAAGAATGCGGGCACCGGCGTGTTTGGAACCAGAAAGAACGGTTCCAACAGCTACCAGTACGCCCAGAGCAACGACCGGGTGACCACGGCAAAAAACAATCTGGATTACATCAAAGGACAGAAGCCCGGGGAGTATCAGAGCGAGTACGGCAGCCAGATCAGCGGCACGCAGAGCCAGCTGGACAAGATGAACCGGGACGGCTTTTCTTACGACTACACCAAGGACGCAGCTTACCAGCAGTACAAGAACCAGTACACCCGGGGTGCGGAGCTGGCCAGCGAGAACGCTGCCGCCAACGCTTCGGCCCGCAGCGGCGGCTACGGCAACAGCTGGGGCACTTCCAGCGGGCAGACGGCCTACCAGAGCACCATGAACGGGCTTTCGGACGTGGCAGACAGCTTATACAGCCAGGCTTACAACGAATATGCCACCAAGAAGAGTGATCTGAGCAGTCGGCTGAGCTCTTTGCAGCAGCAGGAAAAGCTGGCGCAGGATGCTTACAACACCCGCCTGAACAATTACTATGGCCAGCTGAACAGTGCCCAGACCGAATATGCCAACGCGGTGGGGGCCAACCAGAAGAAGGATGCGAACAACACCAACTTCTGGGGGAATGTTTTGCAGGTGGGTGCACAGATGCTGCCGTGGGTGCTGAAAGCGCTTTCCGCGATCTGAAGACCGGTGTGTGGCACAAGAAAAGGAGAACGACATGTTATTTGATACCTTACGGAGAAAGAACCAGGCGGAACAGGAAGAGCGGGAATGGAATGCCAACCGCCCGGCGGACTATGTGAGCCGGAACAAGGACGCAATGGACAGCCTGACTGGGCAGATCGGCAGCGGGTTCGACTGGGATACCGGCAGCAAAGCCTACCAGCAGTACCGCGCCCAGGCCCAGGCCAATGCTGCCGCCAGCGCGGAGAACGCCCAGGCCAACGCGGAGATGCTGGCGGGCGGGTATGGCAGCAGCTACGCCGACAGCGTGGCAAAGCAGGGCCAGCAGCAGGCGCTGAGCGGCATTGACAATGCGGTACCCGGCCTGAGAGGCCAGGCACTGAGCGAATATCAGAACCAGCAGAACGACCTGCTGAGTGCCCTTTCCGGCATGGCCAACACCGAGGCGCTGGACCGCAGTGCATACGGCAGCAACTTTGCCAACTACAAGGCGTGGCAGAATTTCCTTGCCAACCAGAGCGAACAGGCTCGGAACGAAAACGACAGTTACTGGAACAACCTCTGGAACACGGTAAAGAACATCGGCTCGGCGGCCCTGACGGCCTACGATGGGTACAAGGGGTACACCCAGCAGCAGTGGGAAAATGACTTTGCCCGGGAACAGTGGGAGTACAACAAGAAACGCACCGACCAGAGCGATGCCCTGAGTGCTTACCAGCAGGCGTTCAACCTGTACACCCAGGGAGCCGGGGATGCGGCCAGCGACGTGCTGAACCGGTACGGCCTGAACGCAAACGCTTTTGCCGGCTACAACGGCGCACCGGTGACCCGGGACGATCAGGCCGGCGTTCTGAGCACCGCGGCTTCTCTGGTGGCAAGCGGAAATCAGGAAGCAGCGGCCAACCTGCTGAAGATGTACGGGCTGGACAGCAATGCAGCCGGTTCCTATGGCACCATTGCAAAACGTCAGCTGGCGACCCAGCTGGCAAAGGCGGCGGCTACGAAGAGCAGCGGAAGTTCGAGAAGTTCCGGCGGCTCCAGCAAGAGCGGAAGCGGGTGGACAAACAGCCAACTGCTGACGGCGCTGGGTAAGTATCAGAGCCTGAAGGATGATGACCCGACCAAGAGCGTCTATGCGAACATTCTGGCCAGCGCCGGAATGCTGCCGGACGGTGACACGGGCACAACAGCAGCGACCGGAACTGGCAGCGGGCTGATCGCCCCGCTGGCGAATCCGAACAAGTGGGCCCTGCCCGGGGGAACCACGGGAGGGAGCACGGGTAAGAGTACCGGAATGCCGTACAGCAACGCCCTGAGCTATGCAAAGGGGTGGAAGGAACAGGGAATGGATGCAAATACCATCGCCAGTCGGCTGATGAATCTGGGTGCATCGGACGATGTGATCGACAGGGCAATGCAGAACGCTGGATTTTAAGGAGGATACAGGATGGCATGGAAATCGGGAAGTGCTGCTGCGCTGCGGAACCGCAATGAAAAAGAGCGGCAGGAAAAGACTGGGATGGCAACAGCAGCGGGCGGGGCAGAACCCCTCAGTCAGCGCAAGAGCGCTGACAGTCGCAACCCGTTAGCCCTTGGCAGTACGGGAACAAGCTGGGCAAAGGGCAGCGCTGCTGCCCTGCGTGCACAAAAACAGCAGGAAGCAACGAGCCGACAGACGGGCACCGACCTGTACTCCACGGCGCTGGAGGATTACCGGACAAGGAACAACCTGGGCTTTGCGGATGCCATGGACAGCCGGAGCGACGAGCTGAACCGGCAGAAGGTGACAGTGAGCCCGGCGGGGAATACTCTGGGAACGTGGTACGGACAGCAGGCCCAGAAGCTGAAGAACAGCTATGCGGAGTACAGCCAGCCGGACGACTTTGACCAGGCCAACCAGTGGTTTGACCAGCCTCGGAATCAGGAGCTTGTGAACAAGCTGCTGGAAAAGAAGAGCAATTATACCAGCTATGCCGAGACCGGCACCAGCAGAAACGGGGCCAGCGCCGGGGATGGTAGCATCGACCCCTTCCGCACCACGGGAATCAAGGGGAAGGTGGGCAACACCTACAGCACGGCGGACCTGAAAAAGCTGGGGTACACGGACACGGAGATCCGGCAGGCCAGGGAGTATTTGGACACTATGGAAGAAATCCCGGAGTGGAAGCAGCTGGCCCGGCGGACGGCAAACACCGTGGGCGGCGTTGCGGACACGGTGGCAGCGGCTCCGCTGATGGGTGCGGAGTACCTGGTGCAGGCCGGAAAGAACATCCGGCAGAGCAGCGAGAACCGGAAAGCACTGGAAGCAGAGCTTGCCCGGAACCCCCGCGAGAAGAACCTGTATGACCAGCTGATGGAAACTGACATGGACTACCAGCCCAAGTACAGCACCGGCGACCTGTTGCAGCAGGGATTTACCCGGCAAGAGATCGAGGACATGCGCAGCCGCATTGCCGGAACGGAAGCAAAGGGCGGCATCGACACGGAGAAGAGCGTGGGCTACCAGCTGTACAACCGGGGCCAGCAGCTGACGGGAGCGGCCCAGAGCGGCCTGACCGATGTGCAGCGGACTGTGCAGGGCGTGGCGACCAGTGCGGCTGAGAACCTTGCCGTGGCTGCCATCAATCCGGCGGCGGTGCTGCCGGTGCTGAGTGCCCAGGGCGCTGCGGATGCCATGGGCCAGAGCGCGGCCAAGGGCGAAAGCGCAGGCAAGGCACTGGCGGGCGGCGTGGCCAAGTTTGGCGCAGGATGGGCAATCAACAGCGTGGGTGCGGCTGATCTGGCAAGAACCATGGGCGCGGACTACGCCAGAAATTCCGTGGCGGGAGCTGTGGCAGACAAGATCCGGGCGCTGGCTGGGGATTCGGCCTTTGCGGCGGCACATCCGGCAGTTGCCAACGCCATTTCCGGCGGCATTGACAACGCCATGCAGGCCTTTGTGGAGACCTACGCCGACAAGGCCATTGATGCGGCCCTGGGAGACAGCGAAGCTGCCCAGACCATGTTTACCACGGACACGCTGGTTCAGGCGCTGGAAGCGGGGTTGACCGGCGGTGCGTCCGGTGCACTGGGCGGCGCTGTGGGCACAGGGCTTTCCAGGATGAACGCGGGAGATTCCAGCCTGCGGGGCAACGTGGAGCGGTATGCCGCTCAGGATGAATACGAGCAGGCGCTGAAGGAACACCAGCGCCGGGAGGAGCTGGCGCGGGAACCGGAACCCCTCAGTCAGCGCGTGAGCGCTGACAGCCCCCCTAATAGTGGGGCCCTTGGCATGTCGGTGGAGTCTGATGGGACTGAAAAAGGCTCTGCTGACCTGAAAGCGGCGGGCCTTGCGGCTGAGGGCAACAGTGCAGAAACTGCTGCCATATCGGACAACTTGGCTGTGCAGACGTTTGCAGAAGCGGCGGCCGGTGACAGCCTGACAGGCAAGACCATCAGGCTGTTCACCCCGGAGGCCGGAAACGAGGCAAACCGCGCGGCTTTTGAGGAAGCCTATGGGGTGAAGTTGCCGAGCACGGCTGCGGCTACCCGGCGGATGCTGCGGGAAGTGGCGGCACAGCGCAGCCAGCAGAATGCTGTTGAGAACGCTGGGAAAAGTGTGGAAAGCTCCACGGAAACAGCAGCGGACGGTGCAGAACCACTCAGTCAGCGCATAAGCGCTGACAGCCGCAACCCGTTAGCCCTTGGCAGTGCGGAAAACACTGGTCTGACTGCGCAGAATGGAGCTGACCGGCAGGCTGTGATGCAGTCGGTCCCTGTGGAAGAAAGCACCCTTGACGGGATGGACAGCAGCAACAGCCCGATGCGGGAGACCTACGGCATGGAAGCACCGAGGACGGAGGGCCAGAAGCAGGCCCGGACGGAGCAGGTGCTGCGGAGCTGGAAGGTGGGCGAAAAGGCGGCGCAGGAGATCAGCCGGAAACAGCCGGAAGGCGTGGACAGTGACCGCTATGCGGCGGCAGCATCCACTCTGTACCGGCTGGGCCAGATGGAGGACGTGAAGACCTTTGACCAGGCGCTGGAGCTGGCGGGCACCGGCAGCGGCATAGCGGCCAACGTGAACTATGTGCTGGGCAACCTCAAGGGCAGGAACGCGCTGGAGATCGCCTACACCTACGGCAGGGATGCGGCAGAGACCCGGTGGGCCAAGAGCCAGCTGGGCGGCACTCTGACGGAACAGAGCCTGACGGGCAGGGGTGAAACCATCTACAAGGGAACCCTGCGCAACGCGAACGACGCTGGCAGCCAGGTAATCGAGCTGAACGCGGCGGCAACCGGCACCACGGCGGTTCTGAAAAACGTGCTGCAGAACGGTGCGGGACAGGCAGACAGCCGGGTGCGGGCCTATGTGGACACGGAGACGGCCCGGATCTTCTTTGGGGACAGTGCACAGGATACGTTCGGCACGGTGCTGCACGAGGACTACCACTGGTACAACGCACTGGACAGCGAGGGAGCAAAGACTTTGCAGGACCATGCCCTGCTGTATCTGGCCAGGAGCAGCGGCTTTGAGACCGTGGACGAGATGATCCGGGAGAAGATGACCGACTATGCCCAGCAGAACCTGACCTATGAGGAAGCTGCCGAGGAGCTGGTGGGCGATGCCTGGCGGGGCATCTTCTCCAATGAATCCGATTTCAAGCGCTGGGTAGAGTTCCAGCGCGGGCAGGCCGAGAAGAACAGCGGCAGGGCCGGAACCATCCGCACCGTGATGAACCGGGTGAAGGAGATGCTGGGCGGCATCATCAGCCGGGCCAAGGAAGTGCTGACCCTTGACCCCGACAACCGGGCGGCCCTGAAGGCCCAGCGCCTGGCCGAGAACGAGCGCAGAATTTTGCAGGACGAGTACTTTGCCCACGCTGAAAAAGCGATGGACAACCTGCGCAGTGCAAAAGAAAACGCCGCTGCCCTCAAGACAGAGAGCGCGGCGGAAGGACGCAATATTCGTTTTTCGATCCAGAAGGATGCCGACGGAGAGAGCTACATCAAAATTGATGAAGATATCCTGAACGGTGTTCCACAGGAAGATTGGAAAACCGTAGTGAAGCAGGCCATCAAAGAACGGTATCCGAATGGCTTTGAGCGGAACGGCTGGACAATTTTGAACCATAAAGATGGAAGAAGTGAGTTTGTCCGTTCTAAATCTACAATGGCGCTTCAGAGAACGAACGAAGAAACGTATGCAGATAAAATGCGGATGGCTGCAAATCTGGATGAAATTATTAAAACCGCAGATGAAGTCTACAGAGAACCTGCAAACCACAAGAATGCGGAAGCATTCAACCGTGGAAAAATCAAAATTGTGGTTGGGCAGAATGCCTATGAAGCTGATGTTCTGACTGCCTTCAAAGCAAATGACCGGGAGATTTTCTATGATATTGTAGATATAAAATCTACAAATAATAAAACCTCCATGCGTACCCACGTAGAATCCAAAGATTCAAGGAGTAGTCTGCAAGGAGGTTTTACGGAACCCTCCGGCAAAGCCCACATGGAATCCGAAGATTCGGGGAGCAGAGGGTCGGAGGGTTCTATTTATCAGGAAAGCGCTGACACGGTACTCAAAACCGAGGAGGGCGGTGAACGCCCGAGCTTTCCTGCTAAAAACAGTATAGCACAAGAAAATGCCGAAAGCAAGGGAAACAGCGAACCTGTGAAGAAATCGGTGCGGTTCCAGCTGAGTGACGGCTCTGCTGGAACCGTGGATGAATTGGCGGCACTTCAAAAAGAAAGTCGGGAACTGGAACACCAGCAAAACGCCCTGAAAACAGAGCGAACAAACTGGCTGAACAGCGCCGAGGTAAAGGAGATTGAAGCGAAGAGAAAATCTCTGGGTTTGTTCTCTGCCGAGGCAAAGGAGTTTAAGGCCAGTGAAGAATACCAGGTGTACCTTGCAAAGCGGAAGGACTTTAACCAGCGTGGTGCAGAGCTTGAAAACCGAATCGGTGAAGTGAATAATGCACTGCGGGAAGCCCATGCCAAGCTGGGAACCCAGAGAAATGAACAGAAGCAGAAACAGCAGGCTGTCTATGATGCCAAAGCAAAGGAAGCAGGCGGTGCGGCGAAGTATCGCCGTCAGCTGGCCGTGGAGCAGTTTGGCACGACGAGTGAATTTGAACGGGCCGGATACATCCTGCCGGATGGGCAGATGCTGGATTTTGCCCGGAATGATAAGACCCGTGACACCGACCACCGGGAAATTATGAGTGTGTTCGGCCCGGCGGAAGTATCGGAAGGGACGGACGCACTGAACAAGTTCCTGGCAGACGGTAATGTGCGGGTGATGGCGGAAGCTCCGGGTGTTGACCTGGCCGCAGACAAAGCCCCGACCGCTGCACAGCTGGAACAGATCCGTGAGATGGCGGGAAGCCTGGGCAGTGAACAGAGAAAGTTCACGCTGGATATTTCCACCACCGACGGCAGGGTTGCAGCCAGCAAGGAGTACAGCGGCCGCATTGATGCTGACCGTGTTGTGCGGGAGATCAGGGACTATTACAAGACAGGTGAGCTGCCCGCAGAGAGCAGCCTGGCACGATTCCGGTACCAGCTGGCGGCCAAAGCCGAACAGGCGGAACGGGACGCGCGGAAGAACACCCAGCGGCAGGCAAGCCGGGCCATTGCGGACAACAGCGCGGCGATGGAGACGCTGGCCCAGATGATGGGTGTGACCCACGGTGTGCGGATCAGCCAGGATTCCATTGACGGGCTGGCGGTGCGGTGGACAAAGGCCAACGGCAGCAGGGCCGACCGGACGAAGATTGCCGGAGAGACCCGGGCGCTGGTGGAGTACATGACGGCGGACGGGGCCAGCATGAGCAAGGCCAGCGCGCTGTCTGAGACCATTGCAGATGAAATACTGAGCGGGGCGACCTACCGGAACACCGAGCTGTGGGACGAGTACCCGGAATACCACGACCTGAGCTACACGGTGAACAAGGACGGCCCGGCCAAGGCGGAGCTGGTGAAGCGGTACGGGACGTGGAGCGAAGCGGTGGCGGAGGCCCGGCGGCACGGTGTGAAGCTGCGGCAGGCAGAGGGTGTGCGGGACGGCAACCCGGCGGAAGTGTATGAAGCCATCGTCAACGACACCCGGGCCATGGGCGGCACAAAGCAGGGCGCAGCGGAATTGTTCCGGGGCGCGGCCAAGGCAGCGGGCGTGGACGACGCGGCCAGCATGGAGAGCACCGAGTGGCTGGATGTGCTGATGAACGTGCACGATGCCATCAAGCCCAGGATGATGAGCCGCTTTGCAGATGCTGCCGAGTACGAGGATGCCAAAGTGGAGCTGGCCGACCGGATGCTGGGCGATATCCTGAACGTGCCGGAGATGACAGATGCACAGGCCATCTTTGACGGGTTCCAGCGCTGGCAGCGCCAGGCTGTGGCTGCTGCCGTGGGCGAGGAGAACGCGGAGCAGGCGCTGAAGGACCTGCGGAAGGTGCAGAAGGAGCAGAACCGGGAGTTCAACCGGAGGATGTATGAGAACAGCCGGAACGGAAGCCGGGATGAAGCACTGCGGCAGTGGACAGAACAGCAGAAGCGGAATGAAAAAGCAGAAAAGCTGCTGGATCAGAATCTGGATACGCTGGGGCTGGACATCACCAACTACGGTGACATGGCCGAAAAGCTGGACGTGCTGAAGGAAGCCTACGAACGGGAGTGGAAGGCCGAAAAGAAGCGGCTGAAGGAAGAACGCCAGCAGATGCTGGACGAGATCCGGCTGGAAAACAAACAGCTGAAGCGGGAGAACTGGAACCTTTCGCACCAGGTAGCAGGAGAACAGCGCCGGGCTGACCGGGCTGAGTGGCAGTTGATCCATCAGGAAAACGAACTGCTGGAATGGGAGCAGGAAAACCAGCGCAAAGCTCAGGAGTGGCAGGAAAAGCAGGCGGAGCGAAACGCAATCGCCATCACTGCAGCCCAGCAGCAGCGGGACGAGGACATTGCCATTGCCAAGAAGCTGGCTGAGAAGCGGGTACAGAAAGCCCGGGACGGTCGGCAGAAGGACGAGCTGCGGCGGGGCATCCGGGCCAATGCTGCCCAGCTGAACCAGATGGTGCTGCGGCCCAGCAAGGACCGGTATGTGCAGCCCCACCTGATCCAGCAGGCGGCAGAGGTGGCAAAGCTGGCGGATATGACCCTGCTGAACGACCACGCCGTGGCCCGGCTGACGGCCCTGCGCACCAGTATCATGCAGTCGATGGGAGCCGAGAACAGCTCCAACGGCATCAGCGAGGACTGGAAGCTGAGCAAGGTGCCGGAGCTCATCGACGCGCTGCAGGCTGACCTGAATGCCAGCAAGCAGACCCAGCTTGACCGGCTGAACCAGCAGCTGACAGAGGCCGAGGCACTGCCGGACAGCGAAAAGGCCGAGATGCTGCGCGACCGGCTGAGAAAGCGGATCCGAGAGACCGAGAACCGCACCTATCTGCCCATGACGGTGGACCAGATGCGGATGCTGAAAGCCATTACGACCAGCACCCTGCACGTGATCCGGACGGCAAACAAGACCCTGAGCTTGCAGAAAGCCGAAGCGGTGGACAAGATCGCCAACGAGGCGGCTGCAGAGGTGCGCCAGAGCAAGGGCAACGATGGAAAGCTGCAAAGCGCCCTGACCAGGTACAACCTGGACATGCTGGGGGCTGGCCGTGTGTTCCGGATGCTGGGCGGCTACGCAAAGAACAGCCAGATGGAGAAGCTGGGAACCATGCTGAACGACGGCCAGAGGGAACAGACCCGGATCATTGTGGAGGGAACGAAGCTCTTTGACAATGTGACGGGCAAGGCGAACCTGAGACAGATGGAAAAATTCGCCGGTCCGGGCGCGGAGCTGGTGGACATTGGCCTGAAGGACAGCAAGGGTCGGGCTGCACCGTTGACCCACGCCCAGCTGTGCAGCCTGTACATGCACCTGCAGAACGCCGACAGCCGGGAGCACCTGCTGAACGGTGGCCTGACGATCCCGGATGCGGAGGAGTACAACAGGGGCGACATTGAGAAGGCTTACCAGAAGGGCCAGACCGTGAAGATCGGGATGCTGACGGACAGCGCGGGAAACCCCATGGCCGACACCGTGATCCAGGCCGTGGAGAAGGCCATGACCGACTACGACCGGGCCTGGTGCGAGGACATGAAGAATTTCTTTGGCAGCTACACCACGAACCTGATCAACGAGACAAGCATGAAGCTGCTGGGTTACCAGCGGGCCACCGTGAAAAACTATTACCCCATTGCGGTGGACAAGACGGCGCTGGCGACCCAGATCGAGGGCGTGAAACTGGATGCCACCATTGAGGGCCGGGGCTTCCTGAAAAACCGTGTCAAGAGCCAGATGCCTATCCTGCTGGAGGAGTGCAGCAGCGTGGTGCAGCGGAGTTTGCGGGACACGGCAGCCTACGCCGGACTGGCGGCACCCATCCGGGACGTGCAGAAGGTGCTGAACAGTGGCATTGAGACCGAGGACGGCATCAAGATGCTGAAAAATGGTATCCTGAAAGAGAAGTGGGGCCAGAGCGCGACGAACTACATCGATGACCTGCTGACCGACCTGCAGACCACGCAAAGAAAGCGCTCGACCACAATGACCAAAGTGCTGGACAGGTTGCGCGGCAACTATGCGGGCGCGATCCTGACGCTGAACCCTGGTGTGGCCATTGCGCAGGCGGCATCTCTGCCAACGGCGGGCGCGGTACTGGGTGCGGATACCATGGCGGCGGTGGTGCCGTTTGTGAAGAACCTCTCCTGCAAGCAGCGGGCAGCGCTGGAACAGGAAATTGCCCAGCATGGGGATGTGCTGCTGCAATACCGACTGCGGGGAAGCCAGCGGGGTGAACTTGCCAGCATTGGCGTGAGCCAGGGCGCGGCAGAAAAGGCCATGGACAAGCTGCCTAAGTGGGTGACCGGTTGGATCAACAGCATGGACGAGATCACGGTAGCGGCCCTGTGGGAGGGTTCCAAGCGGTATGTGGAGCACCACGTCAATGAGTTTGCAGAGGGGGCAGCCACGAAAGGCAGCGAAGCCTACTGGGAAGCGGTGAACAAGACATATCAGCGGGTGATCGAGGAGACCCAGCCCAACTACACCACCATGCAGCGTGCGGGGATCCAGCGCAACCCGGATCAAATGACCAAGACCCTGACCATGTTCACGACCCAGCGTTTCCAGAACTACGGCATCCTGGCCGATGCGGTGATGGACTACAACGCCCAGAAAGCACGGGACAAGGCTGCACCCAGCAGCGAGACAGCAGAAGAAGTGAAGCGGGCTGGAAAGAACCTGAACCGGGCCATTGTGAGCCAGATCACCCAGACTGCTGTGTTTGCACTGATGAAGATCGGTGCGGACTTCCTGCTGCACCGGTTGGACAGAGAGCAGGACGAGAACGGAGATGTGACCGCGGCCAGCGTGAGCAAGCGATTCCTGAATCTGTACACGGAAAGCTTTGCGGGCAACTTCCTGTATGGCAGCGAGCTGTACAGCGCTGTGGGAAATGCAGTGAACGGTACGGATTACGATGTGGTGAGTGCAACCAACATCAGCGCTGTGAATGATATTTTTGCAGCAGTAACGAAGTTTTCCAGCCTTGTCCGGCAGGACACCGGTGACATGACGGAGGAACAGCTGGAAGCGTATCACCAGAAACTGCGAAAGGCAGGCGTGAACCTGATACAGTACGGGTTTGAAATTGCGGGTGTGCCTATGGGGAACGCCCGGAAAATGCTGGATGCCTTTGATGCCTATGTGGAAGATGCACGAGACATTGCAAGCGGAAGCGGCTTTTCGTTCAGCTCGACCCCGACGAGCGCCACCGGGCAGTATGACCGGCTGTACAACGCCATTGACGAGGGGGACACGGACAACGCCAGCGGTGCTATGGCGAAGCTGGAAGCCATGGGCAAGGACGAAAAGACCATTGCCAGCCAGCTGAAGAACCGGCTGAAGAAATACAGCCCGGAAGTAGAGCAGGCGGCCAGGGCCCGGAACGAGGGCAACGACCGGGAACGGCAGGACGTGACGAAGCGGCTGATCCGGGAACTGTACGAGACGCTGGGCATCCGGGAGGGGGTCAAAGCTGACGCGAAAAAACGGGCGTGGGTGATTGACCTTGTGACCGAAGCCATTGAAAGCAAGGCCGAGGAGCTGTACAGAGGCGGCACCGGCGGCAGCGTGTACGATGACCTGACTGAAGCGGTGGACACCGGCAGGACCAGCGACGTGCAGGATGAGATCCGGCGGCTGCGGACGGCGGGCAAGGAGGACGGCAGCATCAAGACGAAGATAACGGCGGCGGTGAAGGAAGAGTATCTGGCGGGCAGCAGCAGCGACCGCAAGCGCCTGGAAACGATGCTGCTGAAGCTGACCAAAGCGGACGGAACCCCGATGTATGAGAACAAGAACTTTGCCCAGTGGGTGAAGGACGCGGCAAAAAAGGAGGAACAGGCAAAGAACAGCAAGGATGAGTGGGCAGGGGTGAGGTGAACCTCTCAGTGCGCAATCCGCCAAAGGCGGAGTTGCTTACAGCTCCCCCGAGGGGGGAGCCCTGCTTAGAAGAAAGGGAGACCGTTCGGGGTGAACGGCCTCCCTTTTGTATGTCCGGGGTAGTTGCACCCGGCGGGGCGTGATAGGATAGGGGCAGGAAGGGCGCACAAATCTGAAATGAGACCTCTGGATCGATCGAGGAGTGCGCCCGATTGGTGAAGGGAGTGAAACTGTGAGCCAACTGGATATCAAGATCAGAAAGCTGCAGGACAATGGTTCGACGTTTCGGGCAAACATTGAGACGCTGTATCTGGGCGGTGTGCGGAGCGCCAAGGTGGACGAGCTCCGCTTTGAGCTGCCGGAAGAGTGGAAGAACTGCACCGTGACCCTGCATGTGCAGCGCCTGAGCGGCACAAAGCCGGACCCCCAGCTGCTGGACGAACAGAACAGCGCACTGGTAGACCGGCGCTGGACACTGGAAAAAGAGGGCACCTGGATGCTGCTGGCCATCAACGACAGCGGCTACATTGCCATGACCAAGCCCGGCAAGTACACCTGCTATGACACCATCGACACCGACAGCACCACGGAGACCCTGACACCCAGCATCTACGAACAGTTTGTGGCGCAGGTGAACAGCTGGGCCAACCAAGCCAAGGAAAGCATGAACGCTGCGGCGGGCAGCGCGAAGAAGGCCGGGGAGGAAGCGGACCGGGCGGAGCAGGCGCGGGATGAAGCGGAAGAAAAAATCAACCAGACCAAAGAAACAGCGCTGGAAGAGATGGGCGTTGTGGCTGCGGCGGCGAAGAGCTCCGCTGACGACGCTGCCAAAGATGCAGGCAGGGCGGAAGATGCAAAGCAGGAAGCGGTAGCCAGCAAAGAGGCTGCCGCTGCGTCCGAAGTGAACTCCAAGCTTTACTCGGAAGCCGCCAAACAAGTGGTGACGCAGAACGCCAAAGGCTACGGCGGCGGGTACTCTCGCACTTTTACCCTGACGGCCCCGCAGGCCGGGTGGACGGCGTTGGAAACGCCCATCGGCATTTACCGCTATTGTGCGGACGTGGCCCTCACGGACTGCACCGCCAAGTGGAACGCCTTTGCGGCGGTTTTGCCGGAGAGCGCTATGACAGCTTTCGCGGCGCGGGTGGCGAATATCATTGAGACGAAGGACGGCAGCGTGCGTCTGTATGCGGTGAACGCGCCGGACGGCGATGTGAAGTTTACTCTCTCGGTGTTTGCGGTAGGCTCCCGCACCTACAGCCTGACGGTACCTGCCAATGGATGGGTACAGGCAGAAAACACTGTGGGGGCCAACCAGTGGCAATGCGATTTGACGCTGGAAGACTCTTCTGTCGAAAAAGTACCAATGGGTATGGCTGCACTGGAAAACACCACCGAAGCGCTCTCCACTCCGGGCCTGAGCGCAACGATGGAGACCTTTGACGGGTATATCCGCGTTTATGCAAAGAAAAGGCCAGCGGCAGACATCAACATTGTGGTGGTTCTGCTGGCAAAGAATGAGGTGAACTGAATGGCAATTGGTTCTATGACCACCAACAGCACGGTGGATATGATCGACAAAACCATGAGCATTGAAAACGCCCCCGCCGACGCTGCCGCCGTGGGCGACATTATCCTCGACCGCACCAAGGAAACCCCGCAACCCATCTTTTACAGCAAGGCTGAGGTGGAAGCCAAAATCAAAGAAATTCTCGCCGCCCAGCGAGAAGAAGACCTCGCCAGAATCAAATTCTGGGCCAGCGACGACCCCACATCCCCGGCAAGCTTTATCGGCGGCACATGGGAGCGGATTGAAGATTGCACCATCTGGGGCGCAAGCGATACGCACTTAGCTGGTACAACGGTAGAAGCAGGATTGCCGAATGTTAAAGGCACGTTTATTGCCGCACTTCGAGATGGCTTTACTAACGATTCACATACTAGAATAACAGGAGCTTTCTACGAAAACGGCACAACTACTGGAGAGGACGGCTATAACAGCATCTCAACAAATGTCGGTATTCCCTCCGGTGGTGCGCCCTTCGGATTTGACGCTTCTCGTTCCAACTCCATTTACGGCGCATCCGATACCGTCCAGCCCCCGGCATACTGCCTATACCTATGGCGAAGAGTGGCATAACCGAAAGGAGACCTTATGAAAATTATCGACAGCAACGGCAACCCCATCGAAGCCACCGACCTGACGAAAGGCTACCTCAAGCCCGAGACCCGGACTGTCCACCACGATGCTGTGGAGGGCGTGGAAGAGGTCAGCCACTACGAGACCGAAACCTTGCCGGACGGAGCCCCTGCAATCTACTATGACGCGGATGGCCGCGAAAAAGGCCGTGATGTCCGCAAGGTGGTGGACGTGCCCGGTGTTGACCCTCAGCCCGCCTGGGATGAGGAAGTGCCGGTGCAGCGGTACATCCTGTACACCGCCGAAGAGCTGGCCGCACAGGCTGAAGCCAAGAAAAAGGCAGAAGAAGCTGCTGCCGCCGAAGCGAAGAAAAAGGCAGAGCTGGAAACCGTGCCGGGCCGCATGGACGCTCTGGAAGCGGCAAACGACGACCTTGTGCTTATGATGGCCGATTTGATTGGAGGTTAAAACTATGAAAACGCTGAACAACCTGAAACTCCGCATCATGGTGCGGGCATTCCGCATCCGGCTGAACAACGGCGAAGCCTTTGAGGCAATCGCGGCGGATTACCCCGCCCTGACCGCAGATGACCTGGAAGCTATCCACGTCCAGCTGACCGAGAAGGAGGCGCAGAGCAATGCCCAGAACAATACTTGACGTGAGCAAATGGCAGGGCCGCATTGACTGGGACAAGGTCAAGACAAGCGGCAAAATCGACGGCGTGATGATCCGGGCCATGGGCAGCAAGGGCGGCAAGCCCTACGTTGACCCGGCCTTCGAGCGCAACTATGCCGCGTGCACGGCGCGGGGTATCCCGGTGGGCGGCTATTACTACACCTGTGCGGTCACGCAGCGGCAGACGGAGGAGGAGCTGGCCGCCCTCAAAATAGCTCTCCGGGGCAAAACGTTCCAGCTGCCCCTTGCAATCGATGTGGAGGACCCCCGCCTGCGCTCCCTGGCCCCCGCAAAGCTTTCGGCCCTGGTAGCCGAAGCCGCTGCCCAACTCGAAGCGTGGGGGCTGTATGCAATGGTGTACACCTACACCAATTTCGCGGATACCGCCCTCGACATGGCAGCCCTCGCTGCTTACGATCTGTGGATCGCGGACTACCGCGGCAAGCGCCCCACCCGCCGCCACGGCATGTGGCAGTACACCAGCAGCGGCAAGATTCCCGGCATCGCCAAGGGCGCAGACCTCAGCGTGGCCTACAAGGACTATGCTGCCATCATCCAGCGGGCCGGGCTGACGAAAGTGAAAGGAGAATGACAATGAAAAATGAGATTTGTGCGGCCATCGGCATTGTGGGCGGGGCCATTGCCAGCCTGCTGGGCGGCTGGGACACGGCGCTGCAGACGCTTATCATCTTTATGGCAATCGACTACATCACTGGCCTGATCGTGGCGGGGGTGTTCCACACCAGTCCCAAGACCAAAACTGGAACCCTTGAGAGCCGGGCAGGCTGGAAGGGCCTGTGCCGCAAGGGTGTGAGCCTGCTGGTGGTACTGGTGGCCTGCAGGCTGGATGCTGTCATCGGGTCGAACTTTATTCGGGACACCGTTGTCATTGCGTTTGTATGCAATGAGACTATCAGTATCGTGGAGAATGCTGGACTGATGGGTGTGCCCATCCCGGCGGCGCTGACTCGTGCTGTGGACGTGCTGAAGCAGCGGGCGGAAGAAAAGAACGGCAGCTGACAACGGCCCCGGGGAGCCTGATGGTTCCTCGGGGCTGAGTTTGTGTTTTCGACTTCTTTCGACAAAAGGCGTAGCATGATGGGCGAAAGGATGTGTTAGAATGACTGATACACAATTTGACCACTTGCTGCGCCCTCTGGGTATTATTCGCACAAAGAGTGATTATTATACTCTCCGGCAGTGTATGACGCTGATTTGCACCAGGCCTGACCGGTTGCGAGCCTTGCAGAAGGAAGTTTATCTGCCTGTGGCAGAAGCTTCTGGTCACGCTTGGAGGGCTGTGGAGAGCGCTGTTCGCAGGACGGCAAAGATGGCGTGGAAAACTGACCCGGAGAAAGTGCAGGTGTTGGCGGGATACCCGCTGGATCATCGGCCAACGGCGGGACAGTTTTTGGAGATGCTGTATAGTGTGGTGGATACTATGTACGAGAAAAAGTAAGGTTTGAAAGAAGCATATAGAAAGAATTGGTGGTGGCGTAGAGAGTAAAATTGTTCGAGTGAGGATGCGTCAGGTGGACCATAAATCCAACGATTTCACGTTAGAAATCGTTGGATTTTTTTGTTTATAGGTTAGCCTTATTTGGTTTTGACCACAATTTTGACCACAATGCCATAAAGAAAGTTTGAAGAACCATTCAAAGAAATGCTCTGAACAAAAACGGAATACGGTTATTTTGACATAGCAACGCTACTTGTATAGAGCGAAGCACTACTTATAAATAGTGGTGTCAGGAATTGAGATTTTGTGATACCCCAAAAGACACCCTCGCTTTTGATAGGAATCTCATGCAGGGATGTCCTTATCTCAACGCGAAGGTGTCTTAATAACGAGGGTCAGATGCCACGGAACGTAAAGGTGAACTCCACAGGCTTGGTCACATCGGGAATATACTCCGGGTGGACATTGGCACCCCAGCTGTCATCGCCGCCAACGCCCATCTGCTCACCCATGGCACGAATCACCGTGTAATGGACCGGGGGCAGCTCGTAGGGATGCTTGGCACTCTCCATTTCATGGGGAGTGTAGGGCAGCGCAGAGAAGAACATGG
>OOBZ01000357.1_pt1 | contig 37391 bp, 36 predicted proteins | sample 1671601 | NCBI WGS metagenome assembly OOBZ01 (sample SAMN06348173, study PRJEB24527) | human gut metagenome | biome: human gut; feature: ankylosing spondylitis patient; material: feces | host: Homo sapiens | place: China | collected 2015-10
ACCAGCCGATGGACCGGCTCGTCTGCGGCGACGTGGGCTTCGGCAAGACCGAGGTGGCCATCCGCGCCGCCTTCAAGGCGGCCACCGACGGCAAGCAGGTGGCCGTGCTGGTGCCGACGACCATCCTCGCGCTGCAGCACTACCGCTCCTTCTCCGAGCGCCTGCGCGACTTCCCGGTGCGCATCGAGTACCTCAACCGGACCAAGACGGCCAGGGAGGTGGCCCAAATCCGCGAGGAGCTCGCCTCCGGGCGTATCGACATCCTCATCGGCACGCACAAGATGCTCGGCCGCCAGATTCGCTTCAAGGACCTCGGCCTGCTGATTATCGACGAGGAGCAGAAGTTCGGCGTGGCGGCCAAGGAGAAGCTCACCCAGATGAGCGTCTCGGTCGATACGCTGACGCTGACGGCAACCCCCATTCCGCGTACGCTGCAGTTCTCGCTCATGGGGTCGCGCGACCTGTCGGTCATCTCGACGCCGCCGCCCAACCGCCAGCCCATCGTCACCGAGTCGCATGTCTTCTCGGAGGAGATTGTGCGCGACGCCATCGAGGCCGAGCTCGCCCGCGGCGGTCAGGTCTACTTCGTCCACAACCGCGTGGAGGACCTTGCCACGCTGCAGGGGCTCATCTCGCGCCTCTGTCCCAAGGCGCGGGTAGGTGTCGGCCACGGCAAGATGCCGGCCGAGCAGCTCGAAAAGCTCATCATGGATTTCATCTACGGCGAATTCGACGTGCTGTTGTCGACCACCATCGTCGAGAACGGCATCGACATTCCCAATGCCAATACCATCATCGTCAACAACGCCCATCACTTCGGTCTGAGCGACCTGCACCAGCTGCGCGGCCGCGTGGGTCGCAGCAACCGCAAGGCCTACTGCTACCTGCTCTCGCCGCCCGAAGAGCTCCTGACGCCCGACGCCCGGCGTCGGCTGCGCGCCATCGAGGAGTTCTCGGACCTCGGTTCGGGCTTCAACATCGCCATGCAGGACCTCGACATCCGGGGTGCGGGCAACCTGCTGGGTGCCGAGCAGAGCGGATTTATCGCCGACATCGGTTTCGAGACCTACCAGAAAATCATGAACGAGGCCATCGCCGAACTGCGCGCCGAAGGACTGCAGGTGCCCGAGCTGAGCGAAGCCGAGCAGAAGGTTGTCGGCCGGATGGGCTTCATCGACGACGCCCACATCGAACTGGAGGTCGAGGCCTGCCTGCCCGATACCTACGTCAGCCAGCAGGCCGAACGCCTGAAGCTCTACCGCGAGCTCGATTCGACGAAGGACGAGGAGGCGCTCAGGGCCTTCGAGAGCCGCCTGGTCGACCGTTTCGGTCCGCTGCCGCATGCCGCCCGCGAGCTGCTCGACGTCGTGCGTCTGCGCTGGGAGGCCATCCGTCTGGGCATGGAGCGCGTCAAGGTCAAGAACGGGCTGATGATTGTGCAGTTCGTCGGCGAGGAGAATTCGCCCTTCTACAAGAGCGACGTCTTCATGGAGCTGTTGCGCCGCGTTACGCAGCAACCTGCCCGATTTGTGCTCAAACAGCACAATAATCGGCTGGCAATGACCGTTAGGAATGTCAAGAACGTCGAGGAGGCGTGGAAAACCCTGCAACAGCTGTGAATCTGATTGTCGATATAGGGAACACGCTGACCAAGACGGCCGTCTCCTGTCCGGAGGGATTCCGGGTCGGGGAGCCCGTCGCGGAACTTACGGCCGGGTCGGTCGATGCCCTGCTGGAGCGTTGGCCGGAGGTCGACCGGGCCATCGTCGCCTCGACCCGCGGCGAAGAGGTGCGCCGACGTACTGCCTGTCTGCTGCGTCGGCGGCTTGCCCGCGTGGTGGAGTTTTCGCCCGATGTCCCGGTGCCGCTGGGAAACGCCTACCGTACGCCGCGTACACTGGGCAGCGACCGTCTGGCGGCCGCCGTTGCGGCCAACGGCATGTACCCCGACCGCAATGTGCTGATTGTCGATTTCGGCACGGCCGTGACGGTCGATTTGGTGACTGCCGACAACACGTTCCGGGGAGGCAACATCGCTCCGGGCATGCAGATGCGTTTCCGCGCGCTGCACGACTATACGGCCAGTCTTCCGCTGTGCGGCGGAGAGGAGGAGCCCGGTCTGCTGGGCACGACGACCGAGACGGCCATCCGGGCGGGGGTGCTCTGCGGCATGCTCTTCGAAATCGAAGGCTACATCGCACGCATGCGTGCGATGTACGGAGACCTCTGCGTGATTTTTACGGGCGGCGATGCGAAATACTTTGCTAAACGAATTAAAAATACGATATTTGCAGACTGTAATTTGGTCTTTCGCGGATTGAACAGAATTTTAGAGTACAATGCAAGTGAAGAAAACCCTATTCTGCCTGGCCGTTGCGGCGGCAGCCCTCATCCCGGCAGCCCTTTCGGCCCAGACGAGCAGCATTAACGCTTTCTCTCCCTATACGATGTACGGCATCGGCGAACTCAATACGCAGGGGACGCTGCCGACGCGTTCGATGGGCGGTGTGGGTGTTGCCATGCGGAACTCGGGTATGATGAACCTGCTCAACCCTGCCTCGTACAGCGTTGCGCCGCAGAAGAGTTTCCTCTTCAACTTCGGCGTCGAGGGCCAGAACTACTACAACGCGCAGACGGCCGAGGGTGTGTCCAAGCGCACGGCCTACAATACGTTCAACTTCCACGATATCGCCTTCCAGGTTCCCGTGACCAAGAAACTCGGTCTGGGCTTCAGCCTCACGCCCTACAGTTCGGTGGGTTACCGCGTGAAGTACAACCAGACCTACGGCAGTACGGAGGACGACCCCATCTGGGGCAATGTGGGCCGCATCCAGTACCAGTACCAGGGCGAAGGCGACGTGACGGAGGTCAAACTGGGCCTGGGCTGGGAGGTGGTCAAGAACCTTTCGGTCGGTCTGGCCGTCCAGTACTACTGGGGCGACATCGACCGTACGTTCGTCATGTCCCCGCAGGCCATTACGGGCGACGGCTCCTTTGCGTCGACCGTCGGTACCGACAACTACAGTGTCTCTTCGTTCAAGGGGCAGGTGGGTGTGCAGTGGAACGCCATCGCCGACCGCAAGCGGCTGCTGACGGTGGGTGCTACCTATGATTTCGGCGGCGACCTCAACCCCACGGTGACCAAGAGCATCTATGTGGGCGACCTCTACAACACCACTGTCAAGGGCGATACCACCCGCATGGCGCTGGTGCTGCCCCGACAGCTGGCAGTCGGCGTCTTCTACCAGACCTCGAAGTGGGCCATCGGCGCCGACTATGTCTATCAGGACTGGGGCGGACGCAACAACGGCGTCGAGCATACGGGTGTCAGCGGCTCGGACATGAACTCGTTCGAGGTGGCCTATACCGATACGCATACCGTCAAGCTGGGAGTCGAGTTCACCCCCAACCGCTACGATATCCGCCGTTTTCTCAAGCGGTGGGCCTACCGCGCCGGTTTCCGCTACGGAACCTATCACCAGACCTTCGGCGGGCAGCGCCTCGACCAGATGGCGGTGACGCTCGGCGTGGGCATTCCGGTCAAGTACCGTGCCTTTTCGTCGATTGACATCGGCGTGGAGTACGGCATGCGCGGTTTCAACGTCGCCGAGCGGCTGGGACTGGTCCGTCAGCAGTATATCAAGTTCGCCATCGGGTTCACGCTCTTTGCCGGCGCCGAGAACAACGAGTACTGGTTCCTGCGTCCGAAGTATGATTAAAGGGGTAAAATTTGTATTTTTGGCGGTTTCGTCGTAATTTTGCACGTCCGATGGACAAAATCGGTCGCCGGGCACAAGTTGAGCACAAGCAACAACAATAAAACAAACACATAATCAACCCATGAAACACGTCAAAATTTTACTCGCAGCCGCAGCCTGCCTGGTCGCTACGGCTTCCATGGCCCAGGATCTGAACTCGCCCCAGTATGCCAAGTGGGGTTCTACGCTCGAGGAAAAACAGCAGAACATCCTGAACAGCAACTTTCTGAAGGAGTCGTGCGACAACCGCGACTACGATGCTGCTGCTCGCTATCTCAATGCGTTGATTAAGAGTTGCCCCGAGGCTTCGTCGGCCATTTATCAGCGCGGCGCCATCGTCTATAAGAACAAAATCAACCGCGCGAAAAGCCTTGCCGAGAAGAACGCCTATGTCGATTCGCTGATGCTCATGTACGACCTGCGCGCCAAGTATTTCGGCGACAACCCCAAGCAGGGTACCGCCTACATCCTCGACCGCAAGGCCCGCGAGTATGTCATCTACCGTCCGGCCGACCGTGCCGGCATCCGCAAATTCTTCCGTGAGGCCATCGAGGCCGGCGGTGAGAACGTGGACCCCGAAACCGTAGCGCTCTACTTCGGCAACCTCTGCGAGGACTACAAGACCACCGACGAGGTGCTGCCCGACGAGGTAATTTCGGAGTATGACCGTCTGTCGCCCATCTTCGAGAACAACCCCGATGCCATCGAGAGCAAGAATCAGTTCGATGCAGCGTTCGGCCTGAGCGGTGCAGCCAACTGCGAGAATCTCGAGAAACTCTTCAGCAGCAAGCTGGAGGCCAATCCCGACGACGAGGCCGTGCTGGCACAGGCCGTGTCGCTCATGTCGCGCGCCAACTGCGACGGCGAGTTCTTCTTCACCACCGCCGAGAAATACTACACGGTTCACCCCACGTCGGAGACCGCCCTTTTCCTGGCTCAGGGTTTCCAGAACAAGGGTGAATACGACAAGGCCATCAAGTATCTGAACGAGGCGCTTGCCATCGAGACCGACAACGCCGAGCGCGAGAAGCTGCTCGTCCGCATCAGCCTCGTAGACATGGTTGCCAACAACTTCTCGGGTGCTGCCGCTGCAGCCCGCCAGGTGCGCGAGCTCAACCCCGAGAACGGTCTCTCGTACTTCGTACTGGCTCAGTGCTATGCCGCTTCGGCCGCTTCGTGCGGCGGTTTCGCCGGTCAGGCTGCCTTCTGGGCCGCCTACGACACGATGTCGCAGGCAGTGAGTCTGCTCCAGGACAACCCCGAGTATCTCGACACCGCCAAGTCGGCCCTCTCGGCTTACCGCGGCCACTTCCCCACGTCGGAGGAGTGTTTCTTCAACGAGCTGCAGGAGGGAGCCCGTTACACCGTAACGTGCGGCACGGCTGCCGGTGTGGTTACGACCGTTCGTGCCCGCTAACCGCTCCGAATGGGACCGAATTTACTGAAGTATCTCAAGGTAGCACTTTCCGTTGCGGGAAGTGCTATCTTGCTATTCTCCTGCGAAGAGAGCGAACGGGGCGCCGCTACGGCAAACAACGACAAGCTGATGAACGAATACAGCGAAAACCTGTCGATTGTCATGTCGCAGAACGGTCGCCGGTCGTATCATTTCGTCACGCCGCTCCTGGAGGGCTACATGCTGGGTTCGGAACCCTATCGCGAATTCCGCAAGGGGGTGAAAATTACCACCTATAAGGATGATTCGCTCTCGTCGGTCGATGCCGTACTGACTGCCAACTACGCCATCTACTACGACAAGCGCGAACTTTGGGAGGCCAAGGGAAACGTCGTGGTCGAGAAATCGGACGGCAAGACGCTCTATACGCAACAGCTCTTCTGGAACGCCCGTACGGGTAAAATCTATTCGAACGTCGATTCGAAAATCGTCCAGAGCGGCGGCCGCGACGTCTTCATCGGCGAAGGCTTCGAATCCGACGAGGAGTTTAAAGACTGGCGTTTCCGCCGGATGAAGGGGCAGATGGAGGTGGATGCGACTCCCCGCCAGCCTGCCGACTCGGCCGGCAGCGCGTCGCGCGATACGGTGGAGCGCAGGCCCCGAGCGACGCGGAGCGAGCCGGCGGCCAGACCCGTGCAGCCTGCCGCTTCGGTTCCCGCACCCCGACCCGCAACTCCGGCGGTGCGCCGCGACAAGGAGCCGACGGCTCCGACGGCCGCAGTTCCCAGTCTGCAGGGGGCGGCCGAAAGTACCGTGGAGGCGGAAAGAAAGAGCGACATGCGCAATGCGGAACGCCTCGAACTGGCGGCTCCTGCCACACTCGGTATGGAGCCTGCCCGGGAACACGATTCGAAATAAGCACAGGAAACGATGCTGACATCCGTCATACTGATTGCCGTCATGCTTCTGCTCTCGGCCTTCTTTTCGGGGATGGAGATTGCCTTCACGAGCAAGAACCGCCTCAAACTGGAAATCGACCGCAAGCAGAGCCGAATGTTCGACTTCATTGCCGATATTTTCGCCCGCCATCCGGGACAGTACATCACCACCATCCTGGTGGGCAACAACATTGCGCTGGTCATCTATTCGCTCTACATGTCGCTGCTGCTGCGCGGCATCTTCGGCCTGTTGGGCTGGGAGCAGATTGCCCGCGAAGGGTCGGTGGCCATCGAGACGGCCGTTTCGACCGTGATTATCATCTTCGTGGCGGAATTCCTGCCCAAGTCGGTCTTCCGCAACAGCCCCAATTTCTACTACCGCTCGCTCGCGCCGGTCATCTATTTCTTCTACATCGTGCTCTATCCCATTGCGCGGTTGACGACGCTCATCTCGCAGGGCATCCTCTGGGTTGCCGGGCGCCGCGTGAAGCGTCAGGTCTCGGAGCCTCAGTTCGACCGCGAGGACCTCGCCGCGCTGCTCGATTCGGCCGGCACGGAGCAGGGCCCCGAACCCGACCAGGAGCTGAAGCTCTTCCAGAATGCACTCGATTTTGCCGACCTGCGCGTGCGCGACTGCATGGTCCCGCGAGTCGACATCGAGGCCGTCGACCTCGACAATACGACCCTCCAGCAACTCACGGCGCGTTTCGTCGAGACGAAGTACTCGCGTATCTTCGTCTGGCGCAAGAGCATCGACAACATCGTCGGCTATGTCAACTCGAAGAGCCTCTTCACGGCTCCCGAGAGTCTCGAAAGTGTGGTGATGGAGGTGAATTTCGTCCCCGAGACCATGCCGCTGCAGTCGGTGCTCGAGAACTTCATCAAGCATCGCAGCAACGTGGCCGTCGTCATCGACGAGTTCGGCGGTACGGCGGGCATCATCTCGCTGGAGGATGTGCTGGAGCAGATTTTCGGCGAAATCGAGGACGAGCACGATGTCCCCGACCTGATTGAGAAGCAGGTCGGCGAGCAGGAGTGGGTCTTCTCGTGCCGCCTGGAGGTGAAGTACCTCAACGAGAAGTACGACCTGGGCATCGAGGAGAGCCGCGAGTACGATACGCTTGCCGGCTTCATACTTTTCCACAACGAGGGTATCCCGTCGCCCGGCGAGACAGTCTCGGCGGGAAACCTTCAGGTGAAGATTTTGCGGACGACCCGTTCGCGCATCGAGCTGGCGCGTGTCCGCAAGCTCTGAACCGTGCCCGCGCGGACGACGGTTCGGACCGGCACCGGTTGTCCGGCCGTGCCGGCTGCTGTCGGCGGAACGCTCGCTCCGTCAGCTTGTGCCGGCGGGGATTTTTCCGCTTTTTTATGGCATATTTACGAGAATATTTATTATCTTTGGCCCTAATTCGGAACGCCTTCTGCCCGTCTCGGCTCTGCCGGGTCGGACGCCGCCCCCGAGCGGTCGGGCCCGCACCGTGCAAACAAATATTTAACGTTTTCATATGGCAAGTTTAAACACCTTACGGACCAAGTTCGGCATCGTGCTCTCGATTATCATCGCACTCGCCCTCTTGGCATTCATCCTTTCGCTGAAGACCGAGATGGGATTCTCGGGAAATGACCCTCGTGTGGGTGTCATCGACGGTGAGAAAATCAACTATTCGGAGTATTACGAGACCTACGAGCGTGTCCGTTCGCAGAGCGGCGCCGTCGAGTCGGACGAGCAGCAGTCGGCCATGCTGGCCAACGCCGCCTGGCAGCAGCTCTTCTCGAAATATGTGCTCGACCCGGGCTTCGAGCGTCTCGGCATCCGTGTGACCGAGCCCGAGCGTCTGGCCATGGTGAGCGGCGAGCAGCCCTCGCAGGCCTTCTACAACGCCTTTGCCGACCCCCGTACGGGTTCCTACAATGTGGCTGCCGTCAGCCAGTTCCTCGCCCAGGCCGAGACCAACGCCCAGGCGCAGGCCGCATGGCAGGCGCTCAACGAGCAGGCTCGTCTCGAGCGTCTGGTCCAGAAGTACATGGGCCTTGTGCGCGGCGGCACCTATGTCAACGCCCTCGAGGTGGAGAGCGGTGTGGCTTCGGCCAACAACACCTACTCGGGCAAGTGGGCCGGCAAGAAGTACGCGTCGCTTCCCGACTCGCTCTTCACGGTCACCTCTTCGGAGATGAACGCCTACTACAAGAGCCACAAGGAGATGTTCAAGCAGCAGCCCTCGCGTACGCTTTCGTACGTCATCTTCGAGGTGAACCCCACCGATGACGACATGCTCGCGCTTGAGAACCAGGCCAAGGAGGTCGGTGCTCAGTTCGCTTCGGCCGAGGATGTGCGTTCCTTCGTGCGCGGCAACCGCAACGGCCACATTGCCGACAACTACGTCGCAGCGGCACAGCTTACCGACGAGGAGGCCGAGGCGCTGACTGCAGGAAACCAGTATGGGCCCGTGCTGAAGAACAACGAGTGGACGATGGCCCGCGTGCTCGATGCCAAGACGGCTCCCGATTCGCTCGGTGTCCGCCACATCGTGCTTCCCTATACGCAGGAGGCGCTGGCCGACAGCCTCATGGGCGTGCTGCGCAACGGCGGCGACTTTGCCGTGCTGGCATCGCAGTATTCGGTCTACGACGCTACGGCCGCCAATGGCGGCGAGGTGGGCGTGCTGCCCTTCTCGGCCTTCACGGGCGAGTTCGCCGAGTCGCTTGCCGGCGTCAAGAGCGGCGACATCGTGAAGATTGCTTCGGGTGACGCCATCCAGATTATGCAGGTTTACCGTGCCGACAAACCGTCGAAGCACTACCGGATTGCCACCATCACCTATCCCGTCGAGGCCTCGACGGCTACCCGCACCCAGGTGCACAACACGGCCGGCACCTTCACGGTGAACGCCAAGGAGTCGTTTGCCGATGCCGCTACGACGGCTGCCGTGACGCCGCGTGTCGCCACGCTCGTGCAGGGCGACCGGACGATTCGCGGTCTGGAGGATTCGCGGGAGGTTGCCCGTTGGGCCTACGGTGCCGAGGTCGGCGATGTTTCGGAGATTTTCACCGTCGGCAACGACTATGTTGTCGCTACGTTGACCGATATCGACAACGACGAGTATGCAGCTCCCGAGAAGGTCGCTTCGCAGATTCGCATGCAGCTGCTCCGCGACAAGAAGTATGACGCCATCCTGAAGGAGCTTTCGGGCTCGACCCTCGAGGAGCAGGCTGCAAGCCTCGGCTCGGAGGTTGCCGACTTCAACAATGTCTCCTATGCCTCGTTCTACGTGAACGGCCCGGGCATCGAACCGCGTCTGGTGGGTGCAATCGCCTCGACGACCGAGAAGGGTGTCGTTTCGGCTCCCGTGAAGGGCATGTCGGGTCTCTATGTCTTCGTTGTCGACGACATCCAGACCGAGGAGAAGCAGACGGTCGAGGGTGAGAAGGTTCGCGCGCAGGCCGTAGCCGAGAACATGGCCCAGCAGATGGCGCTCTCCGCCATTCAGCAGATGGCCGATATCCAGGACCTCCGTGGCAAGTATTTCTAATCGCGGGGTTTTCCCCGGGACAAATGAGCCGGACTCTTCGCAGTCCGGCTCTTTCTTTTTGCCGTTTTTTTGCGTATCTTTCGGTGTCGAATCTTCCGCGTCGGTCGATTCGCGTAAAACATGCATCCATGAACAATTTCACGTATTACAATCCCACGCGCCTCGTCTTCGGCAAGGGGACGATTGCCCGGCTGTCGAAGCTCATACCGGCCGGCAAACGCATTCTGGTGACTTTCGGTGGCGGCAGTGTCCGCAAGAACGGTGTTTACGAGCAGGTTGCGCAGGCTCTCGAAGGGCGCGACTGGTTCGAATTCTGGGGCATTGAGCCCAATCCTTCGGTCGAGACGGTCCGCGAGGCCGTGGCGCTCGGCCGCGAAAAGCAGGTCGATTTCCTGCTGGCCGTAGGCGGCGGTTCGGTCATCGACGGTACGAAGCTCATTGCTGCCGGCCTCTGTTACGAGGGTGACCCGTGGGAGATTGTCCTCAAGGGCCAGGCTTCGGCGCAGCTCCCCTTCGCTACGGTGCTCACGCTGCCCGCGACGGGCTCCGAGATGAACAGCGGCGCAGTCATTTCGCGCCACGAGACGCGTGAGAAGCGTGCCTTCTACGGCACCTATCCGCAGTTCTCGGTGCTCGACCCCGAGGTGACCTACTCGCTGCCGAAGCGACAGATTGCCTGCGGTCTGGCCGATACGTTCGTGCATGTGCTCGAGCAGTATCTGACCACGCCGGGTCAGTCGCGGGTGATGGACCGCTGGGCCGAGGGTATTCTCCATACGGTGGTCGAGGTGGCTCCCCGAGCCCTCGGCGACGAGCGCGACTATGCGACGATGTCGGACTATATGCTCTCGGCTACGCTGGCGCTCAACGACATGATTCGCATGGGTGTGACGCAGGACTGGGCCACCCACATGATTGGCCACGAGCTGACGGCGCTCCACGGCCTGACGCACGGTGCGACGCTGGCCATCGTGGCCGGCGGTACGATGCGCGTGCTGCGCGAGCAGAAGTGGGGCAAGCTGCTTCAGTTCGGCGAGCGTATCTGGGGCATTACCGAGGGTACGGAGGAGGAGCGTGTCGAGCGTACGATTGCCCGCACCGAGGAGTTCTTCCGTTCGCTGGGGCTCTCGACCCGCCTCTCGGAGGAGGGAATCGGCGAGGAGACCATTGCCGAAATCGAGCGCCGCTTCAATGCCGAGGGTGTTGCCTACGGCGAGGCCGGCAACGTCACGGGAGCCGTTGCACGCCGGATTCTCGAGGCCTGCCTCTGAACATTTTTCTCCGCCTCGGGCCTTCCGGGGTCATGAAATGCAGCGGGACGGAGTCGTCGGACTCCGTCCCGCTGTTGTTTTGTGGTGGGCATCGCGCGTCGAGGGGTGTGTGACCGTTCGTTCCGGGGGCGGTCAGCCGGCAGGAAAAAGCGGGAGGTCTCACGGCCTCCCGCTTTTTCCTGCTGCGCGGCATATTCGATGCCGCTGCGGACGATATCCTACTCGCGCTTGCGGATGATTTCGCCGCCGTGGCGAATTGCCTCCTCGTTCTGCGGAAGCATCTTCCAGGCACGCTCCGGAAGCGACTTCTTCAGACCGACCATCACGTTCTCCATCTCGACGATGGGGCGCACCTTGAGGTATCCGCCCAGAATCATCGTGTTGAAGAGCTTGGCCTGACCCATGCGGGCGCACTCGGCCGTAGCGTCAATCGTGTAGACCTCGATGTCCTTGCGTACGGGATGGCGCGTGATGCCGTTCGTGTCGTAAATCAGGATGCCGCCCGGCTTGACCATCGGCTCGAACTTCTCCATCGACTGCTGGTTGAGGATGATGGCCGTGTCGAACTCATGGGCGATGGGCGACGAGATTCTCTTGTCCGAAAGAATCACCGTCACGTTGGCCGTACCGCCACGCATCTCGGGGCCGTAGGAGGGCATCCACGTCACCTCGAAATCCTGCATGACGCCCGAGTAGGCGAGTATCTTTCCCATCGAGAGGACGCCTTGTCCTCCGAAACCTGCGATAATTAACGTCTCTTTCATAGTTCGTCCTCTCTTATTTTACCTCCTTGATATCGCCCAGGGGGTAGAAGGGCAGCATGTTCTGCTCGAGCCACTCGTTCGAGGCCACCGGCGAGAGTTTCCAGCCGCTGTTGCAGGTCGAAACGACCTCCACCAGCGAGAAGCCCTTGCCCTCCATCGAGCGCTGGAAGGCCTTCTTGATGGCCGCCTTGCACTTGCGGACGTTGGCCGGCTTGTGGACGCTCTGGCGCGTGATGTAGGTGGCGCCGTCCAGATGGGCCATCATCTCGGCAATCTTGTAGGGATAGCCGTTCAGGTGGGCATCGCGGCCATAGGGCGTCGTTGCCGTCTTCATGCCCAGCAGCGTCGTCGGGGCCATCTGTCCGCCCGTCATGCCGTAGATGGCGTTGTTGATGTAGATGGCCACCACGTTTTCGCCGCGGGCAGCCGCGTGAATCGACTCCGCCGTACCGATGGCCGACAGGTCGCCGTCGCCCTGGTAGGTGAAGACCATGTTCTCGGGGTGGAGACGCTTGACGGCCGTCGCAACGGCCAGCGCACGTCCGTGTGCCGCCTCAATCCAGTCGATATCGATGTAGTTGTAGGCGAATACCGAGCAGCCTACGGGCGATACGCCCACGGCCTTGTCGGCGAGGCCCAGCTCTTCGATGACCTCGGCGACGAGCTTGTGCACCGTACCGTGGCTGCAGCCCGGGCAGTAGTGCATGACATTGTCCGTGATGAGTTTCGGTTTCGAATAAACCAGATTCTCCTGTTTGATTTCAACCTCTGCCATCGTCTTTACTTTTTAATCAGTTTTTCCTTGAGCGCCTCGAGCACCTCGTCGGGCGCGAACATCATGCCGCCCTGGCGTCCGTAGTGTTCCACGGGAGCCTTGCCGTTGACGGCCAGCCGAACATCCTGGACCATCTGGCCGGCGTTGAGCTCGGCCGAGAGGAAGCCCTTCACGCCGCGCTCGGCCAGTTCGGCAATCTGCCGCGTGGGGAACGGGTAGAGCGTGATGGGACGCAGCAGTCCGACCTTCAGACCCTCGGCGCGGGCCATCTCGACCGTTGCCGAGCAGATACGGGCCGACGAACCGAATGCCACGATGACGTATTCGGCATCGTCGCACTGGATGGCCTCATAGCGTACCTCGTTCTCCTCGAGGGCCTTGTACTTGGCCTGCAGACGCTGGTTGATGACCTCCATCTTTTCGGACTGCAGCTCGAGCGAGGTGACGATGTTGCGCTCGCGGTCGGCGGGTTTGCCGTATGCGGCCCACGTCCGGCACTCGGCGGCAATCTCCTCGTTGGTGCGGCGCGGACGCTGCGGTGCGAGCACCACCTTCTCCATCATCTGACCGATGGCGCCGTCGGCGAGAATCATCGCCGGGTTGCGGTACTTGAAGGCCAGGTCGAAGGCTTCGGCCACGTGGTCGTGCATCTCCTGCACCGAGTTGGGGGCGAAGACAATCATGTGGAAGTCGCCGTGGCCGCCGCCCTTGCAGGCCTGGAAGTAGTCACCCTGCGAAGGCTGGATGGTGCCCAGACCCGGGCCGCCGCGCTGGCAGTTGACCACCAGGCAGGGCAGCTCGGCGCCTGCCAGATAGCTCAGACCCTCGGACATCAGGCTGATGCCGGGGCTCGACGACGAGGTCATCACCCGCTTGCCGGTCGATGCGCCGCCGTATACCATGTTGATTGAAGAGATTTCGGACTCGGCCTGCAGCACGACCATGCCGGTGGTCTCCCACGGCTTGAGCTCCATGAGCGTCTCCATGACCTCCGACTGCGGAGTGATGGGGTAGCCGAAATATCCGTCGCAACCGTAGCGAATCGCAGCATGGGCGATTACCTCGTTGCCTTTCATCAGTTTTACCTCTTTCTCTGCCATAGCCTATTCGAATTTTTGACGATAAACCGTGATGACGCTGTCCGGACAGATAACCGCACACGACGCACAGCCCGTGCAGGCGTCGGGATTCGCCATCATAGCCACGGGATATCCCTTCCCGTTAACTTCAGCCGACAGTTTCAGTACGTCGCACGGACACGAAGCCACGCAGACGCCGCATCCCTTGCATCGTTCCTTGTCGACAACGATAGTTCCTTTGATTTTAGCCATAAGCCGTTCTATTGTAAGTTGGTTGTGTCGCAGGAAAACCCCTTTCCCGGCATTTCGTAGGGCACTGTCTTCGACGAATGCGGAAAGGCTCCTTACAAATATACGAAAATTTCCCGTCTCTGCTAATCGTTCGCAATATTTCTTTGCGAAAAAATGATAAACGGAAAGAAAAAAGTCCGGGACCGCAGTCCCGGACTTGGTCATGCCTTGGCGGCAGCGCGATTTGGCGGCGTCAGTTCCGGGCCTCCTCCTCGGCTTTGGGGTCGGCGCCGTAGCGGTTCTCGCCTTGCGTACCGGGCAGCAGACTCCATACGAACAGCGTGATGCCGAGGCCTACCAGTACAAGGCCGCCCACGATGGCGAAAATCGAGAGCCCGACGGGCAGACCGGCTGCACCCTGCAGTGCGGCTGCGAAGTATTTCATGCCCCAAGCGAGCAGGATTACGACCCATGCGATGGAGATGAGGTAGTACCAAAGCACCCATTTGCCCGAGCGGTTCGTGTCGTGGAGCCGGCGGACCATGACGGCGAGTTGCGGCAGCAGGATGAAGAGGCCGAAGAGTCCCGACAGCAGCATGCCGGTGGGGCCGAAGATGAGCTTGTCGAGCAGACTGGCCACGATGGAGAAGATGAAGGAGAAGAGTACGAAGAACCAGTACTCCTTACGGCGTGCGCGGCCGCTGAAGTTCACGTAGTTGCGGATGCATTTGACGAACCATTTCATAGGCTGATGATTTTTGTGTGTTGGTTTGACAGTATAACAAAGATACGAAAAACTGCCCGACCGCAAACTTTTTGCCGCGATTTTTTTGCCGGCGGCCTCTTCCTGTGCATCTCCTCTCCTTGCCGGCGATGTTTGCGGGAGCGCTCCCGGCTCTTTGCCGGTTCTGGAGCTTAAGCGAAAAACGGAGAGCCGTGCCGCTCTCCGTTTTCCGGGGTGAATCCTCCCTGCGGCTGCAGCCGCACGGGTGCTGCCGGGGCATCAGTCGCCCTCGGCGAAGGAGTGGATGACCACGCCCGAGCGCAGCTTGGGCTCGAACCACGTCGTCTTCGGCGGCATGATGTTGCCCGTGTCGGCGATGTTGATGAGCTGCTGCATCGAGACGGGGTAGAGTGCAAAGGCCACGGCCATCTCGCCGCTGTCGACGCGGCGTTTCAGCTCGCCCAGACCGCGGATGCCGCCCACGAAGTCGATGCGCTTCGAGGTACGCAAATCCTCGATGCCGAGAATGCGGTCCAGAACCAGGTTCGAAAGCACCGTGACGTCGAGCACGCCGATGGGGTCGCTGTCGTCGTAGGTGCCTGCCTTGGCCGTGAGGCTGTACCAGTGTCCGCCCAGATACATCGAGAAGTTGTGCAGACCGGTGGGGTGGTAGGTCTCCGTACCCTTGTCCTCCACGACGAAGCTCTCCTCCAGCCGCTTGAGCAGCTCCTCGGGGGTCAGTCCGTTGAGGTCCTTCACCACGCGGTTGTAGTCGATGATGCGCAGCTGGTTGGCCGGGAAGGTGACGGCCAGGAAGTAGCAGTACTCCTCGTTGCCCGTATGGTTGGGATTCTTGGCCTTGCACTCGGCGCCGACGCGTGCGGCGGCTGCCGTGCGGTGGTGTCCGTCGGCCACGTAGAGGGCCGGGATGCCGGCGAATATTTCGGTGATGCGGTCGATGGTCTTGCGGTCGCGGATGACCCAGAAGTGGTGTCCGAAGCCGTCCTCGGCCGTGAAGTCGTACTCGGGCGGGTTGTTCTTCACCACATCGGCCACAATCGCGTCGATTTCGGCATTGTCGGGATAGGCGAAGAAGACCGGCTCGATGTTGGCCTTCTGGTTGCGGACGTGAATCATGCGGTCCTCTTCCTTCTCGGTGCGGGTGAGCTCATGCTTCTTGATGGCTCCCGAGAGGTAGTCCTCGAAGTGGCAGCACATGGCCAGACCGTACTGCGTGCGGCCCTCCATCGTCTGGGCATAGATGTAGTAGTACTCCTCGGGGTCCTGACGGAGCCATCCCTCGGCACGCCAACGGCGGAAGTTCTCGACGGCTTTGTCGTAGACCTCCTGCGCGTGCTCGTCGGCGATGGGGTCGAAGTCGATTTCGGGTTTGATGATGTGGAGCAGCGAGCGCTCGGTGGCTTCGGCCTTGGCCTCGACCGAGTTCAGCACGTCGTAGGGGCGCGAAGCCACCTCGGCGGCATACTCTTTGGGCGGACGGATGCCGCGGAAAGGTTTGATGCGTACCATGGTCTTGTTTTCGGTTGGTGCAGGCGCGGAAAACGGACGGATGCGCTCCGTCCGCCTTCCGCGTCGTGTCGTTCGGTGGATTACTTGTTTACCTGGAAACGGGTGTTGCCCGTCTTGAAGAAGTCGACAATCTGCCGTGCGGCGGCCAGTCCGGCGTTGAGGTTCGCCTCGGCGGTCTCGGCGCCCATCTTCTTGGGCGTTGCGAAGACGCGCTTGCCGAACTTCTCGTCGAGCTCGGCCTGATTGCCGGCGGCGATGTCGGTGATGTACTTCAGGTCTTCACGCTCCTCGAGGGCGCGGACCAGGCCGGCCTCGTCGATGACCTCCTTGCGGGCGGTATTCACCAGCGTGGCCCCCTTGGGCATCGACGTCAGCAGTTCGTAGCCAATCGAGCCGCGGGTCTGCTCCGTGGCGGGGATGTGCAGCGAGAGGAAGTCGGCCTTGGCGTAGAGCTCCTCGACCGAGCCCACGCGCTTCACGCCGTCGGCCTCGAATACGGCATCCTCCTTGATGAAGGGGTCGTAGGCGATGACCTCCATGCCCATGGCCTTGCCCTTGCGGCCCACCAGCTTGCCGACGTTGCCGTAGGCGTGGATGCCGAGGGTCTTGCCCATGATTTCATGGCCGGTGCCCGGGGTGAAGCGGTTGCGCGAGATGTAAATCATCATGGCGATGGCCAGTTCGGCCACGGCGTTCGAGTTCTGCCCCGGGGTGTTCATCACGACGATGCCGCGGGCGGTGGCGGCTGCCAGGTCGACGTTGTCGTAGCCTGCGCCGGCGCGGACCACAATTTTGAGCTGCGGAGCTGCGGCAATGACCTCGGCGGTCACCTTGTCGCTGCGGATAATCAGCGCGTCGGCGTCGGCGACGGCCTCGAGCAGCTGCGCCTTGTCGGTATACTTTTCAAGCAGCGCCAGTTCGTAGCCTGCCTCCTCGACGATGTGTCGGATTCCATCCACGGCCTTCTGTGCGAAGGGCTTTTCGGTTGCTATGAGTACTTTCATGGTCTCTCTGATTTCGGTTGTGAACTCTTCCCGCCAGTCCCACGCCCTCACCTCGCCGGTGAGGGCGTCGTAACCGGTCGGTATGCGTGTGACGAGCGGCATGCCGGATTATTTGGCGTGTTTCTCGGCGAATTCGCGCATGCACTGCACGAGTACCTCGACGCTCTCCTTCTTGAGGGCGTTGTAGCACGAGGCGCGGAAGCCGCCTACCAGGCGGTGGCCCTTGATGCCCACGATGCCGCGCTCCTTGGTGAACTCCATGAATTCGGGGGCCAGCTCCTCATAGCCGTCGGCCATCACGAAGCAGATGTTCATCAGCGAGCGGTCCTCCTTCTCGACCGTGCCGCGGAAGAGCGGGTTGCGGTCGATTTCGTCGTAAAGCAACTGAGCCTTCTCCTTGTTGCGGCGGTAGATTTCGTCGACGCCGCCAATCGACTTGAGCCACTTGAGCGTCTCCTTCAGCACGTAAATCGGGAATACGGGAGGCGTGTTGAACATCGAGTTGTTCTCGACGTGGGTGCGGAAGCTGACCATCGTCGGCAGGTCGCGCACCTGCTTGTCGAGCATATCCTCTCGGATGATGGCGAACACGACGCCTGCAGGGGCCAGGTTCTTCTGGGCGCCGCCGTAAATCATCGCGTACTTGGTCACGTCAATCGGGCGCGAGAGGATGTCGGACGACATGTCGGCTACCAGAGGCACGGGCGAGGAGAGGTCCTCGTGGTACTCCGTACCGTAGATGGTGTTGTTCGAGGTAATGTGGAGGTAGTCCAAATCGTTCGGGATGGCGAATCCCTTGGGAATATAGGTGAAGTTGCGGTCTTCCGAGGTTGCGAGCACCTCCACTTCGCCGTAGCGCTTCGCCTCCTTGATGGCCTTCTTCGACCATACGCCCGTATTGACGTAGCCGGCCTTCTTGCCGAGGAAGTTGGCGGGCACCTCATAGAACATCGTGCTGGCACCGCCGCCGATGTAGAAAATCTTGTAGTTGTCCGGGATGTGGAGCAGTTCACGGAAGAGAGCGTCGGCCTCCTCCATCACCGCATCGAAATCCTTCGAACGGTGCGAAATCGAGAGCAGGGAGAGTCCCGTACCATTGAAATCGACGATGGCCTTTGCGGCGTTCTCGATAACCTCATCGGCAAGGATGGAGGGTCCGGCGTTGAAATTGTGCTTTTTCATGATAATCCGTATATGAATTAGTACTTTTAGGTTGCGAATTGTTATTTGGCTAACACAAATATATATAAAATATTCGGGACAATCCAAACTCTTGACGAAATAAATTTCAATGCCCGGGGTGCGACGGCGCCTTTTTGAATTGTTTTTACTAAATTTGCCGGGATTAAAGACCAATCTGCACCTCTTATGATAAAATCGATGACGGGCTTCGGCAAGGGCGAAGCCTCTTTCGGAACCAAGAAAATCACCGTCGAGCTCCGTTCGCTCAACTCCAAGCAGCTCGACCTGAACATCAAACTGCCGGCGCTCTACCGCCAGTCGGAGACCGAAATCCGCAACCTTGTCTCGCAGCGGCTCCAGCGCGGCAAGGTCGATGTCTTCGTGACCGTCGAGAGCCAGCAGACGGAGACCTCGGCCCACATCAACAAGGAGGTGCTTGCCGCCTATGCCGCGGAGCTGCGCGAAGCGGCCCGCTATGCGAAGCTCAACGACGCGGGTGTCGGATACGACTCCGCCGCCCTGCAGGTGCTCATGCGCCTTCCGGACGTGGTCTCGGTCGAGGCCGAGCGCGTCACGGAGGAGGAGAGCGCCGCGCTGATGGCCGCCGCGACCGATGCAGTCGAGCGGCTCGATGCCTTCCGCGTGCAGGAAGGGGCCGTGCTGATTGCCGACCTGCTGCGCCGCGTCGACCTCATCGAGACCTTCCGCGAGGAGGTTGTCCCCTTCGAGAAGGCCCGTACGGAGACCATCCGCGCGCGGATTCTCGACAATCTCTCGAAACTGGGCGTCGAGGTGGACCGCAACCGCCTGGAGCAGGAGATGATTTACTACCTCGAGAAGCTCGACATCACCGAGGAGAAGGTGCGGCTTGCCAACCACTGCCGCTACTTCCGCGAGGTGGCCGCAGGCGAGGAGGCCCCCGGCCGCAAGCTGGGCTTCATCGCCCAGGAGATGGGGCGTGAAATCAACACGATGGGCTCGAAGGCCAACGAGTCGAACATCCAGATACTGGTCGTCCGGATGAAGGACGAGCTGGAGAAAATCAAGGAGCAGGTGCTCAACATCCTCTGAGCCGCGGGGCGGAGGGGCGCTCCCGGCACGCTGCCGGAGCGGTCGTCCGCACACGGGTCGCATAACGATTATGAATTATATGGGTAAGGTCATCATATTCTCGGCACCCAGCGGTGCCGGCAAGACGACAATCGTCCGGGAGATGCTGCGGCGTTTCCCGCAATTCGAATTTTCGGTATCGGCCACCAGCCGGGCCCCGCGCGGTACGGAGCGCGACGGGGTGGACTACTACTTCCTCACGCCCGAAGCCTTTGCCGAGGCGGTGGCCGAGGAACGCTTCGTCGAGTGGGAGGAGGTCTACAAGGGAACCTGCTACGGGACGCTGCGCAGCGAGGTGGAGCGCATCTGGGCCAAGGGCAACGTCATCGTCTTCGATGTCGACGTCATGGGCGGACTGAATCTCAAGCGGATTTTCGGCGCCGACGCCTGCTCGGTCTTCATCATGCCCCCCTCCATCGAGGAGCTGCGCCGCCGCCTGGTGGCGCGTGCCACCGATGCCCCGGAGGTCATCGAGCGCCGTGTGGCCAAGGCCGAGTTCGAACTGTCGAAGGCCCCCGGCTTCGACCACGTCGTGGTCAACGACGTGCTGGAGGATGCCGTGCGCGAGACGGCCGCGATTGTCGAACGCTTCATCGCCGGCGGGAAATGAAGCGGGTGATGCTCTATTTCGGGTCGTTCAACCCGATTCACCGGGGGCACATCGCTCTGGCCGAGTATGCCGTCGGGCAGGGGCTCTGCGACGAGCTGGTGCTCGTCGTCTCGCCCCAGAATCCCTTGAAGGAGGCCGATGCGCAGGCTCCCGAACTCGACCGCTTCGAGATGGCCGAGATTGCATGCGCCCACTCGAAATACCCCGAGCGCATCAAGCCCTCGGTGGTCGAATTCCTCTTGCCGCGTCCGTCGTATACGGTCGACACGCTGCGCTATCTGAGCGAGAACCACGGCTCGGGGATGAGCTTCTCGATTCTGATGGGGGGCGACCTTATCGGCCAGCTCGACCGTTGGAAGGAGTACGAGACCATTCTCGACCATTATCCTGTCTATGTCTATCCGCGCCGGGGTGAGTCTGTCGAGCGCTTCCGCGACCGCATCACGCTGCTCGAAGGGGCGCCGCTGCAGGATTTCTCGTCGACCGACGTGCGCGAGGCGCTCGAGCGCGGCGAGGAGGTGGAGCGGATGCTCCAGCCGGAGGTGGCCGACTACATCCGACGCAAGGGGCTCTGGACGCCCGAAGGCCGCATGCGCCGCCTCTCGGAGCGCATCGAGGCCGAACCTGACAATGCCGCGCTGCGCATCGAGCGCGGCAAGCTCCACTACGGCCGTGCGGCGTGGGGCGATGCGCTCAACGACTTCAACCGGGCGCTCGAAATCGATGCCGGGAACTGCGAGGCCCGCCAGTACGTCGAGATGGTGCAGGAGATTCTCGCTTTCCGTTACAAAGACATTTACAATCCCTGAAACACAGATAATGACACGATTGAAGATAGCGCTCGTGGCGGGCGGCGATTCGCCCGAGCGTGAGATTGCTCTTCAGAGCGCCGCGCAAATCGAGGCGGCGCTCGACCCCGAAAAATACGACGTCACGGTCATCGACCTCCACCACCGCGACTGGCACTATACGGCGCCCGACGGCCGGCAGTGGCAGGTCGACAAGAACGATTTCTCGCTGACGGTCGACGGTGTCCGCCGCCAGTTCGACTATGCGCTCATCATCATCCACGGTACGCCGGGCGAGGACGGCCGTCTGCAGGGCTACCTCGACATGATGGGGATTCCCTACTCGTCGTGCTCGATGACCTCGTCGGTCATCACCTTCGACAAGATTTCGACCAAGCGGGCCGTGGCCGGGACGGGTGTCCATCTGGCGCGCGAGCTCTTCTTCCGCCGCGGCGACGACATCGACTGCGCGAAGGTGGTCGCAGAGCTCGGACTGCCGCTCTTTGTCAAGCCCAATGCCAACGGTTCGTCGTTCGGCGTGACGAAGGTGCACAGCCTCGACGAGCTTCCGGCGGCACTCGATGTGGCCTTCGCCCAGGACGACGAGATTCTGGTCGAGGAGTGCATCACGGGCCGCGAGATGGGTTGCGGCGTGCTGATTACCTCGGAACGCGAATACGAGCTGCCCATCACGGAGATTTGCCCCAGGAACGACTTCTTCGACTACGAGGCCAAGTATACGGAGGGCTTTTCGGAGGAGATTACCCCGGCGCGCATCTCGCCCGAACTCTCGGCCGAAATTCACCGCCTGGCGCGTGCCGCCTACCGGGCCTGCCGCTGCTCGGGCATCGTGCGCGTCGACTTCATCGTCACGCCCGAGGGGGTCCCCTACATGATTGAAATCAACTCGATTCCCGGCATGAGCGCCGGAAGCATCGTCCCCAAGCAGGCGCGTGCCGCCGGCATGACGCTCGGGGAGCTTTACGACATCGTGATAGCCGATACATGCCGCCGCAAATGATTGAGATTGACGACAAGATTGTGAGCGCCGACCTGCTGCGCGAGTGCTTTGCCTGCGACCTGTCGCAGTGCCGGGGCATCTGCTGCGTCGAGGGCAATGCCGGCGCGCCGCTCGAGGCCGACGAGGTGGACATCCTCGAACGGGAGTACGAGGCCTACCGCCCCTACATGACGGCAGAGGGCATCGAGGCGGTCGAGCGCCAGGGTTTCATGGTGGTCGATGCCGACGGCGACTACACCACGCCGCTGGTCGACGACGCCGAGTGCGCCTACGCGCGCAACGAGAACGGTGTGACGCTCTGTGCCATCGAGAAGGCGTGGCTCGAGGGCAAAACCCCCTTCCGCAAACCCATCTCCTGCCACCTCTATCCCATCCGGCTGGTGCACTTCTCCAACGGGAGCATCGGCTTGAACTACCACCGCTGGTCGGTCTGCGAACCGGCGCGGCGTTGCGGGCGCAAGCTCGGGATTCCGGTCTACCGGGCCCTGCGCGAGCCCATCATCCGGCGCTTCGGCGAGGAGTTCTATCGGGCGCTCGAGGCGGCCGACGAACTGCTCAACCACCGCCCGGCCTCCGCGAACGGCGTGAACGGCACGGAGCGGTAGCCCGGTGACGGCTGCCGTAGAATCCTCGACGCCGGGGCTGTCGGCCCCGTTGTCACCCTGCGGTCGCCCTGCGGCCGCCTCCTGCCGCTTTGCCGGCGGAATGCGGCGGGCGGCGCATGCCTTCGGCCGCGAACCCGCCGTAAGCGGGTCTCCGGCTCAACGAAATACGAGTAATACCAACGACGAACTATGATTATGAAGAAGAGATACGTATTGACCCTCCTTGCCCTCGCGGTTGCCTGCACCGTGACGGCCCGTACGGCCCGCCCTTCGCGCGCCGAACTCGAACGGCAGGCCGAAGCGGCCGCAACCGAAGCCGACTCGCTCCGCATGCTCTCCGACTGGCAGGCGGCCCAAATCGATTCGCTCTGCCAGCTGCTGGCCGAGCGTGACGAACAACTTCCCGACGTGGCGCCTGCGGGGCGAACGGGCGCTTCGGTCGCACCCAAACGGTCGGCGGCGGATTCGGTGGCCGAACTGCGCGAGCGTCTGCGCCGGGTGGAAATCGAGTCGGTGCCCGACATGAGCGATTCGGCCGTCATCGATACGCTCGATTCGGGCAACGAGGCGCTCTTCGTCGTCCTCTACGGCGACAATACGTGGCGCTATGTGCGCAACCGTGAAATAGCGCGCGACAGCACCATCTTCGAGAAGTATTGGGATACGGAGACGCTCTTCCCCTACAAGGATGCCAATCTGGCCGAGATGCCCTCGTCGGTGGTGCTCGAGCTGGTCGACTCGACGAAGAGCTACCACTGCCCCTACCAGGGTACGCCCCATCCGCGCGGACGTTACGGCCTGCGCCGCGGCCGCGCCCATCAGGGCATCGACCTGCCGCTGAAGATGGGCGACACCATCTACGCGACCTTCTGCGGCCGGGTGCGCATCTCGCAGTACAACCGCGGCGGATACGGCAATCTGGTCATCATCCGCCACGACAACGGTCTGGAGACCTACTACGGCCACCTCTCGGAGCGTCTGGTTGAGCCCAACCAGTGGGTCGAGGCGGGACAGATTATCGGCCTGGGCGGTTCGACGGGACGGTCGACGGGCCCGCACCTCCATTTTGAGACGCGCTACTACGGGCAGTCGTTCGACCCCGAGCGGCTTATCGACTTCCGCAAGGGGGTGCTCTGCCGCGAAACCTTCCTGCTCAAGAAGTCCTTCTTCAGCATCTATTCGAAGGCCGGACAGGACTTCGAGGATGAAGCCGCCAATGAGGAGCAGGACAAGAAGGAGGCGGCCGAACGCGCTGCGCGCCGCTATCACAAGATTCGTTCGGGCGATACGCTGGGACACATCGCCATCAAGTACGGCACGACGGTTTCGCGTCTGTGCGCGCTTAACGGCATCACGCGTACGACGACGCTGCGCATCGGGCGCACGCTGCGTGTCCGTTGACGGATGAGCCGACGGAGGTCGGCCCGAGTGAGACGAAAAAGGCCGGGGCCGGTGTTGTGGAGTTGTTCCGCAGCGCCGGCCCCGGTCGTTTGGATGGTCGGGCCTTCTGCCCGGCGGGCGTGGCCGGGGCTTTTATATCTTATATTATATAATGTACGGCCTTTGTCATGACGCCCCCGCCGGGGAAGTGGGGGAGCGCCCCTCTATTCGAAGGCGAATTCGACCCAGAGCGGTGCGTGGTCCGAAGCCGTTGTGGTCGGGTCCGTGGCGCTGCGGAGCAGCCGGAAACCCTGCGGCAGTGCGCATCCGGCGATGTAGTCGATGCGGACGTTCGGAGCACCGGCCGGGAAGGTGCAGGCCGTGGTGTCGGAGAGCAGGCGGAAGCGGGCGCCGAGCCCCTCGGCCACCTCGGCTGCGTTTGCCATGTTGAAGTCGCCGGCCAGCAGTACGGGTTTGCGGCAGGTGTCGGTCGCCCGGGCGATGAGCGGCAGCGAGGCGTGCTGGTCCTCGTCCGTGAGCGAAAGGTGGGTCACGCAGAGCCAGCATTCGGGAAATTCGGCCATCAGCAGCACCCGCGCCTCCTCGCGTCCGGGCAGCGGAATGCGCCGCAGGGCGAGCGGCTCCTCGCGCGAGAGCAGGGCGACGCCGTAACCTCCGCCCTCGAAGTCGATGGCACGGCCGAACCGGGCGTGCATGCCGGTGAGCCGTCCGAGTTCGGCGGCGACGAAGCGGCCCTCGGAGCGGCGTGTGGCGCTGTCTACCTCCTGCAGCGCCACGAAGTCGGGAGCCGTGCGGCGGATGACGTCGGCCGTGCGCGTAAGGTCGCGCACGTTGTCCGCACCGATGCCGTTGCGGATGTTGTAGCTCATCAGGACGATGTGATGCGGTTCGGGACCGGAGCAGGAGGTTGCCACGGATGCGGCGGCGAGCAGGGCCGTCAGGATACGGGCCGTGCGGCGGGGAAGTGAGGGTTTCATGCGGCGTTGCGGTTTAGGGTTTGGTCTGCTCAAAGATAGTGTTTTCGGACTGAATCTGCAATTTTCCGCTATGTGCGGTCGGGTCTGCCGGTCGGGGACGTTCTGTTTGTGAAGCTCTGTTCGTGGAGCCTGGTCCGGGGCTGCCGGCCTGCGGATATCGCCTTGCAGCCCTTTTGCCGGCCTGAGCCGCAAACGGAAAACGCCCTCCGCCGCAGGGCGGAAGGCGTTTCGGATTACGATGCAGCCCGGGGCTGCCGCCCGGCGGGTCAATAGCCGAGGATGCGCAGCATCGAACGGTAGGACTGCTCCTTGGCGAAGAGCCGCGTGTAGTATTCGTTGTCCGACTTGTCGCGGTCGATGATGATGTGCTTCGGCGCCGGGATGAGGCAGTGCTGGATGCCGCCGAAACCGCCGAGCGACTCCTGGTAGGCCCCCGTGTGGAAGAAGCCGATGTACTGCGTGTTGCCCTTCTCGAGTTTCGGGAGGAAGATGGCGTTGGTGTGGCACTCCGAGTTGTAGAAGTCCTCGCTGTCGCACGTCAGTCCGCCCAGCAGCACGCGCTGGTACTCCTTGTCCCAGTTGTTGATGGCCAGCATGATGTAGCGCTGGTCGATGCCCCACGTATCGGGCAGCGTGGTGATGAACGACGAGTCAATCATGTACCAGTTCTCGCGGTCGTTCTGCTGCTTCTGGTTGACAATCGAGTAGAGCGCCGCGCCGCTTTCGCCCACCGTGAAGGAGCCGAATTCGGTGAAGATGTTGGGCTCCTCGATGCCGTTGCGCTGGCAGAAGTTCTTGATTTGCGCGATGATTTCCTCGGTCAGGTACTCGTAGTCGTACTCGAAGTTGAGCGAGTTCTTGATGGGGAAGCCGCCGCCGATGTTGAGGCTGTCGAGTTCGGGGCAGATGGCCTTCAGCGCGCAGTAGACGTTCATGCACTTGAGCAGCTCGTTCCAGTAGTAGGCCGTATCCTTGATGCCCGTGTTGATGAAGAAGTGGAGCATCTTGAGCTGGAACTTCTTGCTGTTCTTGAGCTTCGTCTTGTAGAACTCGACGATGTCGTTGTAGCGGATGCCCAGACGCGAGGTGTAGAACTCGAACTTGGGCTCCTCCTCGCAGGCGATGCGGATGCCCACCTTGCACTTCTTGGTGAAGGCGTCCTCGAACAGGTCGAGCTCCTCCTTGTTGTCGAGCACCGGGATGGTGTTCTCGAAGCCGGCGTTGACCAGCTGCGCGATGTTCTCGACATACTGCGGACGCTTGAATCCGTTGCAGATGATGTAGCGGTCCTTGTCGATGATGCCGCCGTCGTAGAGCGCGTTGATGATATGGATGTCGTAGGCCGACGAGGTCTCCAGATGGATATCGTTCTTCATGGCCTCCTCCAGCACGAACGAGAAGTGGCTCGACTTGGTGCAGTAGCAGTAGTTGTACGAGCCCTTGTAGTCGACCTTGGCCATCGCCACGTTGAACATGCGCTTGGCCCGGTTGATTTGCTGCGAGATTTTCGGCAGGTAGGTGATTTTGAGCGGAGTTCCGTACTGCTTGATGAGTTCCATGAGCGGGATGTCGTGGAAGTGCAGTTCGTTGTCCTCGACAGAAAACTCGTCCTGCGGGAAGTCGAACGTCTGTTCGATGAGGTCGATGTACTTGTCTTTCATGACTCGTTTAATGGTTTTGAAACAATCCGTCTTCGCTACATCGGTCGGAAACGGCGAAAGTAGCTCGCCCGGATTCCGGCATATTTCGGGGTGCAAAGTAAGTGAATATTTTCCGGATAGCACCCTTTTTATCCGATTATTTTGAAAAAACGGAGGCGATTTTGTTTTTTCTTCGAAAAAGGGTAATTTTGAAGCGGCAATTTTTAAGGTGTTTGAAAGGTGTTGTATCGGACAATCGAACGTTATCTGGAGTCGCACAAGCGGCTGGTCATACCCCAATTCGGAGCCTTCGTCGTCAAGACGCCGGGTCAAAGCGTGCTCTTTACGGAGCTTTTGCGGCGTGACGACGGTGTGCTGCGCTCCCTGCTGCGCGAAGAGGGGATGAACGAACTGGAGGCCGCCGGTGAAATCGACCGTTTCCTGTTTGAGGTGCGCCATGCCGTGCAGGGCGGCCGGGAGTATGTCATGGAGGGCTTCGGCCTCTTCCGCGGCGGCCCCAACGGAACGATAGCCTTCGAGTATCGTCCCGCACCCTCCGCTCAGCCCGTGCCGGAGTCCCGTCCGGCGGCTCAGCCGGCTGCCGCCAGGGGCGGCGATGCGTCGGAACACCCGGCGCGTGAGCAGGCTCCGCATGCCGGGGCGGCCGACCGCATGCGTTCCGCGGTGCCGCATGTGTCGCCTTCGGCCAAGATGAATCCCGAGCCCTGCCTCAAGGGGCTGCGCTACGGCCGTCCGACGAAAAACACCGATGCCTATTCCTACGTGGGACCTTCGGAGGGGCGGCGCATCGACCGCTTCCTGATTGTGGCCATCGTCGCGGCGCTGCTCGCCATCGCGGCCATTGCCTTCGGATACTACCACAACCGGCAGGAGGCGCTGCTCGACGAAGAGGTCGAGTTTGCGCTGCCCGATGCGGCGCTTCCGGCCGACCCGGCCGAGACCCCGGGCGATGACGGTGCGGCCATCGGAGCGGGCACTCCCGATGCCCCTGCCGTTGAAAGTCCCGCCCAAACCGACAAGAAACAATGACGGATATCACAACTGTAAAGCAGCGCTTCGGCATCATCGGTACCTCCGAGTTGCTCGACCGTGCGCTCGAAGTGGCCGTACGCGTCGCTCCGACCGACCTCACGGTGCTCGTGACGGGCGAGAGCGGCGTGGGCAAGGAGTTTTTTCCGCAGGTTATCCATGCCTACTCGGCCCGCAAGCACAACAAATACATCGCCGTGAACTGCGGCGCCATCCCCGAGGGAACCATCGACTCGGAGCTCTTCGGCCACGAGAAGGGGGCCTTCACCGGTGCGCTCGAAGCCCGCAAGGGGTACTTCGAGGAGGCCGACCGCGGCACGATTTTCCTCGACGAGGTGGCCGAGCTGCCGCTTCCCACGCAGGCGCGTCTGCTGCGCGTGCTGCAGACGGGCGAGTTCATCCGCGTCGGCTCGTCGAAGGTCCAGAAGACCGACGTGCGTGTCGTCGCCGCCACGAACATGAACCTGCAGGAGGCCATCGCCTCGGGCCGCTTCCGCGAGGACCTCTACTACCGCCTCAATACGGTTCCCATCGTCGTGCCGGCGCTGCGCGAGCGTCCGGGCGATATTCCGCTGCTGTTCCGCAAATTCGCAAGCGATGTGGCACAGCAGTACCACATGCCGGCTGTCACGCTTGATGCGGCGGCCCGCGAGATGCTCTGCAACTACTACTGGCGGGGCAACATCCGTCAGTTGAAGAACGTTGCCGAGCAGATTTCGGCCGTCGAGGAGGCACGGCTCATCACGCCCGAAATCCTGGCGCGCTACCTTCCCGAGCAGAATGCCGGGACTTCGGTGGCTCCGGGACCTGCCCGCGGCGTCTCGTCGGACGACTCGTTTGCCGAGCGCGAACTGCTCTACAAGGTGCTGTTCGACATGCGGGCCGACATCAACGACCTGAAGCGGATGCTCTCCGAACTGATGCAGCGCGTCCCCCACGGCGAACCCGTGCCCGACATCAAGGCGCTGCTGCCCACGACGGCGCAGAGCTCCGCACCGCTCTATGCCACCCCCTCTCCGGGCTACAACCCCTCCCCGGCGCCCGTTTTTGCCGAGAGCGAGGAGGTGACCGATGAGCCCCCGCGCGAGCGGACCAAGGCCGACATGCAGCGCGAGCAGATTATCCAGGCTCTGAAACACAACAACGGCCGACGCCGTGAGGCGGCTGCCGAACTCTTCATGTCGGAGCGTACGCTCTACCGCAAAATCAAGGAGCTGGGCATCGAGGAGTAGCCCCCCACGGGCCCCAGCCTCCGCTTCGGAGCGAGGGTCGGTCCGGGACGGGAAGTATTAAGCTTTGTACGAAACAAAAAAAGAGAATAACCGTTGAAACGATTCGTTTTTCTGCTGTTTGCCGCCGTCTGCCTGATGATTCCGTCGGGCTGCGGCGTGGCCATCAAGTATTCGCTTTCGGGCGCCTCGATTCCGCCCGATGCCAAAACCTTCTCGGTGGCCTATTTCCCCAACAACGCCACGATGGTGTCGCCCATCCTGAGCTCGACGCTCACCGATGCGCTGGTCGACATCTTCTCGCGCCGTACGCGGCTGGTCCAGGTCGACGAGGGCGGCGATTTCGCCTTCGAGGGTGAAATCACCAACTACACCTCGGTGACCGCTTCGGTGTCGAGCGAGGATACGGCGCTGCTCAACCGCCTGACCATCACGGTGAAGGTGCGCTTCACGAACGCGCTCGACGAGAAGATGTCGTTCAACCGCACCTTCTCGGCCTATGAGGATTACGACTCGTCGCGTCTGCTGACCGAGGCCGAGGGCGAACTTATTCCCCTGATTGTCGACAAGCTGGTGACCGATATCTTCCAGGCGTCGGCGTCGAACTGGTAATCACGGTACGGACAATGACCGATTTCATGCGATACATCGCCTCGGGCGGCACTGTGGAGGCTCCCTCGGAGGCGGAACTCGATTCGCTCCTGAAGCGCTGCGAGTGGTTCTCGACGGCGCGCCGGGTGCGGGCGCTCGTGCGCGGCGAACGCGACGAGCGGCTCGAACTGGTGGCGCCGTGGCGCGGCGAGAGTGCGCTCGACCGTCCGGCGGTCGATGCCGGGGCGCTCACCTTCCTCACGTCGGAAGACCTCATCGACCGGTTCCTGCGCGAGGAGAACCTGCGCATCGTGGCCGAGGAGGGCGAGCCCGAGACGGAGGTGCGCACCGAGGCCGAATTCACCGACGAGGAGGACCTCGTAAGTGAGGAGCTGGCCGAGATTTACCTGGCGCAGGGGCTTCGCTCGAAAGCGATTGACACTTATCGCAAATTAAGTTTGCTAAATCCGGAAAAAAGTGTTTACTTTGCCGAACTTATTGGCAAAATAGAAACAAATAATTAAAATTCATCCGATATGTTATACACGATTTGTATTGCTCTGATACTTGTGGCGAGCGTTCTGGTGATTCTCGCGGTGTTGGTGCAGAACCCCAAGAGCGGCATGGCCGCCAATTTCGGCGCTTCGAACCAGGTGATGGGCGTACGTGAGACCACGAACTTCCTGGAGAAATTCACCTGGGCCATGGCCATTGCCATCGTCGTGCTGAGCCTTGTGGCCACGCTGGCCATGGACAAGAGCCTGGTTGCAACGAGCAACAGCGCAATTTCGGAGGATGCCAAGGCACTGCAGGAGCGTGTGCTCGAGGCTGAGGCTCCCGCCGCAATGCCGCAGGCCGAGATTCCCGTAGCTCCCGCCGAGGAGACGCCCGCAACGCCGGCCGAGGAGACTCCTGCAGAGTAAGGTTCTTGCGGGGCAGGGACCCGGCAGAGAATACGAACGAAACGACAAGAAACCGCCTCATGCGGTTTCTTGTCGTTTTTTGTTTGTTGCGGAAATGCTTCCCGTGCGCCTGTCGGCATGCATATCCCGTCCTCTGCGGCCTTTCTGCACTACGGCGGCCGTTTCGTGGTTTGACCCGCCGTTCGCTTTTCCGGCCGAGGACGAACTCTTCATCTCATGCAGCCCGTGACGGGAATTTTCTCGCGGGAGATTCCGGCCCGTTGCCGTCCTGGATTATGAACACCGAAATAAATTTTGTAAATTTGTGAAAATCGCCGCTTCTCCATCGAGATATGCCGGAATGCCGGGGCTAATCAGATTGTGTGGCGGGTTGGCCGTGCGGGGGCATGCAGGTACGGAGCGAGCGAAATAGTCGAAATGTTCAGCGAACGGCAAACCAAACCCAAAATCATTCATGCATATGAAGAAGTTATTTATTTCAGCTTTCGCTGTGATGCTCGCTCTGGGCATTGCCGCCTGCGGCACCGGGCAGTCGGGTGCCTATCCGAAAACCCCGAAGGAGGTTGCACAACGATTCATGGAGCTCTATACGGCGGGTGACGACGCTGCGGCCGACTATGTCCTATTCGACGGCCGCAACCTGCTGGAGCTGGCCATGACGGCCGATGCGGCCCGCACGAAAACCTTCCCTGAGGAGCTTGCCAAACAGAAGGAGCGGGGACCGGTGAAGGTCGAGTGCGTTTCGGAGCGCATCACCACGGACGAGGAGAACGGCAACCCCAACCTCGAGGTGGCCTATGTGGAGTGCCGCGTGGGAGACCGCACCGAGTATCTGATGCTCGTCCCTGTCGACGGCCTCTGGAAGGTCGATATTACGGTGAAGTGGGCCGGTGAGTGGTTCGACGGGATGTAATCCAATATTGTGTCCATATCTGAAAATACAATGCTTATGAAACGAATGAAATGTTTGCTGTATGTCTGCCTCGCGGCTTTGGTCGGATGCGGTACGAAGTACAGCGTGGGCGATTATTACGAAGTGGAGGGCGTGCGCGGCGTCGTGTTCAGTGTTACGGAGGGCGGCCGCCACGGTAAGATTCTGTCGCTGGACGAGACGTCGCTTCCCTGGCAGACGGGGCGCGGCATCAATGTGGTCGGCGCCGCCGACCAGGCGGACGGCGCCGCCAACCTGGAAGTCATCAAGAACCAGCCCGACTGGCAGGAGCGTTTCCCGGCCTTCGCCTGGTGCGTCGAGCAGGGCGAGGGGTGGTATCTTCCGGCGGTGAACGAGATGGCCGAGATTAATGCCAACCACGAGGCGGTCAACGCTGCGCTGGTTGCCGCCCAGGCCACGCCGCTCGAGACGCAGGGGGTGACCTTCCTCTACTGGTCGTCGACCGAGACGGGCAAGTATGGGGCCAGCGGCGGCTGGCTCTACTCCAAGGGGTTCGAGCCCAGCGACGAAATCAAGAACTATTCGCAGCACGTCCGTGCCGTGCGGGCCTTTTAGCCCGATGAGCCGGAGCGTGCTCCGGCTGCGGCCGGTGGCGTTCTGAAGGGACAGGCCCGGAACTCGTCGAGTTCCGGGCCTGCCGTTTGTCGTGGTTGTCGCTTTCGGGTCTGTCGCTTTGAGGCCTGTCGTTTGTCGTGGTTGTCGTTTGTCCGACCAGGCGGGGCGGGGAGACGACCGACGGCGAATATGGCTGCCGTCCGGCTGCGCTATTCGGCCACTTCGCCCTTGGCGCGCTTGCGCGTGTTGATGCTCAGGTAGCGCTGCAGCGTCTGCTGGAGGCGCGTGGGGTCGATGTCGCGGCGGATGTTGCCCGCCTGGGCGATGGAGATGGAGCCCGTCTCCTCCGAGACGACGATGATGATGGCGTCCGATATCTCGCTCATGCCGATGGCGGCCCGGTGGCGCGTGCCGTAGGATTTGGGCACGGCGCTCTGCGTGACGGGCAGGATGCACTTCGCCGCCACGATGCGGTCGCCCTCGATGAGTACGGCGCCGTCGTGCAGCGGGGCGTTCTTGAAGAAGATGTTCTTGAGCAGCGGGGTGGAGACCTTGGCGTCGAGCGCGATGCCGCCCTCGGCGATGAGCCTCAGGTCGCTCTGCTGCCCGATGACAATCAGCGCCCCGGTCTTCGTGTCGGCCATCTCGCGGCAGGCCGTCACGATGGGGGCGATGTTGGTCTGGGCCGGGTCGTCGCCCGACGAGAAGATGCGCGTGATGAAGTTGAAGTGCTTCTGCCGCATGCCGATGACCTGCAGGAAACGGCGCAGCTCGGGCTGGAAGACGATAATCAGGGCGATGGCGCCGACGCTGATTAACTGACCGAGGATGGTCGACAGCAGCTCCATGTTGAGCGTCTTGACCACGACCCAGAGCAGGTAGATGGCGATGATGCCCGAGAGGATATAGGGGGCGTTGGTCCCCTTCGTCATCCGGTATATCCAGTACATGATGGCGGCGACGAGGAGGATGTCGATGAAGTCGATGAATGTGAATGGTACGAAACCCATATCGGTATGGTGCGGTTATTACGGAGCAAATGTAGAAAAAATTCGGCGACTTTCCATCGCTGCCGCCGATTTGTTGCGGCCGGCAGGGCCTGAGCGGCTCCACGAAAAAGGGATGCTTCGCACGGTGCGAGGCATCCCTTCGGGTTACGGGCCGGATTGTCCGGAGCGCTACTTCTTCTCGGCGGCCTTCTTGTCGGCGGCGTAGAGCTCGTTCACCTTGGCCAGCACGGCCGGGGTAATGTTGAGCGTCGTGTCGGCGTCGAGCAGTGCCGAAGCGTTGACGATGAGCTTGTAGCGGCCGTCGGCATTGATGGCGCGGATGGCGCGCTGGATAAGGTCCTGGGCGCGGTTGTTGAAGACGTAGTTCTCCTCGTCGAGCGTCTGGGCCTCCTTCTGGGCCGAGCTCTGGTAGGCGGCTACGCGCTTCTCGATGCTCTGCTGCTGGGCCTGGGCGTCGTTGGTGGTGATGAGGCCCTTCTGGTACTTCTCCTGCAGCTGGGCGGCCTCGTACTGGAGGTTCTGCTCCTTCTGCGCCCAGCTCTTCTGGGCCTTTTCGGTCTTGGCCTGCAGTGCGGCGCCTTCGGTCAGGAAGAGGTCGCTCTGTGCGAGCACCGCCTCTACCTGTACGTATGCGATGTCACTGCTGCCGGTCACCGTGGTCGTTGCGGTCGTTGCTTCGGCCGTTTCGGCGGTTCCTTTCGAATCGCAGGCCGTCAGCGAGAGGACCGCGATGCACGCCGTGAGCAAAATGTTTTTCATATCGATGTCTGATTTTTGAGTTTTATTCGTTTTTGTTCCGACAAAGGTAAAAAAAAATCTTTATTTTTGCCCGTTGTCCCCTAATTTTTGAGAACATGTACGAATATATCGACGGACGGGTGGCGGAACTCGCTCCAACATACGCCGTTATCGACGTGGGAGGGGTAGGCTACTACCTCAATATTTCACTTCAGACCTATACCGAAATCGAGCATGCGGAGCGTGCACGGCTCTACGTGCACCACATCGTGCGCGAGGATGCACAGCTGCTCTACGGATTCGCCTCGAAGGTCGAGCGCGAGCTGTTCCGCCTGCTGCTCGGTGTTTCGGGCGTCGGGGGCAATACGGCGCGGATGATTCTCTCGACCTACTCGCCCCGCGAGCTGCAGGGCATCATCGGCGCGGGCAATGCCGTGCTGCTGAAGAACGTCAAGGGGCTCGGCCTGAAGACGGCGCAGAAAATCATCGTCGAGCTGAGCGGCAAGCTCACGGGGCTCGACACCTCGGCAGCCGGGGCGTCGGCCGCCGATGGCGAGACGTGCGAGGAGGCGCTCGCCGCGCTGGTCATGCTGGGCTTCCCGAAGGGTGCGGCCGAGAAGGCGGTCCGCAAACTGGCCCGCGAGAATCCGTCGGCTCCCGTCGAGGAGATGGTGCGAATGGCCCTGAAGATGCTTTGAACGGGGCTTTTTGCACCGCACGGGACACACCGATTCCCTTTTGGCAGTCTCTTTGCTGCGCGTTGCGATGCGCGGCCAACGACGGCGGCGCATCTAAACAGCTTGTGTTATGGAGACGATACCCTTCGGATTCGTTTTTGTTCTGCTCGGAATCTTCGCAGTTGCCATCTTCGGAGTCTTTTTCATCTATCTGCATCGGCAATACAGGCTGCAGCGGCTGCAGCATCCGAGACACGACTATTATCGGCGGGGATAGCGGAAACGCTCCCCGTCTTTTTTTGGTCTGCGGCAGACGATTCGAGCCTTTTTTCGCGTTTCTTGCTGAGATTTCGGATTGTTTTTGTAAATTTGCACGATTGTATGTCGATGAATATGACCCGAAACAAGTTCATAAGCCTGCTGGCTGCGCTTGCGCTGCTCGTCTCCTGCTCGCAGGAGGAGGAGACGCTGCCCAACCAGCGCAACAGCATCGTCTCCTTCCTGACCTCGACGCATGCGCCGCAGCTCATCTCGGAGGATGACGTCGCCGAGTCGCCCGATGACAATCCCCCCTTCTATTCGACGGCGGGCAATACGGTCTACCGCTACATCTCGAACTATTACGATTCGGGCCGCGAGTCGCGGGCTGAGGTGAAGTCGGGTTCGAGGGTGAGCATCACCTTCCGGGCCTATGTCTTCTCGATGCGCAACATCACCGATTCGGACATGCCCTTTTTTACGAACGACCCCGAGCTGGAGCAGGCGCTCTACGAGGCGGGCCTCACCCCCGGGGTGTGGAGTTTCGAGCCGCTGGAGCTCACTTTGGGCAGTACCGAAATAATAAAAGGGCTCGAGTTGGCGTTACTTGGATGTCGCCAGGGCGACGAGGTGGAGTGCTACATGACCTACAACATGGCCTACGGCGATACGAATTTCTCGACCATTCCGCGCGAGAGCGCCGTGGCGGTCTTTTTCACCGTCAACGGGGTGGAGTGATGCCCCTTCGGCGGCCGATGCGGAACGAGACCGAATACTACAGAGTGCAAAAAGAGTAAGAAGCGAAACGGATATGAAGTTTTTTGGACATTCCCTGCTCGTCGCGGCGCTGTGTGCCGCCCTGCTGGCGTCCTGTGCCAAGGAGGAGAGCGAATCGTACAGCAAGTACGAGAAAATGGCGCTCGCCGCATGGATGCGCCTCAATCGCCCCGACCTGGTGGACAACCTGCAGGAGGATGGCGGATACTATGTCGATGTGCTGAATGTGGGCAACAAGGATGCCGCACCCATCAACGATACGATTTGCTGGGTGAAGTTCGACTTCTCGGGCCGCGACCTGAGCGGCAACATCATCCTCACGCGTCGCGAGATAGATGCCAAGCTGGCCGGCACCTTCACCAAATATACGCACTACGTGCCCTATTACCGCTATTGCGGCGATATCAACACGTCGCTCATCGAGGGTACGCGTCTGGCGATGCGCAACACCCTTACGCTGGGCGAGGATTACTACAATAAATATAAGGGCGAGCGCGGATTCGAGTCGCGCGAGATTCTGCTCCGCGAAGGTTCGGAGGTGGTGCTCTACATGCCCTCGTCGGTTGTCGGCGGCGTGGAGGGCGACGGCGGCTACGAAGGTCAGTATACGCTCGATTCGGACCGTCCGTTCATCGTGACGATGACCATCTGCGATACGGTGAAGAACCCGCTCGAAAGCGAAGGTTCGACCGTCGACGCCTTCTGCGAGGCCGACGGCGGTCTGCGCGTCTACGATACCGAGGAGAACAAGCGTCCCGAGTCGGCCGACGATGCGGACCATCCCTACAACATCGCCGAACGGTGGGTGAACGCCTGCGATACGGTGCCGCAGGTCTACGTAGACTACCGCTACAAGCCGGGCGACGCAATTCACTATCCGGAGCCTTACCAGTCGGCCTATGAGCCCTACGTGGCCTTCGACAAGATGGAGCAGGATATTGCCGAGGCACTCAAGGAGCGCTTTGCTTCGGAGGACGGGACCTGGCCCGACGTCAAGGAGCTGACCGACTCGGTGAAACTGGACGGTACGGCCAAAATCTGGTACATCTGCCGCTTCCTCGACGGCTTCGTCGCCGACACGAACATTGACGAGGTGAAGAAAATCATCTACGGCGAGGTGGTGTCGTCGGGTTCGGCCAAAGAGTATACGCCCGAGGAGGGCGGTACCATCTCGGCCTGGTACTACACGATTCCCAACCTCAAGTTCGGACAGTGGGCTGCAATGGTCACCACGTCGACCAACGCCTACGGCTCGTCGGGCGTCAGCGGTTCGTCGTCGAGCTCCACGTCGTCGAGCGGCTATTCGTCGAGCTACCTCGACTATCTGAACTACCTGAACTACGCCAACAGTTACTACGGCATGAACGGCTACTACGGCGGCTACTACGGCAGCTACTACGGCAGTTACTACGGCGGTTACTACGATTATTACGGTTACGGTTCGGACTACGACGATTCGAGCACGACCACCACGACCACGACCGTAACTACGGAGATTCCCCCCTTCACGCCGCTTCTGTTCCAGATTTATGTCGAACCGAGCGACGAGACGGACGAGTAGCCGGATGTTTTTCCGGAAGAGCAGGCTCCCGGGCGGAAACGCCTCGGGAGTCTTTTTTATATCAGGTCCCTCCATGATAAGGCGGCGGGGAAGGGTGTGTGCTGCTGGAGGCTGTGGACAGGGTGCCGCGGCTTCCGCACCGAAAATAGGTATGTTTTTTATGCTCGGACGGAGGATTGTGCTGCTTCGGATTGTTTCGTTTTTATTACACTTCGATTGCACTTTTTTGAAAAGGAAATTTTGGATTTATGCAAAAAAGTTGTAACTTAGTTGTGTAGAAACATCAACTTAAAACCAACTGATATGATTATCACATTTAACGAGCTGCGCCGAATCAAAGACAAACTGCCCAGCGGCAGCTCGCAGCGCATTGCAGATGAATTGGGACTCGACGTGGAGACCGTCCGCAATTATTTCGGCGGCAGGCACGAGGCGAAAGAGTGCGTAGGCGTTCATTTCGAACCCGGGCCGGATGGTGGCATCGTGACGTTGGATGATACGACGATTCTCGAGCATGCAATGCGCATCCTGAACGAAAACAAATAGCCGCAACCTGCGGAATTGTCATTGAGAGATGATTAAAGCCCCTCCATCCGGAGGGGCTGTTTTTTTGACGGCGGGCCGGCGGGTCGGCCGTCGTGAAAACGCCGAAGGGGCAGGGTGCCGGGGTGCGGGCTGCTGCCGGAGCGGGAGCATGCCGGCATCGGATTTGGCAGCGTGGAGGTCGGGGCGC